>Ga0302314_10014907_pt1 | contig 13253 bp, 7 predicted proteins | sample III_Palsa_N2_3_FD_200533 | JGI IMG/M metagenome (GOLD analysis project Ga0302314, IMG submission 200533) | Peat permafrost microbial communities from Stordalen Mire near Abisko, Sweden - III_Palsa_N2_3 | ecosystem: Environmental > Terrestrial > Soil > Palsa > Peat permafrost | place: Sweden...
GCGGCCAGCCGGTCGCGATCGATCTGTCGGCCCGGCGCCTGTTCTGCGACAACTCGGTCTGCCCGCGTCACAGCTTCGCCGAGCAGGTCGACGGGCTGACCCTGCGTTACAGCCGCCGCACCACGGGGCTGCTGGAGGTCGTGCGCGCGGTGGCCATCGCTCTGGCCGGCCGGGCCGGGTCCCGGCTGATGGCCGTCCTGGGCAGCGTGCTCAGCCGCACCACCATGGTGAACCTGCTGCTCGCGCTGCCAACCGCGAGGCCCGCGTGCGCGCCCCGGGTCCTGGGGGTGGACGACTTCGCCCTGCGCAAGCGCTACGTCTACGGCACGATCCTGATCGACATGGAGAGCGGCGAGGTCGTCGACGTGCTGTCCGACCGGACGGGCGACACCCTGGCCGCCTGGCTCACCGCGCACCCCGGCACCGAGATCATCTGCCGGGACCGGGCCGGAGCCTACGCCGACGGCGCGACCCGGGGCGCCCCTGGTGCCCTGCAGATCGCGGATCGGTGGCATTTATGGAAGAACCTCGCTGACGCGGTCGACGCGACTACCCGTCGGCTCCGGCCCAGGTGGACGCCACCGCCACCGGATGCCGACCCGGCACCGGAGGAACCGGACGCCTGGCCCGCACGGCCGGACCCGCCGATCGTGCTGCGGCACCGCGAGCGCCACGCGGCCGTGCACGCGCTGATGACCCGCGGGGCCGGCGTCACCCGGATCGCCGCCGAGCTACGGCTCGACCCGAAGACGGTCCGCAAGTTCATGCGCGCCGACACCATCGAGGACTTCCTGGCCACCGCCCGCGGCGAGCGCCCGCAGAACCTGGACCGCCACGCCGAATACCTGGTCACACGCTTCAACGAGGGCTGCACCCGCGCTGACATCCTGCACGCCGAGCTCACCGCCCAGGGCGTCCACGTCAGCTCCCGCACCGTCCGCCGGTTCGTCCAACGCCTCCGCCGCGAACCCCCGACGACGACCGGCACGGGCGTCGCGCCCAAGGCCACTGCCGTCATCAAGGCCCTGCTCTCCCACCCCGACGGCCGCGCCGAAGAAGACAACCTCCTGGTCAAAGAGGTGTGCACCCGCTCACTGGAGATGGAGACGGTCCACAGCCTGATCGGCGGCTTCGCAACGATGATGCAGAACCGCTGGGGCATCACCCACCTGGACGCCTGGCTGGCCCGCTGCGAGAACAGCGGCCTCCCCGAGCTGGAGACTCTCGCGCGAGGGCTCCGTCAGGACCAGGAAGCGGTCCGCGCCGGGCTGAGTCTGGAGTGGAACTCGGGCAAGGTCGAGGGCAATGTGAACCGGCTGAAGATGCTCAAGCGGCAGACCTACGGCCGGGCCCGGCTCGCGGTGCTGGCCAAACACGTCACCCAGCCCTGAGCCGACCGGCCGTCACGAAAATCTTGTCAGATCCACACCCAACGACCGCCCACCTGGGCAGCTCAATGACCGTTGACAGCCCCCACCTGCCACTGACAACGGGTCGCGTTGTCGGTGTGCGCCGCTACGCTCCCGGTAGAAGCCTTCGGGAGGGAAGTTGACGGCGAGGAAGACGCAGGACAAGGTCGCGGCGATCACGCACGAGCGGGGGTTCGAGCCGCTGGAGGAGTACCAGAGCAGCCAAACCGCAATGCGCTTCCGGCACCTGTCCTGCGGGCGCGAGGTGACCGACGAACGTATCCACGTCGCCGAGCGAGCGGGACTGCCGCTCACTCTCTGGTGATGCGAAGCGCTGGAGCAACGAGTCATATGCCCGACTCTGATTGCTTGTGCGGGCGGGGGACTTCAAGCACGATCGGCTGCAGGCGGACTGAGAGCGACTCGGACAGGCTCGCGGCCTGGTCCCCCAGTGTCTGCCGCAGGGAATCAGGTGAATGTGCCTTCGCCTTCGCCTTGCGGTAGTCCGGTGCAGTCCACTGGTCGAGCGGGTACCAGCCGACCAGATAGACACCCGCATCGGTCGGCGCTTTGGGGAGATAGGTGCGAGTCAACTGGACTTCCTGAGCGGTGAGGAGGTCACGGTTCCAGGGCCCCTTCACTTCGATAACCAGACGCAGCGTCGTCGTCGCGTGCGTGATGCCGCTGTCGGTGATCGACGTTGCCTGAACGAGGATGTCGACACGCTCGCCGGCGCCATAGGCATCGGTGGGCTGTACGAGCACTTCCCGGTTCACCAGAACGCTGCGCCCACCCAGCCGTAGTTGCAGTACGTGCGCGAGATACGCGCATAGTGCTGCCTCGGGCTTGGGCCGCCAGACGTCCGCAATGACATCCTCGCCCTGCGCCTTCGCCTTGGCGCTGAGGGGCTTGCCTGGTGTCCTGTCCCACAGCAGTTCTCCGTGGGGCTCCAGGACGGCGGCGATCGCGCCAAGGGCGTCGACGACGACGTCCAGGAGAGCGCTGGTGGTGTTGATGATCCGCCGTCGGGGATCGGCGAGGACCTGAACCAGCTCAGCCAGGTCTGCCCGGATCCGGCTGGAGGCGTAGAACTGGGTCCTGGCGGCGATCAGCGCTGCGTTCAGGGACAGTTGGTTGGGATGCTGCGTCGTCAGGGTCTGTAGCTGGAGCACGCTTTCGGTGGTACCCCTGCGGCTCAGTTCCCCGAGCAAGGCGTTACGCCACTGGCGTGCCTGTTCGCGCGTGTCGACCGTCCGGACGCCGAGCACCCATACGTCCTGGTCCGGCGATCCGTACAGGGCGCTGAGCCACCGGTACATCTGCGCAAGGGCGGCTTCGTCCAGGGGCTGCACCGAAATTCCAACGGTGGGTTGGGCGCAGACTTCAGCCAGGCGACGGCTGAAGTTCTCGTTGGTCTGCGTGACGGGTCCGACGCGGGGCCAGTGATGGGCGACATCGCAGACCAGGAGGGCTCGTGCTGCGTGCACCGAGACTTCCGGAACCTCTTCGGCACCGGCCGTCACCAGGGAAAGTGCGGCTTGGGTCCAGGTATACGCGCGCTGGCTCTGCGCCCCCAGCAGGTTGCTGATGATCGTTTCCCAGGTGCTCAGCGCCGCCTGCTGGTACTCGGGCCCTTCGGGGACCTCCAGCGGCAGGCAGTCGTCGCCCGCAACGCGGTCGGCGCTGTCGGGGAGGTCTGTGGGAGGGCTGCCTGGTGCGGCGGAGTGGAGTTGGCGGAGCAGACCGAGCGCGATCCTCTCCAGTGCGTCCTGAATGGGCGGCGCCCACCGCGGGTTGATCTCTCTGGCCCGGTAGGCAGGGAAGCCGCTAGCGATGTTCTGGCGAATGAGTAGGTCAATTCGGTGGGCGAGCTGCACGGGGGCGTGTTCAGCGGCCAGGCGCAGCAGGTCGGTTCGGGCGTCCTGGCTGTCAGCGTCCCAGGGGAGGTCGGTGTCAAGGATGGCTGCTGCCCAGGAACTCCATGCGGATGTCGGTACTTGGTCCAGCTGACCGCGCCGATACAGGTGTGTCAGGGCTACGTAGCCGGCCCAGGCTCGGTAGTCGATCCGGCTCTGTCCCAGCCATTCTTCTGCGTGGTCGTGGGCTGTGGCGAGGTAGTGCAGGGCGAGATCGGCGAAGTCGCTGAGGTCGGGCCCGAGCACTGCACTTCCGGGCCAGGTCTCGACGTCGGGGGTGAGGCTGCCCACTTGGAGGGAGTAGGGGTCTGCGCGCAGGCGCCAGACGAGTTGCCAGAAGCTGTCGCTGTCGCCGGCGCGAGCGCGGTCAAGGTGGTCCCTCTGAGCGGTGATGAAGTCGGCCGATTCAGGCCGCACCTGCCGAATTTGCGCTTGGTGATCCTCGCGAAGGGCCTGGGCGAGGGGGCTGTCCAGGGCCATGGGCTCGTAGAGGTGCTTGACGTGCGGCCACGCCGGGTGGTCAGGGTTGTAGGCGAGCTCGACAGCTTCGGCATCGTCGGGGTTGAAGAGCCAGGCGGCCAGTTGCCCGTACATCTGCGTTCCGGTGCTGTCCTGAGCCTGTGCCACAGCCTGTGTGCGGTCGAATGCCCAGGCGAAATCGGCACCGTCGAGAAGCTGGCGGCGTTCGAACTGCGGCGGAATGAGCCTGGTTCGACGGTGCAGCATGGTGGGTGCCTGCCATCCATGGCTCACCGTCCGCAGGGAGTGCGTCTTATGGACCGAGGACGTGGAGATCTCGTTGATCATCGCTTCGGCCAGGGCGCGGCGCAGTGCTGCGGTCTGCGTTGATTCGTTGCCGTGTTCGTCGGGCTGCAGGGCGTCGGGGAAGTGTGCAGGGAGGTTGGCGTCGATGCGGGCGACCAGGATCGACGCGAGTACAGGGAGCCTGTCGACGACTTCTTCGCTGCGCAGGGTTCGGTCTACCAGGGTGTTGACCATGGTGCTATCGGGGACGAAGCGGTCGTGGGGTGGCAGGACAGTGGGGGCCACGGCGGAACCCGTTGCGGGATCGGCCTGGGTGTCCGGGGCGTCGTCGGGGGGTGAAGGTTGTGCGTGCCAGGCTCGCGCTGCCCAGGCAAGGACGCCGGTCAGTTGATCCTCGTCGCAGTGCCGGGGCATGTCGCTCAGGAATGCGCCATAGATGGCGAAGTCGTAGGGTCGGCGCGGCCGGCGGAGCATCGCGATCATGGTTTTGGTGTCCAGATGGGCTGGCCACAGAAGGTTCAGGACGGTGCCGCGCAGGCTGTCGTCAGGGTCGAGGTCCGCCGCGTGTGCGGGGTCAGCGAGGGAGTCCAGGATGGTCCGTAGCGCGGGTAGCGCGGTGTCGGGGTCGCAGGCGTGGGCTGCCGCGGCAGCGAAGCGGCGCTCGGTGTTGGTCCACTTCTCATCCTCAGCCACTGCCAGCAGCGATGCCGCCAGGGCGGGATCGGGCGTGGTCACGTCGCGGGCCAGGCGCACGGCTAGGCGAATGCGGGCCAGGGTGGGCCAGTCCTGCGCGGCGCCAGCGGAGGCAGTGGCGAGGGCTTGGATGATCTGGCTGGCCAGATCAGGGTGGTGCAGGTCCCAGTGGGACATCTGCCAGCGAATGTCGCTGAGCTCCACTTGCGCCGCCCGGTCCAGGAGTCGCTCGACGATGAGTCGGCGGATCGGATCCGAGCGCACCAGCGCACTGTGGGCAGCCAGGCTTTCCGGGTCCGCTGCCGCCAGCCAGGCTGTGTGGTCCGGTTTCAGCGCCACCAGCCAGGCGCCGGTCTCGCGCAGGTGGCCGGGCAGGCTGGCCGTGTCATCGGCCGGATCACCGACGAGGAACAGGTCGCGCAGTTGTCGCGCGGGCACATCGCGCTGGGTCAGGTACGACGCGGCTAGGTAGGCGGCCAGGGACGAGTGCCGGAAGGCGATCCTGTCGGTGCCCTGTGCGGTGAACAAGGCCGTCGCCAAGGTCTCGCGCACGCAGGCGGTGCTCACCTGGAACTTCCCGGCTGCGGTGTGCTCGTCGCCGTCGACCAGGGAACCGACGGGCAGGTCCAGGTCCGCGATCTGCAGGCCCTGACCGTTCCACAGGGTGCGGCGACCGCTCAGGAGCATCCAGGCTGCGATCCGGCCCGCCACCGCCAGGCGCTGGGCCGAGGTGGTCGATACGTCGACGGAGGTGACCCGATCGGGATCGTGCTCTTCGACCAGGAGCTCCACCCCTCGGCGAAAGAGGTCGCGCGGAGCCCCGATCAGGCTGCCGTCGGTCTGGTAGGTGCGAGCCAGCAGTTCAAGGGTCAGTGGCACGCAGGCCAGCGCCTGTGCGTGCGCTTGCTCGGCAGCGGCGATCACTGCAGCGCCAGGCAGGCCGACGTTGTCGACCAGGTCCACCGCGTCGCTTCGGCGCAGAGGGACGAGGTCGACACGGTGGCAGACGTTGAACGCATCGCTCAGGACGCGGGTCATACGCCCGGGGTAGTCCGCAGACCGGCACGCCATGAGCATTCTGATGCGCGAAACGTCCTGGCCCCGCAGCGAGCCGGCCAGGCGCGAGGGGAGCTGCCGCAGCATTCCGCTCTCGTCGGCCTGGTCCACCACGATGGTGAGCGTCCCGGTGCCGCTGCTCGATGCGAGGGGCAAATTGGTAAGGAGACTTCCGAGTTGCGCGTCATAGGTGTGCTCCGTCAAGTCCGCTCCGGTGACCCACGCACAGGCGTCGGACTCGCCTGCCCAGGTGCCGGCGAGCGGAGGAATGTCGGCGGTAAGTGCGGCGAGCACCGAGGTCTTGCCCCCTCCTGGCTCGCCGAGCAACACCATCACCCCGGCGGCGGCCACCGTCTCGGGACGGGCGAGATCGCCCTCCCTGAGATTGGAGGGGTCAGTGGCCAGTGCAGGGGCTTCATCACTGAAGCCGTCCGCTCCCAGGCCGTTGGCGTCCCCCGCGAGGTCTCCCGTTCCCAGGACACGGCAAAAACGCGGGACATGCCGGCGGAACAGCCCGGTATTCATCCTGGAATCCTTCCACGGCCCTGCCACGCGCCGACGCTGTTCCCGAAAGCGGCGTGTCGCTCCCCTACCGAGTACCTCAGTCAAGCCCCGGATTGTCGGAGCCTCGTGGTGTACTGCCTTCGCGGGCCAGCTGCCGGTCACTGCAAGAGTCGACGTACGAGGAGGAACGGTTGGCGTGGGATCTGCCGCTGCGTGAGATGGACGCCGCTGTGATGGATCACGTGATGCTCCACCCTGAGCAGCGACGCAACCTCCAGGTCGTCACCGAGCTACTGCACGGACTCGACCTCAGCAGCACGGCCGAGGATCTCTACGACGTCCAGGCGGACCTCTTCCGCTATTCCTATCGGGCCCAGATGGCGGCCTTCGGCATCGGGCGGGCCGTTGGACGTCTCAAGGCGCGCAAGCGTCCCGACTGGTCACCCGTGGCAGACGATCCCGAATCCCCCTTCGCTGTCCCCGCCTGGCAACTGGTCTGCGACGCGAACTGCGATCAGCCCGAAGCCTGGGTGCTGGAACGTCGTGTTGCCGAGCGCGTCATCCGGCAGCTGCGGTCCGTGGGCGATGCGTTGGCCTGGCGCGTCTTCCGCCACGACCGGCGCCTGATCATCGCCCTGTCCCGGAACGACCCACCCGGCCCCTTGGTGAACAAGGCGGGTCTTGACTTCGAGTTGGGCCGGATCACCGATATCAAGCAGCAGCGGGGGAACTTCGCCCTTCTCCATGACCTGACCTCAGTGGTTCGTGTCCTGGATGTCACCGAGGTGGATGCCGCCGGCCGTCGACTGCTGCAGGAGGTCAAGTCCAGTGATGCCCCCAGTGCCCGTGCCAAAGCTGCCAAGCAGATCAAGCGGGCCGAGCGCCTGCTCGCGGCGGTGGACGGCGAACAGCCACTGCCGGACGAGGAGAGCACCACCTTGTGGCGAGCCAAAGCCCAACACCGCACCGATGCCCGCGCGGTCATCCCCCTGCTGGACCGCGCTGAGCAGGACGGCTTTGCCAGTGCCCGCCTCCGTGACCGGGTAGTGGGAGCCATTCACCTGCTCACTGCCGCCCGGACCCACCAGTCTCCCCAGGCGCTGTGGCATCTCTACGCCGCTCGCCGCGATCGCCTTCTTGACCGTCACCTGGGAATCACGGACGGCCTGCACCGGCTGACGGCCAGCAGCGGCGACTCCGCAGCCCGCGACCCCGCCGTCGCTCCCTGGGGCATCTATCCCTGGCCAGCCCGCCATCGGGCCGCCTTGATCTGCGACTTCCTGGTGCTCCAGGTGTTCATGTCCGCAGATCAGCTGGCTCAGCGGTTTCAGCGGCGCGGGTTCACCGCCCAGGTCACGCTCCCCGTCCCCGGCGGTATGTTCGAGGGCACAACGGAGGTAATCAACGTCGTCGGCGCGAACGCAGGCATGACTATGCACGGCAACGTCGCCTACCAACTCCTGATGGAGTTCATCGAGACCTCCCGCTTCGTCGACGCTTCCCTGGAGATCATGGGACTGCCACGCAGCCTCGACCACACCGTGCTGGTGTACAGCAATGAGCGGGCAAGCTGGCGATGAGGTCAATCGGCGACTCGCCTGTCCGCCGCTTGATCTCCCGGGCGATCGTCAGGCCGAGTGCCTCGGCCGGTCGCAGGCCAACCGGCGCGACGAGCCAGGTCAAAATCTCGCAGCGGAGTGTGATCGCACCGGCCAGGCGCTCCAGCTCAGTCCCAGGAACCCTCTAGGCGTCGATCGCGGCAGTCAGCAAGGCGGACAGCGCGCAGTGACTCTGCGATGGGGCAGCCGGCTCTCCCGTCGTTGGACCGGCTCGTGGTGGGTGCGAGACGGCGGTGTCGCCAGCGAGAGTCCCACCACCACGGACGGGTTGAAGGGGGCCCAAGAGCGCGTCGAACCCCGCCGGAATCGCCCAGGATCAGGTCGCCATGAGTCGACCGTTTCAGCGGCCTGGACACTACGGTGCGTCAACACCGCCTTCTCACATGGTGAGTGAGGTTTTCTCAGCGAAATGATCTTCGCAAAGTGGTGTGAAGCGGGTGGTTCCGGAGGAGTCGGGACAGCTGCCCCCGGCGGTGGGTAGACGTGAAGCCCCTGGTAGGACGGTTCTCACCACAAGACCACGTCCGCTGAACCAGAGGCTTCACGTTGGTGACCTATGCTGCCACGCTCGACGTCCCGCGCCACATCGTCGAGTTCCTCGCCCGCCAACTCGTCGCCCACCGGCGCCGGCTGCGAACCCCGCGCGGCTCGCGGGCGCTGGGGCCGTTCCGCCAGGCCGTGCTGGTGCTGCGCTGGTTCCGTGAGCGCGGCTGCGTGCACTGCCTGGCCCGCGACGCGGGCATCTCCCAGGCCACCGGCTACCGCTACCTGCACGAAGGCATCGCCGTGCTGGCCGACCAGGCCCCGGACCTGCACGACGTCCTGAGCCGCTGTCAGCGCGAAGGCCTGTCCCACGTGGTCCTGGACGGCACCCTGATCCGCTCCGACCGCCTCGCGGGCGTCCGCGACAACGGCAACGACCTGTGGTTCAGCCAGAAGCACAAAGCGTTCGGCGGCAACGTGCAGTTCCTCGCCGCCCCCGACGGCACCCCGTTGTGGGTCTCCGACGTCGAGCCCGGCAGCGTCCCGGACATCACCGCGGCCCGCATCCACGTCCTACCCGCCCTCTACAAGGCCGCCGCCGACGGCCTGCCGACCCTCGCCGACAAGGGATACATCGGCGCCGGCATCGGGATACGCATCCCCGTCCGCCGCCCCACCGGCCAGTCCGAGCAGGCCCTGCACGCCGACACGCGAACCATGAACACCCTGATCAGAGACCTGCGAGCCCTCGGCGAACGCACCGCGGCCGAGCTCAAGGAATGCTGGCGGGCGCTCAAGCACGTCACCCTCAGCCCAAGCCGCATCGGCGACATCGCCCGCGCCGCCCTCGTCCTCAATAGTCAATGGAAGTGATCATCGCTGAGAAAACCTCCGTGAGAAGCGGACAGCACCAGAGTTGACTCGTCGGCAGAGTGGTAGGAAGTGACTGAGCTGTCACGGGAGCGTGGCCAAACACGCTAGGTTCCCCCTTGCTCATGGGTCTCAGCGACTATGCTGCCGTCAGGCAGCACATTGGGGGAGAGCTGATCCGGATGCGGTTCATCTTCGTTCACGGAACTGGCGTACGCCGCGAGCGCTACGAGCAGTTGTCAGCCCTGGTCTCCTCTGGCCTGTCCAGGCGAATCCCCGACGCCGAGGTGGTGTCGCATTACTGGGGAGACGATTTTGGTGCGACTCTGGGGGCTGGAGGCGCCTCGATCCCCGGATTCGACGGTACGCGTGGCGCGGCCGTCAATGACCCCCTGAACCAGGCGACGGCCGAATGGCAGCTTCTGCTCATGGATCCGCTGTGCGAACTACGTGTGCTCGCCGAGTTGGCCTCGGCCAACGACGACGGACTAGGAACGCCTGGCGTGCGGCCTCTGGGCGAGGAGATCGCCGACCGCCTTGTCAAGCTCCTTGGTGACCCGCTAGGCCGCGATGAACTGTCGCTGCTGCTTGAGGCCACTTGCTTGCTCGCCTACTATCCCGAAGCCCTCCACGAAGTCGCTGACTCCGTCGAGTTTGCCGACGCGAGCGCCAAGGCTTCCGATGCCCCCACGGTGCGTGAACTCGCTGCCATCGCTGCCCGCGCGATCGTCGCTCAGGCTCTGTACGCTGCGGCCGATGAGGCATTGTGCACGGGTGATGAACGCGACCGTCTCGTGGACCTCATCGGTGCCCGCCTTGGTGGCACCGGGCGATTCCCTGGCTCACGGGTCGCGGTGATACTTGGCACACTCGCCCTTAAGTTGACCACACAGCCAGCCCTCGACTTCTGGCGCGCTCCGCTGACCACAAGGTCCGCCCCGGCTCTCGGCGACATCCTGCGCTACCAGACCCGAGGCGGACCCCTTCGGGACCGCCTGGAGAGGCTAATCACTGTCAGCCCCGAGCCCACCGTCGTCATTGGGCATAGCCTGGGCGGCATCGCACTGGTGGACCTGTTCGCCCTTGCGGCCATCGGACAGAGTCCCCTCCCAAAGCCACGGTTGCTGGTGACTGTTGGCTCGCAAGCGCCGTTCCTTCATGAAATGGGTGCTCTCACCGGCCTTCCGCCGTCTGCCGCACTACCACCCGGCTTTCCGCGCTGGCTCAATATCTTCGACCGCAAGGACCTCCTCGCCTACAGGGCTGAACCGGTTTTCCCAGACCCTCGCGTCACCGACCACGAGGTGAGTGGCCGACAACCGTTTCCACTAAGTCACGGCGCTTACTGGAAGCTCGATGCGGTGTACGAGCGGATCGCGGAGGAGGTCGAGGCGTCGAAGTGAACAAGGATGCGTCCGAGCCGATCGACCCGCGCCGTGTCTTTGCCCTTGTCGTGGGCATCGAATCGTACGGCATCAGCGCCAATTGGGACCTACCTGGGGCGGCCCGAGACGCCCAACGCTTCGCGGACTGGCTCACACGCGCCGGTGTTCCAGCCGAGCAAGTGCACCTACTCCTCGCACCCCTCTCTCGGGGCCATCAGGAGATGCCGACGGATCAATACCTCTCACCCACCCAGCACCATGTCGAACGGGTCCTATTCAAGGAACTGCCTGCATGCGATGGTGATCTGTTGTGGATCTACTGGGCCGGGCACGGATATCTCGACTCCGCTCACCAGATGCTCCTCCCGTACTCGGATGCCACACCCGATTGGACGACGCATCTCAATCTGGAGGCGGCACTGCGCTGGTGGAAGGGAGGCAGCTCAACGAGTGGCCGGTTTCATAGGCTCATAGCGATTGGGGACGCCTGCCGGATCGGCGTCCGCCCCGGCACGAAGCTCACGTTCGGAGGCCAAGACTACGGAGCTCGGCCGCCGGATCCACTGCGCCGCCAGTTCACGTTGTTTGCCTCGCACGCTGGCGAGGTAGCCCAGAACCTCGCCGACCGGGGCGCGGGCCAGTTCACTGAGGCCTTGATGCGCCGACTGAGCACGACCACTCTCGATGAGGCTGTGTACGGCCTCGTCGACATCGCACGCTCCCTGCAGGCCGATTTCCAGCAACTACGCACCGACGGATTCGCTTGGCAGCACCCTCAATTCGTAATCGATAGAGACTGGACCGGCTCGACCCTGTTCGGTGATCACTGGACCGGTGTCGACAACCCGGACGCCGTGGGACTCCGGGCCCCGCGCCTCGATCAACTCGCGTGGGATGAACTCGGCCCGGTGTTGCACGGCAGCGGCATCCCCGCATACACATACGACGCTTACCGCTGGGCGTTTGAGATCACAGGCTGCGCCCTGCCAGGCAACCGCGTCCTGCCGCCCGGCGGACTGACCGGCATCGCCCATGACCTCGACAATCGGCAGGGCCGGCAGCGAGACATGCCGCTGACGTTGCCCTTCGTACGTCATCTCGCCGCACGGGCTGAGGATAAGGCTTGGGCCTGCGCAGCAGATGCCTGGGTCGACGCCACCCGGGAGCGTCTCGGCTCCGCGCCTATCCCCATCCCTCCTGAGCCAGAACCGGAAACAACTGCACTGCATGTACAGCTCACAGAAGACGAGGAGGGTGATGGGACCTACTGGACACGGATGTGGATTTTCCGAGAAGGCGGCTTCGAAGCGGTGTGGGAGTCGAACGAGTCGCTGGTCCTAGCGAGGGTTAAGGACCGCTTGGCCGAACAACTGCTTGCGAAGCACGCCGGGGGGCCGGTGCGCATCGAGTTCCACGTTCCGTATGGGCTCTTGGAGGAGGAGTTCGAGTCTTGGCGGCTGCCCATAGGCAGGCGCAGCAAGCTGATCCAACTCGGCTGTAGCTACGAAGTGGTCGTTCGCTGCCCCGCTGAGCGGGACGGTGTCGCGGGAGAGCACTGGCAGCGCAAGTGGCAGTGGTTCAAGGCCCACGGCGGAGATCACCCCGAGGCCGTCCACGAGTTAGGTGACAGCGATGTCTCCGAGGCCCTCGGCGTGTTCCTTCAGGCGACCGAACCGCCGGTGTGCGTGCTGGCCGGGGTGTCCGCGCAGCACCTCATGGATACGCTCGACGCTGTGCTGGACGCGGGCATACCGATCGCTGTCTGGCCCCGCCGCGGCCGTGCCATCCAATACCGGGGTGAACTAGCAGCGGCGCTGGCTGGCGTAAACCGAGTCGACGTCGGCCGACTCCCCTCTCTGTTGAAGGCATTTCGAATTCCACTGCTCGGAGCCCCGGCCGATGGGATATCTAAGGCGCCATACCCCCTCGCGCTGATGTGGGACGACCCTGAACGTGTACCCGAAAGGCGACTGCTGTCATGACGGAGAAGGAATGGTGGATCTATCGGGGCCCAGGGTCCGCTGAGGAGAAGAACGCGCGGCTCGCTGAACAGCGACCACCCTGGCGAGATTTCACAGGGAGACCGGATCCGCAATACGCACCACCGGAAACCCGTGGCCCAATCTGGCATGAGACATATCGCCGGGGAACAGGGTACGTGCCGGATGCGGCAGAGAAGGACGCGGTCAACACGGCCCTGTATCTGCGTCGGCCTCTGCTGGTCACCGGGAAGCCGGGGAGTGGCAAGTCAACCCTCGCCTATAGCATTGCGGTCGACTTGATGCTTGGTCCCGTGTTGCACTGGCCGATTACGAGTCGTACCTCCTTGCGCGATGGCCTGTATCAGTATGACGCGATCGGGAGGCTCCATGATGCCAATCTGCGCAACCTCCAGGAGTCTCCGACTGCCCCCGCTGACCCCTCTATCGCCCCCTACCTGCGCCTTGGGCCTCTAGGCACCGCTCTGCTTCCTCGGTCGCGTCCAAGGAGCGGTGTAAATGATCACGGGCGTAGGGTGCCGTGCTGAACCTGCCAGTTCACACGTCACTGCTC
>Ga0302314_10014908_pt1 | contig 13253 bp, 11 predicted proteins | sample III_Palsa_N2_3_FD_200533 | JGI IMG/M metagenome (GOLD analysis project Ga0302314, IMG submission 200533) | Peat permafrost microbial communities from Stordalen Mire near Abisko, Sweden - III_Palsa_N2_3 | ecosystem: Environmental > Terrestrial > Soil > Palsa > Peat permafrost | place: Sweden...
CGATTGAATGATCGTGTTGCTCGCGCTCGCCGCCTGCAGCATCCCAAACCCGACAAGCACCATCAGCAATACCGACAGCCAAAGCACATGCGACAGCCCAAACAAAATCAACGCCACACCCAGCAACACCACCGAAACCTGCACCATCCGCGTCAGTCCCAGCACAGACTTCCTTAGCGCCAGCGATGTCCCGGAAATCAACGCGCCCACGCCTCCTGCCGCACTCAACCACCCCAGCGTATGCGCCCCGCCATGCAACACCTGTGCCGCAAACACCGGCAGCAGCACCGACCACGAATACCCCATCAAGCTCACAACCGCAAACAGCGTAAGAATCGTCCGTACCGGCTGGAACCCACGCACATAGTCCCAACCCTCGCGCATCTGCACCAGCATGCTGGCCTTCACGCGCCGCGCATTTAGCGGCGCTATGCGCATAAGCAGCAGCGATGCAATCACCGCAAAATAGCTCACGCCATCGACAAGGAAGCACCAACCCTCGCCAAACCGCGCCACCACCAGCCCGGCAATCGCAGGCCCAATCAGCCGCGCCCCGTTTGCCATCGATGAATTGATCGCAATCGCATTGCTCAGGTCCTGCTTGTCTTCCACCATCTGCACCAGGAACGACTGCCGCCCCGGCATATCGAACGCATTGATCACGCCCTGCATCGCCGTCAGCGCAACCACCTCCCATAGCGTAATCTTGTGCATCAGTGTCAGCACCGCCAGCGCAAGCGACTGCACCGCTCCGCCAAACTGCGTCCACACCAGCATCTTGCGCCGCTCCCACCGCTCCACCCAGACTCCCGCAAACGGCCCCAGCAGAAACGAAACAATCTGCCCCGAAAAACTCACGACCCCCAGCAGCAGCGCCGAGTGCGTCATCCGGTACACCAGCCAACTCGTAGCCAGCCGCGTCATCCACGTCCCGATTACCGAGATGCTCTGCCCTGCAAAGAACAGTTGAAAGTTCCGGTGACGCAGCGCGCGCCACGCATGAGAGATCGAAGCCGGTCCCTTCACTCCGAATCCTCCGTCAACCGCGCCATCAGCTTTCCCGCCGCAAACAGCGCCCGTTGCTCTTCTTCACTCAACTCCGCAAATCGCTCCGCAATCCAAGCCCGCTTCGTCGCACTCGTATTCTGCTGCAGCGCCGCACCTTTCTCCGTCAGCACCAGGTTCACCCGGCGGCCATCGGTCGCATGAGGCTCACGCACAATCAGCCCCATCGTCTCCAACCCAGCCGCCACCGTCCCCATCGACTGCGGCCTCATCCCCTCACCCCGCGCCAGCTCCGCCGTCGTCATCGGCCCACGCTTTGCCAGCCACGACAACACCGCACTCTCCGTCCACGAAAGCCCATTCGACGCCCCCGCCGCCCGCGCCCGCCGCACCAGCCGCCCCACCGCCTGAGCAAACTCAATAACCGAAACTTCGGAGGGCTTCTCTGACATACGACCATCCTAAAATATAGACAGTCTAACTTGCAAGTTTTACTGTCTAATCACGGTACCGTCCGGCAAAAATCCCACCGTAAATCACCGTCCGTAGCACCGTAAAACGGACCGTCTCCCACCGTGCCTCTCACCGTCAAAAAGCAGCGAAAACCCCCGTCATTCCTGCCTTTTTCAAATTGTTCCACGTGGAACAATTTGCCGTTCCCACCGTTTCACGGTCAAACCGGTCATTTCCCCTCCCCAAGCCCTCATCCCTCACTCCTCCTAACCCTCACCCGCCCCAAAAAAACACCGTCCTACACGGTCCGTAAAAATCCCTGGCCCGTATCGACCTCTCTCGGCTTCAGAGCTCTTCAATCGTTACGAACTAGCTGCGCAACTCCGCGAGTGCTAAGGCCGGGAGCATCTTCTCCTAATGGGTACCGCAGCGCGCAAACCAGCAATATTCCCAGCACAAGGCACTTAGCCTGCCCCTCATACCGCTGCCCATAAAACACAAAAAAACTCTCCGTCGAAAGCAGAAAAGCAAAGCACCAGAACACGACCCTCAATCCCGGAACATTCACCTGTCGTCTCCACGCATCAATCGCCAGAAAGCAGCAGGCAACAAACGGATAGTAGAGATGAATCAGCGTCCCATCCCCTGAGAACGGCGTAAAGGTAATCGCGATAATCGTCAGCGCCAGCAGTTGATTGATCCACGGCAGCTTCCGAATCCTCAGGAAGTAGAGCAGCAATCCACAAACGGCCGTCAGCGGCAGATATACCTTCACCATTCGCCGCAGCACATCCACTCCATTACTTCCCGATACAGCCTGGTTGACGACCTTGCCAAGCGCCAACAGCGAGTGGTCCACACCCGTCTCATCCGGCTTAACGGTCTCCATATACTCCTTATCGAAGTACCTCAACCCCGAAGAGATCCCGTGATAGGCCACCGGCACAGTAGGCCCAAGAACCGTAAGCGACCCCACCGTCACCACCAGGAATATCCCCACCCCAAACAGCAGCTTCTTATACCCGCGCCGCGTAAAGAACAGTGCCAGGTAGACAAACGGGAACAGCTTCAGCGAAGCCGCCAGCCCAAACATCGCCGCCGCCGTCCACTCCTTCTTCCGCGCGTAAGCCCACGTCCCCACCCCCAGCGCCACCCAGACAAACACCTCCACATTCGCCCGGTCAAACAGCAACAGCGCCGGCCAGGAGAGCAACAATGCGGCCCCCGCCACCGTAGCCGCCGCCTTGCCCGAAACCCCGCACTTCGCTAACGCCCGTCCGAACAAGACGGTCGGAACGACAAACGCCAGGCAGAGAAACGCCAGAAAAGCACATAAATCAGCCGTATCGCCTAATAGAAAGAAGAGTTTGTACAGCAATGCCATCGGCGCCGGATAGGTGAATGGAAACCCCGTCGAGAAAAAGGCCGCCTGATGAAAGAACTGAAACTTCTGTTCATAGATAAAGAAGTCGCTAAATCTGGCCTTCGGCAGAAAAAACGGCCATACATAGGGAAAATCCCGGTGAAAGCCCAACAGCATAACGAGGCAATAGACCGCAGAAGCCACAGAAAGCGTAGCAGTCCCAACCAGAAACTCCCATATAACAGGCGGCAATTCTTCCACCCGAAGCCTACTGTCCTTCTCATCCGCCAAACTGCATCTCCTGACACATCACTCCTATTAGAACCAAATTCGCACAATCGAGCATCCACCTCATCACCTCTTTCCACGTCTCTCCCCCGTAAACTGGTCGGATGGACAAGTTTGTAATTCGCGGCGGCAACCCCCTTCTCGGTACGATCAAGATCTCCGGAGCCAAGAACTCCGCGCTTCCCTGCATGGCCGCCGCCATTCTCACCGAGGACGAAGTCATCCTCGAAAACATCCCCCAGGTCCGCGACATCGAAACCGAGCGCAAGCTCCTCGAAAGCATGGGCGCCCAGGTCGAGCTAGGTTATGGCCGCGCCCAGCACCGCACCAGCATCAAGTGCGCCGTACTCTCAGACCCCGTCGCCAAATACGAGATCGTCAAGACCATGCGCGCTTCCTCGCTAGTCCTTGGCCCGCTCATCGCTCGCACCGGCATGGCTCGTGTCGCGATGCCCGGCGGCTGCAACATCGGCGGCCGCCCCATCGACCTCCACATCAAAGGCCTCGAATCCATGGGCGCCACCATCACCTACGACCACGGCTACCTCGAAGCCCGCAGCCCTAACGACGGCAAGTCGCAACTCAAAGGCGCGCACATCGTCTTCGACAAGATCACCGTCACCGGCACCGAAGACCTCCTCATGGCCGCCGCCCTTGCCGATGGCGAATCGCTCTTCGAAAACTGCGCCCGCGAGCCCGAGGTCACCGATCTCGCCGCCCTGCTCAATGCCATGGGCGCCAAGATCGAAGGCGCCGGCACCAGCACCATCAAGATCAAAGGCGTCGCCAAGCTCCACGGAGCCCGCCACCGCATCAATCCTGACCGCATTGAAGCCGGAACCTTCCTCATCGCCGGCGCCATCACCGGCGGCGACCTAAACGTGGACTGCCTCAATCCCGGCCACCTCGGCTCACTCCTCAGCAAACTACAGGAGTGCGGCGTGAAGCTCGAAGTCGGCGAGGACAACATCCGCGTCCGCTCCGAAGGCGCTACGAGCCTGAAGGCCGCCGACATCACTACAGAAGAGTACCCCGGCTTTCCCACAGATATGCAGGCTCAGTTCATGGCCCTGCTCACGCAGTGTGACGGCACCTCGAACGTCACTGAAAATATCTTCGAAAACCGCTTCATGCACGTCGGCGAACTCAACCGTATGGGCGCAAACATCACCGTCCAGGGCCGTACGGCCACAGTCCGTGGCGGGACCAAGCTCCAGTCCGCCGCCGTTATGTGCTCCGATCTCCGCGCCTCCGCAGCGCTAGTCCTGGCAGCGCTGGTCGCCGATGGCGAATCCATCCTCGACCGCGTTTATCACATGGACCGCGGCTATGAGCGCATGGAAGAGAAGCTGCGAGGTGTAGGCGCCCAGATCCGTCGCATGGGCGAGGTCTTCGGCAAAAAATAACGCTACTCGTAACTCTTTTTATCGTCTGAACCCGGCGCTGTACCAGCCGGCCTGGTGAACCACGAGTCGTGGCTGACCTTTTCCCAATCCACAGCCGTCACCTTATCCAAAGTCTGGCCGTTCTGGCTCGTCGGCGTATGAGACGTCGGCTGTTCCCCTAGCGCGGTCTTGATAAAAAAGTTCTCTTCGGCCATAGTCACGACGAACCAGGCAGTTGCCGCGGATTTTCCGTCGCCCGAGTCGAAGATCGACTTTATCAGCGCGCCTTCGATCGTGCGTTCTCTCTCCGCTTCGCTCCATCGGCCCATCTTCTCCAATACGCGAGCCGCCAGCAGGTGTGCCTCCGGGTCTGCCATGTTTCGGTCGATTGCGGCATTGGACGCCGTCAGGGCTGCGTCCAGCTTGCCGCTTTCGGTGTCACCGACAGCCTCGTTGTATTCCGTACGAGTCGCAAACCCGGCGTGCAAGCCGCCTGTAACAGCAGCCACCCGGAACGCACGCCAGTCCAAAGTAAAGTCGCCTCCGCTAACCTGCGCCTTCATCTCCTCATATTGCTGCTTGGCTGCCGTAGCATCCTCGGTCTGCTGCGCTCGCAAAATACCGGCCGCCACCACAGTCGCCGTCAACAGCAGTAGAGTCTTCCAGGAAGAGATCTTCATCGAATGCCTCCGTGCCCAGATTCTACGCGCCTACCGCGACGCCTGCATCCGGCACGACAGCCCCCTCCCCAACCCGCCTAACGCCTATAATCGACCCAATGCGGTCCTTGTCGAAGTTTCTCGCCCTGTCTCTCGCTCTCTCGGGCGCCTTCGCCTGCAAACCCGCCATCGCGCAGGAGTCCGGCGGTCGCGTCGTTCTGGTTCTACCCTTCGACAACCGCTCCGGAAACCCCTCTCTGAACTGGATCGGCGACTCCTTCCCCGACACGCTCAACAAGCGGCTCGACTCCGCCGGCTTCCTCACCATCTCGCACGACGACCGCGCGTTCGCGCTCGATCACCTCGGACTTCCCGCCGGCTTTAAGCCCTCGCGCGCCACAACCATCCGCATTGCGCAACAGCTCGACGCGAACTACGTCATCGTCGGCAGCTATACCGTGCAGAGCTTGTCCGCAAATGGTGCCAACAACGACAGGATCAAAATCCAGGCGCAGGTGCTGTCGGTTGACGCGCTGACACTCTCACAACCCATCGAAGATGGTGCGGAACTCGCACGGCTCTACGACGCCGAAAACGCCGTTGCTTGGAAGGTCTCTCGCAGCATCGATCCGCACTTCAGCGTCGCAGAAGCCACGTTTCTCTTCGCACCCGGCGGCGTCCCACTTCCCGCGTTCGAGGACTACATTCGCGGCACCAATGCCCCTACCGCGGACGAACGCGTGAAGCGGCTGCAGGCTGCTGTCGCATTGGCGCCCAACTATGCCGCTGCACTGCTGGCGCTGGGCAAGGAACAGTACACCGCGCGCGACTACGCCACCGCCGATGCCACCCTCTCCAAGGTGCCGCATACGGACCGCATGGCGCTTGAGGCGAACTTCTATCTCGGGCTGGCCCGGTTTAACTCCGCCAACTATGCCGGAGCAGCAACGGCTTTCAGCTTCGTCGCGCAGCAGCTTCCGCTGCCTGAGGTGGTGAACGATCAGGCGGTCGCGCTAAGCCGCCAGGGCAAGGACGGCACGGCCTTCTTCCAGCGCGCCTCTGCCGCCGATCCCTCCGACGAGGACTACCACTACAACCTTGCCATTGCACTCTTCCGGCGCGGAGATACGACCAACGCACTCAAGGAAGCCGATGCCGCTCTGAAGCTGAAACCCAATGACAACGAGGCCGGAGCATTGCGCGCGCACCTCGCGCTCGTCGCGCCGGGAACAAAGCTCGTTGAAAACTCCGGCACAGGCTTTAGCCCCGTCGAACGCATCCGCCGCAACTACTCGGAGGCCGGTTTCCGGCAAGCGGCCTTCCAGCTCGACCAGATGCGCGCCGCGCGCATGGCCACACTGCCGCCGGCCCAGCAGTCCGCACAATACACCGATCTCGGTATGGGGTACTTCAATCAGGGACTGCTGCCGGAGGCCGAGCAGGAGTTCCAATCGGCGTTAGCTGCCGACTCCGGCAACGCCGCGGCCCATGCAGGACTCGCCCAGATTCGCGAAGCCAGCAATAGCACCGCCGAGGCCCGCAGCGAGGCCCAGGCTTCGCTGCATCTGAAGCCAAACGCCGCAGCGTTCCTTGTGCTGGCGCGGCTCGATCTTGCTGCAAGTAATCTGCCGTCCGCAGCAAGCAACGTAAGCCAGGCGCTGCATGTGGAGCCCGGCAACTCAGCCGCACTGGCGCTGCGGCAAAACCTGCAACAACGTGGCCAGCCCGTCCCATGATCCCGCCGTCGGCCGCCGCCCTGATGCAACTGTCACTTGACGGCAGCGTCCTGCTCTTCACGCTTGGCATACTACTCATCTATGTGGAACTCAACCGGCCGGGCTCGATTCTGCCGGGCGCGGTGGGACTACTCCTCGCGCTGCTCGCCGTCACGCCGCTCTTTCATCAATACTTGAACCCTCCGGCGATCCTGGCGCTTGCCGCCGGTGTCCTGCTACTCGCGCGCGGATTGCGGCGTTCAACGACCGCGATAACGCCTGTCGTCGCTACACTTTGCCTTATATTTGGGCTGCTTTTTCTTGTCCGGCAGCCCGCTAACGCCCGCGTCCATGCCGCAACGGCCGTGCCCTGCGGCCTGCTTCTGGGGCTGGGAACCACAATCCTCACCCGCATCGCACGCCGCGCCCGGCTCAACAAGGGTTTAGACTTAGAAAGAGCGCGCACATCGCGCCCCGGAGCCTTCAAGTCTTGATTCGTAAAGCCTCGCTTTTCCTCGCCACTGCTCTTCTCGGAACGTTCTGCAGCGCTGCTGCCCAGCAAACGACGCCCCCATCCTTCCTCCAAAAACAGTTAGACCGCATGGATCTTGGCGTTAGCGGCGTAGCGTTGTTCAACCCGACGGTCTCCGGCCCGATCGATCCCAAGGGCACCGCTCCTAATATTGGAACGACCGTAAGCGATCAGATCTCAGACACTGCGGGAGCACTTGTCACTGTGCGTTACGTAGCCAAGCCGCTGGTAGGGTTTGAGTTCAACTACGTTTACGCCCGTTATACCGAGAACTTTTCCTATCCTCCGCCCAACTTCGGCGTGCAGACAAAGGCGGCCGAACTGACGCTTGGCTACCTCGTTACGCCACAGTTCACGCTGCTTGGGCTGCATCCATTTGCATCGGTGGGCGCCGGGACCACCGAGTTTAAGCCAACTCCACACGGTGGTGAAGGCCTCGACAGTCAGGCGCGTATGACCTACTACTACTCGCTCGGGGTGCAAAAGGATATCTCGCCGCACTTTGGCCTGCGTGCATCCTACCGCCAGACGTTCTACCTGGCGCCTGACTTCGGCCAGAACTATCTGACCATCAAGCAGCGCACCAGCGCCTACGAGCCCGGGATCGGCTTTTACCTCCGCTTCTAATTGCCTACAAAGGGGCTTCGGAATCTGCCATGAGTCACCTTCTTGATGACGATGATGCTGACGATCTGCAAGGTCGTGCGCATCACCGCGAACTGACGCTAAGCACCGGCACAGTGCTCGGCATCTTCCTCGGCCTTGCGATTAGTTGGGCTCTGTTCTTCGGCTTCGGCTACAACATGGGCAACAAAGCCCGGCAGGCCGCAACCCCGCAGACGACCGACAACACCGAAGCTGCCACGGCCTCAGGCGCCAACTTCAACTCTTTCAAGCCCGCCGCCGGCTCCCCTGCCGGACAATCTACCGCGGTAACGCCTTCCCCGAATTCAAGTCCGGCTAATGGCGACTCAGGCCCGGGATACAGCGTGCCTCCAGCCTCAAACGTTCATGTCGATACTCCGGGCGACTCCACGGCTGCCGCAGAAAAGCCCGCCCCGATCTCGCTGCATCCGGCACCTGTGGCACCATCCCCCAATCCAGTGACAGCGGCTACCGGCACCTTCGTGGTGCAGGTAGCCGCTGTATCGCATCAGGAAGACGCTACCCTGTTGGTCAATGCGCTGCACGCCAAGGGCTACTCAGTCGCCGCGCACCCAGGCGCCGACAATCTGATCCACATCCAGGTAGGACCATTCAACACTCACAAGGAAGCAGACTCCATGCGCCAGCAGCTACTCTCCGATGGCTATAACGCCATCGTGAAGTAACTCACTCGCATCAGGCTCCTACCGCGCCAGGTCTGCTTCCATCGCAGCGCGAACCGCTGCCATCAACGCCTCGCGTGTGGCAAAGTTCGCAGGCTCGATAGCCGGCAGAAACCGCACCACCGCTTCGCCCGGCTTGATCTTCAGTGTTCCCTTCGGCATCATCTCGCGTGTGCCACGAATAACAACCGGGATCATAGGCGCGCCAGTCTCAGCAGCCAGAAAAAACGCTCCCTTTTTGAATGGCAGCAGCCTTCCGTCAGGCGAGCGCGTCCCCTCCGGGAACACCATAATGTTCAGTCCCGACCGCAACGCATCCGCAGCGGCTGCAACGCTCTGCTGCGCCTCTTCACGCGAGTGGCCCCGCGACACTGGAACAAACTTGCCCATCCGCATCGCCGTACCCAGCAACGGTATATTCATCAGCGACTTCTTCAGAAACACGCTCGCCATCCCAGGAATCACCGGCAGCAATACCGGCGGGTCGAGGTTCGATATGTGATTACTCATGAAAATACACGACTTGCCCGCTGGAACATTTTCCAACCCCTCAAGTCGCACACGAATTCCAGCAAATCGCAGCCCCGCACGAATCGAGCCCATACCCAGGCGATACATCGTCCTGAAGTTCCCACGCAACGCCGACCACGGAATTCCCACCAGGGCCGACGGCACTCCAAGGACGATGAACGCAAACAATAACCGAAGAGAAGCAAACATACCTAACCAGAATATCTTGTCTGCGACGGTATCCTACGTTAACGCTCCATGACTCCTGCAACCGAATTTGTCATCCGTCCCGCCACCATCGCCGACATCCCCGCGATCAGAACCCTCGTCGAACAATCCGTGCGCGGCCTTCAACAGAACGACTACTCCCCGACACAGATCGACGCCTCCATTGGCTCCGTCTTTGGGACCGACCGTCAGTTGCTGGAAGACGAAACCTACTTCGTTGCAACACCCCGCAACGAGCCCTCAGCGCTTGTAGCCTGCGGCGGCTGGAGCTACCGGCGCACACTCTACGGAAGCGACCAGTTGAGCCAGCGCGACAGCGGAGAGCTAAACCCCGCCACAGATTTCGCCAAAATCCGCGCGATCTTCGTGCACCCGGCATGGGCGCGCCGCGGTCTCGGAGCCATGATCCTTGCACACTGCGAAGAAGCCGCCCAGGCTGCAGGCTTCACCAGGTTTGAGATGGGATCTACGCTTACTGGTGTCCCACTTTATCGACTAAAGGGCTACACCGAGCGCGAACGAACCGACGTGCCACTGCCCAACGGAGAGACACTTGAGGTAGTGGTCATGGACAAGACGCTGGCTGGACTCAGGCGCCTGTAGTGCGCAGCGTCGTACTACCCTGTAGCGTGGCTACCTTATCGGCAAGCTGCCTCTGGATAGCGTCCTGTTGCTGTAGCAACGCATCTTTTTGCTTGTGCAGGCTCTCCATCTTGTCTTCCTGCTGGTTCATCTCGTCGGCATAGCGCTTCGACAAGGACTGCTCGCCGCTATTGCCGTTCAGTGACGCCATATTCTCGCGAATACGCTTCTCCTCGAACTTCACCGCGTCCATCGCGCTCTGAGCCGCCCTCAGTTGCTTATCCACCTCATGCAGTTGATGCTTCGCATCAAGCAGCGGCTGCAGCTTCGCCAGCGCCCCCGGGTCGCCCTTCGCTTCCTCGATGATCCCCTGAAGCTCGTCCTCATGCATCGTGGCGATCTCATAATGCTGCGGATGCGAGTGGGTCTCCACCAGCTTGAACGTCGCAGTTGAGCTGGGACCAACCTCCACCTCAAACCGATAGCTCTTGTCCAACACCTCCGCAGGCGCCGGCATATCCGGCCCGAGATCCCATACCGATGCGATGCGAGGCTTGCCGGACAGCAACTGGAACTTATCGGTACGCTCCGGCTCCAGCACCACTGTCCTCGCGCTGCTACCGGTGTTGTGAATGGTGTACTCACGCACACGCGGATACAACCGATGAACCGAAAGTGTTCCATTGAAGATCACGATCCGCGAGGCAGCGGGTGAAAGCCGCTTCCCTTCCGCAAACTCAACCGAAACCGCATCATCCACCGCGTACGGAACGATCCGCCGCTCCTTCGGATGGATCAGGTTCATCTGCCCCTGGCCGCCGAACACCCCATTCTCCAGGATCGAAAAGCTCCCAGCAGCCAGCGTCAGATTGCTCGTATTGGTGAGCCAGAGAGAGCGCATCAGAGCGCCAGGATTAGTTCGAGGATTCCATACCGTAACTCGCTTGGCCGCGATCTCAGTCTGCAGGATCGGTACCGTAGTCGACTCGCCCATGCGGATCGTGATCGGCTTCGAGAGCTTGTACTCAAAGAGATTGTCGAGGTCCGCCGAAGTCGTCTGCGGCGCAAGCGTCTTGTCCGCAGCACGCTCATAGTCGCCGGTCAGACTAATCGGCTGCATCGCCGGTGCTACAGCTGCCTGCTGCGTGCGATGAACCTCCATACCCATACCGCCGCCGATAGAACTCGCACTCATCGGCACCGACGCCGCCTCACCCCCTTGGATCGGATCGGCCATCGCACTGATCACACCCCCGGAGTACGGCGTCTTCGTACGAACCCCGCTTATCGGCATCGGGAGCTGCTGCCGTTGCACATCAAGCGGCCTCGCTATCTGCTGAATAAAACTCTGCGGCGCGCCGGAGACCAGCGTCAACTGAACATTGTCCCAATCGACACCCGAAGTATTATCAATGACCGCCCACCCCTGCAGCGTCGCCGTCTGCGCACCGCCTGGCGTATTACCGTTCGACAACAGAATCCGATAGCTGCTCTTCCACGCCGGCAGCGCGCTCAGATAGCTGATGTGCAACTCGCGCTCGCCGGTCCCACGATCTTCCAGCGTAAGATGGCGCAACCCGGAATCATGGCCGGCAGCAAGCAGTTGCAGATAGCGGCCAATCTCGCGATTTTCGCCGCCCACCATCCGAACCTCTACCGAAGGCGTCAGCTCAAACGTACGCATTCCACCCGCGTCGCTGATTACCGTGACATAGCGGCGCTCCACACGCACCGCACTCCCTTTGCCCTCCGGCTCAGTCCTGACTTCAACATTCAGCAACCGTCCCGAAAACACGCCCGCACCCGTACGTACCTCCACGCGAGACCCCTTGAGCGCATGCAGAAAATCCAGCACCGTCGGGTCCTGCCCAAGCCCCGGAGCCAGCGAGTTCAACTGCGTTGCCAGCGGCGCCGACGTGTTGTACCCCGCACCCACCACATGGCCATCGCCAAGATCAACCGCCGTCAGCGATTGCAGCACGTCGTTCAACTGCGCCGTCGTAAAGTCGATCCGCACCAGCTCATTGCCGCTAACCATCCCCGCCTGCTCAAAGAAGCCAACGCCGTTGTTGTACAGCGAGACCTGACGCACGGGCAGAGAAATCTCCTTCTCGACTGGCTGACTTACTCCACCCTTCACAACGGGCTTCGGAGCCGCCGCGGCCTGTGCCGCAACCTGAAGCACGCCCAGGTTGATCAGAAGGAGGGCAGAAAACAAAGCAACGCGGCTAGTTTGCATCGACAGATCCTTATCAAAACGCAACAATTTGGCCGAAACATCGGCTCTATCTCTAAAACTAGGGTCCCGGGAAACCTGCACAGCGCAACGTGCTTTTTTAGACACCGTCGCTCCCGCAAAGTTCCTCAGCGTCGAAATTTTATTCCACCGCAGGCACGAGCGCCGCAATCGCCGCCGGCAGCTTGGTATAAATCCCGCCAAAGCCCCCATTGGACAGAATCGCCACCACATCGCCCGCCCTCACCCGCGGCGCGATCTCCGCGACGATCGCATCGGCATCCGCGCACAGCACCGCCGGCACACCCCTGGTCTCCAGCGCATCGATCACATGCTCCGGCTCCAGCCGCTCCAGCACCGGAATAGCCTCGCTCTTAAACACACTCGCCAACACCACCTCATTCGCCAGCGAAAGACTCTCCACCAGCTCACGCTCAAAGACATTCCGCCGCAGCGTATTCGATCGCGGCTCCAGCACAGCCCACAGCTTTCGCCCGGCATACGCGCTCTTCAGCGCACGCAGCGTCTCGCGGATAGCCGTCGGATGGTGCGCAAAGTCGTCGATCACCGTAATACCCGCAACTTCCGCCCGAACCTCAAGCCGCCGCTTCACGCTCTTGAACGTCGCCAGCGCCTCCACAATCGCCGCAACCGGAACCCCCTGCCCTGCCGCCAGCGCCGCCGCTGCCGTCGCATTCAGCGCATTGTGCTCACCAGCCATCGGCAATCTAAGCCGTGCAAACTCCACGCCGCCGCGCAGCAGCGTCCAGGTCGTCAGCAACCCCTCATGCTTCATATCCACAGCCTGCCAGTAAGAGTCCTTCGCAAACCCATACCGCTCCACGCTGCAGAACGCCTTCCCCGCGCACTCAGTCACATTCTCGCTGCCATCAAACGCCACCAGCCTTCCCCGCCGCGGAATCAAATTCACCAGCCGCTTGAACGCCGTCTTCACCGTATTCAGGTCCG
>Ga0302314_10014909_pt1 | contig 13253 bp, 19 predicted proteins | sample III_Palsa_N2_3_FD_200533 | JGI IMG/M metagenome (GOLD analysis project Ga0302314, IMG submission 200533) | Peat permafrost microbial communities from Stordalen Mire near Abisko, Sweden - III_Palsa_N2_3 | ecosystem: Environmental > Terrestrial > Soil > Palsa > Peat permafrost | place: Sweden...
TCCGCAGCGTCGCGGTTGTCATCCGCCACTAAGATGCGTGCGCGGTAGGTGGGTGCAACGTTCACAGCGGCCTCGTGAGGAGGCACGGGCATAAGACTATCGGCAAGGGGGAGGAAAACCTTAAACGTACTACCTTGACCCGCACCTGGACTCGAGGCTTCAACATGCCCTCCGTGAAGCTCGACGAGATGCTTCACCAACGTGAGGCCTATTCCCAGGCCTTCGCGCTGACCGCTTTGCTCGAGCTGTACAAACATGTCAAAAATGCGCGGTAACATGGACGCCGGTATACCAACGCCGGTGTCGCTCACGCTAACCACCGCTTGTCGTCCCTCGGAAGCTATCTTGATTGAGATTTCAGAGCCGGGCGGCGAGTATTTGGCGCTGTTGTTCAGCAAATTCGCGAACACCTGCGCAAGGCGAGTCGCATCCGCCTGCACAAACACTCTTTGATCTGCCTGAATGCTCAACGCATGATGCTTCATGTCAAGAAGGGGCTGGCTCGTCTCGGCCGCGATTTTGACCGTGACCTCCACATCGATACGTTCCCGGTGAAGGTCCACTCTTCCTCGGGTGATGCGAGAAACGTCCATCAGATCATCAATCAATCGCACCATATGCTTAAGCTGGCGTTCGACCACCTCTTTCGCCCTGCCAACATTCGCATCGGCGTCGGCACGCCCGGAGATGATTCGCATGGCGTTGCGAATGGGCGCCAACGGATTTCGCAACTCATGCGCTAACGTTGCCAAGAACTCGTCCTTCCGTCGATCGGCGTCAAGCAAGACCTGCTCGGAACGCCTTCGCTCCGAAATGTCACGAAAGATCAACACCGCGCCAATGATGCGATCGCCCAGGCGAATTGGCGCCGCGCTGTCGTCAATAGGTATCGTTGAACCATCCGGGCGGACGATCACGGATCTGCAGCAAACCGCGGCGAGGCCGGCAATCACGACGGGATCGGGATTGAAGCGTGAAAGCAGGTCAGCGGGCGAAGGCGCGGACCCGCAGTACGGTAGTTGTAGACTCTCGGCTGCCTGCCTCGATACGGTTAGTGCCTCGCTTGGAACGCGGCCGTCGCCGCCTCGGCGACCTCGAGGTCCTGATCCACCGTGCCGCCACTCGCGCCGAGTGCGCCGACGACCACGTCCCCCATTTTCAACGGAACGCCGCCGCCGAAAATCACCACCTTCTCGTGATTGGTGCTGTCGATCCCGAACAGGGGTTTGCCGGATTGCGCCATCTTCGCGAGCTTCTCCGTCGGCATGTCGAACGCGCGGGCCGTCCACGCCTTGTTGATGGCGATGTCGACGCTGCCAAGCCATGCGCCATCCATCCGCACGTGCGCGATCAAGCCGCCGCCGGCATCTACGACGGCGATGTTGTACGGGATGCCGAGCTCGCTGGCCTTTTTCTCACCCGCCGCGATCAAAGCGCGGGCATCTGCCAAAGTCAGCGAAGAGAGTTGGCGCGGCATCTGTTTATCCTTACGCATTGGAAGCCATGGAGGGCGGGATTGGTGCAGCCGAAAGGTATCCCTGTGCATTTGGCATTTCTGTCCGCAAAATTCGGGGCACCGCGTAGGCGCCGCCTTACGCGATGGTCTGCCTAGGCGCGCCTTCCGCGTCTATTGCAGCAATGGAATTGCAGACCACGCATCGGAGGCCGTGAGAACTCTATAGCCCAGGTCCGTCAGCGCATTGCTTATTACGGATCGCACTGTGGCATCGTCCTCCACCACCAGGATGGTTTGACCATGTCCCCTGGGTGTTGCGACGGCCGCGCGAGCGAACGTCCGCCGTCGCCTAAGCACCAGTCAATCGGTGAGACGCTTCCACCATGCGCTGTATGCCGCGGCCTGCTCTTTCAGGTACGTATAGTGATCGTACGTTTGCCATGTGCCCGGCAGCCTGTGACCGAGCATCACTTCGGCGACGTGTGGCTGGGTCAATTTGGTGAAGACGTGCTCACCGGATCGACTCAGGTATATTGCCTGCACAACGAGGGCCGAACCTCGTGAATGAGCGGCCGCCGGAGCACTCTCGATGGTCATTTCTCGTCGGCGGATTTGGGCTCGGGGTAGAGAATCCGACGCAGAACCTGTGCGTCCTCGCGTCCCACCGTGGCCTGGTAGTAGCCGCGGCGGATACCGACCTGCTCGAACCCCAGCGAATGATACAGCCGGGCGGCAGTGGTGTTCGATGGGCGCACCTCGAGAAAAGCCTCGTACATGCCGGCGATGCGCGCCCGCTCGAGGAGGTACAGCAGCATCTTGCGGCCGAGACCCCGGCACCGATACTCGTCGCGGACGCACACATTGAGTATGTGTGCCTCGCCCGCACCGACCGACATGATTCCATAGCCGGCCATGTCGCCGTCCACTTCCACCACCCGGCACACATAGCCGACCCGCAGGCAGTCGCGGAAAATGCCCTCGCTCCAGGGAAACTGGTATCCAGCCCGCTCGATCGCGCCGACGACCGGAACGTCCAGCTCATTCATCGGCCGGATATCGACTGCCGGGAGCTCGCGTTCTCGCTCAACGCTGGACACCGCTACACACCTCACGGGCGAACTGAAGGTCCTCCCACGCCTTGCGCTTCTCGGCTGGTTCACGCAGGAGATAGGCCGGATGATACGTTACCACCAACGGCACCCGCGAGACGCCAAAATGATGGACTTGTCCGCGCAGGCGCCCGAGAGAGACATCGGTTTTCAGCAGATTCTGGGCCGAAATCCGCCCTACCGCCAGCATGATGCGGGGCTTCAGGAGGGCGATCTGCTGCTCGAGGTAGGGCAGGCACTGCGCGGCCTCGAGCGGTGCGGGATCGCGGTTGCGGGGCGGCCGGCACTTCAACACGTTGGCGATGAACACCTGCTCGCGCTTGAGGCCGATGGCGCGCAGCATGGCATTGAGCAGCTGGCCCGCGCGGCCCACGAAGGGCTCGCCTTGGCGGTCCTCCTCGGCCCCCGGCGCCTCCCCCACGATCAGCCACGTCGCCTCGACGCTGCCGACGCCGAACACTGTCTGGGTCCGCGTGGCGCTCAATGGGCAGCGCGTGCACCCGGCCACTGCCGCGCGCAGTTCCGCCCAGCCGAGATCCGATACCGGCCGCAGCGGCGGCTCCGGAGAGACCGGCACCCCCTGCGGCAGCGCCGACGCCCCGGCTACGGGACTGCGGCGCAGGCTCCAGGACTCGAGGCCGAGCGCCGCGAGGTATTGGCTGCGCAGGGCGGGATTCATGCGGGGGTCGGGGCGCCGCGCGTGCGCCGCCGAAACAGCTTGCGGTACAGCCACACGGTGGGGGCGGAAAGCGCGTAGCCGCCGAAGATGAGCAGCAACGAGATCGGATGAAACAGAAAAATGAATACGAACGCGAGCGGTACGAGCACGATCTGGGTGAAGCGCACGCGCGCGCCGGCGCTCACCCCCTTGAAGCTGTAAAACGCGAAGCGGCTGATCATGAGAGCGCCCGCGCATGCCGTGACCACGAACGCGACGATGAGACCGGGAAGGCCGACGTTCACCCGATCACTCGCGAGCCAGATCGACGCGGCGACGATGGCGGCCGCCGACGGGCTCGGCAACCCCTCGAAGTAGTGCTTGTCCTGGACTGCCGAACGTGAGTTGAAGCGCGCGAGCCGCAGCGCCGCGGCGGCCGCGTAGAAAAAACACACGAGCCAACCCACCCTGCGCCATAAAGGGCCGTACTCGGCGATGCGTGCGACGCCCCATTGATAGGTAACGATGGCCGGCGCGATGCCGAAAGACACCATATCGGACAGGCTGTCGTACTCCTTGCCGAACGCGCTCTCGGTGTGCGTCCAGCGCGCCACGCGGCCGTCGAGCCCGTCGAACACCATGGCGACGAACACTGCGACGCCCGCGTAGTCGAACTTCCAATCGATCGCGGCCACCACCGCATAGAAGCCGGCGAACAGGGCCCCCGTCGTCAGGAAGTTCGGCAGCCAGTACACCCCGCGCGGGCGAGATTGCGAATCCTCGAGGTCGGTCATGCCCCGCCATGATACCAGGGGGCCTCGTGTAAGATACGCGGCCATGCGCTTATCCCACTACCCCATTTCCACGCTCAGAGACGTGCCCGCCGACGCCGAAGTGATCAGTCACCGGCTGATGCTGCGGGCCGGAATGATTCGCCGCCTGGCCGCCGGGCTGTACTCCTGGCTGCCGATGGGGCTGCGCACTCTGAGAAAAGCCGAGCGCATCGTGCGCGAGGAGATGGACCGAGCCGGCGCCCTCGAGATGGTCATGCCGACCGTGCAGCCCGCGGAGCTCTGGAAGGAGTCCAACCGCTGGACCAAGTACGGCCCCGAACTCCTGAGGTTCAAGGACCGGCACGACCGCGAGTTCGTGTATGGGCCGACGCACGAGGAAGTCATCACCGACATCGCGCGCCGCGAGCTGCGCAGCTACAAACAACTACCGGTGAATTTCTACCAGATCCAGTCGAAGTTCCGCGACGAGATCCGGCCTCGCTTCGGCGTCATGCGCGCGCGCGAATTCATCATGAAGGACGCCTACTCCTTTCACATCGATGAGCCGAGCCTCGCGCAGGGCTACCGCGCCATGTTCGATGCGTACACCCGAATTTTTACCCGCATGGGCCTGAAGTTCCGGGCCGCGCAGGCGGACGGGGGCAGCATCGGCGGCAGCGTCTCACAAGAATTTCACGTGCTGGCCGACTCCGGGGAGGACGCCATCGCCTACTCCACCTCGGGCGATTATGCCTCGAACCTTGAAACGGCCGCGGCCGTGCGTCCGGCCGGCGCACGCCCCGCTCCGTCTAAAGAGCTGAGTAAAATCGCGACCCCGGGCGCGCGCACCATCGCCGATCTCAGCGCATTTCTCGGCGTGCCCGCAGCGCAATGCGTGAAGACCTTGATGGTGGATGGCGAGAACGGCGCGGTCGTCGCGATGATCCTGCGCGGCGACCACGAGCTGAACGCGGTCAAGGCGCAAAAGCTCGCAGGCGTCGCGAATCCGCTGCGCATGACGGCCGCCGAACGGGTGCGCGAGGCCGCGGGCAGCGATCCCGGCTCACTCGGGCCGGTGGGTTTTCGCGGTACGATCTACGTCGACCACGCCGCGGCGCAACTCGCGGATTTCGTCTGCGGCGCCAACGAGAAGGACGTGCACCTCACCGGCGTTAACTGGGGACGCGATCTGCCGGAGCCCAACTCCGTGGACATTCGCAACATCGTGGTGGGCGATCCGAGTCCGACCGGTAACGGCACGCTCGAAATCGCGCGCGGCATCGAGGTCGGACATATCTTCCAGCTCGGGCAGCTCTACAGCCAGGCCATGCAGGCGAGCGTGCTCGACGAACAGGGCAAGGCGATCACCCTGTTCATGGGCTGCTACGGGATCGGGGTGACCCGTGTCGTGGCGGCAGCCATCGAGCAAAATAACGACGCCAACGGCATCATCTGGCCCGAGCCTCTCGCCCCCTTCAACGTCATCGTGGTGCCGATCAACTATCAGAAATCCGAGCGCGTGCGCCGCGCGGCCGACGAGTTGTACGAGGCTCTCGGCGCGGCGGGCATCGACGTGCTGCTCGACGATCGCGACGCACGGCCGGGCGTGAAATTCGCGGACGCGGAGCTCATCGGCATCCCGCACCGCCTGGTCGTCGGCGACCGCACCCTCGAGGCCGGAAAGCTCGAATACCGGCATCGGCGCGATAGCGAATCGACGGAAATTCCCGCCGCGGAAGCCGTTGCCTACATCGAGGGCAGGGTGCGCGGCTGATGGTCGCCCCGTGCAGCGCCCGTCCCGCCAGGTCCTAGCGCTCGGCGCGCTCGGTCTGCTCGCGCTCGGGGTCGCAGCCCCGCGCGCCGCGCGCGCCGATGAGCAGCGCGAGCCGGAGCTCAAGGATCTGCTGCAGAAGATCATCGCGAGCCGGGACTGCTTCCTCGACAAGTACGAGTCCGAGGTCTGGTACAAGGCGATGGAGCCCAAGCTCGCGCACTACGTCGCTTCGCACGAGGAGCGCATGGAGATCCTCGATCACGTGTATTGCGAGGCCAAGCGCGATCCTTCCTTGGCGCTGCCGCCTGATCTCGTGCTCGCCATGATCGACGTCGAGAGCCGCTTCGACAACTGGGCGGTGTCCCCCGTCGGCGCGGTCGGACTCATGCAGGTGATGCCTTTCTGGCCGCGCCAGCTGGGCGTGCAGAATCAGCTCGTACGCATCGCGCCCAACATCCGCATGGGATGCGAGATTCTGCGTTTCTACCTGCGTGCCGAACACATGAACTGGCCGCGGGCTCTCGCCCGCTACAACGGCAGCGCGGGACGCAACACCTATCCCGCCCTGGTGATGCAGCGCTGGCAGAGGATGTGGCGTTTCTAGAGGATCTGAAAGCTCTCGCCCACGCCGGCCGGATCCTGGCGTGCGGGCTCCATCTCCTCGACGGCCGCGACGCGCGCGCTCTTCGGCCCGCGATACAGCCACTGATGCAGTTCTCCGACCGCGGAGGCCGGACCGCGCACTGCGACCTCGACGGAGCCGTCGGGCAAGTTGCGCGCGTAGCCCGAGAGGGCGAGTCGCTCGGCTTCCAGACGCGTACTGTGCCTGAAGTACACGCCCTGCACTTTTCCCGTGACACGGAAACGGCGTGTGACTTCGCTCACGACAATCGTCCCGGATGTGCTATTGGCGCGTCGTCGTGGCGGCGGTGCCCGGCGGCCCTTCGCCATGAGTGGCCGTGGCGAGCGCTTCGGTTGCGTGGCGCTTGGCCGCTTGCGCCGCCAGGCGCGCCCGCACGTACTCTCTCGCCTCGAGATGCGATTCGGCGCGGCTGATTGCAGCCTCCGCCGCATAGAGATCCGGCGAACTCGAGGGCGAGAGGCCGGCCGTGGTGGCCGCGGCGATGGCCTGGCGCGCATCGCTCAATTCTTGCACGGGAGGTCCGCTGGGGCAGCCGGTCAGGCACAGAACACCAATGACGACGGCAAAAAATCGCGGCATATCTGAACTGACACTAGCAACAGCGCGCAGGGCCGTCAAACAACGGTCCACTGGACAATAATCGGGGGGACGCAAATAATCCGTTGCGCCGACGCTGCACTCGACAGCGAGCGATGCGATTTCCTACGAGACTTACCGATGCACGAAATCCTCGTCTTGTATTATTCACGCCAAGGCAGCACTGCCGCGCTGGCCCGGCAAGTGTGCCGGGGGGTCGAAACGGTGACGGGCGTGCAAGCGCGGCTGCGCACGGTCGCCCCCCTCGGCCCGACCGGGCCCGCGCCGGGCATTCCCGACGAAGGCCCCCCCTATGCCACGCACCAAGATCTCATCGAGTGCGGCGGTCTCATCCTCGGCAGCCCGACCCGCTTCGGCAACATGGCGGCGCCGCTCAAGTACTTCCTCGACGGCACCAGCGGCCTGTGGGTAAGCGGCGCGCTCGCCGACAAGCCGGCGGCCGTCTTCACCTCGACCCAGAGCCTGCACGGCGGGCAGGAAGCGACGCTGATTTCCATGATGCTTCCCCTGCTCCATCACGGCATGTATGTGGTCGGCCTGCCCTATACGGAGCAAGCACTCACATCGACGCAGAGCGGCGGCACGCCGTACGGCGCGAGTCACGTGGCCGGCCTCAGCGGCCATGGCACGCTGTCCGAGGCTGAGGCCGAGCTTGCCCGTGCGCTGGGCGCCCGCGTCGCCCGGCTCGCCGCGCGGCTCAAGCGCAAGCCTTGAGCGCCGCGCGCAAGGCACGGCTGGCGACGATCTGGCTCTGGGCCGCCGTCGCATTGAGCTTGCTGTTCTGGAAGCTCGCGGGTTATTCCTGGCCGCTCTGCGCAATCGCGGTGCTGGCCTTGCTCGCACCGCTTCCGGGACTCGTACGCGGTACGCGTTACACATACGCCTGGGCGACGCTGTTCGCGATTCCTTATTTGATTTTCGTCGTCACCGAGCTCTTGGTGAACCCCGACGCGCGCCGGGTGGGCGCGCTCAGCCTGTTTCTGACGTTCGCCTGGTTCTGCGCTATGGTTTTGTATCTGCGTGCTTCTCGAGCGCATCGCGGATGAAGGGGATGGTGAGGCGGCGTTGCGCGGCGAGCGAGGCCTCATCCAGCTCGTCGAGAATGTCGAACAGCGAGCGCAGGTCGCGCGGCATGCGCTTCATCAGATAATCGAGTGTCTCGGGAGGGAGCCTCAAGCCGCGCTGCGCCGCGCGCAGCTCGAGCGCGCGCGCGCGTCCGGCCTCATCGAGCTCCCGCACTTGATAAACCACGCAGGCGGCCGCGCGCGAGCGCCAATCATCCAACCGCCACTCGATCTGCCGAGGTGCCGCGCGCGCGGCGAAGACGAGCCGCGCGCGCGATTCCTGAACCTCGTTGAACAAGCGGAACAGCGCCTGCTCCCAGCCGAGATCGCCGGCCGCGGCATCGACGTCGTCGACGCACACGGCGCGGCAGTCCGCGAAGCCGCGCAGCGCCTCGGGAGGCAGCGCCTGCCCCGACACCGGGGACAAGGGAATGTAGGCGGCGGGGCCCTCGGTGGCCGCGCACACGGCCTGCAGCAAATGGCTCTTGCCGCAGCCCGCGCTTCCCCATATCCAGATCGGGTCGGCGCCCGGCCCGCGCAGGGCGGCGAGCACCTCTGCGTTCGGCCCCGGGTAGAAGTTGGCGAACAGCGCATTGGCACGCAGCATCACGCCGAGCGCGAGCTGTTTCACGTGAGCTTTTGCTCGAGCGTGCGCCGCGACCTCGACTCCTCGACGGCCGCCTTGCCATAGCGCAGCACGTAATCGATGCCGCTCACGGCGGTGGTCAGGAAGGTGAGCGCGCCGAGCGTAACGATGACCCAGGCTGCGGGCCGCAAGAATTGCTGGCGCGCGATGACGCAGAGAATGAACAGCGCCTGACATAGGGTGTTGAGTTTGCTCAGCTTGCTCGGCTGCGCCTCGATGGGCCCGAGCCACAGACGATAGGCGATCGCGCCGCTCACGATGATGAGATCGCGCGCCACCGCCGTCGCCATGAGCCACAGCGGCACGAGATGCATGACGGCGAGCACCACGAACGAGGTGGCGAGGAGCAGCTTGTCCGCGGCCGGATCGAGCACGCCGCCGAGAGCGCTCTGCCAACCGAAGCGCTTGGCGATGAACCCATCGAGCAGGTCCGATGCGGCCCCCAAAACGAACAGGCCGAGCGCGATACGCAGCTCATGGTGCAACAGCGCCATCGCGATCGGGACGATCAGCAGGATCCTCAGCGCGGTGATGAGGTTCGGAATCTGACGCACGACGGTCAGTGCTGCAGCTGGAAGCGTTGAATTCCATTTTCGCCGGCGGCGATCGGCTGCAGGCGGCCGTTCAGCGCGAGTGCATGCTGCAAGGACTCGGCACCGCCGCGAGCAGTGAGGCGAAAGCGCACGGTATCGCCGCGCAGCGCATCGACGCCCACGTGCGAGATGAAGGAAAGCGACTCGAGGTAGCTCTGCACCGAAGCGTAATCCTTGAGATCGGAGACTCCTGCCACCTCGATGTCGAGCGGCGCGAGCGTGCCGCTCACGGCATAGAGACCCGCATAGGTATCGGCCGCACGGTTCACGGCCTCCGCGGGAGGCCCGGAAAACTCGCTGCTGTGATCCTGATACACATAAACCCAGCGCACCGCCGCGGTATCGGCCGGATTGGCCGCACGCCCGATGAGGACGCCCTCGCCGCCGGATCGATGCGCGAGCTCGGCGAGCGTCGCGGGTGTGGCCGCCGTCACGGCGGCATAGTCGAGGTGATTTCTCGACAGCTCCGCAGCGGCCGGCCAGCGTATCGGAACGCCGCGCTGCGTTGCGGCCGCCGTGACCTCGCCTTTGATGGGCGAGGTGTCCTCAGCCGTGATGACCGTGCCTGCTGGCCCGGTCTGCGCCGCGAGCCAGACAAACGTCGTGGGACGATCGCCTCCCCACAGGGGTTGATTGTTCTGCGTGAGCCAGCGCTCGAGCGCGGGACCGTCGAAGGCCACCCACAGCTGATTGTCCGGCGCCGTACGGTATTGCTGTACGTAGCGGCGCGCACTGGCGATGAGCGCGGCCAGAGACGGATCCTGGTCCACGCCGCGCCGGCCGGTCACCTTGATCAGCACGGTGCGCAGCGCCGCTTCGAAGGCGGCTTCCTGACCGGCCTCGGAGCGCTCGGTGAGCGGGGCCGTCGCCTGGTAGAGCTCGACGCGCGTGAGCGCCTGGCTCACATCAGCAAGGCCGAGCGCGGCGGCGATCGCGCACAAGCACAGCCAAAGCCGCAATCCAAGCCCACCAAGGAGTAATGCTCTCATCATGAGGTAATGCGTAAGTCCTTAAGTTCTCTGATGTAAAATACCACAGCTGGCCGGGTTGCCGGGTTGGCCCGTATTTACTCGAGGATCCGCATGACTGAACGAGCCACTTATCGCGCGGCCGGCGTCAATATCGACGCGGGCGAAGAACTGGTCGAGCGCATCAAACCACACGTGCGCCGCTCGATGCGTCGCGAGGTCCTCGCTGGAATCGGCGGATTCGGCGCCCTCGTGGAGGTCCCCCTCGACCGCTACCGCAAACCGGTACTGGTCTCGGGCACGGACGGCGTCGGGACCAAGCTGCGCCTCGCCATCGACAGTGGCCGGCACGACACGGTGGGCATCGATCTGGTGGCCATGTGCGTGAACGACGTCGTGGTGCAGGGGGCCGAGCCTCTGTTCTTTCTGGATTATTTCGCGACCGGAACACTCGATGTCGCGATCGCGGAGCGCGTCATCGCCGGGATCGTCGAGGGCTGTGTACAGGCAGGCTGCGCGCTGGTCGGCGGCGAGACCGCCGAAATGCCGGGCATGTACCACGGCGAGGATTACGACCTCGCGGGCTTCAGCGTGGGAATCGTGGAGAAGGACCGCATCATCGACGGCACCAGGACACAGGCCGGCGATGCGGTGCTGGGTCTGCCCTCCTCCGGCCCTCACTCGAACGGCTTCTCGCTCATCCGCAAGATCCTCGAGGTGAGCGGCGCCAATCCCGGCACGCCCGTCGAGGGCGTACCGCTCATCGAACGGCTGATGGCGCCGACGCGCATCTATGTGAAGCCGATCCTGCGTCTCCTTGAAGAGATTCCGGTGCACGGCCTGGCGCACATCACGGGAGGCGGTCTCGTCGACAACATCCCACGCGTGCTCCCCGAGGGGCTCGAGGCGGTGCTGGAACGCAGCGCCTGGACAACCGATCCGGTGTTCGACTGGCTGCAGCGTGCCGGCCGGGTCGCGGATGCGGAAATGTACCGGGTGTTCAACTGCGGCATCGGCATGACGGTGCACGTCGCGGCGCAGAACGCGCAGCGGGCGATCGAAATACTCGAGAAGGCCGGCCAGAGCGCGCGGGTGATAGGCGAGATACGCACGGGCGCGCGCGGAGCGGTCATCGCGTGACCAGCACGCGGCCCGCGCAGATCGTCGTACTGATCTCGGGGCGAGGCAGCAACATGCGCGCGCTGGTGGAGCGCAGTCGCGATCCGGCGGTGGGCTATGAAGTCGCTGCCGTGGTCGCCGATCAGCCGGCAGCGGGAGGGCTTGCGATCGCGCGCGATCTCGGGGTGCCGACGCATCTCGTCGCCGCCGACAAATCGATCGCGCGCGCCCGCTACGACGAGCAGCTCGCCGCCGCCATCGACCTCTATGTGCCCACGCTGATCGTGCTCGCCGGGTTCATGCGCATTCTGTCGCCCGAGTTCGTGTCCCGCTACGAGGGGCGCATCCTCAACATTCACCCGGCATTGCTGCCCAAGTATCCGGGGCTGCACACCCATCAGCGCGCCATCGACGCGCGCGACGAGCAACACGGCGCCACGGTCCATTTCGTCACCGCAGAGCTCGACGAGGGACCGGCGGTGATTCAGGCGCGAATCCGCGTCGAGCCCGAGGACGACGCGCGGAGCCTGTCGGCCCGCGTGCAGGTGCTCGAGCATCGTATCTACCCCATCGCCGTGCGCTGGTTCTGCGCCGGCCGGCTGCGCTATGCAGCAGGGCGCGCATGGCTCGACGGAGCGGCGCTCGAGAGTCCGGTCATGTACGACGGCGCAGAGGATCGTTAGATGCGAATACTAGCAATGGGCATAGGTTGTATCGCGGCGATGCTCGCAGTCCCCGCGTTCGCCGCGGACGCGCAGGCGCAGCGCCCGCACGGCGGGCATGCAGCCGACCCGGACATCGAGCCGTTCTCGTCGCATTACGTCGCGGAATGGAAGAACATCTCGGTGGGCGTGAGCGATCTCGAGCTCAGGCGCGACACGGAACCCGGACACTACGTCTACAAATGGACCACCAGCGCCCGGGGAATTTTCCGTCTGGTGTACTCCGACGACCTCGTCCAGGAGAGCTGGCTCGAGATCGTGGGCGATCACGTCCAGCCCGATAGGTATCGCGGCCGACAAGGATCCGCCTCCGTCAACTTCGATTTCGACTGGAATGCGGGTCATGCGACCGGCACCTCGGAAGGCAAGCCGATCGATCTCAGCCTCGAGCCCGACACGCAGGATCTCAATTCCATTCAGATCCAGGTCATGCTCGATCTGCAGAACGACAACTTGCCTCCCACGTTCCATGTCATCGACAAGGACCAGATCAAGGGGTTTCTCTACACCCGCGAGGGCACTGAAAAGCTCAAGACCGAAATCGGCACTTACGACACCGTGATCGTCACGAGCCGCCACACCGCCAACGACCGGCGCGTGTTGCGCATGTGGTTCGCGCCCGCCCTCGGATGGGTGCCCGTTCAGGCCGAACGCACGAGCAGCGGGAACCTCGAGTTCGCCATGCGCATCAGGAGCTTGACCCGCGAGGGAGAGCGCCTCACCGCGCCTCCGTAATGTGTGGGCGCGTAGCGACCAGCAAACTGCTCTCAGGTAGCGGGGTTCCTGAATTGCTTGGCGAGCTTCAGCTCCTGTCCCTGATAATTCGAAGCGATTTCGAGGCCGTAAAGAGCTTGGGGACGCTCCGCCATCCGCTCGTAGCGCAGCCAGCCGACTCCTTGGCCGTGTTCCAAAACGAATGGTACCTCGTGCGAACGAACCTCCAGTACGCCTCGGCTACTTCCCGCCTTCTTGGTGACTGTGTCCCAACCAAAGCCTGGGTCGAAGAAACCAGCATAGTGAACCCGGAATTCGCCGGCCCGCGTGTCGTACGGCAACATCTCGGCAGCGAAGTCGGGCGGCACGGCGATCGCCTCTTTAGTCATCAGAATATAGAATTCATCAGGATCGAGG
>Ga0302314_10014913_pt1 | contig 13251 bp, 11 predicted proteins | sample III_Palsa_N2_3_FD_200533 | JGI IMG/M metagenome (GOLD analysis project Ga0302314, IMG submission 200533) | Peat permafrost microbial communities from Stordalen Mire near Abisko, Sweden - III_Palsa_N2_3 | ecosystem: Environmental > Terrestrial > Soil > Palsa > Peat permafrost | place: Sweden...
GGAGCCAGGGCAGCGGGGCGGCGTCGTACGCCTCCGTCTGCCCGGTCTGCCAGACCGGGGGTTCGGCTCCGCCGTTCAGTACCCAGGCCGCTTGGACGGCTGCGCCGTCGGCGACGTACTCGCCGGTCGGCGGGACGGCGACCGGGTATCCGAGGACTGACGGGGCGATCCGGCGCACCGCCTCGGACCGGCTGCCGCCGCCGATCAGCAGGACCCTGTCGATCGGGACCCCGGCCTCGGCGAGGGCGTCGAGACCGTCGGCCAGGCCGCAGAGCATGCCCTCGACCGCGGCGCGGGCCAGGTGCGCGGGCGTGGACGTGGCCAAGCGCAGGCCGTGGATCGCGCCGGTCGAGTCGGGGCGGTCGGGGGTGCGCTCGCCTTCCAGGTACGGGATCACGGTCAGGCCGTCGGCGCCGGGCGCGGCCGAGAGGGCGAGCCGGGACAGTTCGTCCAGGCTGACGCCCAGCAGCGCCGCCGCCGCGTCCAGGACGCGTGCGGCGTTCAGGGTGCACACGAGTGGCAGGTAGCGGCCGGTCGCGTCGGCGAAGCCGGCGATGGTGCCGGTCGGGTCGGCCGTCGGGGTGTCGCAGACGGCGAATACCGTACCGGAGGTACCGAGGGAGACGACCACGTCGCCGGGGCGGGCGCCGAGGCCGAGTGCCGCCGCGGCGTTGTCGCCGGCTCCGGGGCCGACGAGGGCGCGAGGGCTGGAGCCGGGACCGGGACCGGGAATGAGACCGGATTCGCTGGCGATGCGCCCGGCGACCTCACACGGCGCGAGCACCCTGGGCACGGCCGGGGTGCGGCCGAAGGCCTGCTGTAGCAGGTCTAGGCGGTACTCGCCGGTGGCCGGGGACCAGTAGCCGGTGCCGGCGGCGTCGCTGCGGTCGGTGGTCAGCTCGTTGAGGCGTTCGCCGGCAGCCGGGCCGAGCAGGCGCCAGGTCAGCCAGTCGTGCGGCAGGCAGACTGCCGCGGTGCGGTCGGCGTTCTTGGGCTCGTGCTCGGCCAGCCAGCGCAGCTTCGCGACGGTGAAGGCCGCGACCGGGACCGAGCCCATGGCTTCGGCCCAGTACTGGTTCGCCGGTACGGCTTGGGCGGTCTCATCGAGTAGGTCTGTCGCCGCCTGGGCTGAACGGGTGTCGTTCCACAGGAGTGCGGGACGGACTACTTCGCCGTTCTCGTCAAGGCAGACCATGCCGTGCTGTTGGGCGGCGACGGAGAGGGCGGCCACGTCTTCCAGGCCGCCGGCTGCGGCCACTGCCTTGTCCAGGGCGGCGGCCCAGGCTGCGGGGTCGACCTCGGTTCCGTCCGGGTGCGGGGCTGAGCCGTGGCGGACCAGTTCGCCGGTGCCCGCGTCGCGGATGACGACCTTGCAGGACTGCGTCGACGAGTCGATCCCGGCCACCAACTGGCGGCCGGGATCGGCAGAGCCGTGGGGCTCGGTCATCGCGCGCCCATGAGGTGCTCGATGGCGAGCTGAGTGAGCTGCACGAAGCCGTATCCGTACGCGCCCGCGACCTCGGGGTCGAAGTCCTCGAAGGCGGAGCGGTCCGCGAGCAGGTCGGCGTAGGACTCGCCGGGGCCGAGGGTCGGGACGGCGAGCTCGGCGACCCGGGCCGATCCGAGGGCCGCCTGAACCTCCGGGTCGGCCCGGAACGCCGCCGCGCGCTCCTTCAGCAGCAGATAAGTGCGCATGTTGGCCGCGGCCGACTGCCATACGCCGGTGATGTCCTCGGTGCGCGAGGGCTTGTAGTCGAAGTGCCGCGGGCCGTCGTAGGCCGGGGCGCCGACGGGGCCGCTCTCCAGCAGGTCGACCAGGAAGAAGGCGTTGAGCAGGTCGCCGTGGCCGAAGACCAGGTCCTGGTCGAACTTGGGTCCGCGCTGGCCGTTGAGGTCGATGTGGAACAGCTTGCCCTGCCACAGCGCCTGCGAGATGCCGTGGACGAAGTTGAGTCCGGCCATCTGCTCGTGTCCGACCTCGGGGTTGACCCCGACCATGTCGGCGTGGTCGAGCGTGGAGATGAAGGCGAGGGCGTGGCCGATGGTCGGCAGCAGGATGTCGCCGCGCGGCTCGTTCGGCTTGGGCTCCAGGGCGAAGCGGATCCCGTAGTTGCGGTCGGTCACGTACTGGGCCAGGGTGTCGATGCCCTCGCGGTAGCGGTCCAGCGCGGCCCGCACGTCCTTGGCCGCGTCCGACTCGGAGCCCTCACGCCCGCCCCAGAAGACGTAGGTGTGCGCGCCGAGCTCGGCGGCCAGGTCGAGGTTGCGCATCACCTTGCGCAGCGCGTAGCGGCGGACCGAGCGGTCGTTGGAGGTGAACCCGCCGTCCTTGAACACCGGGTGGTTGAACAGGTTGGTGGTGGCCATCGGGACGACCAGGCCGGTCTCGGCCAGTGCCTCGCGGAAGCGGGCGATGTGCTTCTCCCGGGCCGAGTCGTCCGCGCCGAACGGGCTCACGTCGTCGTCGTGGAAGGTGACGCCGTACGCGCCGAGCTCGGCCAGGCGGTGCACGGACTCGACCGGGTCGAGCGCGGGCCGGGTCGGATCGCCGAACGGGTCGCGCGCCTGCCAGCCGACCGTCCACAGGCCGAAAGTGAATTTGTCGTCGCGGGTCGGCTGACCGGTCATGGCTGGGTGCCTCCTTGGAGCGGGCTTTTTTGCCAACTATTTGTTTAATGGATGAACTTATTGAGTTCATGTGGCATTGTCAAGTGTCATGAACAGCCTTCCCGGCGGCGCCACGCCGGACACCGCCTCCGCGAGCACCGCCGTCCCGGCCCGGCAGCGCAGTCTGCGCGACCGCAATCTCGCGCTGCTCATGGCGCTGATCGTGGAGGCCGAGACCCCGCTCTCCCGCGCCGCGCTGGCCGCCCGGACCGGGCTGACCAGGGCGACCGCCTCCAGTCTGGCCGACAGCCTGCTCACCCTCGGGCTGATCGAGGAGGTCGGGCCGCCGCCGGCCGCGGGGGCCGGGCGCCCGGCCACCGGGCTGGTGCCGGCGGCGGTCGGGCCGGCCGGGCTCGGGCTGGAGGTGAACGTCGACTACCTGGAGGCCTGCGTGCTGGACCTGGCCGGGACGATCCGCCGGCGCGAGCTGGTCCGGGCGGTCCCGGGCGACCGCTCCCCTGCCGAGGTCTTCAGCGCGCTGGCCGCGCTGGCCGAGCGGGTCGGCAAGGACTGCATGCGGGACGGGCTGGAATTGGCGGGCGTGTCGGTGGCCGTGCCGGGCTTGGTCGATCCGGCGACCGGGACGATTCTGCGGGCCCCGAATCTCGGCTGGCTGGAGGTCGACACGCGGGACCTGCTCGCGCGCCGGCTACCGGCCACGCCGTTGTCGCTCCGGGTCGGCAACGAGGCCGACTTCGCGGCCGAGGGCGAGCTGCATCTGGACACCGGCCGGGAGCTGGCCGACTTCCTGTATCTGTCCGGCGAGATCGGGATCGGTGCGGGGATCGTGCTCGGACGGCGGGTCTTCGCCGGGCCGCGCGGCTGGAGCGGCGAGATCGGCCATGCGACAGTGCGGCCCGGCGGCGAGCGGTGCCGGTGCGGTTCACATGGGTGTTTGGAAACCGTGGCGGGGCAGGAGGCGATCCTGCGGGCGGCAGGCGGGAAGCCGGCCGGGGACGAGGCGGGGGCGGGGATCGCGAGCCTGGTCGAGCGGGCCGAGGCCGGTGACGCCGAGGTGTTGGCGGTGCTGACCGAGGTGGGCGCCGCACTGGGCAACACGCTGGCCACGGCGATCAACCTGCTGGACCTGGGCACGGTGGTGCTCGGCGGGATCTACGCGCCGCTGGCGAAGTGGCTCAGGCCCGCCCTCGAACTCGAACTCGCCGGTCATGTCATCTCGGCGGCCTGGGCTCCGCTGGTCGTCCGTGCGTCATGTGCGGGCACCGGTGCTGCGGCGCTCGGGGCGGCGGCCTCGGTGATCAGCCGGATCCACGCTGACCCGGCCGGATGGGCCGCGCTGCGGCGCTGATTCCGCGCGCACGATGATTGCTACTGCTTACGGTACTGATATGCGCCCTCGGCCTCGGCCACGACGTCTGCGAGGGTGGCGCCGCCTGCGGCCGCGACCGCCGCGGCCACCGCGCCCTCGACGAACGGAGCGTCAGCGATGACCACGTCGGCCCTGGCGCGGCCCAGTTCGGCCTGTTCTTCGAGCACCAGCCGGGCCGTGAGCAGGGCGCTGCCCAGGTCCACGAACACCACCACGCCGCGGTCGTGGTCCGCGGCCTCGATGGCCGCGCGGACCAGCGCGTGGCTGGTGCCGATTCCGCCCGATTCGGTGCCGCCGGCCGCGACGGCGCTGCCGGGCGGCGCACCGAGCTGGTCGAGCAGCTCGGCCAATCCGGCGGCGAGCTGGGCGCTGTGGGAGACGAGGACAAGACCGACTGTCTGCATGGTTCCCCATCGTAGTCAACGGCGTTTCCCGGGGAGCGGCTGCGGATAACCTGGCCGGGTGGCGCTTCCCAGCGCAGCATCGCCGACCGAAGGAGCCGGTTCCCGTGCACAAGTTCCTCAACAGCGCAGACACTTTCCTCACCGATTCGCTCGCCGGCCTGGCCGCGGCCCATCCGGAGCTGATCGTCGATCAGGAGCAGCGGATCATCACCCGCAGCGCTCCGCCCAGGCCCGGCAAGGTCGGGCTCGTCTCCGGCGGGGGTTCCGGCCACGAGCCGCTGCACGGCGGTTTTGTCGGCTTCGGCATGCTCGACGCGGCCTGTCCGGGGGAGATTTTCACCTCGCCGGTGCCGGACCAGATCCTTGCCGCGACCAGTGCGGTGCACACCGGCGCGGGGGTCGTGCACGTGGTGAAGAACTACACCGGGGACGTGCTGAACTTCCAGCTCGCGGCCGAGTTGGCCGACGAAGCGGGCATCGCGGTGGAGACCGTGCTGGTCAACGACGATGTCGCGGTGGAGGACTCCACCTGGACCGCCGGGCGGCGCGGCACCGGGGCCACGGTGCTGGTGGAGAAGATGGCCGGAGCGCTGGCCGAGCGGGAGGCCGACGCGGCGCAGGTGGCCGGGCTCGGCCGCCGGGTCAACGCCGCCTCCCGGTCCTTCGCGGTCGCGCTCACCGCCTGCACCACCCCGGAGGCCGGGAAGCCCGGCTTCGATCTGCCGGAGGGTCAGATGGAGGTCGGGGTCGGCATCCACGGCGAGCCGGGCCGTCGGCGCGAGCCCACCGGCAGCGCGCGCGAGATCGTGGCGCTGTCCCTGGACGCGATCCTGGGCGATCTGGAAGGCGCGGCGGGGCTCTCCAGAGGGGATCAGACAATCGTCTTGGTCAACGGGCTCGGCGGAACCCCGCTGGGCGAGCTGTACCTGGTGTACGGCGAGGTGGCGGCAGTGCTGCGAGGTCGGGGCCTGAGTATCGCGCGCAATCTGGTCGGCAACTACGTGACCAGCCTGGACATGGCAGGCGTCTGCATCACCGTGTGCCGGGCCGACGGGGAACTGATCGAGCTCTGGGATGCGCCGGTCAACACCCCGGCCTTACGGTGGGGGGTATGACGGACGATACTTTCGACGCGCGGCTGGCCCGGGCGTGGCTCGCGGCCGCCGCGGTCTCGGTGGAGGCTCACCGGGGGGAACTGACGGAGTTGGACGCGGCGATCGGCGACGGAGACCATGGCGCGAATCTCAGCCGCGGCTTCGCGGCGGTGACCGAGGTGCTGGCAGGGTCGGTCGTGGGACAGGGTGATGACGATATCCGGGAGAGCGCCGGGCACCCGCTGGTCATAGCGGGCAGCGCGCTGATATCGAAGGTCGGCGGCGCCTCAGGACCGCTCTACGGGTCCGCTTTCCGGGCCATTGGCAAGGCTCTGAACAGCGCAGATGCGGACGGCGTGGCTCTTCTCGACGCGCTGGTGGCCGGGCTCGACGCGATCTGCCGGCTCGGCGGCGCCTCCGTCGGCGACAAGACGATGGTGGACGCGTTCGCCCCGGCGCTCGACGCCTTCGGCCTGATGGTCGACGCCGGTGCGGGACTGGCGGCCGCGACCTTGGCCGCGGCGGACGCTGCCGAAGCGGGGGCGGCCGACACGATCGAACTGCTCGCGCGCAAGGGCCGGGCCTCCTATCTCGGGCCGCGAAGCGTCGGGCATCAGGACCCGGGTGCCACGTCGACCGCGCTGGTTTTCCGGGCACTGGCCGACGTGACAGCGCCGCGCGCTTGAGGGCGGCCGGGCGCGTCGCCGCGATCGCCGCTGTCACGATGTTCGGTCTGATCGGCCTGCTTGGCCTCCTCGGCGCGGAGGTCGCGTCGGCGGCGACGGCCGGGACGAGGGTGATGGCTGCCACCGGGGCCGGCGCCGCGAGTCTGGCCGCGGCGAACATCGGCAAGAGCGCCGGGTCCTGCGCCGTTCAACCCTCCGTCAACAGCCTCGGCGGCAGCGCGTTCGACGGAAGCTGTACCGGGGCCAACGGCAAGCCCGAGTACTGGTGCGCCGACTTCGCCATGTGGGTTTGGCAGAACACCGGGTTCTACAGCGGCGGCCTGACTGCCGGCGCCGGGTCCTTCTACGTCTACGGTCAAGCCAACGGGACGCTGCACACGTCCGTGTCCTATGTCCCCCAACCGGGCGACGCAGTCGTCTACGACTACAACGGCAAAAACTACGCCGACCACGTCGCCATCGTCACCGCGCTCAACTCGGACGGCTCGGTCGTGACCGTCAACGGCGACTGGAACGGCGGCACCAGCACGTCAGAGAGCGTGTTCGCGACCCTGTCCTCGGTGGTCTCGGTCACCATCCCGGCCAGTCAGCGCATGGTCGGGACCATTCCCAGCACTGTCGACCCCGGGGACCATTACCAGATATCCGCGTACATCACTCCGGCCACCGGCCCCGGAAGCGGAATCAGTCCCCCGCACGCGCCTGCAATTAACCCATATAGCGCAGCGGCCTTATGCGGTACCGGGTACGGGGTCATCGATTCGCACGATCTGGGCAACGCCATGATCTACCTGCTCTACAACGGCGCCAATGGCGACAACTGCGTCACCACGCTCGCGGACTCCCCCGGCAACGCCGTTCCGATCAGCGCCACGCTCAGCGTGCAGGGCGGCCCGACGGGTGGCGACTCGGGCAACTACGTCAACTACGCCGGACCGGTGACCGAGTACGCGCCGGGCAGCTGCGTCAAATGGGGCGGTTCATATCAGGCCACGTCCTGGACCAGCGCCTGGAGCCACTGCGGCTAGTCCTCAGTCGGGCAGGCGAAGGCCGGTGACCGGGTCGAACAGGTGCGCAGTCTCGGGGTTGACCGTGATCGAGAGCGACTCGCCGCGGACCGGCGGCGGGCCCAGCTTGTGCCGTACGACCAGGTCCACCGGACCGTCCGGGCCGTCCATCCGGGCGTGCACCCGGTACTCCCGGCCAGAGTCCTTGACCAGCACGGCGACCGCGCGCAGCCATCCGCCGGGGGCGTCCTCGCCGGCGGCGGCCGCGTCTCCGCTCAGGAACAGCTCCTCCGCCCGCAGGCCGACCAGTATCTTCTCCCCGGTCAGCGCCTCGGCCTGGGAGGAGCCCACCTTCACCCGCAGCCCGCCGACCCGGGCGAAGCCGTCCTGGTACACCGCCGGGACAACGTTCATCGGCACCTCGCCGACGAACTCGGCCACCGCCACCGTTGCCGGGCGCTCGAAGACCTCCACCGCAGTGCCCACCTGCTGCACCGCTCCCCGGTCCAGCACCGCGATCCGGTCCGCGATCGCCAGGGCGTCCGTCGAGCTGCACGTCGCGTACAGCATCGTCACGCCGAACTCCCGTTGCAACGTGGCGATCGGTGTGCGCGAGCGCATCATCATCGGCACCCCGGAGCCAGCCAGCGGTTCGTCGAGGCAGATCACTCGGGGCTCCCCGACCAGGGCCCTGGCCATCATCGCCCGCTGCCGCAGGTCGAAGTTCAGCGCGTCCGGGCGGGCCGAGAGCCAGCCGGCCACTCCGCAGCGCTCCGCCATCGCCTCCACCCGGGCCGCCACCGCCTTGGCCGAATTCTTGCGCATCGCCAGCGGGAAGGCGATGTTGTCGCGAACGCTCAGCTGGGGGAACAACGCGAAACCCTGCGCGAGCATCGACACGCCCCGCTTGTCCGGCGCCACCTTCGCCACGTCCTGGCCGTCGATCGTGATCCGCCCCGAGTCCGGCTTGTCCCCGCCGGCCAGCACCTTCAACAGCGAGGACTTGCCACTCGCCGAGACCCCGGTGACCACCAACAGCTCGCCGTCGCGCACACGTAAACTGACCCGGTCCAGCACGGGACGCCACATCCCACGCTGTGCCCGGGTGACGTCGACGAACTCGATCTCAGCCACTGGCGTGGCGCTCCTTCCACCCAGCGTACCTGCCGGTACACGATACCCCCTCGGACGGCAGAACCTGCCCGGAGCGGGGCGGCGCTCCAGGCAGGTCGGGCGTATCGAGCTGTGCTACGACTAAAATGTAGACCCGCCCGAATAGGGCGTCAATAAGCACGCTAATTCGTTATTTCCGAATATATTCGGCCAATTTGTTCGAGAATGCGTCAGGGATTTATTCGATACTTGACGAATGGCCCGGCAGGGCCGATCCTCGTGCCATGACGCAGCAGTCCCCCAGCCGCAGCCAGCACGGCCGCCAGGCGGTGATCCGCCTGTTGCGCGAGCGCGGAACCCTCAGCCGCGCGGAGATAGCCCGGGCCGTGGGCCTGTCCCCGTCCACGGTCTCCGCCCTGGTCGGCTCGCTGGTGGCGGAGGGGATGGCACTGGAGGTCGGCGGGCAGCTGCCGCCGGCCGGCGGGCGGGCCGGGCGGCCGGGCACCGCGGTGATGCTCAATCCGGCCAGCGGCGAGGCGATCGGCGTGGACTTCGGCTACCGCCACGTCCACGTCATCATCGCCGACGTCACGCACGCCGTGCAGATCACCAAATCCGCGCCGCTGCCTGCCGATTACGATCCCAGCCTCGGGCTGGACACCGCCGCGGACCTCGTCCAGGCCGCGATGGCCGAGGCGGGCACGGATCCCGGCCGGGTCCTCGGCGTCGGGGTGAGCCTGCCGGGTCCTTATAATCAGCGTACTGCTCTTCCCAACTCCGGATTGATACCCACCTGGTCCGGCATCCCGGTCGCCACCGAGCTCGGCAACCGGCTCAAACTGCCGGTGATCGTGGACAACGACGCGAACCTCGGTGCGCTGGCCGAGCGGCAGTGGGGCGCCGGCGCCGGTTTCGACGAGCTCGTCTACGTGAAGCTGCACAGCACCGTGGGCGCCGCTTTCATCAGCAACGGCCGACTCACTCGCGGCGCGGTCGGCGGCGCGGGCGAGATCGGGCACCTCGTGATGGACGCCAACGGACCGCTGTGCCGGTGCGGCAACCGGGGCTGCCTGGAGTCCTATGTCGGCCTGCCCAACATGATGCGCGCCCTCGAACACGGATACGGCGACCGGATCACCCTGCGCGAGGTCATCACCAAGGCCTGGCAAGGAGATCGCGGCTGTGTCCGGGCACTGTCGGACGCCGGCGAGACGGCCGGCCGGGCGGTCGGGATGCTCTGCAACATCCTCAACCCGGCCGCCGTGGTCGTCGGTGGCGCGCTCGCGGCCGCAGGCGAACTGCTGCTGGGCCCGCTGCGCGAATCCGCCGCCTCCACCAGTCTGCCGCCAGCGGACTCCACCGTGCAGATCCGGGCCGCCGCGCTGGGCGCGCAGGCCTGCGCCCTGGGCGCGGTGGCGCTGGTCCTGGGCCAGACCGGGGAGGCGCAACCGGCCGCCTCCCGCACGTGATCTGCCACTATCTCTGCTATTTCGTCGCCCCGGCCGTGAAGCCGGAGACGATCCGGCGCTGGGCTGCGAGCACCAGCAGGGCGATCGGGATCGTCACCACCACCACGGCCGCGTCGATCAGGTTGGGGAAGACCTGGAACTGGCTCTGCCCCAGGTTGTTGATCGCGAGCGGCGCCGTGTACTTGCTCGGGGTCTCCAGGAACGAGAGGGCAAAGGTGAAGTCGTTCCAGGCCAGGATGAAGGACAGGATCGCCGCGGTGAGCACGCCGGGCATCGCGACCGGCACGATCACCCGGTAGAGCGCCTTGAACCGGGTCAGCCCGTCGACCACGGCGGCCTCCTCGATCTCGATCGGGATCTGGGAGAAGAAGTTGGCCAGGAACCAGATCGCGATCGGCAGCGTGTAGATCAGGTAGCTGAATATCAGGGTCCAGAAGCTGTCGATCAGGTGCAGGTGGCTGAAGGCCAGGAACAGCGGCCCGACCATGGCCATGATCGGGAAGAAGCCGGCCACCAGGATGAAGCCCAGGATCACCGGCCGGCCGCGGATCCTGGTGCGGGCCAGCGCGTAGCCGGCCGCCGAGGCCACCAGGATGGTCACCAGGGTCGTGCTGAGCGCCACCAGCGCGCTGTTGAGCACGTTGCGCCAGAAGTCGTCCTGCTTGAAGTCGGTGGCGTAGCTGCTCCAGCTGAACGAGGTCGGCAGCAGGCTGTGCGTGCCGCGGTTCAGGTCCGCGTTCGTCTTGAACGAGGTGATCACGATCCAGTAGAACGGGAACAGCGAGACGAAGACGAACAGCCCCAGCAGCACATATCGCAGCACGCTGGACGGTTTGGGCGCGCGCCGGCGGGGTGCGGGCCGGAACGCGGCCCGTGCGGGCTGGGCGGCTGTCACGGTACTCATGCCTTCTCCCGGAAGATTCTGGTGTAGGCGCCGGCGATGAGCAGGGCCAAGATGATCAGTGAGATCGAGATCGCCCCGCCGTAGCCGTAGTCCTGGGCGTTGAGGAACGCGTCGTAGTTGAGGTAGGCGAGGGTCTCGGTGGAGGTGCCGGGGCCGCCGCCGGTCATGATGTAGACCACGTCGAAGAGCAGGAACGCCGAGAGGGTGCGGAAGATCAGGGCGACCATCAGGGCGGGCTTGAGCAGCGGCAGGGTCAGCCGGCGGAACTGGCGCCAGGCCGAGGCGCCGTCGAGCTTGGCGGCCTCGTAGAGCTCCAGCGGGATCACCTGCAGGCCGCCGATCAGGATGATCGCGACGAACGGGGTGTTCTTCCACGCGTCGGCCACGAAGATGGCGAACCAGGAGGTGTCGGCGTTGGCCAGCCAGGTGGTGGTGGACCCGGGCAGGTGCAGGATTTTCAGCGCGTAATCCACGAAGCCCTGCTGGGGGTCGAACATGCCCTTCCAGATCTCCGCGGACACCACGGTCGGCACCGCCCACGGGATGAACACGGCCGCGCGCACCAGGCCACGGCCGCGGAAGGGCTTGTTCAGCGCCAGCGCGAGCACCAGGCCGATGACCATCTCGATGGCGACGGAGACGACGGTGAACAGGACCGTGTGGATGAACGCCGGTCCGAAGGCGCTGCCGGAGGCGAACATCCGCCGGTAGTTGGCCAGGCCGGCCGGTTTGCCGTTGACCACCGGGATGGTCGGGGTGGCGTAGTGGAAGGAGTTCCAGATGTTGTAGACGAGCGGGAACGCCGTGACGGCCAGCAGCAGGACGATCGCCGGGGTGATCAGGCCGTAGCCCAGCCGCCGGTCCTGGGAGAGCAGCGTGTCGCGGGTCTTGGGTGGTTTCCCCGGGGGCCGGGTGCGGAGGGTGGATGTTGCAGCCATGGTGAGTGGGAACCTTCGCCTCGATGGGTGGCCCGCCGCCCGAGGACAGCGGACGGCGGGCCAGTTTTGGTGTCACTGTCGGTGTGACGAGGTATAGCTGTTACGAGGTGTAGCCGGGGAGCGAGGTGATCTGCGACTGGGCCGAGGACAGGGCCGCGCTGGGCGACTCCTGGCCGGCCAGGACGCTGGAGACCATGGTCTGCAGGACGGAGGAGATGTTGGTGTAGATCGGCGAGCTCGGCCGGGAGACCGTGTCGGCGAAGACCGCCTGCTCCTGCTTGAAGTACGGCGCGGCCGCGTAGAGGGCCGAGGTGTAGGCGGTGCTGTTGGCCGGCGGGTCGCCCGCGGACTCGGCCCGGGTGATCTCCACCGAGGGGCTCGTCAGGTACTTGATGAATTCGAGGTCGGCCTGGGTGTGCGCGCTCTTGGTGGCGATCATCAGGTTGTCCCCGCCCAGGGCCGCGGCCGGGGTGCCGGTGGTGGAGGGGAAGGGGATCCAGGAGACGTTGTTCTTGAGCGTGGCGATCTTCTCAGTGCTCGCGTACTCGTACGGCCAGTTCAGGGCGAAGGCGGTCTGGCCCGACTCCCAGGCGCTCTGCACGTTCGACTCCTGCCAGCCGGTGGCGGCCTGCGGGGTGATGGCGTCGCTGTGGATGGTGTTGTACATGAACTGCAGCGCGGCCTGGTTGGCCGGGGTGTTGAGGTCGCTCAGGTCGAGCTTGCCGCCGAAGCCGCCGAGGAAGCTGACCAGGGCGGTGATGGAGCCCTCGTACTTGTCGGCCTCCCAGGCGAAGCCCTCCTTGAGCGAGGGGTCGGCCTTGACCGCCGCCTGCGCGTCGGAGACGAGTGCGGCCGGGCTGGTCGGCGGGGTCTTGACCAGGTCGGTGCGGTAGTAGATGCCTTCGGCGTTGACGAACCACGGCACGGCGTAGAGCGAGCCGCTGTACTGCGCGGAGGCCAGTTGGCCGGGGAAGTACTGGGAGGTGGGGAAGCCGTCGCTGGAGAGGTTCTGGATCCAGCCGGCCGAGGCGAAGGCCGGAGCCCAGGTGACGTCGCCGTCGATGACGTCCAGGCCGGTCCCGGCCTGGAAGCGCTGGGTCAGCTGCTGGTACTGGTTGTTCGCCGAGGAGTCCAGGTTGAGCACCGAGACGGTGATGTTCGGGTACTGGGCCTCGAAGCCCTTGATCGCCGCCGTGGTGGCCGCGCCTTCCGCGCCCAGACCGTCGGTGGCGAATATGATCGTCTGCTTCGCAGCGGCGGATGTTTGGGCCGCCGGGGCGGCCGACGAGCTGCAGGCGGCCGCGGTGCCCACGAGTCCTGCGATGGCGGCCATGCCGGCGGCGCGTCGTGCCAAGCGCCCGGGCTGCGTCTTGGTGAAGATTGCCATTCGGGATAACACCTCACTTGTCATACCCGCCGCGCCATTGCGTCGGTACTGCCACTGCGACTGTGCAAGGCGCGACGAGATCGGGGATTGATGACTGCGCCGATCTTCGTTCCTGCTACTGCGTGGTACGTCCTGCAGATACCCGCATGACCGCCCGCCCGGGGTGATGCGAACCCTGTCCTAGCTTGGTGATTAACGGGAATGTAGTACCGGGGAAATAGTCCCGTCAATAGCATTACCGGATCGTGATGC
>Ga0302314_10014914_pt1 | contig 13251 bp, 9 predicted proteins | sample III_Palsa_N2_3_FD_200533 | JGI IMG/M metagenome (GOLD analysis project Ga0302314, IMG submission 200533) | Peat permafrost microbial communities from Stordalen Mire near Abisko, Sweden - III_Palsa_N2_3 | ecosystem: Environmental > Terrestrial > Soil > Palsa > Peat permafrost | place: Sweden...
CAGGCCCGGCTGGACGGGCTGACCCACCTGCGCGCCAACCTAGATGGCCAGCTGGTGCACCTAGTGCATATGCCCGGGCGCGGCCCGGACCCGATGCCGCTACTGCTGACAACGCAGCATGAGGTGGTTTGAAGCCTCCCCTGCAGGGCGGCTCCGGAGGGCCACAATCCTCCATCGTCCACGCAGCACCGCATCAAGGGCTCTACCTACATCAAGCCCCTCCGCGTTCGGGACACACGCAAATGATCAAGGACCCGACCACCGGAACCGGCGATCAGGCCCTTGACCTGCTACTTCTCCAGTAGCCCCGACCGGATTTGAACCGGCGCCGCCGCCTTGAGAGGGCGGTGTCCTAGGCCGCTAGACGACGGGGCCAGGTGCTGTGCGAGCGGACGACCGAACCGCGACGCGAGCCAAGGCTAGCGTACCGGCCAGAGCGCGCCAAACGGCCGCCTGCGCTACCGAACTGTTGCCGGCCAAGCCGCATGTTCGGGGAAAAACGTGGTAACTAACCCGCCATGGCGACCTTCATAATAATCCTGATCATTGTCGGACTCATCGCCGGCGCGATTGCCCGGCTGCTCGTCCCTGGCCGGGACAGCATCGGAATCCTGGGCACCATCCTGCTCGGCATAGTGGGATCGTTCCTCGGCGGGTTCATCGAGAACCTGTTCCAGTACCACCGCCTGGCGGTCCACCGGTGGCACACGACCGGCATCATCGGCTCGATCATCGGCGCGATAGTGCTGCTGCTCCTGCTGCGCGTGACCGGGCTCGAAGGCAGCCGTCGCCGCCGTCGCGCCTGACCTGCGCCACCCATACTGGCTGGATCGCCGAGCGCAACGGCGCTCGGCGATCCCCGGCTGCGGCTGATCGGCATCGACCCGCCCGGCTATGGCGGATCGACAGCTCAGCCTGGCCGGCAGATGGCCGGCAGCGCGGCGGCCGCCATGAGGTGCGGCTGTTTGCCCTGGGGCTTCGACCTGGGCGCCATCGGCGTGCCGGTGCAAATCTGGCGCGGGCTGCGCGACGCGTCGGTGCAAAGCGCCCACGGACGATGGCTCGCCGAGAGGGTCCCCGGCTGCCGACGCCCACTTTCCCGAGGCCGACGACCATGCCACCATCGCGGCCGGCCACGCCTCACAGGCTTATGACTGGCTCATCGCCCAGGCAACTGCAGCGAACGCGTGAAACCTGTCACCGCAACAGCTCTGCCGGTGACCCTGGGCTGGGGTACCAGGACTCGAACCTAGACTAACGGGGCCAGAACCCGTCGGGCTGCCAATTACCCCATACCCCATCGGACCGGGCAACCAATGCCCCGCTCGCGCCTGTGCAGCATAGCCGAAGCCGCGCCCCGCGGCCAACGAGAACCCCGCCCCGCCGCAGCAGTCCGCGCCGGGACCACGCAGGAGGCATGATCAGGGCACGGCGGCGGCATCCGCAGCCCCGCTGTAGAGCCAGCAACGCGCCACGTGGCCGGGGCCCACCTCGATATCCTCCGGATGCTGCGCGCAGATATCCATCGCGAACGTGCAGCGGGTCCGGAACCTGCATCCAGTGCCGATCGCCACCTCGCGGTGCTCGGCAGTTCGCGCGGCGCGCGCCGACTGCCGCTGCTCGCGCGCTGCCGCCAGCGACTCGCGCGTGGCCGTCGGATCAGGTGCCGCGTTCGCGAGGATCTGGGTGTAGGGATGCGACGGGTGCAGTATTACCTCGTCGCTCGGGCCCCGCTCGACGATCTCGCCCTTGTACATCACCATAATCTCGGACGAGAAGTGCCGCGCGGTGGCCAGGTCGTGCGTGACGTAGAGCAGCGCGAGCCTGCGGTCCCGCTTCAGCCGGTCGAGCAAGTTAAGGATCTCCAGCCGGATAGAGACGTCGAGCATCGACACCGGCTCGTCGGCTAGCAGGACATCGGGATCGGTGGCCAGCGCCCGCGCGATGGCCACCCGCTGCCGCTGGCCGCCGGACAGCTCATGCGGGTGCTTCCCGGCGATCTCCTCCGGCGGGGTGAGGTTGACCGATCGCAGCAGGTCATGAACGGCCGACTCCATGGCCGGCCCGCGCACATGTCCTTGCCGCAGTGACAGCGGCCTGACCAGGTGATGACGGACGGTGTGCATCGGGTTCAGGGAAGCGAACGGATCCTGAAAGACGAGCTGCACCTTATGCCGGTATGCCCGCAGCGCAGAGCCGCGCCGGCCCGCTGGCTTGCCGTCCAGCAGGATCTCGCCCGACCTCCTGCGCACCAGCTGGCTGAGCGCCCGGACGACCGTCGACTTCCCGCTGCCGCTCTCGCCCACCAGCGCCAGCGTCTGCCCCTCGGCGAGCCCGAACGACAGCCCGTCCACCGCGCGGAACTTAGCTCCGCCGCGCTGGCCGAACTCAACGGTGAGGTTCCGGACCTCAAGGACGCTCACTGCTCGCCTCCCGCAGCGTCCGCGGTCACCGCGGGCGTGCCGCCGGCCGCACGCCCGTCGAGTTCCGGCGGCGGCCCTTGCGGCCGGTAATCCGGATTGTGCAGATGGCAAGCAACGCTCCAGCCGTCCGTGCCCGCCGCGCCGTCCTGCAAGGTGCCGTCATGCCCGGCCGCGTCGTCATAGCCGGTGCCGCCGGGCTGCCCAGCGAGCCGCTGTAGTGCCGGATGAACGTCCAGGCACGGGCCGAAGCCATACTCGCACCGCGGCTGGAACGGGCAGCCGGGAAAGTCGTCCCGCAAGTCCGGCGGCGTGCCCGGCACGCCCCGCAGCTCGCGGCGGGCGCCCCGCATATCAGGGAACGAGCGCAGCAGCCCCAGCGTGTACGGGTGCGCCGGATCCGTGCCTACCTTCTCTGACGGTGCGTACTCGATGGTCTCGCCCGCGTACATCACGGCTAGCCGGTCGCTGATCTCCAGCAGCAGCGACAGATCATGGGTAATGAAGATGACGCTGAAGCCGAGCTCCTCGCGGAGCCGCTCGATCTCGTCGAGTATCTCCCGCTGCACGACGACGTCGAGCGCGGTGGTCGGCTCGTCCATGATGACAATCTCCGGCTCAAGCGCGAGCGCCATCGCGATCACCACTCGCTGCCGCATGCCACCGGAGAGCTCATGCGCGTACCCGTGCACCCGGCCCGGGTCGATCCCGACCATGTCGAGCAGCTCACGCGACCGCGCGTGCCGGGCGCGCCGGCCCATCTCGGGGCGATGAGCCCGGAAGATGTCGTCGAATTGCGTGGCCAGGCTGGCGACCGGGTTGAGCGCGTTCATCGCGCTCTGGAACACCATCGAGATCTTGTTCCACCGCAGTGCCCGCAGGTCCGCGCTGTTCAGTGCCATGATGTCGACAGCGTCGCCGCCAGCCGGGAAGAACGTGATAGATCCGCCGGTCAGCTCGGCCGGCGGCCTGAGCATCCTGGTCAGCGCGTAGGCCAGGGTGGATTTGCCGCAGCCGCTCTCGCCCGCGATGCCGAGCACCTCGCCGCGGCGCAGCTCGATGGTGACGTCACGGACGGCACGGGTGGGGCGCGGCCCGGCGTACTCGACGCAGACCCCGGTTGCCCGCAGGACCACGTCGTCGACGGCGGTAGCCCAGCCCTGCTCACGGGCGCGGCGGGCTTCGCCGTATTCCCCGGCCAGCTGCCCGGCGCTGCTGGCTTGGCCGGCTAGTTGCGCAGCGCGGCCGGCCTGGCCGGCGGTCTCCGCGCTCACGCCTGTGCCGCCTGACGCCGGCTGCCCCGGGGCTTGCGCGCGCGGTAGACCCGCAGCCGTGGGTTGAGTAGCCCGTCGAGGCTGAAGTTGATCAGCGCGAGGCCCATGCCGAGCAGCGCGATACACAGTCCCGGCGGGATGAACCACCACCAGGCGCCGCTGGAGAGCGCCTCGGCATTGTAGGCGATGTTCAGCATGTTCCCCCAGGTCAGCAGGGTTGGATCGCCGAGGCCGATGAACGCGAACGTCGCCTGGGTGAGGATCGCGAAGATCATGGAGAAGATCAGGTTGGACACGATGATCGGCAGTTCGTTCGGCAGGATCTCGACCAGTACGATCCGCCAGTCGCGTTCGCCCGACGCGCGGGCGGCCAGCACGTACTCGCGGTTGCGCACCGAGAGCGTCTGCGCCCGCAGCACCCGCGCGGACGCTGCCCAGCTGACCAGCGCGATGATGACGATCATCGCGGTCAGGCTGTTCGACTTCGTGTAGGCCAGGATCACGATCACGAGCGGCAGGGTGGGGATCACCAGTACGACGTTCGACACTACCGACAGGCTCTCGTCGATGATCCCGCCCGCGTAGCCGCCGCCGATGCCGATGCCGATCGAGATGAGAGTGGCCAGCAGCCCCGCGCCCGCCCCGATTTCCAGCGATGCCCGCGTGCTGTACACAAGCTGCGCGAAGACGTCCTGCCCGATCGAGGTGGTGCCAAGCCAGTGCGCAGCGGACGGATGCCCGTAAATGACACCGGTGATGCCATTCGGGTCCTGCACGAAGAACGGCCCGATCCCGCCGAGCAGGACAAAGAACCCGACGATGCACAGGCCGACGACGAGCCTGGGCGACCGGAGGATCTCGCGCAGCCTGCGGGTCACGCCCTCGGCGGCCTCGGGCAGCGGTGCTCCCGGGTCTGCCGACGCCGTGACAACGCCCGCGGCGGTCACCGGGACAGCCTCGTCCGCGGGTCCACGAAGCCGTGCAGCAGGTCGACGATGAGGTTGGCGCCGAGGACGGCGAATGTGATCACCAGGAAGATCCCTTGCATCAGCGGGAAGTCATCGTTGCCTACCGCGGTCACCAGCTGGAAGCCGATCCCCGGGTAGGAGAACACGTACTCCATCGCGATCGCGCCGCTGACCACGAAGCCGAGCGAGATCGCGAATCCGGAAATGCTCGGCAGCACGGCATTGCGGGCCGCGTAGCCGATCATGATCCGGCGCGGCCTGAGGCCCTTGGCCTCGGCCGCGACCACGTAGTCGTCCGACAGGGTCGACACCATCATGTTCCGCATGCCCAGCAGCCATCCGCCGACCGAGCTGATCACGATGGTGAGCGCGGGCAGGATGGCATGCTGGATCGCCGAGCCGATGAATGTGAAGTTCCAGCCGACGTTGATGAACGAGTTCGTGTTGTACCCCTGGCCCGCCGGGAAGATGTGCCACACGTTGGTGGCGAACACGAAGACCAGGATCAGGGCGAGCCAGAAGTACGGCATCGCGGTCAGCAGCGTCGTGGACGGGATGATCGCTTCCAGCCTCGACCCGCGCTTCCAGCCGGCCAGCGTGCCGAGCGCGATGCCCAGCACGAAGCTGATCACGGTCGCCGTGCCGACCAGCACCAGCGTCCAGTAGATCGCGCTGCCGATCTCGGCACTGACCGGCGTGGGGAAGTTGCTGATCGACAGGCCGAGCCGCAAATGGGCGACGCCGTCGACGTATTGCCAGTACCGCTGGAAGATGTTCCCGCTGCCGAGGCCAAGCAGCCTGGTCAGCACCTGCTGCTCGCCTACCGGGACGGGACCTGCCTGCGACATCTTGGTGAGCAGGTCATCGACCGGATTACCGGGGATCAGCTGCGGCAGGAAGAAATTGACGGTCAGCGCCACCCAGGCGGCCAGCAGATAGAACCCCAGCTTGCGGAGCACGTAGCGCACGCCGGGCGCCTCCCTTCCCTTGCTGGTCTCGGCACCGCTGGCGCCGGCCCTGCCAACCCAGGCGCCCGCCGGGCGGAGAGGACCTTCGAGCGTCCCCTCCGCCCGGCGCTGCCGGATGCCCTCGGCAGGTCAGGCGCCGGCTGCCATGGTCACTTCGCCGGGACTAGCCGCGCCGCGATCCATCCCATGTCGGGCTGAATGTAGACGGCTGGTGCCCCGTAGGGGTTCGTCACGCTCGGATAGTTGGCCACTGCGTTGCCGTTGAACTCGATCTCGTCCTGCTGCTCGAAGAGCGGGATGAGCGGGAGGTCCTTGGTGAAGATGTTCTCGATCTTGTAGAAGTCCGGGTTCTGCACGGACGCGGACGTGGTGTCCGCGATCTGGCTCAGCAGCGTGTCCACCTCGGGGTTCTTGTACCGGCCGAAGTTGCCGACGGTGTCGACCTGCCCGATCGGCTTGGTGATCGTGCTGTCGAGAATCGAGTAGTAGTAAGACCACGGCGTCGGCGTGTAACCGAAGTTGTCCATCAGCAGCTGGAACTTGCCGGTGTCCTGGATCGACGTGAACTGGGTGTAGGCGGGCTGGTCGATGGTCAGGTTGATGCCGGCCGGCTTGAGCTCCTGCACCATGATCTGCAGGTCACTGAGGTAGTCGGTGTAACCGTTGACCATATCGACCGTCAGGTTCAGCGGCGTCTTGATTCCGGCCCTGGTCAGGATGCTCTTGGCCTTAGCGGCGCTGGGGCTGCCGAATGCGGCGCTGGCCAGCGCCGGGTCGAGCACGGAGTTGTAGTTCGGGGTAATCAGCGCTTCGGGGTTGGTTGGCGGCGCGTACCCGTTGTAGACGGTATTGCTGATGGACGTGCGGTTGACCGCGGCGCTGATCGCCTGGCGCACAGCCAGCTTCGAGGTCGGGCCGCTGACCAGGTTCGGCACCAGGAACGCCGTGGACAGCGGGATATCACTGACGACGAACTTCGGGTTCTTGGCGAGGTAGGTCTGCTTGATGTTCGGGATGAAACTGCCGGCCCAGTCGACCTCACCGGACTCAATGGCAGCGTCCGATGTCGTGTTGCCGCTGAAGGCGAGGAACCTGATCGTCTTGAAGTGCGGCAGGCCCGGCATGTAGTAGTGCGGGTTCGCGGTCAGGGTAAACACCTGACCGGAGAACTTGGACAGCTCAAACGCGCCGGTGCCAACGGGATGGGAGTTCAGGAACGTTGTCGGGTCCTTGACCGACTGCCAGATGTGCTGGGGCAGGATGTCGACCCGGCCGAGGGCATAGTAGGCGTCCGTGTAGGCCGACTGCTTGAAATTGATCGCCACCGTGTACGGGCCGCTGGTCGTCACGCTCTTCAGCGGCAGCGCGAACTTGTTGAGCGCGGCGTTCTTCAGCGCAAGGTTGAAGGTGTACGCGACGTCGGCGCTGGTGAACGGCTTACCGTCGGTCCACTTGACGCCGTGTCTGAGCTGCACGGTCAGTGTCTTCCCGCCGTCGGACCAGGCGTAGCTGGTGCCTAGCCAGGGATCGACGACGCCGGCCTTCGCCGTGTCGTAGAAGAACAGCGTCTCGTAGATCATCCCGTTCGTCGGGTCCTCGACGTTCGGCGAATAGGGGTTGAAGTCATCTTGGAAAGTGCCGGCCGCGCCGGTCGTGATCGTGAGCAGGCTACTGCTGCTATTGCTGCTCGCCGACGGGCTGCTGCTGCCGCTGCCTGCGGTGGTGCCGCCGCTGCTGCCGCAGGCGGCCAGCAGCATCGCGGCCGCAATGGCGGCAGGAGTACCAATCATTCGCGCGCGCCAGGGTCTTGACGACATGAGCGGTTCCTTCTTTCTATCGCCCTGGATTTTCCTTTGTTGTGGACTTAAGGCACGGCACAGCGGCGCCGCAGTGCGCGCGAATTACAGACGTCAAGGGCACCAGGCAATTGGCGTCGTGCTCAGTTATCCAGCCCGGGCCCGGCTGGGGGTGCCCGTCAAACCCGGATGTTCTGTGTTGACCTGAGCGAAGCACTATACCGGTTAAGTGTCAACCCTCCGGAACGACCGGCCAGGCCGGTGAGAGGTCTCGTTAATATCTCGATTCGATGTCGGAACAGATAAGCCGACTCGTTAACGGCTAGGCCGGCACGCCGGATGCGCGAGGCCGGGACGGCGCCCGCGGCGCCCGCCCCGTGCTGCCGCGCGGCGTGAGCACCGGCACTGCCTCCTCGAAATTGCCGGCCGCCGCGCCACCGGCCACCTGGATGAGCGTCTGCGCGGCGTGCGCGCCATAGGCCGCGACATCCCTGGTCAGCGCGGTCAGCGGCGGGTGCACGAGCTCGCAGAGCGGCGAATCGTCCCAGGCCACGATCGACAAGTCGGCCGGCACATCGAAGCCCATCTGCTGGACGGCGCTCAGCCCGGATACCGCCATGATGTCGTTGTCGTAGAGGATCGCCGTGGGCGGCCGCCTGGCCCGCAGCAGCCGCCTCGTCGCCGACGCTCCGTGCTCGCCCGTGTAGTCGGCTTCGACGCACACCGCGTCGGAGCCGGCCGATTGGGCTGCCTCCAGGAATGCATCCGTGCGGATCTTGGTGTGCCAGAACCGCGGGATACCGGTAACCCGTGCCAGCCGGGTATGACCGAGCCCGGTCAGGTACTCGACCACGGTCCTCATCGCGACCGCGTCATCCTGCCAGACGGCGGACAGCGCGCCGGCGCCCGCTGGCGTGCCGATCACGACCGAGGGCATGCGGAGCTCCTCCAGCACAGGCACCCGCTGATCGCCGATCTGTAGGTCGACGATGAATACCCCGTCCACCCGCCGCTGCGCCCACCAGGACCGGTACATCGCGATCTCGGCGGCCTGGTCCTCGGCGGTGGTGAGCAGCAGGGCCGTGTGCCCGCCGGACAGCTCCGCCTGGATTCCGGAGATCAGCTGCATGAAGAACGGCTCCATCCCGAGCAGGCGGGCGGGCCGGTCGATAACGAGACCGTAAGCGCCCGCCCGGCCGTCGGAAAGAGCGCGGGCGGCGCTGTTGGGCTCGAACCCGATCTCCTCCGCGATGGCCAGGATGCGCTGCCGCGTGGCGACCGAGACCCCGGGCTGGCCATTGAGCGCGAACGACACCGCAGCCTTGGTCACGCCCGCGATGCGGGCGATGTCGGTGATGGTCGGACGCTTCACCCAGTGCCTCCCGGCAGTGCCTGCCGGCACCTGGTACCGCCGCGGCCCCAGGTCCTTCCGCGAGCGCGCACCGTCGGCGGAACCCGTCCGACGGCTGCGCGGACCAGTCTAACGGCCAGGTGAGCCGGACCCGCTACGGGTGATTACGTGATCGCGCGCGCATCCCGTGCATTGACACTTAACCGGTATAGTGCTTCGATCTCACTGGCGCGCTTAGCCCGATCGCACTGACGCGCTAGCCCCGATCGCACTCGCGCTCACCCGATCGCACTGGCGCGGTCCCGGTCGCACTGGCCCCCTAGCCCATCTGCCTGCCGCCGTTCCGGCCTCCTAGAGGGGATCATCTCCTATGCGAAGGAACACCGCCAAGATCATTACCGACGGGCGGGCGGTCAGCTGGCTAGGCGCCAACTTCTGGTCCAGGACCGGCGGTCCCCTGATGTGGCGCAACTACGATCCGCAGACTGTCCGCGAGGAATTGCGGGTGCTGCGCGAGCACGGTCTCGGCATGACGCGCTCGTTCTTCTACTGGCCCGACTTCATGCCGGAGCCTGACCTGATTGACGAGAAAATGACGGCCAGGTTCGCCGACTTCCTCGACCGGCATTCCGAGGCCGGGATGACCACCGTTCCCACCTTCATCGTCGGCCACATGTCCGGGCAGAACTGGGACCCGCCCTGGCGGCACGGACGCGACCTGTACTCGGACGTGTGGATGGTCGCCCGGCAGGCCTGGTTCGCCGGGGAGATGGTCCGCCGCTTCAGCGCGCATCCGGCCGTCTGCGGCTGGCTGGTCACCAACGAGATGCCGATCTACGGCGGCAAGGACGCCCCGGCCGAGACCGTCGCGGCCTGGGCGCAGATCATCATCGACGCGGTCCGGGCGGCCGGCGGCAGCCAGCCCCTCTCACTCGGCGACGGCGCCTGGGGCATCGAGATCAGCGGCGAGGACAACGGGTTCTCGGTCGCTGACAGCGCCCGGCGGTGCGACTTCCTCGGCCCGCACGTGTACCCGGTCGGCGACGACCAATCCCGCCAGCACTACGCGGCCGCGTGGGCATGCGAGCTGGCCGGCACCTTCGGCAGGCCTGTCGTGCTGGAGGAGTTCGGGGTGAGCTCCGACTTCGCCTCCGACGAGAACGCCGCCCACTACTACCGCCAGGTGATGCACAACAGCCTGCTGGCCGGGGCGACCGGCTGGATCGGCTGGTGCAACTCCGACTACGACGACCTGTTCCGGCAGGATCCTTACGTTCAGCACCCCTTCGAGCTGCACTTCGGCCTGACCAGGTCCGATGGCACGCCGAAGCCGCAGCTGAGGGAGCTGAGGCAGTTCGCTGACCTGCTGGCCGCGATCGACATCGGGCACTGCGAGCGCGCTGACACCGACGCCGCCCTGATCGTGCCGTCCTACCTGGACACCAGGTACCCGTTCACCAGCCCGCGGGACCGGGCCTACGTACGCGAGTCGCTGGGGCAGGCCTACGTGGCCGCGCGGCTGGCCGACCTGCCGGTCGCGCTGACCAGGGAAAGCGACGGCATCGCCCGTGGCGCCCGGCTCTACCTGCTGCCGTCGGCCAAGCAGTTGCTCGGTCCCAGCTGGCATGAGCTCGAGGCCATCGCCGCCGACGGCGCGACGGTCTACGTCTCCTACTCGCCGGGCGACAACGGCCACCACCCGGGCCCGTGGTACGCGCACCTCAACGCCATGTTCGGCGTCCGGCACCAGTTGCGGAACGGCCTTGCCGACCCGATCACCGGCGAGCAGGTGACGCTGACCTTCGGCGCCGACTTCGGCACGCTGGCGGCCGGCACGGTACTCACCTTCAGCGTCGCAGGAAATTCGTGCGGCCGCGCCTACCTGCCGGTCGAGCCGGACGGCGCGGAGGTGATCGCGGTAGACGGCCACGGCAGGCCCGCGCTGCTGGTGCGCAGGGTCGGCACGGGCTCGGTCGTGCTGTGCACGTACCCGCTGGAGCACATGGCGGCGATGACGCCGCTGGTCAACCCCGAGGCGACGAGCACGCTCTACGACGCGCTCGCGGCGTATGCCGGGGTCAGCAGGCTGGTGACGGTCGACGATCCGCGGATTGCCGCCGATGTGATGGTGCGCTCCGATGGCGCGCGCTTTGCCTGGCTGGTCAGCCAGGCTGCGGAGCCCGTGACGGTCAAGCCCCAGCTGGCAGCCGGGCTCAGGCTGTGTGCACTCGGCGGCCCGGCGACCGGCGATACGGACGGGACCGTCACCCTGGGCCCGTTCGGCGTCAGTGTCTTTGCGCTGACCGCCACCGGCGGTCAGGCGCCCGCGTCACGGGGCTGACGTCCCATCCGGCAAGATCAGTTACGGGAGCCGCCAGATCGGGAGAGTGCGCACATGCCGTGGTTTGATCTGCCGCAAGCCGAACTCCGGGAATACCGCACCGCCGCCGCGGAGCCCGCCGGGCTGGACGGCTGGTGGTCGGCGCGGCTGGCCGGGGCGCGCGCGGCCGCGCAGCCGACCGCGCTCACCAGGTACCGGCCCGATGTCTACGGGCCGATGGCTGCCTACGACGTGGAGTTCTCCGGCGCCGGCGGTGACCGGGTCCGCGGCTGGTACCTGCGGCCGCCGGGCGCGGGCGACGAGCCGCTGCCCGTCGTGGTGCGGTTCATCGGCTACGGCGGCGGGCGCGGGCTGCCGTCCGACCACGCGCTGCTCCCGGCGGCCGGCTTCGCGACGTTCGTAATGGACACTCGCGGCCAGGGCGGCCGGTGGACCGTCGGCGCGACCGGCAACCTCGGCCCTGGCCCGGAGTACTCCACGGTCATGACCAGGGGCATTGCGACCCCCGAGAGCTATTACTTCACCAGGCTCTACGCAGACGCGGTACTGGCTGTCGAGACAGCGGCCGGCCTCGACGGCGTCGACGAAACCCGCGTCGCGGTCAGCGGCGGCAGCCAGGGCGGCGCGCTGGCGCTGGCCACCGCCGCGCTGCTCGGCGGTACGGTCGCCGTCTGCCACGCGGACATCCCGTTCCTGTGTGACATCGGCCGCGCCGTCACGCTGACCGGCAAGATGCCGTACGCGGAGATAGCCGAGTTCCTTGCCCAGCACGTCGGCCTGGTCCCGGTCGCGCTGGAGACGCTGCGCTACGTCGACTGCGCGCTGCTCGCCCGCAGGATCACCGCCGACTGCCTGCTCAGCGTCGGCCTGATGGACGAGGTATGCCCGCCGTCAACCGTGTTCGCCGCCTACAACGAGATCACCGCGCCGAAGGACATCGCGGTATCCCCGTTCGGGGTGCATGCGGTGCCGCCGGCCCACCTGGAGCGCCAGCTAGCGCACCTGCGGGACCGCATCGGCAGCTGACCGGCCCGGCCAGACCAGGCCGCCGCCAGGGCGAGGCCACTGCCAGGGCGAAGCGGCCGCCGCCAGGGCGAAGCGGCCGCCGCCGTCAGGACGAGGCCAGCCGTCAGGACGAGGCAGCTGCGGATGCCAGGCCGATCGCGTGCTCCAGGCGGGCGACCGCGCGGTCGCGGCCGAGTAGCTCGATGGACTCATACAGCGGCGGGGAGATCCGCCGTCCGGTCACCGCGACCCGGACCGGGGCGAACGCGGGACGCGGCTTCATCCCGAGTTCCCCGAGCAGCGCGTGCTTCAGGGCGGCCTCGATCGCCGCCGCGCTCCATGGCCCGGTGCCGGCCAGCGCCGCGCCGGCGGCCTTCAGCGTGCGCTCGGACCCGGCCGTCAGCGACTTCGCGGCGTCGTCGGGATCGACGGCGAAGTCCTCGTCGCTCACCAGCAGGAACCCGAGCAGCGCTGCCGCCTCGGTGAGCCGGGAGATCCGGGTCTGGATCAGCGGCGCCGCGGCCGCCACCAGCCGTGCCTGCGCCGCGGCCGGCGGATCGGCCACCAGCCCCGCGCGCTGCAGGAACGGCGTGATCCGGGCGAGGAAGTCGGCCGGGTCCAGTGCCCGGATCTTGTCTCCGTTCATCGACTCGAGCTTGCGCAGGTCGAACTGGGCCGCGTTCTTATTGACCCTGGCCAGGTCGAACTCGGCCGCCATCTCGGCCAGCGTGAAAGACTCCCGGTCCTCCCCCGGTGACCAGCCGAGCAGGGCAAGGTAATTGCACATTGCCTCGGGCAGGAAGCCTTCCTCCCGGTACCAGTTCACCGACGCGACGCCGTTGCGCTTGCCCAGCTTCTGACCGTCCTGCCCGAGCACGTACGGCAGGTGCGCGAACAGCGGGAAGTCGGCCTCGGCGACGCCCATTGCGCGGTAGACGGCGAGCTGGCGCGGGGTGGAGGACAGCAGGTCCTCGCCCCGCACCACGTGGGTGATCTTCATCAGCACGTCGTCGACGGCGACGGCGAGCGGGTAAAGCGGGCTGCCGTCCGCCCGCTGCAGCACGAAGTCGGGCACGAACGCGTGATCGAAGGTGACCTCGCCCCTGACCAGGTCGGTGAAGGTGGTCG
>Ga0302314_10014916_pt1 | contig 13248 bp, 13 predicted proteins | sample III_Palsa_N2_3_FD_200533 | JGI IMG/M metagenome (GOLD analysis project Ga0302314, IMG submission 200533) | Peat permafrost microbial communities from Stordalen Mire near Abisko, Sweden - III_Palsa_N2_3 | ecosystem: Environmental > Terrestrial > Soil > Palsa > Peat permafrost | place: Sweden...
CGACGGCAATACCGCGACACGCTGGAGCACCGGAACCCCGATGGCCAACGGACAGTGGATCACCCTGGATCTGGGCTCGCCACAGACCTTCTCCAAGCTCACCATGGACTCAGCCGGCAGCACCACCGACTACGCCAACGGCTACCAGGTATTCGTCTCCACCGACGGAACGAACTACGGCACCCCGATCGCCACAGGAGCGCCCACAACAGCCCTGGTCACAGTCACCTTCCCGACAACAACGGCCCGGTACGGCAAGGTCGTGCAGACCGGCACCTCCAGTAGCTGGTGGTCGATCGCCGAGGCCAACCTCTACAGCTGAAAGGCCCACCGTCCTGCAGGCCGCGGACATGGTCTATGGCCTGCAGGACGACTCCGGTGACAACGGTGGCGAGGCTCGGTGAGCTTGGCCCTGTCGCCGACCTTGCAACACAGGTGACTGGAGGGGCGACTTGAGGTCGTCGACGACACGAGCGCGATCATGCTGTGCGTGCCTGTATCTGGGTCTTAAGCGCCTTCTGCCGCACCTGTCCGCCGTGTACCCGACGCGGATCGCGTACCGCGAGCCTCCCGCCGCGCCCGGACTCGGCTGTTCCACCGGCTACTGCCTGGTGCGGGTGGCCCGCGAGCTCAGCGACGAGACGGCGCCGCTGCGCCAGCTCGCCATACTCATGATCGCCCTGCTGACCGGCCGGATCCTTCGCCCCGCGCGCAGACTGACCGTCGCGGGCGAACACGTCACGGCCACCGGCGACCTGACCGCCGACCTCGGCATCGGCGACCAGCAGCACGGACGAGGTCGTCAACCGTTGCCAGCAGCTGTGCGGCGGCTACAGGTACTGCCAGGAATACCCGATCGCCCGCATGTACACCGACAACCGGGTCGGACCGGTGGCTCAGGTCACGGCCTCGGGCTGTCCATCGTCCATTCCATCGCCGAAGCCCACGGCGCCCAGACCGAGGCCGCACCCGGCCCGGACGGCGGCCTGACAGTGACCGTCACGGGCTTTTCCGGGCGAGACTAGGGTTACTGCGGGCCGAGGATTCTGTCGGCCACGTCCTGAATTTCCTGACGCAGGCGCGCAGCCGTCCATCCCTGTGTGGTGATCAGGTTTTCCAGTAGGTCTATGCGAGTGAAGGACAGCAGCGCGTGGGCGGTCCATTCCGCGCGGTCCTCGGTGACCATGCCGGTGAGCAGTTGTGTGAATAGGGCGTGCGCGAGCTGGTAGCTGGGGTTTTCCAGGAACGAGGTCCGTTCGGACGTCTGCTCCTGGGCCCGGGTGATCTTGCGGTTGTCCAGCTTGAACTCGACCATGGCGTCCAGGAGCGCCAGCAGGCGTTCGCGGGGCGGGGTGTCGGGGCCGAGCGGTGGCGGGCCGGTGAGGATCGCGTCCATCAGGCCGGCGATCCGGGCGTCGAAGACGGCGCGCATCAGCCCTGTCCGGTCGCCGAAGCGGCGGAACAGGGTGCCTTTGCCGACGCCGGCCGCCGCGGCAATGTCGTCCATGGTGACCGTCAGCGGGTCGTCGGCCGTCTCGAACAGGGTGTTCGCGGCGGCCAGGATCGCCTGGCGGTTGCGGGCGGCGTCGGCGCGTTCGGTGACGGTCACGTCGTGGGGAACTCCGCGATCGCGAAGTCGCGGAACGAGCGGGGCGGGGTACCGGTCACGCGTTCCACTGTATCCGTCGTGCGATCCTCCATCCCGGCCCCGACGACCCAGTCCATGCCGACCAGGAACTTCGCGGAGTACTCCGGCACGCCGATCGCCTCGTAGTAAGCGGGCTCGTCTGCCGGGTCCAGCCGGTTGTGAGTGATGGTGCGGCCGCTGGTCTCGGTGAGGATCGCGGCGACCTGGTCGTAGCTCAGCGATTCCGGTCCGGTCAGGATCAGGTCGGTGTTGAGCGGCACAGGTGCCAGCAACGCCTCGACGGCCACCGCGGCGATGTCGCCGGCGTCGATGAACGCGGCCCGGCCGTCCCCGGCCGACGTGGCGATCGTCGCCGTCGCGCGGATGCAGGCGGCCTGCGCATGGGCACCGATCACGTTCTGCATGAACCAGCCGGGCCGCAGCACGGCCCATTCCTCGAACGTGTCCGCGATGGCCTTGTGCACGATCCCGGTCATCCCGTCACCGGCGGATGTCAGGGAGTTGCTCAGCAGCACCGCCCGTCGCACGCCCGCCGCCCTGGCCAGGTCGAGGAACGGCAGCATCACGGCCTGCGGGTCCGGGTCGCGGACCGGCGGCACCAGGTACATCCGGTCGACGCCGGCCAGCGCTGCCGCGTGCGTGTCGGGGTCGTACCAGTCGAACTTCACCTCGCTGGAGCGGCTGGCCGCCCGGACCGCGATTCCGCGGGCTGCCAGGCGGGACGCGACCCGGCTGCCGGTGGTGCCGCTAGCCCCGGTGACCAGGACGGCGCTCACGCGGCGTTCCAATCGGCGCTCTTGAGTGGGTTCCAGTAGTCCCGGTAGTTCGCCACCAGGCCGTCGCGCACGGTCAGGAACGACACGTAGGACTGCTCGAAGGGCGCGCCGGTGGCCGCCACGGTGCCCGTCATGGTCATCTCGATGATCGCCAGTTCCGGCTTGACGGTCTCGTGGATCTCCAGGGCCGTCACGCCCTCCAGGCGCACGTGGCCCGACAGCGTCTTCAGGTATTCCCCGACGGCGGCCTTCCCCTCCACGCGCGTGGGACGTCCCTCGGGGGCGAACGGGAACTCGAACACGACGTCGTCGGCGCACAGGTCGATCAGCGCGTCGCCGTTGCCTGTCGCGATGCCCTCGGCCAGCTTGTTGAAGACCTCTATGGCTGTGGTCATGCGTTCCCTCCTCGAATCAAACGGACTGTAGGTCCGATTAAAAAAATACGGACCCATGGTCCGCTTTGTCAAAATCGCGGTCGGGCTGCGGCGCCGGGATCCCGCCGGGTCGGAGGATCGCCAGCTGTTCACGGCTGCGGCGTCCAGGAGCCAGGCGAACTTCTTCCGGGCCTCTTCTCGGCGGGTGGGCACGTGTTCGCTGGGCACCGGGTGGTTCTCGTAGCCCTTGAGGATGCGCCGGGCGACGGTCACCTTATGGACCTCGTCGGGGCCGTCGAGGATGCGGCGCCTCGAGCGTCGCGGTACATGTGTTCCAAGGGCAGGTCGGCGGAGTAGCCCATGGAGCCGTAGGTCTGGATCGCCCGGTCGATCACGTTGTACAGCACCGTCGCCCCGTAGTACTTGATCATCGCGATGTCCGTCAGGGCCGCGGCCGTGCCGCCCTGGTCCATCCGCCACGCCGCCTGCAGCGTCATGAGACGCGCCGCGGTCATCTCGGCCGCCGACAGGGCGATCCAGTCCTGGACCATCTGCTTCTCGGCGAGTGCCGAGCCGTGGACGTGGCGGGAGACCGCCCGTTCGCAGAGCATGTCGAAGGCGCGCTGAGACTGTCCGAGCCACCGCATGCAGTGGTGGATGCGCCCGGCTCCAAGCCGTGCCTGGGCCAGGAGGAACCCCGCGCCCTCCGGGCCGATGCGGTGATCCACCGGAACGCGCACATCGCGATACAGGATCTCGGAATGGCCGCCGTACTGCCCGGTGTGCTCTTGGGGATGTTCCATGGTCGGGACGTCGCGCAGGATCTCGACGCCGGGAGTGTCGGCGGGAACGACGACCATCGTGGCGCGGCTGCGCGCCGGTGCCTGCGGGTCGGTGACCGCCATGACGATGAGGAAGTCCGCGATCGAGCCGTTCGTGGTGAACCACTTGTGCCCGTTGATCACGTGCTCGTCGCCGTCCCGGACAGCGCTGGTGGTCAGCAGGGTCGGGTCGGCGCCGGCACCGGGTTCGGTCATGGAGAAGGCGCTGTGCAGCCGTCCGTCCAGGAGCGGCCGCATCCACCTCGCCTTCTGTTCCTCGGTGCCGCCGTGGGCCAGCATCTCGGCGTTGCCGGAGTCCGGCGCCTGGTTGCCGAAGACCGGCGGCGCGAACCGGCACTGGCCGAGAACCTCGTTCATCAGACCCAGCTTGACCTGCCCGAACCCTCCTCCGCCGAGTTCCGGCGGCAGGTGCGCGGCCCACAGTCCGCGAGCCTTCACCTGCTCCTTCAAGGGTTCGATCGCTCGACGTATCGACTCATCGTCGAGGTGAGGGCCTCCAGGGGGATGATCTCCTCGCGTACGAACCCGCGCATCCACGCGAGCTTCTCCTCGAACTCCGGCTCTGTGGAAAAGCCCCAGGCCATGTGATCTCCTTAGTCTCGTTCTCAAATTCCGACATCGTGCAGTGCGTCGCGGGCGGCCAGAGCCATCTGGTCGCCGAGCTTCGCGTACTCCGCCATCTCGTCTTGGAAACCGTCGTCGGCCATGTGCCCGGCCTCGTATCGGGCCCGGACGCCGATGCCGATGCACGCGATGCGCCACCGGGAGAAGCCGAGCCAGTACGGCAGGTTCGACACGTCCCGGCCGGATTCGCGCGCGTACCGCTCGACGATCTGGGCCCGCCGTGGAAAGCCGTCCACGGTGCTCGGCCCCGGGGTGGTCGCCGGCGTGTCCTCGTCGGGGTCCTGCCATGTCGAGGCGAGCCAGCCGAGGTCGGCCATCGGGTCGCCGCTGGTTGCGAGCTCCCAGTCGAAGACCGCCACAGCCGTGCCGTCCGCGGCGAACGACAGGTTGCCGGGTCGGTAGTCTCCGTGCACGATGCCGTTGGTCTGCTCGGGGATGTTCCGTGCGAGCAGGTCGTGCACCTCGTCGAGCAGACCGAGCCCGGTCGCGCCTGAGGCGTGTACCAGTCCGTGCCACCTGCGCAGCTGTCGTTCCACATAGCCGGCCTTGCGCACCATGTCGCTCAAGCCGAGCTGGTGGGGGTCGAGCTCGTGGAGCGCGACGAGCACGTCGACCACCTGGTCCGCGGCCTTGCCTCGGGCTTCGGGCGCCATGGCCGCGCCTGCGTCGGGATCGGCGAGCACCTGGCCGTCGACGACAAGCTAATCAAGCGCCAGATGTACGGCCGCGCAGGGTTCGCACTCCTACGGCACCGAATCCTCCTGGGCTGACACCACCCTCCGTCACCACCGAATCAGCGACAGAGCCGAAGACCGCACAGACCCCTTCCGAGCGGTGAAGGCGCCCACTCGTAGTACTCCAACATCGGTTCACTCAATCGAAGTTGGGGCCGGGCGACCCGGTACTGCTGGCAGCCCTGTCGAGGCTGTCGCCCAGGGATCGCTGGAGGAGCACAGTCGTCCCGGCCAGCCACCGATACCCCAGACCCAACGCGATCCAACGCCTAAACCAGCACGTGGGAGCAACTGGTATCGCATGCAGGTGCCGGACGCCGGTGCGCAGTGTATCGCGCCCCTGTACTGCTGTGCGCGCCGGCGCTGCGGCCCCTTGCCTGGTGTGGCGGGTGGGCAGTTGTCCCGTCAGGAACACCTGACCGAGGGGAACCACGATGACCACCAGCCCCAGTCCCAGTCGCGGCCGTGTCTACCGCCGATGCGGTTGCCGCAATGCCGAAGGTCGCCAGATCGGCTCCACCTGCCCCGAGTTGAGAGTGAGTAATTGTCAAGACCTGTGGATCGGTCGGTGGTGTGGTTACTTGTGATCGTGCTGGTGAGTCCAGGTCTCCCTTGTGAGTGCGTACTCCACGTCGCCGTGTTCGGCGCCCTCGATGAGCTCGGGCCACGGCTCGAAGAAGGTGCGGATCAAGCACAGGCCGGCCTTCTCCATGACGCGCCGGGAAGCCGTGTTGACTGTCATCGTGGTGGCCACGACCCGGTCCACGTCCAGTTCGGTGAACGCGTTGTGCACCAGCGCCCGAGCGCCCTCGGTGGCATAGCCCAGGCCCCAGACCGACGGCAGCATGCGATACCCCAGCTCCGTTCCGCCGTTCAGGCCGACGCTGGTCGCCGGCCGCAGCGAGAGCCAGCCCAGGAAGTTCCCGGAGGACTTCTCGACCGCGGCGAAGCAGCCCAGGCCGACGGGGAGCTCGTCGTACTCGCGCAGAATGTCCGGGAGCTGCTGCTGCTCGACCACGGCCCGGGGCACCGGTCGACCGTTGTCGATGCGCCGCATGACGGACGCGTGGCCGTGCAGGACGGCCAGGTCGTCGGCATCAGCCCGGGTGAATCGGCGAAGCGTCATGCGCTCGGTTTCCAAGTAGATGTCCACGGTGGCGATTCGAGCAGGTGGCCGGGCTTGCGGCAACTGCCTTTCCACCCACCTGCGGAACGCCGGGGGCCATCAGGCCGCTGTGTCCTCCTCGCGCTCGACCAGGACGCCGTTGTCGAACTTGGCGCCGGCGCGGACCAGGGCGACGAGGTGGGCGCCGGTGATCGCGCGCCAGCGGTCCTGGGCGGACTCGACGAGTTTGAACACCATGGCCAGGGCTGCGGCGGGGCTGCCGGCGCCGCGGGTGACCTTGGTGCGGAGCTTGACGGTGGAGAAGGTGGACTCGATCGGGTTCGTGGTGCGCAGGTGGATCCAGTGCTCGGCCGGGAAGTCGTAGAACGCCAGCAGTTCCTCCTGGTCGTCGGTGATCTTCGCGGCGGCCTTGGGCCACTTGGTGCCGTAGGTCTTCTCGAACGCCTTGACCGCCTTCTCGGCGTGGGTGCGGTCCTCGGCGTTGTAGATCTCCTGCATCGCCTTCGTCGCGCCCGGCTGAGCGGACTTCGGCAGGGCATTGTTCACATTTCGGGCTTTGTGAACCCAGCAGCGCTGATGGCGGGCGGCGGGGAAGACCTCGGCCAGGGCCTTCCACAGGCCCATCGCCCCGTCTCCGACCACCAGTTCCGGGTCGCGCATGCCACGTCGTCGGCAGTCGCGTGGCAGGTCGGCCCACGACTCCGTGGACTCACGCAGCCCCTCCGCGAGCGCGATCAGCTCCTTGGTGCCGTCGATACGCACCCCGAGCAGGACGCACGAGTGCGCCTGGCCCAGGCGCACCTTTGGGTGAACGCCGTCGGCCCACACGTAGACGAAGTCGCGCTCGGACAGGTCCCGGTCCTGGAAGGCGGCGTGGTCCTCGCCCCACTGCTTCGTCAGCCGGGTCACCGTGGCCGGCGAGAGCCCGGCGGCCGAGCCGAGGAACTGCTCCAGCGCGGGCACGAAGTCCCCGGACGACAGTCCGTGCAGGTAGAGCAGCGGCAGCACCTCGCTGACCTTGGGCGACTTGCGGCACCACGGCGGCAGAATCTTCGAGGAGAACCGCTTGCGCTCGCCGGTGGACTCGTCGATGCGGCGGTCGTTCACCCGGGGCGCGGTGACCTCGATGGCCCCGGCCGACGTGGCCACGGTCCGGGGGCTGTGGCGGCCGTTACGGACCACCAGGCGATGCCCCAGCTCGTCGGTCTCAGCAGCCAACTCGGCTATGTACTGGTTGACTTCCGCCTCCAGCGCGGCGGCCAGCATGCGGCGGGCGCCCTCGCGGACAATCTCGTCGATCAGGGAGCCGGACTGGGTGGAGCCGTCATCGGTGACTACGCTGAGCACTGGGCGTACCTTCCCGACCCGCGCTGCAACGCGGGCCTACTCGGAGACCTTAAGGATCATTCGGGAAGGTACGCCCTCCGCGTGCCCTCCCGGAACCGATCCACAGGTTCTGAGCATTGCTCGTTGAGAGTCGATGAGGAGCACGGCAGTTGGGTGTATGCCGTGGATCTGCCTTCGGTCGATGAGGGGCGTAAGACCCGGCGGCGCAGCGGTTACCACACTCGCGAGGAGGCACTGTACGCGCTTGAGCAGGTGTTGAACGCGGAGCGCACGGGGGTGTTCGAGGATCCCAAGGTCACAGTGGGCGCCTACTTGCTGGAGTGGCTCGCGTTGAAGGAACGGACCTGGAGTCGACACGGCTTTCAACCCCCTGCAGCATTCAAGCTGGTCGGGGCCTCGCACCCTGATCGGTCCCGAACGGGTCTCTCCGCTGCCGACCATGGTCCAGCTGCGGCACGAACCGGCGGACGATCACTGTGGCAGGGTTCCCAACCATGGCTCGCAGACCAGGACACCAAGAACTCGTCACCACAGAAGCCCAGTTGCATGTCCAACTCCGCCGGCTTCGAAGCGAGCTCGAGCAGGTCCGGACTGACCACGAGATCCTGCGGGAGGCCGCGGCCCCGCTGATCCACCTCGCGCCAGCCCGTGAGCGCTTCGCGTTCATCCACGCCCAACGCGACCGGTCCAGCGTCAGGCGACTGTGCCGCGTACTGATCACCGACCGCAGCAACTACCGGGCCTGGGTCCACGCCCAAGCCACCCGCGAGGAGCGAGCCAGCCAGGAAGCGGACCTCCTAGCGCGGATCCGAGAAGTCCACACCGCGCACCCGGCCTACGGCGCCGAACGCGTCACCCGCGAACTCAAGCGCCAGGGGATCGAAGTCGGCAGACGCCGCGTCGCGCGGCTGATGCGCCACAACAACCTGTCCGGAATCACCCGACGCAAACGGCGCAACCTCACCCAGCCCGACCAGGCCGCTGCCGTCATACCCGACCTGATCCAGCGCCAGTTCACCGCACCCATGCCCAGCCTCAAACTCACCGGCGACATCACCTGCTTCCCGACCGACGAAGGCTGGCTCTACCTCGCAACCGTCCTTGACCTCGCCAGCAAGGAACTGATCGGGTACGCCATCGCACCGCACATGCGCACGAGCCTCACCGTCGAGGCGATCACCATGGCACACCACGCCGGACTCATAGCCGATAACGCGATCATGCACACCGACAGGGGCGGCCAATACCACTCGCACACCTACCGCAACACCCTGCGACGCCTCGGCATCCGCTCCAGCACCAGCCGCACCGGCTCCTGCCTCGACGGCGCAGCAGCAGAGTCGTTCTTCGCCACGATCAAATCGGAGATCGGCCGCGACCACTGGCCCGACTGCGCCACCGCCCGACAGGACATCCAAAACTGGATCAAGGAATACAACGAGCGAAGGCTCCACTCCGCCACCGGCTACCAGACACCGATCGCGACTCGAATCGCCTGGCAAGACCGAATGGCCATGGCCGCGTAGCCACAGGGGGGTTGAAAACCGTGCCGACTACAGCCAGGGCCAGGGCCGCCAGCGCCTCCGACCGCCCGATCCCGGCGTCATCGGCTGCCTGGGCGAAGAGGCGGCCGGCGGGCATCGGCTGCGCTGCTTGGTCCCATGCCTGGCGGTCGGTCCCGTCCGCGTACCGGGCGGTCAGCAGTTCCAGCGGGGTGAGTTCCAGCGCGTCCGCTATGGCGTCAGGCTCTGCCTGACGGCCCGGTTCCGGGGTGGTGGCGGGGGCTGGTTCCAGCAGCCAGGTCACACCGCGTCGGTGTACGAGTTCGGCGAGGGCGGCGTCCTCGTCCTCGAAGGCGATGTCGCCCCAGGCATCACGGCGGGCGGTCCGGGCGAGCAGCCGTTCGACCATCGCCCGTTCCCGGGCAGTGGCGCCCTCCCACGGGTCGGCCACGTCGTCCAGGTGCTCGCGCGCCGCGGACTCCAGGCCGCCCCACAGCGGGTCGGTGAGCCGCTCCATCCGGTCCTCGGTGGCCGCGGCCACGACCCTCAGGGCTCCCAGGACCGCGGTGTGCCGCTCGTAGTCGCGGTCGAACCTGATGCCGGTGATATCGGGCAGGTCACGGGCGATGCTGCGGCTCACCCGGGTCACCGAGGGGCCGTCCGTCCAGGAGATCCGCCACTTCCCGCGTCCCTCCGAGCGCACGTCCATGCTCTGGCAGTTGTAGACCTTCGCCAGCCCCCACACGTGGTTGCGCAGCGGGGGGCTCGTATTGGCCGCCATTCGGTCCCGTCCTTCGCTCTCGTCCGTCAGGCGCTGCCTGACGCACCGCAGACTACCCTTCCGCTCGTCACAGGCTGCCGCGCCGGAGTCGCAGGCCAGGGGCTGCCCTTGAACTCCGTGGGTCGGCGGTGGGATTCGGTGCCGGCGCCATGGGGGTGCGGGTTCACGAGAGGGCCTGCGAGCGCTGGGTGCGTTTGGGCAGGGCGTTCAGCGGGTGCGGGCACAGTGCCGGAGGCAGGCGGTGACTCAGGCCGACTGGACGATCTGGTCGGCGACGTGCTGCAGCACGTTGTCCCAGGTGTCGATGTCGCTGACCATCAGCTGCACCAGTTCGATCGACCACTTCCAGTCGCAGTTCTTGACGCCGAGCAGCGCACCCAGGACCTCGGGCAGGGCCATGCCGATGTAACGCCGCTTCAGGCCCACCCGGGAGGGGACCTTCACCGACTCCAGGTCGGCGGCGGTCAGCTGTCCCTGGCTGACCAGCCACTCCGTGATGAACGCCTGGGTCACCGGCTGTCCCGCCTGCTGTGCCGCCGCCGCCACCCGGCCGCGCAGGCCCGCACTGTGCTCGCTCAGGTCGGCCAGCCAGCCGTGGAGCCCGGGCGCGAGCGTGAAAGCGGCGTCGTTCGTCTGGCCGGAGCTCTGCTGCTTCTGCCAGGCGCTGACCTTACCCATCCCCTCGTACTGCTCGTCGCCGTCGAAGTGCGGGTGGTCGGGACCGCCGCGGAAGTTCGTCAGGTTCGCGGTGCGGTTCTCGGCGGAGCCGCTGCTGGTGATCATGCTGGTACGTGTGGAGGCGCTGGTCATCATGTAGATGAGGGCGTTCATGTCGTCGGCCGACTTGGGGTCGAGGTTCATCTGCTTGGCCGTCCTGATGACGTCGTAGTAGTACAGATGCGCACCGGACTTCCGGATCGCGGCCTGTATCTCCTCGCTGAGCAGCACGCTCTCGACGGAGTTCTCCACCACGTCGACCCCGCCCAGCTCGGCCAGCAGCCCCACATGTGCCTCGCCGACGTTGCCCAGCCCGATCTGGTGGGCGACCCCGTCGCCCTTCAGACTGCCGAGCACCTGCCAGGCGGCCGTGAGTAGTTCCTTGTTGACGTCCAGGTTGTGGATGACCAGGGAGTCCAGCGAACCGCCGAACAGCGCGGCGACCCCGCGCAACCGGGCGGTCAGCTGGGCGGGCGACTCACCGGCCTTGACGTCGAACTTGTAGAGCAGCTCGTAGCTGTTCCGGGGCCGGCCACGCAGCGCCTCGGCGACATCGTGGATGTTGTTGTAGCTCTCCGCGGTGTCGAAGCGGCGGTACCCCTCGGAGACAGCCGCGTTCAGCTGCTCCCGGCTCCGACCGTCGACGCCGAACACCGGCCACGGCTTGTCGGCGGCGGGCTCCTCGGCCATCATCCGGGCCACCACCGGCTCCGCCTTCTGCGCCGACGGCGCGGCGGTGGTCGGACCGGCGGTGGTCGGACCGGCGGTGGTCGGACCGGCGGCGCGCTGGGCGGGCACCGGGCCTGACAGCGCCTGCCGGGCGTTGGCCTCCGCCTCGCGTTCGAAGCGGTCGGACGGGTCCGAGACGCGCAGGCCGGAGCCGTTGTCGGTGCCCGCGACCGATCCCTGGCGCTGCTGGATGACGTGGGTGAGCTCGTGGGCGAGGGTGTGCCGGTCACCTCCGTCGTCGCCGATCACCACGTGGTTGCCGGAGGTGTAGGCGCGGGCGCCGATCTCGGCGGCGGAGCGCTGGGCTGTGGTGCCGGTGTGCAGGCGCACGTCGGAGAAGTCGGCGCCGAGGCGTCCTTCCATCTCCTGCTGCAACGGTGCGGCCATGGGTTGCCCCGAGCCGCGCAGGACGTCATGGACGGAGGAGCGCTGGACGGCAGGAGTGTCCTGTCGGTGACCGCAGCCGGCGCCGTGTTGATGGCGCGACTCCTCGACCATGCGGGACACCGCCCTGTTCCCGACCGCGCGCTGCAGCGCCAGGAGGGTCAAGGGAGAGAGTGGACCAGGCCCCAGCCTGGCAGACGTCATCGGGGGCCTGCTAACACGCGGCGCGCCCTGCGACGACTTTGCTTCGGGGGTCGTGGCGTTGTCGTGCGCGCGCATCGGTGGGCCTCTCCAGGCTCTGGGCGGAACACCCCCTTTCCTACCGGGTCCGTCGCGTCGCCGCCAGGGCGGTTCGGGCAAAGTACATTGCCCGAATGCGCGACATTCCGTGAGTTCGTCTGATGCCCGGAGGGTGCCCGGCCTGCTGGCCAGGGGGTTCTGGTGTCCGTGCGGTCCGGGTAGCCCGGTGAAGGAACTTCAGGATTCATGTTCCTCGTGAAGCTGAGGAGGCTCGGGTTGGCGCTGGCCGCTGTACGGGATCTGCGCGAGCTCCGGGCGCCAGCCACGGCCGAGGAGTGGAAGCCTTCGAGACCGACGTGCTCGCGGGCTTCGTGCTGGCGCGGGCGTCGGCTGGGCTGACCGACGGCACCATCCGGGGCGACGTCGGTCACCTGGACCAGATGCGGACGTGGTTCGGCCGTCCGCTGTGGGACATGGAGCCGACCGACGCCGACGCGTACTTCGGACGGGTACTGCGGGGCTCACCCAGCGGCACCCGCTTGGCCCGCTCGCAGGCATTGAGCACCTACTTCACGTTCCTGGAGCTGCGGCACAAGGTTGAGATCCACCGGCTGACCGGCCGCGTGGTCGAGTGCCCGATCGACGAGATGAACCGCCCGCGTGGCGCGAAGGACGCCCAGCTGCGGATCCCGCCGTCCGGCGCGGAGGTGGGACAGCTGTTCGCCGGCTGGGGCGGCGAGCTGGCGACCTGCCGCAAGTTCGCCCCGACGGCCAGGAACTACACCGCCTCGAAGCTGATGTCGCAGGTCGGCCTGCGGGTGAACGAGGCATGCCGGCTCGACCTGGACGACATCAAGTGGGACCTGGGCCGGTTCGGCAAACTCCACGTCCGCTACGGCAAGGGCAAGCGCGGGTCGGGCCCGCGCGAGCGGATGGTCCCGCTGATCAACGGCGCCGACCGCACGCTCCGATGGTTCATCGAGGACGTCTGGGGCCAGTTCGACGACGACCACACCCGCCCCGGCGCCCCGCTGTTCCCCTCCGAGCGCAGGAACGCCGACGGCTCCTCACGCCGGGTCGGCGACGACGCCCTCCGGGACGGCCTGAAGGCTGCTGCAAGGGCCCATCTCCCTTTGTGGAGTGACAAGTTGACGCCGCACGTGCTTCGGCATTTCTGCGCTTCCGAGCTCTATCACGGCGGCCTCGACCTGGTGGCAATTCAGTAGGTACTAGGACATTCCTGGATCGCCACGACCATGCGGTACATACATGTCCAGCAGACCCGGGTCGAGGATGCCTGGGTCGCCGGGCAGCAAAGGGCCGCGAAGCGACTGGAGGGACTCCTGGTATGAAGTGGAACCTGCGGCTGACCGCCGCGAGCAAGGGCATCTGGAAGGCGTCCGAGCTGCAACGGAGCCTGGCCG
>Ga0302314_10014917_pt1 | contig 13248 bp, 11 predicted proteins | sample III_Palsa_N2_3_FD_200533 | JGI IMG/M metagenome (GOLD analysis project Ga0302314, IMG submission 200533) | Peat permafrost microbial communities from Stordalen Mire near Abisko, Sweden - III_Palsa_N2_3 | ecosystem: Environmental > Terrestrial > Soil > Palsa > Peat permafrost | place: Sweden...
CCGTCTTCATGCGCTCCTACCTGACGGTCGAAGGCTCGACCACCACGTTCTCCTTCCTGTTCGTGCCGAGGTTGCGTTCGGTGGAGAAGCTGCTCGACGCGCTGGGCGTCGGCAACGGGCAGACTGCCTGACCTGAACCGTTAGGTCGGGCCGCTGGTTCTATTATCGGCGTCGCCGTCTTCCCTTAAGCAATTCTTGACCGCCACAACGTCGTCACTACCCAAGCCCGCGCACTTTGCCGCGCGCCGTCTTGAGTTCACCCCGAATCAGCTGCTGCTCGGCGCGGTCCTGATAGCAGCAGGCCTTTCGGCGCTCTCGCTGCTCTTCAATCACGCGATTGATTACGACCCCGAGGGCTGGATCGTCTACGGGCGCGAGCTGCTCGGCTCGCAGGCACTGAACACCACCGGCTTCCCAGCATGGAAGCCGCTACCGGCGATCATGATCGCGCCGTTCACGCTGATCACGCGCGGCGAGGGCGACGTCTACTACTGGCTCTTCATCTCGCGCGCGGCAGCGGTGCTGACGGTCTTTGCCTGCGCAGCGCTGGCCCACCGCTTCGGTGGGCGCGTAGCCGCCGTGCTGGCCGGATTCATGGTCGTGATCTCCCCCTGGTGGGCGGCCGACGGCGCAATTGGGCGCGACAGCTCACTCTCCGCGATGTTTTTCGTGGGCGGGTTCCTCGCGCACTATCGCGGCTGGTACCGCTGGTCTGTGCTCTCGATGGTCGGGCTCGCGCTGCTGCGCCCTGAGGCCACCCCGTTCATGATGCTCTACGGCGTCTGGATGTGGCGTTCGCGCCGGCTCGCCTGGTGGTTCACCGTCGGTTCGATCGCCGTGATCGTGTTGCTGTGGCTGGTTCCGACGATCCTGCACAGCGGTCTGAGTCCGGCTGAGATCTCACGCGACAGCGGCGGTAAAAACGCCGCGGTCAACTCGGCGTTCCCGGCGCTGACGGTGATCGTCGACGCCGCCAAACAGACGCGCCAGCTGCCGGCAGTGCTGTTCGCGCTGGCGGCCGTCGCCTCGCTTTACGGCTTATACGCGTTCGTCATGCGCCGCCCCAGCCAGGGCGAGGCTCTCTGGGGTCGCAACGGCGAGGAGCTCGTGCTGATCGGGGCGGCCGTAGCGTGGGTCCTGATCGTCGCCGCCGAGACGCAGAAGGGCTATGCCGGCAATCCGCGCTATCTCGTACCGGCGGTGACGGTGTTCTTTGCCACCGGCTCTGTCGCGGCCCTGCGCCTGGCTGGTTCGCGCGTCGCGCTGCGCCTGATCCGCTCCCCTAGCGTCGCGCTGGGGGTCGTCGCGGCGTTCTGCGTGATCGGGACGGCCGCCTTCTCTGTGCACTCGCTGCAGTCGGGCGTACGGCTGATCCAAACCCGCGACCGCCAGGTTTACGCAATGCGGCAGGAACTGTTGACGCTGCGCTGCCGCGGCAGGGTCTTCGCCAACGAATCCAACAACGCCTACCTGGCGCAGATCACCGGACGCCCGCTGCAGGACACGGTCAACTGGCATCTGCCCTACATGTACTTCAAGGGCAAGCGTTTCTGGTTCGTGTACTGCGCTCCGTGAGCAACTACGGCGACTACCAGATCGAGATCTACTTCCAGGGGTTGTCGGGAGTCCGTAACCACCTGCCGATGACGTACAGCGAACTCGAAGCTCGCGGAAGCGCAGCACTCTCACCGGAGTTGCTCTCCTACGTGGCCGGAGGCGCCGGCAACGAGCACACCCAGCGGCTCAACGTCGAGGCCTTTGACCGTTGGGGCCTGATGCCACGGATGCTGCGCGGGGCCGCGGAAAGAGACCTCTCGGTTGAGCTCTTTGGCATCAGCCTGCCGTCTCCGATCATGCTGGCGCCGATCGGCGTGCTGGGACTCTGCGGCCAGGACGGCCATGGCGACCTTGCCACCGCGCGGGCCGCGGCCCGCACCGGCGTGCCGATGATTGCTTCGACCCTGACCGTCGATCCACTCGAGGATCTGGCCGCCGAATTTGGCGAGACACCCGGCTTCTTCCAGCTCTACACGCCCAACGATCACGAGCTCGCCGAATCATTCGTGCGTCGCGCCGAGGCCGCCGGCTACAAGGGCATCGTCGTCACGCTCGACACCTTCACCCCCGGTTGGCGTCCGCGTGATCTCAGCATCGGCAACTTCCCGCAGCTGCGTGGCCACTGCCTGGCCAACTACTTCACCGACCCGTTGTTCTTGGCCAAGCTAGAGAAGCCGCCGCACGAGGATCTGCGTGCCGCCGCGCTGCAATGGGTGTTGGCGTTCGGCGACACGAAGCTCAGCTGGGACGACCTGCCCTGGCTGCGGTCGCTGACCAAGCTGCCGCTGATCCTCAAGGGCATCGGCCACCCTGAGGATGTCCGCCGCGCCCTGGCCGGTGGCGTCGACGGGATCTACTGCTCAACCCATGGCGGGCGCCAGGCGAACGGTGGGCTCGCCTCGGTTGACCTCCTACCCGGCGTCGTCGAAGCTGCCGAGGGCGCGCCTGTGATCTTCGACTCTGGCGTGCGTGGTGGTGAGCACATAATCAAGGCGCTGGCCTTGGGGGCCAGCGCTGTGGCGGTCGGCCGTCCCTACGTGTACGGGCTCGCGCTCGGCGGCCAGGACGGGATCGTGCATGTGCTGCGTTCGCTGCTGGCGGAGGCAGATCTGCTGATGGCGATCGACGGGTACGCCTCGATCGCCGAGCTGACGCCGGACGCACTGATCGACCGTACGATCCGCCGATGAACACGAACGCAGAGGAACCGCTGCACGGGCGCACGATCCTGATGTCCGGCGGCAGCCGCGGGATCGGCCTGGCAATCGCACTCAGGGCCGCACGCGACGGCGCCAACGTCGCGCTGCTCGCCAAGACCGCCGAGCCGCACCCGAAGCTTGAAGGCACGATCCATACTGCCGCAGCCGAGATCGAAGCCGCCGGCGGGCGCGCGCTCGCAATCGTCGGGGACGTGCGCGACGAGGCTTCGATCCTCGAGGCGGTACAGAAGACGGTTGACGAGTTCGGCGGCATCGACATAGTCGTCAATAACGCCTCCGCGATCGACCTCTCCCCTTCGACGCAGCTCGCCGCCAAGAAGTTCGACCTCATGCACCAGATCGAGGTTCGCGGCACCTTCCTGCTGACACGATCAGCCGTCGAGCATCTGCGGCGCTCAGATCACGCGCACGTGCTGACGCTTTCGCCGCCGCTCAACCTCAGCAAACGCTGGCTCGGCGCGAGCGTCGGCTACATGCTCGCCAAGTACGGCATGACGCTCGCCGCACTCGGGTTTGCGGCTGAGTTCGAGGCCGACGGCATCGCCTCCAACACGCTCTGGCCACGCACGATCATCGCCACCGCCGCCGTCCAGAACCTGCTCGGCGGCGACGCCGCGATGGCGCGCTCACGCACGCCGGAGATCATGGCCGACGCCGCGCACGCGATCCTCGCGCGCCCGCCACTCGAGCAGACCGGGCAGCAACTGATCGACGACGAGGTACTCGCCGCGATCGGAGTCACAGACCTCTCGGCATACCAGCACGGCGACGGGTCTGAACTCGTCACCGACATCTTCCTCGACGGCTGACGAGCTCGCGCCCAACCGCGGGTGAAGCGGCGTGTCGACGGATGGCCGATGGCGGCTTGCCAGCAAAGACTGTCTGCACTAAGTTCTGGGTAGGACAGCTGAAGGCTGATACGCGGGAGCGCGGTAACGCGCTCCAAATCAGCCAGGGCCCGGCCGGGTCCGTCCCACGACGACGAGGACGTTCGCATGGCTTTTCGCCAAGACAGCAGCACGGGCGCTCCACGCCGCGCAATCAGGTGCGCCGGCCTTGCCGTGCTGGCGCTGCTTACAACGGCTCTCGGGTCGTTGGTGCTAGCGGCGTCAGCGGCAGCGAGCGCCGACACCATCCCCACCTACAGCTTCAGTCAGCTGGCTTTCCCGGCCGGCACGCTCGGGGAGCCGCTCGGGCTCGCGACTGCCCCGACAGGCACGACGCTCTACCTCTCTGACCGGACCAACGGCGTGATGGCGATCGACACGGCCAACGTCGGCGGCACACCGATCCAGATCACCGATGCCGGCAACTACATCAACGGATTGGCCGGTCCGGCGAGCCTCGCTCTGTCGCCCGATGGCAAGACCCTGTACATGGCCTTTACGCTCGTCGACGACATCGCCGTTGCCGACGTCAGCGGCGAAAGCGGCGACGCGACTGACTACACGGTTACCCGCATCATCCAGGGACCCACGAGCATGCCGCTCACGTTCCCGTACGGGTTGGCTGTCTCGCCCAACGGCGACACGCTCTACGTCTCAAACTACGACAGCAACACGGTCTTCATCGTCGACATCAGTGGCGACGCCAACAACGACACCGTCATCGGCGAGCTCGTGGATCCCCGCGGCTATCTGAATATGCCCACGGACCTTGCGCTAAGCCCGAACGGCCAGACCCTCTACATAGGTAACGCGAGCGGACCGGTCGCAGTGGCGGACGTCAGCGGCAACACCGGCGACGCCAACGATGACACCGTCACGGGAACAGTCGGGAGCGAGCAATCGACCTCCGGCGTGGCGGTTTCATCTGACGGCGAGACCCTCTACGCCGCCGATCCGGGCAACAGCAACGTTGAGGTGGTCGACCTCAGCGGCGACGCCGACCAAGGCCAGACGATCGGCGACATCCAGCCCTTCGGAAGTTCCGCGGCCGGTCTCGACGGCCTGGCGCTGACACCAGACGGTACCGGGCTCTATGTCGCCGATGAGAGCGCCGGCGCCGTCTCCGAGGTCTCGATCCCAGGGGCCGCCGGACCGATCACGATCAGCGGCACAGCACAGGTCGGTTCGACGCTGACCGCGACCGACTCCGGACTTTCGCCGGATGCGACCGTGAGCGGCCAGTGGCTCGCCGACGGACAACCGATTCCGGGGGCTACAAATCCGAGCTTCACGCTCACGCCAGCCCAACTTGGAGACACGATCTCGGTCACGGTCTCGGCGACCGCAGTCGGCTATGCGGCCAACACGCAGACCAGCACGGCGACAGGCACCGTCATCAGCGCGGCGGCGATCGCGCCGCCTCAAGGCATGAAGCGCCGTCGAGTGATCGGCCACCGGCCCCGGATCACCGGCAAAGCGAAGGTTGGACGCAGGCTGACCGCCAAGGTCGCCGCATGGGCGCCGGCCCCCGTGAAGCTCAGCTTCCAGTGGTTCGCGGCAGACAAGCGAATCAGGCGCGCAACCAAGAAAACGCTGAAGCTGACCAAGTCGCTGCGCAACAAGCGGATCTCGGTCAGGGTCACCGGCCGCAAAACCGGCTACACGACCGTGACCGAGACCAGCAAGACGACAAAGCGCGTCTCCCGCTAGACGAACCGCTCTCGCAACACTGGCAGGACGTCCGCAGCAAACTGCGTCAACGCGCGTTCCTGGTCTTCACCGGGGAAGTGGAAGACGAGCTCGCGGAAGCCCAGGTCGACATAGAACGCGATCTTGTCCGCGACTTCCTGCGGGTCGTTGGAGACGATGAAACGCGTGTGGGCGCGGTCGACAGCGCCTTCAGCGAGACGCTCCATCTCGATCGGATCCTCGGTGCCGCCCTTCTCTTCGGCGGTCAGCGCGAGCGCGGCCCAAGGTGCGCAGGCATCCTTCGCATAAGCCACGTCGTGGTCGTACGAGACTTTGATCTCGATGAACTTGGCGATCGCATCGGGATCACGCCCGACCTCTTGCGCGCCCTCGGCGAGGCCGCCGAGCAGTGTGTGGTAGAGCTCTTCGCCCTTGCCGCTGGTGACGATGAAGCCGTCGCCGATGCGTCCGACGAGCGCCGCCGCCTTGGGGCCGCCGGCAGCGATGTAAATCGGCACCGGCTCATCCGGGCGGTCATAGATCGTGGCGTTCTGGGTGCGGTAGTACTTGCCCTCAAAGGTCACGCGCTCGTCGGTCCAGAGCTGACGGATCAGATCAACCGATTCGGCGAGACGCTCAGAGCGCTCCTTGAATTTCGGCCATTCGATTCCGATCGAGGGGTTCTCGTTCATCGCCTCGCCACTACCGATGCCAAGTGTCACGCGGCCGGGGTTGAGACAGGCCAGCGTCGCGAAGGCGTGCGCGATCACGGCCGGCTGGTAGCGCAACGTCGGGGTGAGCACGCTTGTGGTTAGCGCGACCCGCTCTGTCCGCTCCCCAAGAGCGGACAGCCAGACCAGCGAGTTGGGCGCATGGCCGCCGTGGTGGCGCCAAGGTTGGAAATGGTCCGAGACCGCGACGATGTCAAAGCCGAGCACCTCAGCCTTGACTGAAAAATCGATCAGCTGCCGCGGCGGGAACTGCTCTGCAGAGGCCTTGTAGCCGTACTTCATCGTTTCTAAGCTCATGTACCTGATCTTTGCAGGCTGAGCAATCCGGGCGTGCTGGTCAGGCAGAGTCGCGGGCGCCGCGGCGCTGCTGCGATCGTTCCTGGCGCTGCTGTTCACGGGTTCGCCGGCTGTCGTCAGAGCGCTTCGCCGCGGCTCCGCGGGGTGCGACCGTGAACGGACCCGCGAACCCCGAGAGCAGACGCTCGACGTCTGCGGAGCCACAGCTCTCACAGGGTGCGAGCTCACCGATCGGCGCGCGCGCTTCGAACACGGTCCCGCAGGCTCGGCAGAGGAAGTCGTAGAGCGGCATCTGGGGCAGCGTCGCAGATCTGTCGTCGCAGACGGGTCGCATCTGTAGGCTCAGCGTCCGTGAAGCTCGGACTGCACATCGGCTACTGGGGCCTCTTCATGGGCGCCGAGGAACAACTCAACGCGGCCAAGGCCGCCGAGCGGTTGGGCTACGACTCGATCTGGTCCGCTGAGGCTTACGGCTCCGATGCCGCAACGATCCTCGCCTGGATCGCGGGCCACACGTCAACCATCAAGCTCGGCTCTGACGTCTTCCAGATCCCCGCACGGAGCGCCGCGATGACCGCGATGACGGCCGCGACGATCGATCAGCTCTCGGGCGGGCGGATGATCCTCGGGCTCGGCACCTCCGGGCCTCAGGTCGCTGAGGGCTGGCACGGCCAGCGGTTCGGCAAGCAGTTGCAACGCACGCGCGAGTACTTCGACGTGGTGCGCTTGGCGCTCAGTCGCGAGCGCCTGATCTACAAGGGCGAGACGCTCGAGCTGCCGCTGCCGGACGGTCCCGGAAAGGCGTTGAAGCTGACGATCGGCCCCAAGCAGGAGCGGATCCCGCTCTACCTGGCGGCGATCGGACCCAACAACACACGTCTCGCTGGAGAGATCGCCGATGGCTGGTTGCCAACCTTCTTCTCACCTGAGCACGTCGGGCTCTTCCAGCCCCTGCTCCAGGAGGGTGCGGCTCGCTCGGGACGCTCACTCGACGGCTTCCAGATCGCACCAACTGTGAGCGTCCACATCAGCGATGACCTCGAGACCGCGCGGAACTTCATGCGCCCCGGGCTGGCGCTCTATGTCGGCGGCATGGGGTCGCGCGAGCAGAACTTTTATAACACGCTCGTTCAACAATATGGCTTCGAGCGCGAGGCCGCCGAGATCCAAGATCTCTACCTGGCCGGCAAGCGCGAAGAGGCGTGCCTCGCCGTTCCAGACGCACTGATCGACCAGGTATGTCTCGTCGGTCCGCGCGACCGCGTCGCGGACCGACTCGCGGCTTTTCGTGACGCCGGTGTCGGCACCTTGATCGCATCTCCACTGGCGGCTTCGAAAGAGGATCAGGTCACGCAGATGCGGACCTTGGCTGAGCTGCTGGCGTGAGGCTCAAGCCTTGAGGGTCTTTCTCGGCGCGTTCGGAGCTCCGGGACATGCGTTCCCGATGCTGGCCCTGGGCGAGCGGCTGGTGCAGCGCGGACACAACGTCACCTTTGAGACCTGGGAGCGCTGGCGTCCCCAGGTGAGGTCGGCCGGAATGGAGTTCATTGCGGCTCCCGAGTACCCGGTCTTCCCAGCGTCCGGTCAGCAGCCCCTGAAGCCCTACGAAGCAGTCGTCCGTGCGACCGCGCCGACCCGCACCGCGATCGTCGCCCAGGCGCCCGATGTAGTCGTTCACGACATCCTCACCCTGGCCCCCGCGCTTGCCGCCGAGCTCGAGCGAATCCCGCGCGCGACGCTGATCCCGCACCTCTACCCGGTCACGGCAGCAGGGTTCCCGCCGTACTCGATCGGTGCGCGGCTGCCTCACACCGCGAACGGTCGCGCGTTCTGGGGGCTGTTCGAAGCTCCGCTCGAGCGCGGCCTGCGTCAGGGACGCGCAGAGCTCAACGAGACGCGGCTGCGCGTCGGCCTGCCGGCGCTGGAGCGCTTGCACGGCGGGCTCAGCCCCGACCTCTGCCTGGTGGCCTCCTTCCCCCAACTTGAATACCCGCGTGCCTGGCCGGCACACGTGCACGTCGTGGGTCCGTTGCTCTGGGAGCCGAACACCGGCGCTGAGTCACGCATCCCCGCGGGCGACCAGCCGCTGGTGCTGGTTGCGCCGTCGACCTCGCACGACCCCGCACAACGGCTCTTGCAGGCGACGATTGAGGGCCTGGCCGGCAGCGACGTGCGCGTGCTCGCTTCGCTCGACGGTCGCCCGTTCACGCGGCCGCTGCGCGCGGCGCCCGGAACGCGCTTGGTCAACTGGCTCTCGTACGCGCAGGCGATGCCGCATGCGGCGGCGGTCGTCTGCCACGCGGGTCATGGCACGGTTGTACGCGCCCTGGCGAACGGCGTGCCGGTGGTGGCTGTGCCCCACAGCGGCGACATGGCCGAGAATGCGGCCCGTATTGACTGGGCCGGCGTCGGCGTGAGGCTGCCGTGGCGGCTGCTCAGCCCCTCGACGCTGCGACTTGCCGTGCAGCGGACCCTTTCCGACCAAGCGTCCTACGCAGACCGCGCCACCGGGTTGGCGGCTTGGGCCGCCTTCCACCACGGCGCGACCCGTGCCGCTGAACTGGTGGAGCAGCTGGCACGGGTTTGACGGAACCAGCGTCTGTCGGCTACGTGGCGTCCCAGACGCGGACGTACTGGACCTGCATCGAGTCGGCTTCGATGTTGGTGGCGTCGGCCGGGTCGCCGTTGCTGACGATCAGGTACATCGGCGCACTGGTGATGCCGCTCGTGATCGATCCGACCTCTTTGCCGTCGTAGTAGTAGGTGACTGAACCTGGCTGCCAGTCGGACGCAAAGGTGTGCCAACCGGGGCTAAGCGTCGTGTCGCAGGACCCAGGACCGCCGAGCGGATCGTGGAAATGGAAGCACGCTTCGCCTGAGAGGCCTTCCATGACGTCGTCCTCACCGTCGTTCGGCCAGGTCTGGCCGTCAGCCCAGAAGGCTGGCCAACCGGCGATCTGGCTCCCGTCCGCTGGCAGGTAGATGCGGGCTTCGACGACACCGTAGGTGTACTGGAAGCCACCGCTGGAGCGACCATCCTCGGGGTTACTGTCGATCAGCGCCCCGGTGTAGGGGAAGGTCTCGCCGTTCTGGCAGGTCGACGATGTGGCGGTCACGTTCAGGTGCATCGTGCCGTCGCCAGGGAATGTCACGTTATTTGAGCTCTGGCAGATCCCGCCGTCACCGGGAGAGTCGGTGATCCCAGTGCCGTACCAGCCTGAGCGCCAGACGTTCGTGTTCAGCGAGGAGCCGTCGAACTCCGAATCAAGCACCAAGTTCCAGCTACCCGAGATTCCGGTCGGCTCTGGAGCAGTCGTGCTCACTGGGCTCGTCGCGGTGGGCGTCGTGGTCGTCACGGGCGTCGTGGTCGTCGTCGTGTCCGGCGTCGTCGTGGTGACGGGCGCCGTTGTCGTCGTCTTCGTCGTCGTCGTGGTGGTCACGGGCGTCGTCGTGGTCGTCGTCTTCGTCGTCGTCGTCGTGGTGGTCACGGGCGTCGTCGTGGTCGTCGTATCCGGCGTCGTCGAGGTCGTCGTGTCCGAAGTCACGGTGCCAGTCGTCACGGGCGTCGTCGACGTGGTGGTATCCGGCGTCGTTGCGGTCGTGGTGACGGGAGAAGTTGCGGTGGGCGTCGTGGTGGTGGTCGTGTCGGACGAGGTTGTGCCCGTCGAAGTCGTATCTGTCGGCGTCGTGTCAGTCGAGGTCGTGGGCGTCGTATCGGTGGTCGAGACGGTCCGGACCGGGTGTGGGTGATGCCGAAAATGGAAGGTGTCCGACGAAGCCGTGTCCGCCAAAGCCGTGTCCGCCGAACTCGTGCCGGTCGAGGTCGTGTCGGTCGAGGTCGTGACCGTTGGAGTCGTGTCAGTCGAGGTTGTGGGCGTCGTATCGGCGGTCGAGTCGGTCTCGACCGGCCGTGGGTGATGCCAGATATGGAAGGGATCGAACGACCCCCAGAACGGTCGCTGCGCGCCGACTGCGCCGCCTACTCCCAATCCGGCGACCGCGATTACCGCGACCATCACTGCCGGGACGAGCCGCGTGGCGGAGCGACGGCGGCGAACCGCGTGCCGATCAGGTGCGTCGCCTCCGCTATTCGCTGGAGCTGCTGAGACGTCGGCGTGCCACGGCTCGGCCATAGCGCGTGATACCGAGATGGTCCACGGCTCGGCGGCGGCCGGTGAGACCGGAAGGGTCCAGGGTTCAGGCTCGACCGCTGGAACCGGGGCGGTCCACGGGGCGGGGTCGACGGGCGCGGTCAGAGCGGTGCCTGACTTCAGCTGCTGCTCGGAGCCGGACGGAGCGTTATCGGAGCTTTTCTTTGATCGGTTGGTTAGGAACCGAAGTCCGAACCCGAACGCGAGAAGGAGCGCGAACACGCGACGCTTCCGTGACCTGAGCAGCTGAATACGATCCCTCCTTAAAGGGGCGGATGGGACTCGCTGTCCATGCGAGAGTGACTGGAGCCATCCGGGCTTCAGGAGGGAGCTAGGCGCTTCAAATAACGGCGATCACGGCCGAGCACCGAGCCATGATCAGGTAGCCGTCATTCTATAAGTCGGCAGCCGGTGCCAACAATTTAGCGCACCACAAAACATGCCCAATATCCGGAAATGCGGTAGAACTCTGGCGCCTACTCGGCGTCCAAAATCGGCGAAAGTACTGACGTTTCGTCACCCCCGGTTGACGACTTCGTCAGCCTGAAGCGCAACCGGCGCCGACCGCGACGAGCTTGAGGTCCCGATCTGTCCGAGACGTCTTCAAAACAGACTCGCCGCTGGGCTCGATCCGTGGCGAGGCTGCTTCCAAACTGCACCTCTGCAGGCGCTCCACTAGCTGGGGAGGTGGGACTCGAACCCACAACCCTTCGGTTAACAGCCGAATGCTCTGCCGATTGAGCTACTCCCCAGTGGTGGCCCCTACTGTATCGGCCGCCACCGGAAAACGCCGTCCGGGCGGGGTGACGGGAGATGCCTCAGATCGGGCGCTCAATGCGGGCGACGATTGCCCTGAGCGCCTCCTTGACCACGTGCAACTCAGCCGAGACTTTGAACGCCCCGGCACCGCCGCGACCCTGAAGATGTTTCTTCTCGAGTTCGAGCCGATCGCGCTCGAGCACCAGCCGCGCGTGCTCCACTTCGTCGGCGCTGACCGACCGGCCACGCCCGGCGCGGTCGACAAGATCGGTGAGGGTGACGAGCAGTTCGGGGTCATCGGCCGACGGCTCTACCCCCGTGTTCGGCAGGTGCTCCGCCAGATGCCGGGCGGCCCGGCGCATGACCTCATTTGTCAGGAGCTGGTCAGTGTCGATCCGCTTGAGCACAGCCGCGCCGGCCTCCGGAGCCGCCACGCAGATGGCTAGGAAGTCGCGTTCATGCTGCGGCCCGCGCACGACCACGGGTCGCGCCTGCGGGCGCGACCCGTGGTCGCTCCCTGAATAGACCTGCCGTTGGCCGTAAGGTGCCGCGCCGGCCGCTGACGGCTCCCCCAGCAACGCCAGCAGCCGTACCTCGGAGAGCTCCAGCGTCCCGGCGATCTTGCGCACCAGCTCATCACGCAGCACGCTGGCCGGCACCGGGTCCAGCGCGGGGCGCAATTCGGCGATCGCACGGTCCTTGCCCTCCGCCGAGGCGAGATCGGCGCGTTCCAGGATCCGCCGTACTTCAAACACGACGTACGGCACCGAGGTCGCAATCCGGTCCATCAGCGCCTGCGCCCCATCGCTGTCAATCAGATCGGCGGGATCCGCGCCGGGCGGGAGCGGCACGACCCGCAGCTCAAGCCCGGAGTCGGCGCAGAGACTCGCCGCCCTGACCATCGCTTCCTGACCGGCGTTGTCGGCATCCAGGCAGAGATCCAGAACCGTGACCGAGCGGACCAGCTCCGATACCTGCTCCTTGGTCAGCGACGTGCCCATGATCCCGACCGCGTTGCGCACGCCCGCCTGGTGCAGGGCGATCACATCGGTGTAGCCCTCGGCCAGCACCATGCGGCCGGCCTTGGCGGCCACCGGGCGGGCCACTGATATCCCATAGAGCACCGAGCGCTTGTGGTAGAGGTCACCCTCGTTGCTGTTGAGGTACTTCGGGCCGCGGTCCTCACCGCCCATCGTGCGTGCACCAAAGCCGATCACGCGTCCGCGCGCATCGCTGGTCGGGAACATGATCCGGGCGCGGAAGCGGTCGAGCATCTCAGCGGGCTTGTCACGCTTGGGCTGGGCGACACCGGCGGCGAGCAGCTCGTCGTTGCTGTAACCGGCCTGCCGCGAAGCCACGACTATGCGATCCCACGACTGCGGCGCGTAGCCGACCCGGAACTCCCGCAGGATCTCCTCCTTGAGGCCTCGCCCGAGCAGGTATTCACGCGCGGGCGCTGCCTCGCTTGCCTCCCACAGGTAGCGCTCGTAGTACGTGGTCACCCGGGCCAGCAGTGAGTAGAGGCGTTCGCGTCGTGCTCTTGTGGCGGCCGCCTCAGGCGACTCCTCCTCGGTCTCCAGCTTCACGCCAAAGCGGTCCGCGAGCGACTCCAGTGCGCCTTTGAAGTCGAGGCCCTCGGTCTGCATCACGAAATCGAACGGATCGCCTGACTCCGAGCAGCCGAAGCAGTGGTAGTGCTTCTCATCGGGGCGTACGTGAAACGATGGGGTTCGCTCGTCATGGAACGGGCAGCAGCCGAAGTAACTGTCGACGCCCTTACGGCTCAGCTCGACCTTGGCGCCGACCACGGCCAGCATGTCGACCACATCGCGCACCTTGTCGCGCGAATCAGCTGTGTAGCGGCTCACGGTGAGAACGCGGTCGGGACCGTCAAGGCCTCAAATTGCGCCACCGCGAAGCGGTCGGTCATACCCGCGACATGGTCGGTGACGCGGCG
>Ga0302314_10014918_pt1 | contig 13247 bp, 14 predicted proteins | sample III_Palsa_N2_3_FD_200533 | JGI IMG/M metagenome (GOLD analysis project Ga0302314, IMG submission 200533) | Peat permafrost microbial communities from Stordalen Mire near Abisko, Sweden - III_Palsa_N2_3 | ecosystem: Environmental > Terrestrial > Soil > Palsa > Peat permafrost | place: Sweden...
CGAGACGCGAACGCCGCGCTCGGCGGGATGCGCGGAGCGTCTGTCGGCAGCTGAACGGTCAGAGTGTGATCGCCAGCAACAAAGCCAGGACGATGGCCACTGTGAGGATGATGAGCATCCACAGACACCCGTCAGATGCATCGGGATCGATCCTCGTCGGGCCGCCTTTCAGCGACCCGCCTTTCAGCGACCGGGGTGGCCCGGCAGACGAGTCGGCAGTAGCGCCGCCAAGCGCGATCGGTACAGGCAGGTGCGCCCGGTCGAGTTTCCCTGCACGGGTGCGCGGCAGCGATGGTAGTGCCACGACCGCGGCGGGTGGCGCGAAGGCCGGCGGCATCGCGGCGATTGCCGCGCGGACCGCCTCGGTATCGAGCGGAACCGGCTCGTCGGCCGTCGCCACGACATAGACGACCCGTTCACGCCCACCGGACGGCGTCTTGATCTCGGCGATCAGGCATTCGCCAACCTGCGGCAGTTCGCGTATCAGACCTTCGAGACGGGCCAGTTCGAGTACTCCCGCCGGGGTCTCGGCCGCCTCGTCGCGCCCGACGTATTCCACGTTCCCGTCCGGCCGCAGCAGCCCGATGTCCCCGGTGCGGTAGCCCGTCAGGATCTCGGGCCCGAAGTTGGTCGAGCGGAAGCGGGCCGCGGTCAGTTCCCGATCGCCCAGATAGCCCCGGCCGACGCCCGGACCGCCGATCCGGATCTCCCCGGGCAGTCCGGCCGCGACGACTTCGCCGGTGGCGGGGTTGATGACGGCCAGGCGGGTTCCCGGCAGGGGCCGACCGATCAGCGAGATCCCCGCTGGCTGCGACGCGGGTTCGGGAAGGTTTCCCACCTCGAAAAACGTGCTGTCGACGCTCACCTCAGCTACCCCGTAAGTGTTCGCCACCCGCACCCCGTCGCCGAGGTAGTCCTGCAACTGCGTCTGCTCGTCCAGGTACCACTTGTCGGCCCCGATCGTGAGCAGCCGGACGTCCCCCAGCTTCAGCCCGCGCAACCGCATGTGCGCGAAAAGCCTCCTGATGGTCAGAACATTGGTCTCCATGACGGTGATCCGCTCGGCGAGGATCAGATCGTGGAGCTCGGCTATGTCGGCCGTCCAGTCCAAGGTGAAGTTGGTCTGCGCCATCACCAGGGTGCCGCCGGAGCACAGGGCGCGGATCCAGTCGGCCGTGAAGACGTCGAATTCGAAGGTGGTGCTCTGCAGATGACGATCCGTCGAGGTGAAGCCGTAGACCTCCCGCAAAGCCTCGAAGACACTCAGCAGATTGCGATGCTCGTTCATCGCGCCCTTGGGCCGGCCGGTGGACCCGGAAGTGAAGAAGACACAGGCGAGATCGTCGGGACCGGCGCCGGAGTCGAACGGCTCGTCCGAATGCCCGTTGATCCGCGCGGCCTCGGTGTCGAGAGAGAGGACCGGCTGCCTGGCGGCGTCGGCGAGCCTGACCTGGTGGTGGCTTTGCGTGGTGAGGACCATGAACGGCCGCGCAGTGGCCAGCACGTGCCGGATGAGCGGCTCGGGAGCGCTCGGTTCCACCGGGACGTAGGCGCCGCCCGCCTTGAGTACCCCGAGCATCGCCACCAGCAGATCCGGCGTGCGCCCCATCGACACGGCCACGAGATCGCCGACGCTCAGCCCGGATTGGCGCAGATGGCGCGCCAGCCGATTGGCCCGTGAATCCAACTCGGCATAACTCAGCTGCTGCGTGCCACACCGTATGGCCGCGGCCGAGGGTGTGCGCCGCACCTGTGCCTCGAAAAGCTGATGAAGCGATCCGGGCTGCACCGACCCGGTCGCCGATTCGTCCTGCGGCATCGCGCACCCCCATCACCGGCACCCTGAGCGGACGCCGACCTGCATGCCTATTTCAGAACATTGTCTCAAAAGTCGACCGCGGCCTCAATACCCCTCGACCCTGCGGCGAGGCGACGCGCCGGCGTGGCCGGCGCGTCGCTTCTCAGTGCCTGCCGCGCCGGTCGGAGAGCCGGTGAACGGCTTCGACCAGTGCGTCTACTTCCTCATGGGTGTTGTAGAAGGCGAATGAGGGCCGGACCGTGGCCTCCAGGCCGTACCGGCGCAGGATCGGCTGCGCGCAGTGGTGGCCCGACCGGACCGCGATGCCCACCTCGTTGAGCGCGGCGCCGACCTCGGTCGGCTCATAGCCGTCGAGCACGAACGACACGATGCTCGCCCGGTGCGGGGCCGTGCCGACCAGGCGCAGTCCGGGCACGCCGCGCAGGCCTTCGGCGGCGTGTTCGACCAGGGCGTGTTCGTAGGACGCGATGTTCGGCAGACCGATCCGCTCGACGTAGTCGATGGCCGCGGCCAGCCCTGCGGCGTCGGCGATGTTGCCGGTGCCGGCCTCGAAGCGGCCCGGCGGCGGCTGGTAGATGGACCGTTCGAGGGTGACGTCGGCGATCATGTTGCCGCCGCCCTCCCAGGGAGCGGTGTCCTCAAGGACCTCCTGTTTGCCGTAGAGGACCCCGATGCCGGTCGGCCCGAACAGCTTGTGGCCGGAGAAGACCAGGAAGTCCGGGTCCAGCGCGGTGACGTCGACGGGCAGGTGCGGGACCGACTGCGCGGCGTCGATCAGGACGCGCGCTCCGGCCCGGTGCCCGAGTTCGATCACCTGCTCGATCGGCACCACGGTACCGAGCGCGTTGGACAGGTGGGTGATCGCCACGAGCCTGGTGCGGTCGGACAGCAGCTCGGAGTACTCGTCGAGGAGGATCTGCCCGTCCTCGTCGACCGGGATCACCTTGATCACCGCGCCGGTCTGCTTCGCCAGCATCTGCCAGGGCACGATGTTGGCGTGGTGCTCCAGGTGGGAGATCACGATCTCGTCGCCCTCCCGGATGTGCCCGGGGCCCCAGGCCTTGGCCACCAGGTTGATCGCCTCGGTGGCGCCACGGACGAACACGATCTCGTCGGACGAGCCGGCGCCGATGAACCGGGCGACGGTGCTGCGGGCGTTCTCGTAGGCGTCCGTGGCCCGGGCGGCCAGTTCGTGCGCGGCCCGGTGGATGTTGGAGTTCTCCCGCGAGTAGAACTCGACCAGCCGGTCGATCACCGCCTGCGGCTTCTGGGTGGTCGCGGCGTTGTCCAGCCAGATCAGCGGGCGCCCGTTGACCAGTTCGGACAGGATCGGGAAGTCCCGGCGCACGGCCCGCACGTCGAACGCCGGGTGCGGGTCGAGCGGCAGCCCCGTCGGCACGGCGGGTTCTTGCACGAAGTAGTACGGCGCCGAGGCCGCCCGCGGCGGCGCGGGCTGGGGGATAGTCGGGATCGCCAGGCGCCCGAAGCCGGGAGCCGGCGGCGGCATGACCCCGTGGCCGGGCGCCTCGGTGAGGAAGTAGTACGAACCCGCCGGTGCGCTCAACCCGGCTGGCGGGCCTGCCGGGAGACCGTGTGGCGTGGGAACGCCCGTCGCCGCCTCCGCCTCCGCCTCCGTCGGCTGTCCGGGCAGGGCGCGGAAGAACTCCCCGGCCATGCGGCTGAGCGTCTCGTCGTCCGGCAGCCAGTCCGGAACGCCGCGGTCAGCGATAGGTGGGGGCATAGTCATGGAACTTGTCCACTTCGACGTCGTCGAGCACAGCGAGCGCGTCATCGGTGAGCACCGCGAGCGAACAGTACAGCGAGACCAGGTACGAGGCGATGGCGCTGCGGTCGATCTGCATGGAGCGGACCGACAGGCCCATGCCCTGCTCTCCGGCCAGTCCGGGCTGGAACAGCCCGATCACGCCCTGGCGGGACTCGCCGGTGCGCAGCAGCAGGACCTTCGTCTTGCCGTCGGCCAGCGGCACCTTGTCCGAGGGGATGATCGGCAGGCCGCGCCAGGTCAGGAACTGGGAGCCGAACATGCTCACGGTTGCCGGCGGCACGCCGCGCCGGGTGCACTCGCGGCCGAACGCGGCGATCGCCTCCGGGTGGGTGAGGAAGAAAGCAGGCTGCTTCCAGACCTTCACGATGAGGGCGTCGAGGTCGTCCGGGGTCGGCGGTCCGGCCAGCGTGGGGATCCGCTGCGCGTCCGTCACGCTGTTGACCAGTCCGTACTGCGGGCTGTTGATCAGCTCGTTCTCCTGGTGCTCCTTCACCGCCTCGATGGTCAGCCGCAACTGCTGGGCGACCTGGTCGTGCGGGCTGGAGTACAGGTCGGAGATCCGGGTGTGCACGTCGAGGATCGTCTGGACGGCCTTGAGCCGGTACTCGCGCGGCTCCTGGTCGTAGTCGACGAAGGTGTCGGGCAGCGGCGACTCGTCGAGGTTGTCGCACCCGATCTGCACCGACTCGGGGTGGACGACCTTGTTCACCCGGTAGATGCCGGCTTCGACCGGCACCCAGGAAAGCAGGTGCACCAGCCAGCGCGGCGTGATGGTGTCCATCTGCGGAACGCTCTTGGTGGCGTTCGCCAGGGTCCGCGCCGCGTTGTCACTGACTGACATCGATCGTGACGACGGTTTCGCAGTCGGGCTCATGCGATACCTCCTCATCTGTGTTTTAATCTTCTGTATCTGATCTACCAGGGCGTCGCCCGGAGGCCGGACTCCCGGCGGCGACGCGCAAGATCGGGCTTTGGGGCCCACTCTTTCAGCGGTACGAAAGAATGTCCAATAGTTGATTTCTAAGCCGCCATCAATGTGGACTATGATTCACTCATGCTCGAGCTGAGCCGGCTGCGTGTGCTCGTGGCCGTGGCCCGGGAGGGATCGGTCACCGGGGCCGCGGAAGCGCTGCACTATGCCCAGCCGTCGGTCAGCCACCAGCTCGCCAAACTCGAGGCCGAGGTCGGTGTCCCGCTGCTGCAGCGGATGGGCCGCGGAATCCGGCTCACCGACGCCGGCCGGCTGCTGGTGGACCGGGCCGAGTCGATCCTCGCACAAGTCGAGTCGGTGCACGCCGAGATGGACGAGCTGGCCGGGCTGCGCACCGGCCGGGTCCGGCTGGCCGCCTTCCCCTCGGCGCTGGCCACGCTCGTGCCGCTGGCGGCCGCGCACGTCGCCGCCCAGTACCCCGCGATCAACCTGGCGCTGATCGAGGCCGAGCCGCCGGAGGCTCTCAGCGCACTGCGCAACAACGAGGTCGACGTCGCGCTGATCTTCGAGCACGGCGAGCCGCCCCAGGCCGACCGCCGCGACACCACGATGACCCCGCTGCTGGACGAACCGCTCTACGTCGTCACGCCGGCGGACCGCTCCTGGGAGGGGCCCAGGACGGAGTTGGCCACGTACGCCGAGACGCGCTGGATAGCCGGGTGCGAACGCTGCCGCGAACATCTCGTCTCGGCCTGCGGGCAGGCCGGATTCTCGCCGATCGTCGAGTTCGAGACCGACGACTACGTCGCCGTCCAGGCGCTCGTCGCGGCCGGGCTGGGCGTCAGCCTGCTCCCGGGGCTCACCCTCGTCGCCAACCGGAACCCGGGAGTGCGGCTGGACCGGATCGTCGGCATGCGACGGCAGGTCGTGGCCGCCGTGTACGGCAAGCCGCCCGCGTCCCATCCGGCCCAGATGCTGCTCGACGCGCTCAAGGAGACGATCTGCGAACCGCAGTGGCCGTCCTGAGGTCTCTCCGTGGACCCGGTCGAGGACCCGGCCGACGCCTCGTCAGGCCGCAGGGTTCGCGACGATCCGGTGCGGGACCAGCGTGATCGTGTAGCGCTCGCCGGGCATTGACTTGATCGCCTCCGCGTTGGCGCCGTAGGCGGTCGCGATGGCCTCGACGTCGGCCTTGGCCGGGTCGTGGGCCAGGACGGCGTCGGCGCGGATCTCCAGTGTGCGCATCGGGTTCTGCGGGTCGAGGAGGAACAGGCCGACTCGCTGGTCGGCGGTGACGTTCCGGTACTTCTGCCGGGAATCGGTGAAGGAGACGATGAGCTCGTCGTTGCGCAGCAGATACCAGACCGCGGTGGACTGCGGGCGCCCCTTGGCGTCGAGGGTGGTCAAGACGGCGGTCAGCGGCGCTTCGAGGAGGTCTCGGTGGCTCTCGGGCAAGTCGGCGAAGCCGGACATGGCGGCCGCCCCTTCATGGTGGTGCGAATCAGGTCAGTGGCAGATCCATTATGGCGGATCACGCCGCGGTTTCGTGACGGGGCCGGTGGCTGGGCCGGGCACCACGATGTCCATCCCGATCATCGTTGGAGGAGAGCGAGTATCCGCGCTCTCGATTCCTCGTCTGCGCAGGGCCTCGTCCTCGCCGGCTTCATCCCCGGCCTCGTCCCCTGCGGCGAGGCGGCGAAGCAGTTCGGGCACGTCCTCGGCGCTGCCATAGGCGTGCGTCAGCGCGGACCAGTCGATGGAGTCCAGGCCATGGAGAGCGGGGCGATTCAAGGTCATGGGATGTCATTTTGGCAGACGGGGCCGACGAAAGCCGCAGTCACGGGCCAGCCGGGCCGGCCCTGGTTGGCGGGGCCTGATCTACCGCCTGTCGGGCTGATCATGCATACTTGCCATAGAGCACTCTTTCACGCAGCCTGACCGAGTTCCGAATAGGTCTAGACCACACGCCGGTCTCGAGACCCGCCTCGCTGCCCGTCCTTTTCTGCAAGGCGGACTCCCATGGCGACCCTTCATTTTTTCGGCATCAAACCTCCTGCTCCGGCCCGCGCCGGCTGGATGGAGCCGTGGTGATCACCGCGCCTGCGGCCGTACTCAGCCGTCAGCGCCGGGATCGAACCGGCCGGGGGGCCGCGGCGCTGCTGATGCTGGAAGGGATGAGCCGGCTCGAACCCGGCGATCCGGAGCGCGAGGAGCTTCGCCGGCAGGTGATCGCCGAGCACATGCCCTATGCCCGCTACCTGGCTTCGCGCTACGCCACCCGGGGCCAGCCGGCCGAGGATCTGCATCAGGTCGCTTATGTGGGGCTGGTCAAGGCGGTGGGCAACTTCGACCCCGCCCTGGGCACGGAGTTCCTCGCCTATGCCACACCGATGATTCTGGGGGAGCTCAAGCGCTACTTCCGGGATTGTTCCTGGGCGGTGCACGTACCGCGCCGGATCCAGGAGTTGTGCGGCGAGGTGCGGCCGGCCACCGAGGCCCTCGTGTGGCGGTTGAACCGTGATCCCACGGCCGCCGAGGTCGCCGCGCTCCTGGGCACCAGGCCCCGCGACGTCCTGGACGCGATCGACGCCGCGGGACTGCGTACCCTTGCCTCCCTCGACCTGCCCGTCGACACCGTTCAGGGGCCGGGCAGTGCGCTCGGCGACCTGCTGGGCGCCGAGGACCCCGAGATGCAGAACGTGGTGGACCGCGAGACGCTCAGACCCCTGCTGGCGCGGCTGTCCACACGCGAGAAACAGATCTTGCTGATGTCCTTCTTCCGAGAGATGACCCAGAAGCAGATCGGGGCCGAGTTGGGGCTGTCCCAGATGCAGATCTCCCGATTACTGAACGCGATCCTCGACCGGTTGCGCCGGTGCGCGAGTGGCGAGGAGGAACCATGAATCGTGGCTTTGCGGACAACGTGCCCGATGGCGTCCGGGAACACCGGCCTCGTTATCACCTGGGGCGACAAACCGCCTCGCGCGCGTGTGAACCATGGCTGCGGAAGGGTATCTCCACTCGAACAAATAACATGCACGCACTCCCATCATTCTGCATGGCTGTGCGCACAAGCTGACCGCAACACCCCCGGACCCCGGGTGCCGCAGAAGGCCGTATGACAAAGACGTCACTGGGCGGCACCGGGTGGACCCTGCATTGAGTTTGAACATCTCCCACGGGAATGATTTCGCGTTGGCGCGGATCGGCGGGGAACTGGACATGGCCACCGCTCCCGACGCCCGTGCCTTCCTGCTGACGGTATTGGCCGGTGGCAACCTGCGTCTGGTGATCGACCTGACGGACCTGACCTTCGTCGACGCCTCCGGAATCAATGTCCTGGTGCGCGCGAGCCGGCGGGCGCAGGAGAACGGCGGATGGCTGCGCCTGGCCGGGGCCCGCCCCCAACTGCGCCGCATCCTGCATATCCTGCACTTGACCGCGCTCCTGCCGGCCTACGACACAGTCGGGGAAGCCACCGGAGCCCAGCCGGCCACCGGCGTAAGCCGCCTGCTGCCCCGCTGAACGACCGGGTCCGAAGACGATCAGATGGCTGAGTCACGCCAGGTGAGTTGAGAGGCGCTGGTTCCGTCCCACGCCAGTTGTGCCTGGGGGTCGTGGCGTAGGTCTGCCAGGACTGTGCGGCCCAGCCGCCGGGTTTCGTGCCGATTGAGGACCGCTCCCAGCATCGCCCCGGTGAGCAGCGGGCCGAGGGAGAGTGCACTGCGCCCGGCCCGGCGGGCCAGCCGTCGCGAAAGCCGCTTGCGCAGGGGGGAGCCGACCGCCAGGGCCAGGCCGCCGGGCACCAGCACGGCGCCGCGTCGATCAGACCAGGCCAGGACGTACGTGGTCATCCGTGCGGCGGTCGATCCGGGCACGCCCAGCCCGAACACCTCGTGCAGTTCGGCGACCAGTTTGATCTCGATCCCGACCACGGCGAGAGTCTCCGCCGCGATCTCCACCGGGAAGGCCGGCACGATGGGCAGGACCGCCCAGACGCCGACCGCGGCGCCCACCGAACTCGTCGCGTTCGCCGCGTTGCGCACCAGCTTCGCCGCGACCTCGTCGGGCGAGAGCCCGGGATACTGCGCCTGCAACTGCGCCCGGTCTCGGACCGGCATCCTCGTCGCGGTGGCCAGCACGTCGTTGACGAGGCCCTGTCCGGTCACCTGCAAGCGGCGCCTGGTCGTCCTGGAGTCCCGCGTTCGCGGCCGCGTGATGACCTTGGACCTCATTCGGATCTCCCAGTGTGGTTAGACGCTCGTCATACCGTGCGATCCGGGTACCCGTTGGTGGCTGGTTCATGCCGATGGCGGCAGCGTTTCCTCAGCCGTCGTCCGAGACTAGAGCCAGGGCCCTGGGGTGTCCTGGGAGTCGCCGCCGCGGTGTCGACCGGTCTCTTTGTCTCCCTGGGCCGGGGTGTCTCCCTGGGCCGGGTCCTGGGCCGCGGTTTTGGCGGCGAACCACAGGGAGGAGGCCGGGGTTTGCGGGTTGCCGAGCAGTGCGGCGGCGGTGGTGGACGTGGCGCCGCTGGCCACGTCCCGGGCGAGGTCGGAGATGTGCAGGCTGTTGGTACGGGAATGCTGGCGCAGCAGGGTGAACGCCGCGTCGACCGAGACCTTGTGGCGTTCGGCCAGGACTCCCTTGGCCTGTTCGATTATCACCCGGCTGGTCAGGGCTTTCTGCAGTTGGGCGGTGAGCAGTTCGGCCTGGTAGAGGTTGCGCTGGGCCAGGATCCCGATGGTGGCCACGTCCGCTAGGGCCTGGCCCACGCGCACGTCGTCCTCGCTCAGCGCGCCGGGCTGGGAGCAGAAGAGGTTCAGTGCGCCGATCACCGTCGTGCGCAAGCGTAGCGGCAGGGCGTGCACGGAGACGTAGCCGGCCAGTTCGGCGGCCTCGGCGAACCGGGGCCAGCGTTCGGCGTTGGCGTGCAGGTCGGCGTTGACCACCGGACCGCCGGTGCGGTAGGCGTCCACGCACGGGCCGGCGTCGGATTGGAGTTCGAACAACTCCAGCAGGCGGGCGTTCTCACTGGAGGCGGCGGTCGCGTGCAGTTGCCCGAGCTGGTCCACCAGCATCAGCCCGGCCGCGTCCACGTCGAGCAGTTGGACGCAGCGCTCGGCCAGGGTGTGCAGGAAGTCGATCACGTCGAAGTCGTCGACCAGGGTGTCGGCGACCTCGACGAACGCCTCGGCCAGCAGGTGTTCACGGGTCATGCTCATGCCTCCAAAGAATTCTCGCGGAACGGGCACGGGCACAGGCACGAGGGCAGGCACGGGCATGGGTACGGACACCGGCAGGGCGCCGGGGTCCAGGGGATCAAGGTCGTGTTCACGGGGTTCCGCCCTCCAGGCGCAGTCGGCGGCCCACCACATCGGCGGCCACCTGGTCGATGGGGGTCTCGTGAGCGTAGGCGTGGGCGCGCAGGCGGACCAGAGCCTCGGCCAGGGACACCCCGAGCTGCACGCTGACCATCCCGGTGGCCTGGTGGACTTCGGCCCGGTGAGTGGGCGGTCCGGCCCAGCCCGGCCGCGGCCTGTTCCCCGAGCCGGGGTCGGGGTCGGAGCCGCCGGGTGCGGCCGGGGCCTGGTGGAGCAGGAGCATTGTGACGGCGTCGACCAGGGCCACGGTGTCGACCAGCTGCGCGTGGGCCAGGGGCCCCGGGGTGCCCCGGTGCGCCATCAGCACCCCGACGCTGATCGCCCCGATCCTCAACGGGAACGCGAACACCGCGCGCACCCCGAGTTCCTCGGCGGCCGGGACGAAGGCGGGCCAGCGCGCGGCGGCGCCGGCCAGATCGGCCACCAGCACCGGCACCCCGGTGGCCACCGCGTCCAGTCCCGGACCCTGGCCTTGAGTGAACGTGGCGTCCTCCAACGCCACTGACGTCTTCTCCCCGCCCCAGGCCAATACGACCCCTTCGGGCCCCGAGCCCACCCCCGCGTAGATCCCGTCGACCCCCAGCGCGGTCGCCGCGGCCGCGGCCGCCATGCGCGAGAGCCCGGTGCCGGCGTCCCCGGCCCGCTCCGGGCCAAGCAGCGCCAGGACACTTGTCATCTGGTCGCTGAGCATGAGCGCTGCCTCCCTCGCGGGTGTCGGGGTGGGGGATACTGCACGAAAAGACCCCGGCTAGGGCCGAGGACGATCCGCGAATATCGGGGACGCTCATGCCGCCGGGGTCTGAGGAGACAAGCCCCACCTTACGGCATTGCACCCCGGACCGGCGCCGAACCGGCGAAATGAGCTCTGTCCTCGGACGGGCCCGGCGGAGGTTGAACGCCGCCGTGGGCCGGTGCGGCTCGCAGTACGCTGCCGGTGAACGTCCCGGACCCGGCGTCATCTGTCGATGCCCGGCATCGATGCGAATCAGGGATCTGCCCACGATGGGCACAGCGACGAAGGGGCGAACCGCGATGACCATCCTGTTCAATGTCAACACCCGCTCGGCATACGAGGCCGGCGGCTACGCCGGATCGCACCGGATCGAAGACCTGCTCAAGCACGGCGACTTCGGCCTGGGGGCCCTGCACGAGAACGACGGCGACCTGGTCATCGTGGGCGGCAGCGCCTACCGCACCTCCTTCGAAGGTGCCACCGAGGAGCTGACCGCCGACGCCACCAGCTCGTACGCGACGGTCATCCCGTTCACGGTCGATCGCAGTTTCGAGGTGGCCGGGCCCCTGGGCCGGGAGCAGTTCGAGGAGATGCTGGCCGGGCTCGTCCCGCTGGCCGACCGGATCTGGGCGGTGCGCATCCGGGGAGTCTTCACGCAGGTCGTCTCCGGCGCGAGCCGTGCGCAGGCGCGACCCTACCGGCCGCTCGCCGAGGTCCTGCCGACCTACAATTTCCAGTGCCACGTGGACACCGCCGGCACGATGGTCGGGTTTCACAGCCCGGCCAGTTTCACCGGCGTGGGCGTCGTCGGACCGCACTACCACTGGCTGTCCGACGACCATGGCCAGGGCGGCCACGTCACCCGCTTCGTCATCGACCACGCTGTCGTGGAGCTGTGCGAAGCCGATGCCTTCGCCTTCGAACTGCCGGCCGCCGGGCGTTCAGTGAGTTGAGGTACTCAGTCAGCGGCGCTGGGCGCGCTCTGCCATTTCGGCCGGTGACGCGCCCGCAGCCAGGTCGTCGACCGCGAGCCGGTGGGTGGAGCGGCGCAGCTCTTCGAGGACCTGGTTGTAATTGAGCTCCGTGGCGGCCTCGATCGTCCAGGAGACGAGCCGGGAGTAGGGTTCCAGGATCTTGGACAGCTCGGCCGGGGTGGCCGCCTCGGCCAGGACGAAACCCGAGACGCCGCTCGGGAAGGCATACCAGCCGCGCAGATCCTTGGGCTGGTTCGAACCCGCGTCGTGCCGCCGCAGGAAGCGGCGGGCCAGATCGGCGGCACTGACCTGGGGGAACGCTTGATAACCGCAGTACCACAACATCGTGACCACCTTGTCTGGGTCGGTGCGCTCGTGAATCGGCCGTCGGCGGCCGGGCCGTCGATTGCGGGAAGGACGCGGGAGAGGCGCGGGAAGGTCAGTAGCCGCTCAGCAGCCACTGCAGCCGGGAGAGCTCCTCCGCCGTCCCGTTGCACCGCAGCCGTCCGAACGGGACCGGCCGCCGGCCCCACAGGAACAGCAGCCGCGCCGCCGCGTCCCCCTCGACCAGCGCCTCGCCCTCGGGCTCGACCGACACCATCCGCGGCATGCCGCGGTGCACGGCGACCAGCAGATCGTGCTGGCCGGGCGCGCGCACCCGGGCGCGCAGCGGGCTGCCCGTGCCGGCCCCGGTGGCCAGGCCGCGCGCCATCATCGGGAGCGCGCCGAGGAAGGCGACGACGTGCTCGAACAGTTCCGGCTGGGACAGCAGCCGCTCACTGACCTCGTCGTCGCCGACGATGTCCCAACGGTGTACCGCGCACTCACTGCGACTGTGCTTGAGGAAGCCCGCCGCGTGCACCTGTCGGCTTGTCCAGCGCAGCAGCGGATCCTCTTCGCGCGCCAGAAGTTCGCCGAGGCCCGTCCGCATCCGCTGCTCGCCGTCGACGATGGACTGCAGCAGCTGCGGCGCGCTCATCACCCGGAACTCGGGCTCGCGTTCGTCGAACGCCCGGGTGCGGGTCAGCGGACGTCCGGCGAGATACGCCTCGACGTGCAGCGCGATCTCCCGGCAGTTGCCGGCCAGGTGCGCGCCGAGCTGGTGCACCGTGCGGCCGGGGCAGGCGGTCAGGGCGCCGGGGTCGGCGGATCCGAGGGCCTCGATGAAGGCGTGGACCTCGGCCGGGGCGGTCTCGGTGAGCACGGTAGCGGTCGCGGTCGCGCTGGGGGCCGGGGCGGGCGCCGGGGTCTGCGGCGCGGCCGTGGCGAGCCCGGTCACTGCTGCGCCGCGGTGTCGGCGGCGGACTGCCCGCTCACGCCGTATTCGCACGGGATGCCGGCCGCCTCGACCGCGTCGATCAGGACCTGGCGCAGTTCCGCGATCTCCGGAACGGTGCCGAAGAAGACGTCGGCCAGGGTGTCGATCACCGTGGAGGCGCTGTACACGTCGATGCCGTCGTCGGTCAGCTTGTCGAGGTCCGCCGTGGTCGGGTAGCTGAAGTACCTGGCCTTGGAGGCGTCCTGGACCTGCGCGTCCACCGGCAGCCCGGCGGCCACCCGTTCGATCGTGCCCAGGATCAGGCTCGCGGCGTCCGCGGCATGGGTGATCATGTTCTCCGAGAC
>Ga0302314_10014920_pt1 | contig 13246 bp, 15 predicted proteins | sample III_Palsa_N2_3_FD_200533 | JGI IMG/M metagenome (GOLD analysis project Ga0302314, IMG submission 200533) | Peat permafrost microbial communities from Stordalen Mire near Abisko, Sweden - III_Palsa_N2_3 | ecosystem: Environmental > Terrestrial > Soil > Palsa > Peat permafrost | place: Sweden...
GAGCGCGGTCGCAAGACCGGCGGTCAGCGACGCGGTGCGCGAGGCCGCGCGGCGCTTGGGGTCTGTACCGAGGGCCACCTGCCAGGTCCACAGGTAGCCGAGCGTGATCTGGCCGATGATTCCGGGCGTCGAGTGGTGCAGGTGGTGCCCGCCGGCGCTCATGTTGTGAAACGGGCCTTTGCCCGCGCGGATCGCGTGCGTGACGACGCGACAGCCGGCGAAGCCGGCCGTGAAGCCGACGGCGTGCAGGAAGGCACGCTCGCGGCGGTGATCTGTGAAGTGACGGCGATAGGCGTCGCGCAGGGCGAAGCGCTCGGGTACGGCAGCTTCGGGGTGCTCTGGGTCTGGACGCCTCACCACGGTCGGCTCAGCTTACGCGCTGAGCCGACCGGGGAGAACGCTTCAGGCGTTCTTGAAGCGCGAGCGGGCGGGCTTACCCTGGCGCTTGGGGCCACCACTCTGGCCGTCACGGCTGAACTGACCGCCGTCGCGGCTGAACTGGGCACTGTCGCGGCTGAATTCGCTCTTGCGCGCCGGCTTGCCGTCGGCCGCGTGGCGGCCGGCGGTCGGCTTGCTGGCCCGCTGGGGACCGGCCTGCCGGTGATCGCGCTGCTTGGGGCCGCCCTGCCTCGACGCGCCGCCAGGCTTCTGCCCGGCCGGCCGCTGGCCACCCTGGCTCGGCTTGGGTCCGCGGTTGAAACCACCGGCGCCGACGCTCGGGCGTCCGCCCGGCAGGCCGTGCTCGATCCCGAGCTCGTCAGCCATCTGGGCGACCTCACGGTGCTGATCGGGTGAGACCAGCGTGATGCCGATGCCGGTCGCACCTGCGCGGCCGGTACGGCCGATGCGGTGAACGTAGGTCTCTGAGTCGTGCGGCGGGTCGAAGTTGACCACGTGCGAGATGCCGCTGACGTCGATCCCGCGTGCGGCGACGTCGGTTGCGACAAGCGTGTCCACGTCGAAGGCCTCGAACTGTGCAAGCGCGCGCTCGCGCTGGCGCTGGGTCTTGTTGCCATGCATCGCGACCGCGGCGACGCCGGCGTTGGAGAGCTTCTTGACGAGCTTGTCGGCGCCGTGCTTGGTGCGCACGAACACGAGCGTGAGGTCGCGCTTGCCGCCGAGGTGCTCGAGGAGCGCGTCGATGCGGGAGTCGTGCGTGACCTGGACGAACTGGTGCTCGACGTCAATCGAGGCGCGACGTTCGGTCGGTCCGTCCTCGTGGAAGACGGCATCGCCGGTGTAGCGGCGGGCAGCCTTGCCGGCCTCCCCGTCGAGCGTCGCCGAGAAGAACAGCGTCTGACGCTTGGGCGGGCACAGCGCGACGATGCGATCGAGCGCTGGGCGGAAGCCCATGTCGAGCATCCGGTCGGCCTCGTCGATCACCAGCGTCTGCACGTTGCTGAGATTGAAGGCGCGGCGCTCGAGCTGGTCTTCGAGCCGGCCCGGCGTGGCGACGATGATGTGTGACTTGGCGGCGGCCTGCGCCTGCTTGAGCAGGCCGACACCGCCGTAAACGGCGCTGATGCGCAGTGCGCGCGCCTGGGCGATCGGGCGCAGCTCGTCGACGATCTGGGTCGCGAGCTCACGCGTGGGAGCAAGGATGAGTGCCGCTGGGCGGCGCGCCTCGGCCGCGGTGCGGTCGATCATCGGGATTCCGAAGGCAAGCGTCTTGCCCGACCCGGTGGGTGAGCGAGCGAGCACGTCACGACCGGCGAGCACGTCGCTCATCACGACGCGCTGGATTGCGAACGGCTCAACGATCTTGCGCACGGCAAGGGCGTCGACCACGGCTTTGGATACGCCGAGATCGGCGAAGGACTGCTGGGACATAGGTTCTCCTGTGTGGGCCCATGGGGGGACCACAAAAACGATTCGGGAGGCTTATTCGCTCACCCGAATCGCGCATGAAAACGCGTCCACTGAAAGCAACTGCCTCACGGCCAGCGGCGCTGACCGTACCTTCAAGTTAGCAGGGCAGCACAAAATGCCCGCACACGGGGCATTCATAAGCGATAGCCCTGGCAAGATTCGAACTTGCGTCTCGCCGGTTATGAGCCGGGTGCTCTGACCGCTGAGCTACAGGGCCGCCGCGAGCAAGGTACCGGTTTCAGAGGCGGCGGCGCCACCCGCGCGGGCGATGCATCCGTCGATCAGCCTCCGTATTATTGCGGGCATGCACCTCGTAACCGCTTCGATCCTCGGACTCGGCGAGTCGCCGAGTTCGTTCGGACAGTCGCTCGCGCTGATCCTGACCTGGTTCATCGTCATGGGCGGCGTCGTGAACTTTCTCGTCGGCTACATCGTCAGTCAGGTGATGGTCGAGAGAAAGCAGAATCAAGAGCGTGCGCGCGAGTACGATGCTCGTGAGAGGTCCTGAACGGCGCACCTTGTCGTGAACGCCCTGTAAAGCGGCGGGAAGGAACGACAGCAGGCAGCGTCGAATCAGTCGCTGCCTATGAAGCAAGCATCAGCTACCACCGCGGCGCCTGAGGCGCCCCACGGCCATCAGGCCCTATCCGCGTACATCACGGCTCGCTTTGACGAGTTCTCGCGGTCGCAGAAGGACGTAGCGCAATACATCGTCGACCACCTCGACGAGGCAGCATTCCAGACCGCTGAGGAGCTTGCGCGCCGCGCAAACACCTCCTCGAGCACCGTCGTGCGTTTCTCCCAAGCGCTCGGCTTTGAAGGCTTCCCAGAGCTGCAACAGGCAGCTCGCGACGAGTACCGCCGGCGCACCGCCAGTGGCACCGCCGAGACGATCGGCTCAGGTGCCCCGCTGTTCTCACTCGATCACACCGAGTTCGAATCGTCATTGGCCGCTGACCACGTCAACGTCGAGGACACGGCGCACAAGCTTTCGCGTTCCGACGTCGAGGCTGCGATCGACGCGATCGTGAGCTCCGAAAAGGTGCTGATTGCCGGCACCGACCAGATGGCGTTCTTCGCCAGCTACCTGCGCCACCTGTTGATGCTGCTCGATGTGCGCGCCGAGATCGTGGCGAGCCCGTCACAGGAGGCCCTCGGGCGTCTGAGTCGCATCGACGAGCAGACCCTCGTGATCGGCCTGTCGGCTGGACGCCCGCACCCGCTGATCACACGCACGATGAAGCTCGCGCGTCACCGCCGGGCGAAGACGCTCGCGATCACCGACGCGACCCTCTCAGAGGTCGCGCGGCTGGCACGGATCCGCCTCTACTACTCGTCCAACACACCGGCCTTCGTGCGCTCGCACACGGCGCTGCTGTCGATCATCCAGGCGCTTGCGTACGGGGTCTACAGCCGCGACGCGCAGCAGTACGACGTCCGCATCAAAGCTTTTCGCTTGAAGTGATCTATGCCGGGGGCTTGCTTGCCCCCGGCTTCTTCACCCTGTTCGGTTGGGCGCGGGAGCGACGTAGAGCGACTGCAGCGAGCGGCCGACGCGGCCCTCGGTGTCGAACAGGGTTGCCTGGGCGAGCGCTGCTTCGCCCTCGATGATGCGGGTGTGCGCCTGCAATGCGACCCACTCCGAGCGCGGCTCACGCTCGATGTAGACCGTCAGGTCAGGGTTGATGAACAGCCACTCGTGCCAGTCGAGCTCGTTGCTGATGCCGTTGGGGAAGTCCGCGGCTACCAGCAGACGCTGGAGCGGGGTCGGCTCTTCGCCCGCGATCACGGGCACCTTCAGCCTGAACCAGGCGGTGCGCGGTCCCAGTCGCTCGGGCGCGCCCTCGACGTAGCGCAGCTCCACGGCGCCGCCGGGGAGCGACCTCGGGTTCCAGGGCGTGACCGTGGTCGCGACCGTCTCTGGGCCGGCCGGCGTCGCCTCGACCGGAGTGCCCGCGCCCAGCGGGGCGCGGGCGACGCGCACGGCACGTGCCTTCACGAGCGCTGTACCGCTGGGGTCGCTGAGTGTCGCCTCGAGCAGCTGGACGCGCTTGCCAGGCCTTGTGATCTCTGTTTGCACGTGGAGCTCACCGAGCGGCACCGGCCTGAGCAGCTCGTAGGTGATGCGCACGAGCTTCAGGTCGGGGCTCGGGTCGAGCTTCTCGAGCTCGCCGCCGATGAGGGCCGCGGGCGCGCCGCCGTGCTGCGCGTTTGGGTCCCAGGGGCCGCGGGCGAGATCGGTCGCCCAGATGTGGTCGCCGCGCCGCTCGAAGATCGCTTCGGTCACGGCCTCCAGGCTATAGGCCGGGGAGTTTCATGCCATTTCCTGCACATAACGTCCATAGCTTCTGCCGGAGCGGCCAAGCGTGGCCGGGTTACACTCGTTCCATGAGCACAAACGGCCACATTTCACGCGACGAGTCGACTTTCACTGTCAAGGCAGGCCTTGCCGAGATGCTGAAGGGCGGCGTGATCATGGATGTGGTCACGCCCGAGCAGGCGAAGATCGCCGAGGATGCCGGAGCTGCCGCGGTGATGGCGCTCGAGCGCGTGCCGGCTGACATCCGCCGCGATGGCGGCGTCGCCCGCATGTCCGATCCGGAGATGATCAAGGGCATCCAGGCCGCGGTCACGATCCCCGTCATGGCAAAGGCGCGTATCGGCCACTTCGCCGAGGCCCAGGTGCTCGAGGCGCTCGAGGTTGACTACATCGACGAGTCCGAGGTGCTGACGCCGGCCGACACGGTCAACCACATCGACAAGTGGGCCTTCAAAGCTCCGTTCGTGTGCGGCGCGACCAACCTCGGCGAGGCGCTGCGCCGGATCGGCGAGGGTGCCGCGATGATCCGCTCCAAGGGCGAGGCCGGCACCGGTGACATCGTCAACGCGGTCACGCACCTGCGCAAGATCCGCGCCGAGCTGCGCTGGCTGTCGACGCTCGGGCCGGAGGAGATCGCCGCTGCCGCCAAGGAGCTTCAGTCGCCGCTGCCGCTGGTGCGCCAGGTCGCCGCCGAGGGCAAGCTGCCGGTCGTGCTGTTCTGCGCAGGCGGGATTGCCACGCCGGCCGATGCTTCGCTGGTGATGCAGCTTGGCGCCGAGGGCGTGTTCGTCGGATCGGGGATCTTCAAGTCCGCCGATCCCGAGCTTCGCGCCCGTGCGATCGTCGAGGCGACCACGCATTACGCCGACCCGGCGCGCGTGGCTGCTGCTTCGACCGGCCTCGGTGCCGCGATGGAGAGCATCGAGACCTCGAAGCTCGATTCCGAGCAGCTGCTCTCGCCGCGCGGTTGGTGAGCGCGGCGCCGACCGCAGGGCCTGGCGCCGGCTCGGCCCCACTCGTCGGGATCCTCGCCCTCCAGGGTGGGTTCGCAGCGCACGAGCGTGTTCTGCAGCGTCTGGGCGCCGCCACGCGCCAGGTGCGCGTACCGGCGGACCTCGAGGGTCTCGATGCGCTGGTGCTGCCCGGTGGCGAGTCGACGGTGATGACGCTTGGCATCGAGCGCGAGGGGCTCAAGCAGCCGCTCTGTGAGCTGGCGGCGGCGGGCACGCCGATCCTCGGCACCTGTGCCGGGATGATCATGCTCGACCGTGCGCACCTCGGGATCCTCGACGTGCTCGCCGAGCGCAACGCATTCGGGCGCCAGCTGCACTCGTTCGAGGCGTCGTTCGAGGTCGACGGCGTTGACGGCGGTCCCGTGCACGCGATCTTCATCCGGGCACCCTGGATCGCCGAACACGGTGACGAGGTGTCCGTGCTGGCTGAGGTCGACGGCCACCCGGTGGCTGTCCGGCAGGGGAAGATCGTGGCGCTCTCTTTCCACCCCGAGCTGACCGGCGAGGACCGTTTGCATCGCTTCTTCCTGGCGCTGGCAGGATTCGATGAAACGGGGAAGAAAGGGTCCTAGATGCGGTTTCGGCTCCGTCGATCACTCCTTCCCGCCGCCGCAGCGTTGATCTCCGCGCTCGCGGTGGCCGCCTGCGGTGCCAGCAACAACGCCTCCGACAACACTCAGCCGACGGTGACCGTGACCCAGACTCAGACGGTCACGCGCCCCGCGACAACCACCAGTGAAACCGGGCCGCAGACCAACACATCAGCGACCAAGACCTCAACGACGCCTACCGCCCTCGGCAACGCGTGCAGGGCGTCGAATCTGACGCCGTCATATCTGGGGTCCAACGGCGCCGCCGGCACGATCGTGCTCGGCTTCGCGCTCAAGAACACCGGTGCGACGACCTGCCACACGTATGGCTGGCCGGGCGTGGAGTTCCTTTCTTCGAGCGGCGCCGCGCTTGCAACACACGCAACCCGCACCACCGGCGATGTGGTCGGCTCGACTCCCGCGGGCGTACTGACGCTGGCCCCCGGCGCCGAGGCCTCGTTCCGGATGGTCACCAGCGACATGGCCGCCGGTGGCGGAAGCTGCCCGACCGCCGACGCATTGCAGATCTACGCGCCCGACGACACCGTCACGATGAAGGTCGCCGTGCCCGGCGTTGCCGCCTGCGGCAAGGCCACGCTGTCCCCGCTGATGCCGGGCGTCAGCGCCTTCGCCGGGCAGGGTGGCGGGGGCGGTCAGTCGGGCCTCGGCTCCGGCGGCTCCGGCGGCGGCCAGGGCACGGGCACGTCCACCAGCGGCGGCAGCGGCCTCTCAGGCGGCAGCGAATAGGCTGACGCCGTCTGAGTCGCTCTCGCCGGCCGTCCCGGCCGCGAGCAGCAGGTCAAGGTGCCCGAGCACCTCGGACAGCGTCAGGTAGGCCTGCGTGATGGCGATTTCGCCCCACAGCTTCTGGGCGATCTCATGGGCGGTAAGCGGTTGCGCTGCGATCAGCGAGAGGATCTTGCGGGCGCGGCGGTCCTGATCGTCCAGGCGCGTACCGATCAGCGTTGCGTGGTCGGTGATCTCCTCGCCGTGACCGGTCAGGACGGTCGTCACGCTCATCTCGCGCGTCGCCCGCAGCGACCGGCTGTAGTCGATCAGGGGCGTTGGCCGCGGACCGTCGGTGTTGCCGTCCAGCGGCCGCGACAGCAGCGCATTTGAGGAGATGCGCGCGAGCAGGTGATCGCCGCCCACGAGCAGGCCGCTGTCCTCGTTGAAGAACACTAGGTCGGAGGGGCTGTGGCCGGGGCGGTGGTGAACGCTGTATTCGCGGCCACCGAGCGTGAGCACGTCGCCATCGTTCAGCGGGCGCGTGACGGTGCCCTTCGAGCCGAACGAGTGCATTCCGGAGGTGAGGATCCCGAGCACCATGTTGATGTCGTCGGGCAGGCCATGACGGCGCATCATCTGCTGCGCGTAGGCGTCATCACCCTTGGTGTTCGCGCGGTAATCCGCGATCCAGGGGACCAGCGGGGCGAAAGCCGCCACCTCCGCCTGCGAGCGCCGCGCGAGGATCTCGAGCAGCCCCTCGTGGTCCATGTGCTGATGCGTGAGCACGATCAGCTCGAGGTCCTCAACCCTCACATTCAGCTCGGCGAGGCCGCGCTCGAGGTAGTCGAGTGAGGTGCCCGAGTTGGGGCCGGTGTCGACGAGCGTCAGCGGGTCGCCGGCCAGCAGGTAGCAGTTGATGCGCCCGACCGCGAACGGCGTTGGTACTGCGATCCGGTGGACGCCTGCTGCGAGTTCGTCGGTGAGCGCGTCGGTCACGCGCGGATCAGCGCCAGGACCTCGTCGCGCTTGGCCTCCATGTCCTGCCTGGAGACGAGCGACTCGAGGCAGAGGCGCAGCAGCGGCTCGGTGTTGGACGCGCGGACGTTGAAGTGCCAGTCGGGATAGTCGATCGAGATCCCATCGAGGTGCAGCTGCTCGGCATCGGAGAACCTTTCCGTGATCTCATCCATCTTCGCCTGAGCATCCGCCACCTCGGAGTTGATCTCTCCGGAGATGAAGTACTTGCTGCGCATCGGCGCGAGCAGCTCGGACAGCTTGGCGCCGCTCCGGGAGAGCTCCTCGAGGATCAGCAGCGCCGGGATCGTGCCCGAGTCGGCGCAGTAGAAGTCCTTGAAGTAGTAGTGGCCGGATACCTCGCCGCCGAAGATGCCGCCCTCTGAGCGCATGCGCTTCTTGAAGAAGGCGTGGCCGACGCGGTTGATCAGCGCGGTGCCGCCCGCAGCTTCGACGATGTCGGGCACCGCGCGGCTCGCGCGGACGTCGTAGAGGATCGTCTCGCCGGGGTTCTTACGCAGCATCGTGCCGGCGAGGATCGCGGTCAGGAAGTCTCCGTCGACGAACGCGCCGGTGTCGTCGATGAAGAAGCAGCGATCCGAGTCGCCGTCCCAGGCAATCCCGAGGTCGGCGCCCTGGCGCTTGACCTCAGCCATGATGAACTCGCGGTTCTCCGGCAGCAGGGGGTTGGGCTCATGATCGGGGAACTCGCCGTTGGGCGTCCAGTAGCAGGTGGTGAGATCGAGCCCCAGCTGCTCGAGCAGCGGCCCGACCATCGGCCCGGCCATGCCGTTGCCGCCGTCGACGACGACCTTCAGCGGTTTGATCGTCGATGGGTCGATGAAGCCCATCACCTCGCGATGGAAGTCGTCGTAGATCTCGACCTGCTCGACGCTGCCGCCACCCGGTTCCTCACCCATGCCGTCTCGCACGAGCTCCCTCACGTCGCCGATGCCCTCGTCGCCGGACAGCGCGATCGCACCACGGCGCACGAGCTTCGCGCCGGTGTAGGCCTTGGGGTTGTGCGAGGCGGTGCACATCAGGCCACCGTCGAGGTCGCGCGAGCCGACCAGGAAATACAGCATCTCGGTACCGACCTGGCCGGCGTCGAGGACGCGCGCGCCCTCGGCCGACATGCCCTCGGCGTAGGCCGCTGCCATCTCCGGAGCCGTGAGGCGCATGTCGCGCCCCAGGCCGAGCTGCAGCTTGCTGACGGGCTTGTCTTCGAGCTGAGCGACCACGCGGGCGAAGGCGCGGCCGATCTCACGGGCGCCGCCGGCGTCGAGGTCGCGGCCATAGATGCCGCGGATGTCGTACGCCTTGAAGATCCCAAAGTTGGTCATCGGCCGTGATCGTACCCCTGAGCAGGGGGAAGACATTCGACACAGGCATTCGCGGATTACGAGCCCTTAGACTGGATCACATGTCAGGGCATTCGAAATGGGCTTCGATCAAGCACAAGAAGGCGATCGTCGACTCGCGCCGCGGCCAGCACTTCACCAAGCTGGCGCGCGCGGTCCAGGTCGCCGCAAAAGAGGGTGGGGGCGACCCCGAGGGCAACGCGGCGCTGGCGCTCGCGATCCAGAAGGCGCGCGACGCCTCTATGCCCAAGGACAACATCGAGCGCGCGATTCAGAAGGGCACCGGGGCGGGCGTCGACGGTGAGAACTTCGAGACCGTCATCTATGAGGGATACGGTCCCGGCGGCGTCGCGATGCTGATCGAGGCGCTGACCGACAATCGCAACCGCACCGCCGCCGACGTGCGTCACATCGTCGGCAAGAACGGCGGCTCGCTGGGCGAGCCCGGGTCAGTCGCCTATCTCTTTGAGAAGCAGGGAGTGATCGTGGTCGACGGCGAGCGCTACGACGAGGACGATCTGATCGCTGCGATCGACGCGGGCGCCGAGGACATCGTTCTCGATGAGGACGTCTACGAGATCATCACCGAGCCGAGCGAGCTGACCGTCGTTCGCGACGCGATCGTCGGCGCTGGGATCGAGATCGAGAGCGCCGACGTGACCCAGCGCCCCAAGTCTCGGGTCCCGCTTTCCGAGGAGGATGCGGCAAAACTTATGAAACTCATCGACGCCCTCGAGGAGTCCGATGACGTCGGGGCTGTGCACGCCAATTACGACGTCGACGCCGACGTTCTCGAGCGCATTGCCGGTTGACGGCACCGCGCCCACGGGCCACTCCCGCTACCCTCGCACCGCGATGACTCTGAAAGCTTCGATCCCGGCCGTTGCGGCCGTTGCGGCCGCCCTTGGCCTTGCTGCCTGTGGTGGCAGCACCAAGGCTGCAGGCGTGCAGCTCGCCCCCGGCGGCGGTCCCACCAACACAACGATCTCAACGGTCGCGGCGGTCACAACGACCGCCGCCACCCCGACCACGACCACCGCGTCGGTGGCCACACCCACCAGCGGCCCGCTCTCGAAGGAGCCGACGATCAAGCTTCCGACCGGCCCCGCGCCGACGAAGCTCGTCTCCACGGACCTGATCAAGGGCACCGGTACCGCTGCCGCCAAGGGCGACACGGTCTATGTCAACTATGTCGGCGAGCTCTACAAGAGCGGCAAGGTGTTCGACGCGTCCTGGAAGGACACGCCGGGCAAGACCTTCAGCTTCGCGCTCGGCGAGGGCCAGGTCATCCCCGGCTGGGATGACGGGCTCGTGGGCATGAAGGTCGGTGGCCGACGCGAGCTGATCATTCCGCCCGCCGATGCTTACGGCAAGGCCGGAAGCGGATCGACGATCCCGCCGAACTCGACGTTGATCTTCGTCGTCGACCTGATCAAGGTCACCAAGTAGCGCAAGCGCTTTGATCGGGGTTCAGCCTGCTGGCTGGACCCCGATCGTTCGTTCCGCGCCGCAACGACCGCACGCCGCCGGACCCTACGGGCTCTAGGCGGGCCGGACGTCAATCTCGACCTTGTTCGGGTAGAACGCCACGTACTCGGCGATCTCGCTTACGGCGGGGTATGGCTCGCGGTAGTGCCAGACAGCGTCCGGGACCGCCTGCAGCGTGTGCGGGTCGATCACGTCGTAGTAGGAGGCGTCGCCCTTGTAGGGGCAACGGCTGGTGGTGTCGCTCCCGCGCAGCGCGGCGTGGTCGACATCGGCCAGCGGCACGTAGTACGCGGGCGGATAGGACGCCTCGCGCAGCTCGAGCGCCTGCGTGGTGTCGGCCACCGTGTGGTTGCCGAAGGTCACCCGCACCTGGCCGTTGAAGGGCTCGACGTCGATCGGGTGATCCGGGCCTGGGATGAGAGGTTCGCTTGCCGTGGCCATCGCGCTTCGTCTCCTTGCTCGAGTGCTGATACGAGACAAAACGTTAGTCCGCGTTAGTCCGCGCATCCGAGGAGGCGTCCGAGCCAGCGCGTTGAATAGGCGAACACATGATCGTCTTGGGAATCGACCCCGGCATCGCCAACACGGGGTATGGAATCGTGGCGGGCAGTGGCTCGCGCCTGCAGGCGCTCGCCTTCGGCGTGATCGAGACCCCCGCCTCGGCGGCGGCCGAGGCGCGCCTGGCGGAGATCCACTCCGACGTGGGCGAGCTGATCCGGCAGTTCGAGGTCGAGGCTGTCGCGGTCGAGGATCTGTACTTCGGCGCCAACGTCGTCAGCGCCATGGCCGTGGGCCAGGCGCGGGGCGTGGTGCTCTTGGCGGCAGGGCAGCAGGGGATCCCCGTGCACGCGTACACGCCGCAGCAGGTGAAGGCAGCGGTGTGCGGCAGCGGTCGCGCCGACAAGCAGCAGGTGGCGCGGATGGTCGCGCGGCTGCTTGGCCTGAACGCGCCGCCACGGCCCGATCACGCCGCCGACGCGCTGGCCGTCGCGCTCTGCGAGCTAAACCGCGCGCCACTTGCGGGCGCGATCGCCGGAGCGATTCGATGATCGCGCTGGTCAGTGGCACCGTCGCGGTGCGCCGATCGGACCACGTCGTGATCGACTGCGGCGGCGTCGGCTACCGCTTGGCGGTATCCAGCGAGACGCTGCGGCAGGTGCCCGCCGCCGGCAACCAGGTGATGCTGCACACGCACCTGATCACGCGTGAGGATGCGCTGTTGCTCTATGGCTTTGCGACCGAGGAGGAGCGCGATCTCTTCCTGATGCTGCTGGGCGTGCAATCGGTTGGCCCGAAGGTCGCGCTCGACGTGCTGTCCGGCGGCTCGGCGCGCGATCTGTTTGCGGCGATCGCAGGGGGCGACACGGCACGCTTTCAGGCGGTCAAGGGCGTCGGCAAGCGCACGGCTGAGCGGATCATCGTCGAGCTGCGTGAGAAGGTCGGCGTGAGCCTTCCCGAGCAGGCGATCAGCGTCGTGCGTAGCGATGACCCGCACGTGATCGCGCTACAGGGCCTGATCGGGCTGGGCTACAGCCCCCAGGAGGCCGACGCGCTGCTTGACGGGCTCAGTGGTGATTCGCCCGAGGAACTCATCTCCGAGGCGCTGCGGGCGGCGCGGCGATGACGATCCTGAGCGCCGAGCAGCTTCCCGATGACGACCTCGACCGCTCGCTGCGCCCACGCCGGCTTGAGGATTTCATCGGCCAGGAGGCGCTCAAGGATCAACTCTCGGTGTCGATCGCCGCGGCCTCGAGCCGCGACGAGGCGCTCGACCACGTGCTGCTCGCCGGACCTCCCGGGCTCGGCAAGACATCGCTTGCGCAGATCGTCGCGGCCGAGCTCGACGTTCCGTTCGTACAGACCGCGGGGCCGGCGCTAGAGCGTAAGGGCGACGTGGCGGCTTTTCTGACCGCGCTCGAGCCGCGCTCGGTGTTCTTCGTCGATGAGATCCACCGCCTGCCTCGGGCGCTCGAGGAGACCTTCTATCCGGCGATGGAGGACCACTGCCTGCCGATCACCGTGGGCCAAGGGGCGGGAGCTCGGATCGTCACGATCGACCTGCCGCCGTTCACGCTGATTGGCGCCACCACTCGTACAGGCTTGCTCAGCACACCGCTGCGCGACCGTTTCGGGATTCAGCACCGGCTGGACCACTACGGCCCGGCGGAACTGGCCCGCATCGTCAGGCGCTCGGCGCGACTGTTGGGGGTCGAGATCGAGGATGGGGGAGCGCTCGCCATTGCTTCGCGCTCTCGCGGCACCCCGCGCGTGGCCAACCGGTTGCTCAAGCGCGTACGTGACTTCGCTGAGGTCCGCGGCGCCGGTGTTGTGACGGCGGAGACCGCCGTCGCAGCGCTGGATCTGCTCGAGGTTGATCACGTCGGGCTCGACCGGCTCGACCGGGAGATCCTGCGGACGATCTGTGAGAAGTTCGGCGGTGGCCCCGTCGGCCTCTCAACGCTCGCGGCCTCGATCGGCGAGGAGCAGGACACGGTCGAGGACGTCTACGAGCCCTACCTGTTGCAACGCGGCCTGATCGAGCGCACCCCGCGAGGACGCGCTGCCACCAAGCGCGCGTTCGAGCATCTTGGACTCGAGCCGCCTACGGTCCAGCTCGGGCTGCTCTAGGGCCCCTGCAGGCTGTTGGTCACAGATCAGCTGCTTCACCGGACTGACTATCCTGGGGCGCGCAATGTCGCATGAGCACTACTTCATCTGCCCGCACTGCGGGAACCGTTCGATGGCAACCGACCGCAACGCCGGCTTCCGGCGCGAGGCGCGTGGCTGCGAGAAATGCGGCTTTGCCTACCTCTTCGAGCTGCTCGACGACTACTACCCGGCACCTGCGGCGGCGTTCTTCGC
>Ga0302314_10014921_pt1 | contig 13246 bp, 10 predicted proteins | sample III_Palsa_N2_3_FD_200533 | JGI IMG/M metagenome (GOLD analysis project Ga0302314, IMG submission 200533) | Peat permafrost microbial communities from Stordalen Mire near Abisko, Sweden - III_Palsa_N2_3 | ecosystem: Environmental > Terrestrial > Soil > Palsa > Peat permafrost | place: Sweden...
CATGCGGCAATGGCGATCGCCGTGCCCAGCACGGCGCAGAGGGGACCAGCACGGAGGGTCATTCGGGGGCAGAGGTTAACACCATCGAGCGGGCCGGGCGACCTCCGCGCCACGACTCACGGCGCGCAGCAGAGGGTCCCCTTGTTCTGGAGGGCGACGTCTTCCGCGGTCGACGCGGTGGTCGTGCACGCTACTCCCTGGGGCGGATCGGGAAGATAGACGTACGAGTTATACGTGCCGTTCGGGGCATTGGGGTCGTGGCACTGCCCATCGGCCGGGACGTCGAGCTCCTGCTGCATGCAGTTTCCGTCCATGAAGAGCTCCATGGTCCCCGCGCAGCTCGCGGTCACGCTGCAACTGCAGTCCGAGCAGGTGAAGGAGGTGCCGGTGCCGACCAGGTGCTGCTCGGTGAAGGGAGCACCCGGGCAAGTCTGCACGCCGCTCTGCAAGATGCAGACGTCGTAGGGAGCGGCCAGGGTCAGCGTGCACTCCTCTCCCGTGCACCCGGCAGACTGTGCGCTATCGGGCACGCATGCGCGCCGCTCCGCCGTGTAGGTGACGTTCCCGCTCCCCGTCCCCGCGCTGCTGCACTGTCCTCCGACGGCGGCGGGCGGCGTGTACTCGACATCCAGGGCCGAGTACTGCGGCGGCGTGTTGCCGGTGTAGAGGTCGGTGTTGCAACCGCCGGCGGGTGTGTTCGCCATGGAGGCGCTGCCCTGCGCGCAGAGACCGGCGCCGGCAAAGCCGATCTTGTCGACGCTCATCACGACGGGGCTGGTCGGGCAGGTCGGCTCGCCCGCGATGCTGCACGAACAGGTGCAGGCGTTGGAGGCGTCGGGCCCCTCGTCGAGATCGGCGGGCTCGGTGGCGGCAAAGCCTGCGGGACAGGCGGCGGACCGGTCGGCCGCGGCGGCGACGAGCTGCCAGTTCGGGGGGATGACGTAACAGCCATCCGCCGCCGTGCACGGAGCGTGGTCCGGAGTCCCCGTGTCGACGACGGTCGACGAATCCATGGCGGCGCCGTCGCCCGCCCCGGAATCTCCTTCGGCGGAGACCACCTCGAGGCCTTGCATGTCAAGCCCGCACGCCCCGAGGAGGACAGCCATCGACGCCACGGCAAGAAGGGAAGCAAGGCGCACGGCCGGAATCTTACAGATCGAGTGGGCCAGGCTCGTCTCATTTCCGATAGCGCTCCCGGCCACGCTTTCGCCTGCGTGTAGGCCGCTGTCAGCGCAGGCGGATCCGTGCCCCGCCGTCCGCCAGGAGGTCTTGCAAGGCGCCGGTCAGCGCGGCCAGCGCCCGTGGGTCGGCGCGCAGGGCATCCCCCGTGAGGCTGTCGACCCGCAGCGTGGCGCCGGCGGGGTCCGTCGGGTCCATCTCCACGTGCCTCAGCGATCGCGCCAGGAGGCGCTCGCCGCGCGCGTCCAGATAGTCCACCAGCGCCTCCTCCACGGAGGTTCGCGGGGCGGGCGGCGGCGCGTCGCGGTATGCGGCGGCCGTGGCGCGTGCTTCCGGATCCCAGCAGAGGACCAGGTCGAGAAGCACCTCGCCAGGGTGCGTCGCGATGGCGGTGGCACATGCCGCGCAGAGGGCGTCCTCCACCCCCGGTGCCGCTCGCAGCGCACCCAGCCGGCGTGCGTCGACCGCCAGCAGGACGCGATGCGCTTCCACCGGACCGCCGCTTCCCTCCCATCGCGCGATGCCGGCGATCATGGCGATGCGCCCGCTGGCAAGGGCGTCTCGCGCCCTCTCGTCGGCGTGCCCTCCCAGACCCTGGAGGGCCGCGCGCCGGACATCGTCCCCGGACCGGTCGGTCCATCGTGGGCTCACTTGCGGGTGTTCGCGGTGGCCGGATCTTCCTCGTCGTCGTCCTCGAGCTTCGGGGTGCGGGCGGGCTCCGGCTTGGCCACCCGCACGTTGCGCTTCTCGCCGCCCTCCATGGCCGCCGCCACCGCGGCTGCGCCGTGCACGTCGGCGTACGGCTTGGCCAGATCGAAGATGACCTTGCTGGTCCCCTGCGCCGTCAGGTTCTGCAGCGCCTCGAGGCGCCGCAGCTCCATGCCGCCCGGCGACGAGGCCAGGATGCGCGCGGCGTCGGCGAAGTTCTTGGCGCTCTCTACGTCGGCCTGGCTCTTGATGATGACGTACTGGCGATCGCGCTCGGCGATGGCTTTGCGCGCGATGACCTCCTGCATCTGGGTGGGAAGCTGGATGTCCTTGAGCGCGATGAGCTCGATGTGCAGCCCCCACTGCGCCACGAACTGCTCGACCGCCGTCCGGATCTTGGCCGCGATCTGTTCGCGATGGGTCAGGAGCTCGTCGAGGCGCGTCTCGCCGGCCACGTCGCGAAGGACTACGCGCGCCCGGTCCCATACCGCGGCCTCGAAGTTCTCGACGTTGAGCACGGCCTTCTCGACGTCGACCACCTTGTAATAGATGACGGCGTCGATCGAGGCGGTGACGTTGTCCTGCGTGATCACCTGCTGATACGGAAGGTCGCGGTTGCGGATGCGCGAGTCCACGCGCACGAGCTTCTGGATCCCGGGCGCCACCAGACGCAGCCCGGGGGAGACGCGCCCGGAGAGCTTGCCGAGCGTGAACTTGAGGGCGACCTCCCACTGGTTGATCACCCGGACCGACCGCAGCAAGTAGAGCGCCGCGATGAGGGCGGCAGGGACGCCGAGGAGGAAGGGCAGCGGGTCGGGCATCGCGAGGAGAAGCGTACGCCTCTTGACGTCCCGGCACGAACGCCGTGCGCCAACCGGGCGCTTCCCGCTGGAGAACGGGCGGACGCACGCGACCCCGGTGAGGTAGCTTATGCCCTCGCCGTGCTTCTGCATCGCCGCTCACGCCACCACCCCATCCGTCGGTTCCCGCTGGCCATCGCGCTGGTGGCCTGCGGCGCCACGCCCATCCGCGTCGACGGCGTCATGCACGAGTCCTCGGAGATGCGGCCCCTGCAGAGCGTCCCTCCCGATGCCTACCGCCTGCTGCGCGTGCTGGTGCGCGCGGGAGCGGCGGACCGGCAAGGGACCGAGGCCTGCGGCACGGCGCAGCTCGAAGGCACCCTCGAGTCCGACGACCTGAAGAACGTGGCCTGCGTCCCGGCGGACGCGCAAAACGACGCCGTGCGCATCGTCCGTCAGCGACTTCGCGGCTACGGCGTCCTCGTGGCGCGCGACGGCACGGAGCCGTACGACTACGAGGTCGACGTTCGCGTGTCCGGTCTGGCTCCCAAGGAGCCGAACCGTCTCGCGGCCAGGGCCGTGGCGCGGCTGACCTTCCGGCGGCGATCCGACGAAGCGAGCGGCGGCTTCTTCAGCGGCCTCGACTCCGCCGCAGCCGGTGCCGCCTTCGCCGACGCGGCCCGGGACTGTGCGCTCCACGATGCGGAGCTCTCCAGCTTCACCGTGGAGAGCACGCAGCCCATGAACCCCGAGTTCGACCTCATGGCGCTGGCCGCGGGCGCGGTGGATGCCGCCATGGGCTGCGATCAGCTGGCGCGCTTTTTCCGTGACGCGCACACACGCTTTCCCAGGGCTCCGGCTCCTCCCTCGGTTCCCTGAGTCACGCGCGCACGCGGGCGAGCGCCCGGCGCGCGCGCTCCAGCTCGCCGGTACCGGTGTCCGGGAAGAGCCGTTCGGCCACGTCGAGCAGTGCGCGCAGCTCCGCGGTGGTGTGTGCGCCCTCGTCGCCCGTCGCCACCGCCACGACCAGCGCGGTCGAGGCGCGCAGCAACGCGTCCGAGAGATCCGTGCGCCGGCCCGGGATGCGGCTGGAGAGCGTGTCCACCGCGCAGGCGGCGTCGATGGCGGCCTGATACGCGTCGCCGGGGGCGGGGGACGACGGGACCGTCGCGCCTCCGCTGGAGACAGGCAAAGACACCTCGACGGGATCGGGGGCGGGGCTCTCACCCGCCGGGTGCAGCCTCTGGGCTTTTTCGAGCGCGTCCTCCATGTCGCGCACGCGCTCGATCGCCGGGCCGTCGTCGGCCGAGAACGGGTCGTCGTGCGTCGCGACCACGTACCCCAGCCGGTCGACCGGCGTCACCTCGGTTCGTGGGATGGCCGGGGCGTGTCCGCGGCGGGCGTTGAGGAAGGTCAGCCAACCGACACGCGGATGATGCGCCGGTCGCACCGGGAGGACGCCGTAGAGATACGAGTCCGTGCTCGCCAGCCCCCAGTCCGCGCGCCAAACCCGCGCCAGCTCGGCCAGCAGCGTGGTCATGCGCGCTCGCCCCAGCAAGGCATCGATCGCCGCCTGACCGCGCCCACGCGGCATGTGAAGGACGCTCGAGTTCGGCGTCGGGCTAAAGAAGATCCTGGGGTGCGCTCCCAGAACGAGGTCGGCGTGGGCCGACTGCGCCTCTCCGAGACCGTTCCACACCGTCACCTTCCAGCCGAGCTCGGGGCCGTCCTCGGCCACCGGCGCCAGGCCGCCCTCCAGGAGATCGCGCTCACCGGCGTCAGTCAGCTCGGTCTGGAGGGTTTCTTCCCGCGTGGGGCGTTTGAGGTACCAGCGCGAGAGCAGCGGATCGTGCGCACGAAGGCGCGCGAGCATCTCCCGCACCTGGGAGGCGCACTCTTCGCGCGAGGCCGCGCGATCCTCCCAGTAGACGCCGACGTAGTGACGTTCCGCCATGACAGAAATGAGGATAGAACGGGCGGGCCGGCCATGAGCAAGCGACTCACCGCCTCGGAGCTCGACGCGTACGCCGCCCGAACCATTCGGCGGGAGCGGGCGGACGTCGAATGCGGATACCCTGGAACGGTAGCGAGGATTCTCGAACATGCGGACGCTAGGCATCGACATCGGAGGCACCGGGCTCAAGGCGCTGATCCTCGACGCGCGGGGCAAATCGTTGACCGAGCGCGTGCGCGTGGAGACGCCGCGACCGGCGACGCCAACCGCCGTGATGCGGGCTCTCCAGCAGCTGGTCGCCCCGCTGGGGAAGTTCGATCGCGTCTCGTGCGGGTTTCCGGGGGTGGTCTTCGACGGGGAGGTCAAGACCGCCCCCAACCTCGACCCCGCCTGGACTGGTTTCCCGCTGGCCGCCACGCTCACCCAGCGCTTGCACAAGCCGGCCCGTGCGATGAACGACGCCGGGGTTCAAGGCTTTGGCGTGGTCGACGGCCAGGGGCTGGAGATGGTGCTCACACTGGGCACCGGACTGGGGTGCGCGCTCTTCTACCAGGGCACCTACATCCCGAACCTGGAGCTCGCTCACCACCCCTTTCGCAAGGGCAGGACCTACGAGGAGATGGTGGGGGCGCGCGCGCTCGAGCACTACGGGAAGAAGAAGTGGAACCGGCACGTCGCCGAAGCGCTGGCTCAGATCCAGCCGATATGGAACCCCGATCGCATCTTTCTCGGCGGCGGCAATGCCAAGCACCTCACCATCGAGCTACCGCCGGGTGTCCGCATCACCTCCAACGTCGCCGGCCTGCTCGGCGGGATCGCGCTCTGGGACGGGCGTGCGGCGGGCAACGAGATGCGTGCGCGACGCAAGGCCGCCTCCAGCAAAGGACCAGTCTAGGAGCCCGCGGGAGGGCCACGAGCTCGCGCGTCATCGCGTGGTGCCCTCGATGCGAAGAAGACCGTCCCGGCGTCGGTTGCACATGGCGTTGGGAGTGTACGTCGCCTGGAGCCAAAGCGAGGTCACCGCGCCATTGCCGACCCCGTCCCTGACCCCGCCGTAGTTCTCGTAGCTGGTCGACGCGCCCACCTGCAAGCCCCATTCACAGAAGGGCTGCGCGTCGAGGGCGGCCCAGTACGACGCGCTGAAGAAGCTGCCCGACTTGGAGCTGCCTGCGGTGTCGGGGGCGAACAAGTACTGACCCACGTGCACTCCCACCCCGGTGGACACCGCCGCCACCACCAGGGGGAGGCGCACGCCGGGACGGACTCCGACGCTCCAGTGCGAGAGCGTAGAGTCATAAGCCACCGTCGCCCCCGCCACCTCGGCGCTGCCGGTCACGCGCGCCAGCTGGAAGCGCGCGTCGACGAGCGCCGTCAGCCAGCGGCCCTGCAGCCCGGCGGTGGCGGTTGGTCCCACCAGGGTGGCGCCGACGCTGCCGATTGTCCCGAGCCCCGCGCTGGCGGAGAAGAAGTTCTTGAAGGTCGTGAAGGTCGTCGGGCTCTCGACGAGCCCCGCCGAGAGTCGCCACCCGTCTGGGCTCCCCGCCGGGCTCCCTTCCAGCCATTCGTTCGACGGCGCCAGGGCTCCCTTCACCTCGGCGATGCCCCCCTCCGCGACGTCGACCACGGCGTCCTGCGCCCGGCAACGCGGCGAGGCCACGTGAACCAGGTGGTGCCCCGGCGCGACTCGGTACGCGACGTAGGCGACCATCTCGCGTCCGGGTTCGCGCCGGATGCGGGCGCCCAGCGGGAGCGCGGACTCGGTCGCGTCGTCGATGAAGACGGCGAGCCCGTCCTGCGGCAAGGGATCCGGGCCTTGGCAGCTCACCGTCACGTGCAGGTCGCCGAAGGGCGCGGCGGCGACCTCCAGCGCCAGGTCGAGCGCGCGGGACTTGCCGTCCTCGACCACCACATCCGTTTGCAGAGGTCGCATGCGCGGCGCAGTGACCCGCGTGGCGTGAGCCCCCACGGGAAGATCGAGCTCGATGCGCGGACCGTGACCGACGGCCTTTTCGTCGACCCAGACCGTGGCGTCGGCCGGCACGTTGAGCTGGAGGTGGCCGCCCTGACGCTCGAGCGTCACCTCGATGGTGGTGGCGGCGCTCCCGCCGACCGGGAACTCCCTCTCGTAGAGGCGAAAGCCATCCTTGGCCACGCGCACCCGGCGCGTCCCCATGTCCAGCGCCACCTGGCCCTGGAGCGGCGACATCCCGACCAGGGCGTCGTCGATCCAGATCTGCGCACCCGCCTCCGACACCTGGACGTCGGTCGGCACGGTGAAGGGCGCGATCGCGCGCGAGAGCTCCTGCGCGTCGTGCCGGTCGGCGGCCGACAGGAGGTCGCCCCCTTCCGCGAGGTAGCGCCCCAGCGTCGCTGCCGCCTTGGCGTAGTGCCGCTGATCCTTCTGGCATACGGCGACGTTCCAGAGCAGACGCGGATCGCGCGTGCGATCGTAGGCCGCCTGGTACTTGAGGAGCGCCGTCGCGTAGTCGCCGTCCTCGAAGAGGAGCTTGCCAGCGTCGTAATCGCGGCGCGCGTCGGCCGGAAGGGAGTCTGCGAGGGAGGGCAGCGTCCGCCGCGGCCGGGGCGCGTGCGGCTGCGCGGATGCGGCTGGTTCGAGCAGGACCAGGGCCGCGGTGATGGCGAAGAGCCGCAGTGCACCGAGAAGAAAAGGCCCCACCTCGAGCCCGAGCGGGCGACCCATCGCGCTTTTCACGGTACCACAGCGACCCGGCGTCACCTTGCGTGCTCTGGTGCGCCGTGTAGCCTTCGCCGGAGCGAGATGCCCTCTACGCCGCCGCCCCCGCCTGTCGCGATCGGGGAGCTCGTCGCCAACAAGTACCGCGTCGAACGGGTGCTCGGACGCGGGGGGATGGGCGTCGTCGTCGCCGCCATGCACGAGCAGCTCGCGCAGCGCGTGGCCATCAAGATGCTCCTTCCGGAGGCCAAGGCCAGCCCGCAGGCCCTGGCGCGCTTCGCCCGGGAGGCGCGCACCGCGGCCACCATCCGGGGCGAGCACGTGGCGCGCGTGCTCGACGTCGGTGAGCTCGAGGGGGGCGCGCCGTACATCGTCATGGAGTACCTCGACGGCCGCGACCTGGCGCAGACGCTGGCCGAGCGCGGCACGCTGGGGTGCGAGGAAGCGGTGGCCTTCGTCCTGCAAGCGTGCGAGGCCATCGCCGAGGCGCACGCCGCGGGGATCATCCACCGCGACCTCAAACCGTCCAATCTCTTCGTGAGCCGGGGACCGGACGGCTCGCCCCTGGTGAAGGTGCTCGACTTTGGCATCTCCAAGCGCCTGCTCTGCTCCGATTCGGACGGGCTGCTCACCACCACTTCGTCGTTCATCGGGTCGCCCCTCTACTCGCCGCCCGAGCAGCTGGTGCGTTCGCACGACGTCGACGCGCGCTCGGACATCTGGTCGCTGGGGACCATTCTCTTCGAGGCCCTGGCCGGTCGGCCGCCCTTCGTGGGCGACAGCGTGATGCACGTGGCCTCCAAGATCTTCAACGAGGATCCTCCGTCGCTCCTCGAGCTGCGACCCGAGCTGCCCGCCGACCTGAACGCCGTGGTCATGCGCTGCCTTCGTCGGCGGCCGGACGAGCGCTACCCGGACGTGCGCGCCCTGGCTCGGGCCCTCGCCCCGTTCGCGCCGGCCCACTCGGACTCGGCCGACCGGGTGGCGCGTATCGTCGCCGCCTCGCTTCCGCCTTGGCAGGCGCCCGGGCTGGCCGACACCCTCGCCTCGTCGAAGGCGGCCGCCTCCGGTGAGGCTCCGCATGCGCTGGTGAGCGCCCACACTCCGACTGCCGGCAGCTCGCGTCGATGGATCGTCGTCGCGACGGGGTCCGCCCTGGTGGGCGCCACCCTCGTGGCCATCCTCGCTCTCGGCCGTTCGCCGGCGCCGCCCTCACCCTCCGCGCTGCCGGTGCCTTCCCCAGGCGTTATCCCCGCGAGGGCGACCGGGGTCATGCCCGTGCCGCCGGGTTCCACCGATCGCGTGCCTGACGTCGAGACGGCGCCGCCGCCCCTGCCGTCATCACCGAGCGTCTCCGCCTCCGCGCCGGCTCCCCGTCTTTCGCTCCCGGTGGCTCCCAAGAAGAGCCCCCTCAGCGTCAGCGTGAAGTAGCGCCCTCACGCGCGCCGAGCTGGCACGAGAGCGCGGCGGCGACGGGCGCGGAGTCCGATCGCGACGCCGATGCCCAGCGCGACGCTGCCATAGCCGCCCGTGGGTGCGTCGACGACAGAGCAGCCGCATCCAGCCGGCGCGTCCGGATTCGCGGCGACGTTGCTGGGCGCGCCGGTGTCCCCGCTGGCGACGCTCGCGTCGGCTCCCGCGTCGCTCCCCAGGGTGCTCGCCGTCCCGCCGGAGCTCGACCCGGCGCCGGAGGTCGAGACGCTGCCACTGCTGCTCGACGACCCGCTCCCGGCGCTCGCTCCGCTGCTGCTCGACGACCCGCTGCTGGATCCCGAGCTTCCGCCGGACGACCCGCTGCCCGAGCTCGAGCCGCTGCTGCTGGTGCTGCTCGAGGCGCTGCCCGAGCTTCCGCCGGACGACCCGCTGCCCGAGCTCGAGCCGCTGCTACTGGAGGACCCCGAGCTGCTGCCGCTGCTCGACCCCGTCGAACCGGAGCTGCTGCCGCTGCTCGAACTGCTCGACGCGCCGGTGGGCAAGAGGAGCGCACCGTTCGGCGACCCCCAGCCGGTCGGGCCGTCGTATCCCACCCCCGCGGTGCAGTAGTAGGCGGTCGGGCAGGTTCCGTTCTTGCCAGTGGTGACGTCGAAGAAGTTCTGCGGGTTCTCCCACGCGTAGGAGGGGGAGGTGCCGACGCCGAGCAGAGTGAAGGACGCGGCGATGATGGGCGAAGACGCGCTGGTGCCCCCGACCACGAACCACGCTCCGCCGCTCGCATCGCTGCAATACACGGCGACTCCCGTGTCCGGATTGCCCACCGCGGACACGTCCGCGTCCATGCGCTTCTTGCAGGTCGGGTCGGTCTGCCAGCTGGGCTTGGCGATCTCCGCGCTGCAGCCGCTGCCGCCGCCGCTCCAGGCGCCCTCGGCCCAGCCTCGCGACGACGCGGAGGTGGTGAGCGAGGTACCCCCGACCGCGACCACTCCGGCCGATGTGGCCGGGTAGGAGGCGCCATAGCCGCTGTCCCCCGCCGCCGCCGTGACCAGCACGCCCGCGTGCGTGTAGGTCGTCTCCTCCTGGAGGACGGCCTTGCTCTCGGTGCTGGCGTAGCTGTTGCTGATGGCGACCGCCCCGAGCGTCACGGCCGTCTCGACCGCCGCCTTGAAGCTGACCTGATCGGTAGGAGACTCGACGATGAGGATGCTGCAGTCGGGGCACGCCGCGCTGACCATCTGGAGGTCGAGGGCCGCCTCGCCCGGCCAGCCGTTGTCGCATCCGCCGGGGTCCTGCTGGGCGAAGTGGGTGGTGCCGTCGGAGGCCACCTGCTTGAAGCACCGGTTGGCGCTGGTGCACGTGGGAAGCCCATACCTGGTGCGATAGACCTGGAGATCGGCCTCGGCGTCCTCGTAGTGGAATGCCTCGATGACGGCGACCAGCTTGCCGGCGCCGCCCGTGGTCGGAAGCTTGTAGGCGCTCTGGATGTCGCTGGGAACGTAGCCGCCCTTGGGGACGGCGAGCTTCTCGACGTTTCCGTGCGCGTCGGTGCGAACCTTGGCAAGGCAATGAAAGCCGCTGCCCGAGTCGCTGCACACCGAGCGCCAGGGGTGCTGCACCACCCGCGACAGGGCGTCGGTGTCGGCGATGCGGTCGAACGTGCGCCGGTCCTGAGCGGTGGCTCGACTGCCGGACAGCAGCAGCGTCGCCGCGGCGATCGCGAACACGGTGGGCGGGGACCTTCGACGCATGAATCGGAATCTTCTGACCCTTGCGCGGGGCCGTGTGAGTGCAAGCTCGAAAGCTATTTTTGCCCCACTTAGGTGCGAGGAAACTGCGGCACCGGCGCGATTGTGAAACGTCCGCGGACCTTCGCTCCGGGCGGGGTCTCGTCGGCTCTACCAGGGCGTCGGGGGCAACGATGTCCCCGGATGTGCTAGCCCTGGGCGGGTCCCCCCCACGCGCGATGGCCACGAGCTCCACTTCGACCCGGGATGCGCGCGAGCATCGTAAGCGCGCGGTGCTGGTCGGGATTCAGCTTCCGGGCGTGTCGGATGGGGATCACGCCGCGGACCTGGCCGAGCTGGGACGGCTGGCGCAGACGCTGGGGCTCGACGTCGTCGCCACCGTGACGCAGCGGCGCGACGCGCTGGCGGCGGCCGCCGTGCTCGGGGAAGGGAAGCTGAAGGAGCTGGCCGACCTCACCGGCGGCAAGGGGGTTGTCCCCTCGGGGGCCCCCGCAGTGAAGACCAAGGCCAGGACCCGGTGGGCTTCTGCCGGTGCCGAGGAAGCCGAGGCGCCAGCGGACGAGTCCGCGGAGGACGGCGGTCCAGAGGGAGCGGCGCGCCCCAGCGTGGTGGTGGTCGATCACGAGATCAGCCCGAGTCAGGCCCGGAACCTGGAGCGCGCGACGGGCGCCGAGGTGCTCGATCGCACCGGGGTCATCGTCGACATCTTCCACCGCCACGCGCGCAGCCGCGAGGCCAAGCTCGAAGTGGAGATCGCCCGCCTCGGCTACGTTGCGCCGCGCATGCGCGAGTCGAGCGGCGGCAAGGAGCGCCAGCGTGGCAAGGGCGCCGGCGAGGCCGCCATCGAGCTCGACCGGCGGAAGATCCGCGACCGCATCGCCGAGCTACGCCAGCAGCTTGCCCTCATCCAGAAGGAGCAGGAAAACCGCCGCCACGCCCGCCGCGACCAGCTCCGTGTCGCCCTGGTGGGCTACACCAACGCCGGCAAGTCGTCGCTCATGCGCGCGCTCACCGGCAGCCAGGTCCTGGTCGAAGACAAGCTCTTCGCCACCCTCGACACGACGGTGCGCGCGCTGTTGGTCGAGACCAAGCCGCGGATCCTCGTCTCGGACACGGTGGGGTTCATCAAGAAGCTCCCGCACGATCTCGTCGCTTCCTTTCGCTCCACCCTCGACGAGGCGCTGGAGGCGTCGCTCCTTCTCTACGTGGTCGACGCCTCCGATCCCACCCACGACGCGCAGCTCGACGTCACGCGCAGTGTGCTCCGGGAGATTGGCGCCGACTCGGTGCCCAGCAAGCTCCTCTTGAACAAGGCGGATCGGCTCGACGACGCGGCGAAGCAAGACCTTCTGCGCAGGCACGGCGCCGACGGCGCGATGGTCCTCTCCGCGCACGATCCGCGAGACGTCGCCGCGCTGGAGCAGACCATCGTGGCCTTCTTCGAGGCCTCGATGGTGGAGGAGGAGCTGGTGGTCCCCTATTCCCGGCAATCTCTCCTCGGGGACATCTACGAGAACGCGCGCGTCGTCGGCGAGTCCTACGACGAAACGGGGACGCGGCTCACGGTGCGCGGTCTGCCGGCCGCCATCGCCCGGCTGCGGCGAGCCTGCGAGGCATGAACGAGGCGGGCGTCGAGCCGGTGCGCCTCGAACCGCGCGCGACCTGCGGCGCGTGCCGGCGGCCGGCCAGCGTCTGCTACTGCCGGCATGTCCGCCCGCTCGAGACGTTGACACGCGTCGTGCTCCTCCAGCATCCCCGCGAGCGCGATGTGGCCATCGGGACGGCGCGCATGGCCAGCTTGTGTCTACCCAACTCCGAGCTCCACGTCGGCGTTCACTGGCGCGGATCGGCGGCGCTGGCCCGCGCGCTGTCCGATGCCTCGCGCCCGCCCGCTCTCCTCTACCCGGGGCCGGGCGCCATCGACGTCCTCCGCCACCCTCCCTCGCGACCCGTGACGCTGCTGGTGGTCGACGGCACCTGGTCGCAGGCGAAGAAGGTCCTGCGCGAGAACCCCGAGCTGGCGGCGCTCCCGCGTTATGCCTTCACCCCGCCCTCGCCCAGCGAGTACCGCATCCGGAGGGAGCCGGCGCCGTCGTGTGTGTCGACTCTCGAGGCGCTGGTGCATGTGCTGGGCGCGCTGGAGGGCGATCCGCTGCGCTTTCAAGCGCTTCTCGCCCCGTTCCGCGCCATGGTCGACGCGCAGCTGGCCTACGAGCTACGCCATCGCGACGCGCCGTCCCGCCACGCCAGGCGGCCCAGGATGGCGCCGCGTCCACCGCGCATCCCGGAGAGCTTGCGCGCGTGCGCGAAGCGCGTGGTGTGCGTCTACGGCGAGGCCAATGCGTGGCCTTACGGCTCGGCCGAGCGCGCATCGGGCTGCAGCGACGAGCTGGTGCACTGGGTGGCGCAGCGCATGGCCACGGGGGAGACGTTCGACCTGGTCCTCGCGCCGCGCCATCCGGTCTCCCCGTCGACGGCGATGCATGCCGGTCTCCCTGCGGACGCCCTCGCGGCGGGTCGTAGCGCGCGCGAGCTCGCGGAGCGCTGGCGCGCCTTCGTGCGCGAGGCGGACCTGGTCTGCTCGTGGGGACATTACGCGACGGGCCTCTTCGCGAACCTCGACGGCGTCGCCCTGCCAGAGCACAGGCTCGACCTGCGCCAGGCCGCGCGCATCTACGCGAACGGCAAGGTAGGCACGCTGGAGGACTTTACGACCCGGCTCGGCGCGACT
>Ga0302314_10014922_pt1 | contig 13245 bp, 9 predicted proteins | sample III_Palsa_N2_3_FD_200533 | JGI IMG/M metagenome (GOLD analysis project Ga0302314, IMG submission 200533) | Peat permafrost microbial communities from Stordalen Mire near Abisko, Sweden - III_Palsa_N2_3 | ecosystem: Environmental > Terrestrial > Soil > Palsa > Peat permafrost | place: Sweden...
CCGTTGAAAGGCAAAGCTATCGGACAGTTGTCTTCCGGGGGGACGACCCCCCGTACCCCCCGAGGGCAGGCCCGATGAAAGGCAAAGCTATCGGACCTGCGGCGGACATCGCCGTCATCGGAGGCTCCGGCTTCTACGAGTTCCTCACCGATTGCGATGAGGTGCAGGTTGAGACTCCGTTCGGCGAGCCGAGCGAGGCCGTGCTCGTCGGCGAGGTGGCCGGCCGCCGGGTGGCCTTCCTGCCCAGGCACGGCCGTGACCACCGGTTCCCGCCGCACAAGATCCCCTATCGCGCGAACCTGTGGGCGCTGCGGTCGCTTGGCGTCAGGCAGATCCTGGCGCCGAGCGCGGTCGGGTCGCTCACCGCGTCCTATGGCCCGGGCACGCTGATCATCCCCGACCAGCTAGTCGACCGCACCAGGGGCCGCGCGCAGACGTTTTACGACGAGAACGCCGTGCATGTGCAGTTCGCCGACCCGTACTGCCCGTCGGGCCGTGCCACCTCCATCGCCGCGGCCCGCGAGTTCGGCTGGGAGCCCGCCGACTCGGGGACGCTCGTGGTCATCGACGGCCCGCGGTTCTCCACCCGCGCGGAGTCGCGGTGGTACTCCGCCCAGGGCTGGACGCTGATCGGGATGACCGGCCACCCCGAGGCCGTGCTCGCCCGCGAGCTCGCGCTCTGCTACACGACGCTCGCGCTCGTCACCGACACCGACGCGGGGGTGGAAGAGGGCGAAGGTGTCACTCAGGCCGAGGTGTTCGAGGTGTTCGGCAAGAACATGGGCAGGCTCCGCGACCTGGTGGCGACGATCATCGCCGCCTTGCCCGCCGAGCGCGGCGACGACCTCTGCGCCCACGCGCTCGACGGGATCAAGCTTCCCATCGACCTTCCCTAGGTTCTTAGCTGCTGGCGGCCCTTTAGGTACTGGCAGGCTCTGTCGGCGGCTGCGGGGTGCCCTGCGCTCCGAAGACCGGGATGCCCCGTGGCCTGGAACGGCCGCGGCTGCGGGCCCGGACGCGGTCGGCGACGATCGCCACGCCGAGCACCAGGCCGAGCGCGACCTGCTGGTAGAACGGGGAGACGTTCAGCACGATGAGCGCGTTGTTGATCAGCATCAGCAGCAGGACGCCCGCGACCATCCCGACGACGCGGCCCTCGCCTCCGTAGAGGCTGACGCCGCCAATGACGGCGGCGGCGATCGCGTCAAGCTCCCAGCCGCTGCCGACGCTCGGGTCCCCGACGCCGATGCGCCCGATGACCAGGACGGCGACAAGGCCGGCGCAGGCACCGCTGATGACGTAGGTGAGCACGAGGCGCCGCCTGACCGGGATGCCCGCCAGCCGCGCCGCTTCCCTGTTCCCGCCGACCGCGTAGATCTGGCGGCCGACATACGTGCGCTCGAGCAGCACCCAGGCGGCGATCGCCACCACGACGAAGATGATGGTGGGGAGGGGCACGCCGAACACGTCTTTAAGTGTCAGCGTCTGGTAGAAGGGTGACACGCCGCTGATCGGCTGGCCCGACGTCAGGGCGAGCGCGGCGCCCGCGGCCGCGGTGAGCGTCACCAGCGTGATCGCGAAGGGCGGCACGTCGAGCCGGGTGATGAACCAGCCGTGCAGGTACCCGATGACCACTCCGATCAGCACTGAGATGACGATGCAGAAGCCAACGGGCACGTTGTCGTTGACGTTAAGGTAAGCGGACACCATCGAGCAGAGCGCGACCACCGAGCCCGGCGACAGGTCGATGCCGCTGGTGAGGATCACGCAGCCGACGCCGATCGCCAGGATGCCGTAGTTGGCGGTATCGAGGCCGATGACCTGCAGGTTGCCCTCGTCGGCGAACCTCGGCTTTATCAGGGTCACGATGACGAAGACCAGCACGCACGCGGCGATGACACCGAACTCCGGGATGTCAACGACCGCCCGTACCCGGCTCCGCCGGGTGACGACGGCATCGGGCGGGGTTCCTGGTGCGTCCTGATCGCTTGAGGACGTGCCAGCTTGGCTTGTTGTCACGGGATTTCCTTCACTCCGCTTGCCGTCAGCAGTACTTGTTCCTTCGAGAATTCCTCTTTGGCCAGGACGCGTCCAATGCGTCCGCGCCGCAGCACGACGATCTGGTCGCAGAGGTGGAATAGCTCCTCAAGCTCAGAGGAGGCCACGATCACCGCCATGCCGTGCGACCGCGCCTGGTCGATGAGCCCGTAGATCTCGGCCTTCGCGCCGACGTCGACGCCGCGGGTCGGCTCGTCGAGCAGCAGCAGCTTCGGATCCGCGGCGAACCACTTGCCGAAGATGACCCGCTGCTGATTGCCGCCGGACAGCGACCCGATTGGCTGCTCGATCGAGGCGAACCGCGCGCCGGTCCGCCCGGCGAACTCCTTGGCCCGTGCCTTCTCCGTCTTCGGAGACAGGAAACCGGAGCGGCTCAGCCGCCGCAGGGTGGCGAGCGTGACGTTCCACCGCACCGGCGAGCTCGCGAGAATGGACTGCTGCTTGCGGTCCTCGGGTACGAGCGCCACACCGGCCGCCACGGCGTCGCCGGGGTTCCGCGGCGCGTAGCGGGCGCCGCGGAGCGTCATGGTGCCACCGGTGCTCGGGATGGCGCCGAAGAGGGTGTGCAGGAGCCGGCTGCGGCCCGAGCCCATCAGCCCGGCGACGCCGAGCACCTCTCCCTCGTTGACGCTCAGGCTCAGCGGCCCTATCCCTTCTGCGGTCAGTTCTTCCACGGTGAAGACGGGCGCGGGCCGGACGTTACCGCTACGGTCCGCGGTCACCGCCGCGAGGTACTCCCGCCCGACCATCTCCTTGATCAGGCGATCGTCGGTCGCCTCGGCCACTGCCATGTCCGCGACGAGCTGGCCGTTGCGCAGCACGAGCACCCGGTCGGCGGCCTGCCTGACCTCCTCGAGCCGGTGCCCGACGAAGATCACGGCACCGCCCGCGGCGGCGTGCTCCCTGGCGATCCTGATCACCTGGTCGGCTTCTGTGGGGCCGAGCGCGGATGTGGGCTCGTCAAGGATCAGCAGCCGGGGGTTCCTGCCGAGCGCCTTCGCCACCTCGAGCAGCTGCCTTGACGGGATCGACAGCGCGGACACCAGCGTGCGCGGATCGATGTCGAGCCCGACCTTGTCGAGCATGCCGCGGGTCGCCGTGGCGGTGGCTTTTTTGTTGGTGAAGAAGCCGTGCGCACCACCTGGCCGGGTGCCAAGCGTCAGGTTCTCCGACACGCTCAGCTGCCCGACAAGCGGGAATTCCTGCGAGACCATGGCGACTCCGGCCGCCTGGCTCGCGATCGGCGAGCCGGACGGTACCGCCTCGCCGTTGATGGTGACCGCGCCGCCCTGGTCGGGCGCCACGGTCCCCGCGAGGATGCCGAGCATGGTCGACTTCCCCGCACCATTCTCCCCTACAAGGCCGGTTACCTGCCCGAAGGGGAAGACGAGCTCATCGACTTGCAAGACCGTGGCCAGGCCGTACGTCTTGGACACGCGGTGCAGGGAGACGCCGACGGCGTCTCCCTGCACCACGCGACCGGCTGTTGGCTCGGTCACTGAGCCGAGATCCCGATGCCGCTCCAGAAGGACGTGAAGTCGCCCACGTTCGCCTTGGTCATCACGCCGACTCCGGTGCTGAGCGTGTCTCCCTGTCCCGCGGCGAAGTCGGGCTTGACGAGCGCCAGCGTTGCGCTGTCGCCGAGCACCTTGTCCGCTGCGAGCACGTAGGCGAGCATGTAGCCCTGGTAGTAAGGCCGCTGCAGGATCGAGGCGGCGATCAGTCCGCTCTTCACGTCGGTGATCGTGTTCGCCTCACCGTCGTCGGAGACGATCGTGACCTTGCCGCTGTCGTTCGCCGCCTGAACCGCCTCGCCGGCCGCGCCACCGTCGTAGGAGTAGACCGCGTAGATCCCCTTGATGCTCGGGTTTGCCTGGATCGCTGCCTGGAGCGAGGAGACGGCGGTGGCGACGTCCTGGTTGTCGTTGAGAACCTGCACCACCTTGACGCCCGAGCCCATGCACGACTTGAACCCGGCGACGCGCTGCTGGGTGTTGGCGGCGGTCAGCGAGCCGCTGATGGCAACCACGTCGCCTGAGCCGATCGCCTGCGTCATCGCCTTGCCCGCGTTGCACCCGGCGGTCGTGTTCGGCGTCCCGATGTAGAACTGGGCCTTCGTTCCCGGCAGCGGTGAGTCGTACGCGATGACGCTGAGCCCCTTCGACACGGCCTGCGAGATCGGCGTGGTCAGCGACTGCGCCTCCACCGCGCTGACGCCCCAGCCGGTGTAGCCCTGCGAGGTCAGCGTCTCGAGCAGCGACACCTGGGCGCTCGCCGTCGACGCGGTCGGCTCCTCGAACGTGCCAGACGCGCCCTTGCCGCCGAGCCACTTCATGGCGGCGTTCCAGCCGGCCTTGGCCTCGTTCCAGTAGGCCGAGTTTCCGTTGGTGATCATCGCGATCTTGACGTCGGATAGGCTCTTGCCGCTGAGCTTGCCCTGGATCTGCGTTGTCAGCGTCTGGAGCTGCGCGTCGTTGAACGAGGAGGAGCCGACGATGGAGGCGGCGCCGCCAGTCGAGGCCGATGTCGACGGACTTGCCGAGGCGCTGGTGGCCGCGGCGCTGCTTGCCGGGGTGCTACTGCTGCTGCTGCTCGACGAGCTTGAGCACGCCGTCACGGCGAGCAGCGCGCCCGCGCTGGCCGCGATGCCCACGGCCAATTTTCTGTTCATGCATAATCTCCTTGTTCCCGTATGCAAGGCCAGCCGGAAGCGGCTGAACTTTAATACATGTGAATGTTTCAGGTGCTTGGGTATTACGCCTGCTTGCGGTGCGTTTGCATGATCATTTTGAACATAGGACCGTCTAGCCGAGAATGTCAAGGTCAGGTGCTTGTATCGTTATATTGGCGACATGTCATCCGTTAGAAATCCAAAACGAACTCGCTACCAGGGGGAACGCGCAAGCTGGCGGATAATAAGAACGCATAAGAATTATGCGTGCGCCAATCAAGCTGTGGCACGGCACAACGGTATCGTGGTGCAGTCAAGGCTGCCTGCTATGCCAATTCTTAAAGGTGCGACCCCCCTTCCTAGGTTAGATTCCGCGCGCGAGTCTGTAGTACGCGGCGTTCCAGCGGATCTCGCTTTCAAACGCCCTCGTGGTTGTTGCCTCGTCGATAACGATCAGTTCCGTGCTCGCGATCCTGGCGTAGTCCTCGAAGGCCTCGACGCCGATCGCCGTGGCCATGACGGTGTGGTGCGCCCCGCCGGCCTGTAGCCAGGCGGTCGCGGAGGTGCGGAAGTCCGGTGCGGGCTTCCACACGGCGCGGCCGACGGGCAGCCGCGGCAGCGGCGCGGAAGGCGGGACAAGTTCGACGACGTTCGCGACCAGGCGGAAGCGATCGCGCATATCGGAGAGGGCGACGACCACGCCGGGTCCAGGATCGGCGGTGAAGACGAGGCGTACCGGGTCCTCCCGGCCGCCGATGGACAGCGGGTGGATCTCCAGGCTCGGCCTGCTCGAGGTAAGGGTGGGACAGACCTCAAGCATATGGGCGCCGAGGATGAGCTCGTTGCCTGGCGTCAGGTCGTAGGTGTAATCCTCCATCAACGACGCACCGCCAGGCAGGCCGGCGCTCATCACCTTGGCGGCGCGGACGAGGATGGCCGTCTTCCAGTCACCCTCCGCGCCAAACCCGTAGCCGTCGGCCATCAGGCGCTGCACGGCGAGACCGGGAAGCTGCTTCAGGCCGCCGAGATCCTCGAAGTTCGTGGTGAAGGCGCCGAACCCGCCGCCGTCGAGGAACGAGCGCAGCCCGAGTTCGATGGCCGCGCCGTCGCGGAGCGACTTGTGCCGTTCACCGCCGTGCCTGAGCTCGGGCGCGACGCGGTAGGCCTCCTCGTACTCCTCGACAAGCGTGTCGATCTCCGCGTCGGTGGCGGAGTCAACGGCCGCCACCAGGTCATTGACACCCCAGGTGTTGACCTGGACTCCGAAGACCGACTCCGCCTCGGTCTTGTCGCCCTCGGTCACGGCGACGAAACGCATATTGTCGCCAAACCGGGCGAGCTTCAGCGCGCGGGTCGCGGCCCAGCCGGCGGCGGCGCGGGTCCACGTCGCGATCTCGGTCACGACGCGCGGGTCAGACACATGGCCGACCACGGTCTTGCGGCGGATGCCAAGCCTGGTCTGGATGTAACCGAACTCGCGATCGCCGTGCGCGGCCTGGTTCAGGTTCATGAAGTGGAAGTCGATGTCGGCCCATGGCAACTCGACGTTGGCCTGGGTGTGCAGGTGGAGCAGCGGCTTGCCAAGGACATTAAGACCGGCGATCCACATCTTGGCCGGGCTGAAGGTATGCATCCACGCGATCAGGCCGATCACGCGGTCGTCTTCGTTGGCCCGCAGGACCATCCTGCGGATCGAGTCAGAGTCCGCGAGCACCGGCTTCCATACGATCCGCACCGGGACGGAAGGGGCCGACCCAAGCACCGTGGCGATGGCGGTGGACTGCGCCGCCACCTGGCGGAGCGTCTCCGCACCGTAAAGATCCTGGCTTCCGGTGAGAAACCAGACCTCAAGGTCGCCAAGTGGGGTCGTTGCGGGCATCGGCCGGTGCTCCTTAGGTGCGCTGTCCGTAGGCGTTCTGGTAACGGTCGTAGAGGCGGTCAACTGAATCCTTGGGTATCGGCACCGGCTCACCGAGCTGACGGGAGATGTGCACGCTGCGGGCCACGTCCTCGCACATCACGGCGGCCTTGACCGCCGCCCGGGCGTCCTTGCCTATGGTGAACGGGCCGTGGTTCCGCATGAGCACCGCGGGGGAGCGGTGCCCCGCAAGCGTGTCGACGATGCCGCGGCCGATGGAGTCGTCGCCGATCAGCGCGAATGGCCCGATCGGTATCTCCGCACCGAACTCGTCGGCCATCGCGGTGAGCACGCAAGGCACGGGCTCGCCGCGGGCCGCCCAGGCACAGGCGTAGGTGGAGTGCGTGTGCACCACCCCGCCAATGTGCGGCAGGTGCCGGTAGACGTAGGCGTGCGCGGCCGTGTCGCTTGACGGGGCAAGATCGCCCTCGACCACGGTGCCGTCCAGATCGCAGACGATCATGGACTCGGGCGTCAGGTCGTCGTAGGAGACGCCGCTCGGCTTGATCACCAGCAGGTCGTGGCCGGGCACCCGGGCCGACACGTTGCCGGAGGTCCAGACGACAAGCCCGTACCTGACGAGCTCGGCGTGCAGCGCGGCGACCTGGATGCGCAGCACGGCGAGCTCGTTCGTAATCGCGGTCATACGGTGGTGGCTCCAATCGCGTGCTCGTTCCTGCGCTGACGGAGGCGGTGCAGCACGTCGTTGGCCGCGGTGCCGCGCCCAGAGAAGTAGTCGTGCAGAATCCGGTACTCGGCGAAGAGCGCGTCGTAGGCGTCGGCCCGCGCCTGGCTGGGGATGACGGCGTCGCGCTCGACCCGCCCCATCGCGGCGGCGGCCGCGGCGACATCGGCGTGTACCCCGGCGGCGACGGCGGCGTGGATCGCCGAGCCGAGCGCCGGTGCCTGGTCGGAGGTGGCGAAGTGAACCGGACGGCGCAGCACATCCGCGTAGATCTGCATCAGGAACCGGTTCTGCTTGAGCCCGCCCGCGACGATGAACTCGGTTACCGGCACGCCCGACGCGACGAACGCCTCGACGATCATCCGGGTGCCGAAGGCCGTCGACTCGAGCAGCGCACGGTAAATGTCCTCGGGGGAGGTGGCCAGGGTCAGGCCGACGATGACGCCGGACAGGTGATGATCGACGAGGATGGACCTGTTGCCGCCCATCCAGTCGAGCGCCACCAGGCCATGCGCGCCCACCGGCTGCTCCGCGGACCTGGCCGACAGGTACTCGTGCAGGCTCTCGCCTCGCTCGCGGGCCACCTCGACGTAGGACTCGGGCAGGCCCTGGCCGATCCACCAGGCGAAGATGTCGCCGACCGCGCTCTGCCCGGCCTCGTAGCCGTAGGAGCCGTCGACGATGCCGCCGTCCACCACGCCGCAGATGCCGGGAACCTCGGCGAGGATGTCGGCGTTCATCACGTGGCACGTCGAGGTGCCCATGATGGCCAGCATCTGGCCAGGACCGATGGCGTCGGCGGCGGGCGCGGTGACGTGCGCGTCGACGTTTCCCGTGGCGACCGCGATGCCTTCTGGCAGCCCGGTCAGCGCGGCCGCTTCCGCGGTCAGCGTGCCGACCTTGGCGCCAAGCGGCGACAGCGGCAGGCCCGCTAGCCGAGTCTCCGCGAAGTCGGCGAACTCCGGGTTGAGTGCCTTGAGGTATTCGCGGGAGGGGTAGTGCCCGTTCTGCAGGATCCCCTTGTACCCCGCCGTGCAGGTGTTCCTCGTCTCGATGCCGCAGAGCTGCCAGACGATCCAGTCGGCGGCCTCGATCCAGCGCTTGGTCTGGCGGTAAGTGTCCGGGTCTTCCTCGAGCAGTTGCAGCGCCTTGGCGAACTGCCACTCGGCCGAGATCCGGCCGCCGTACCTGGTGATCCAGCTCTCGCCTCGGTCGTGGGCGAGGTCGGTGATGCGGTCGGCCTGCCCCTGCGCGGCGTGGTGCTTCCACAACTTGGGCCAGGCATGCGGCCTGTTCCTGAACTCGGTCACCTCGCACAGCGGTGTGCCGTCGCCGAACACGGGCAGCACGGTGCAGGCGGTGAAGTCGGTCCCGATGCCGACGACCGATGCCGGGTCCACGCCCGCGTCGTGGATCGCGCCGCGCACCGCGGCCGCAAGCGCGAAGCGCCAGTCCGCCGGGTCCTGCAGCGCCCAGTCCGCGGGCAGCGGGCGATCGTCGCCCGGCAGGGTGTTCTCGATCACGCCGTTCCGGTAGTCCGCGGTAGCGGTGCCGAGCTCGGTGCCGTCGCTGGCCCGCACCACCACGGCGCGCGCGGAGAGCGTACCGAAGTCCACACCGACCACCGCGGCGTCGGCATCCGCGCTGGTGGCGGCGGCCGGGTGGCCAGATGTCACGTCGTCTCCCTGTGATTCCTATGATTCCCTGTTGTGCCGCGCCCTATGGGCGCCCTGATCATGTTTCTGTCGGATGTCTTTCCGGCGACCTGCGTGTGTCACGGTGCCGTGGCTCAGATTGTTAACGTGAACAACGTGGGCGTCAAGGGTCTGCAACCATCTTGTGACATTCTACTTCGCTGCAGGCCTGTCGCTGCTCCCGGCATGTTTCATCAGGTTTTATCCGACAGCTAGGACAAGTCTGGTGTAAACGGGCACGGACAGGGGAACCTGTTAGCGTTAACAATCTGAGCCGAGCGGCCGGTTCGGTATCGTCGCAGGCCAGCCGCGTCGCGTCTCGCGGCTCTCCGGCGACGCGTCACCGGAGAGCCGCGACGCGCTGCCCCGCGCGTTGCCCGCGAGCCGCGACAGTCGCCCGTGAGTCGCGACGAGTGCGGCATTACGACCATGGGTAGAGTATTTATGCAAGTCACACGCACCCGAGTCGGCAGCCAAGTGGGGGGATGAACGTTGGTCCGATCTGCCCGCGAGCCGGCGATGACAGACGTCGCCAAACTGGCCGGCGTCTCCCATCAGACCGTTTCGCGCGTTCTGAACGACCATCCCAACGTCAGGGAGCAGACGCGCATGCGGGTGCATGCCGCGATCGCGGAGCTCGGTTACCGCCCCAACCGTGCCGCCCGGGTCCTTGTCACGGGAACGTCGCACGTCATCGGCGTGGTCTCGCAGTCCTCGACGCTCTACGGCCCGGCGGCCACGCTCACCGCGCTGGCGGAAACGGCACTGCGGCACGGTTTCAGCGTCAACGTCGAGAGCGTCCGTGCGCTCGATCACCAGGCCATCTCCGACGCGATCGGCCGCCATCTCGATCAGCGGGTCGCCGGGCTCGTCGTGATCGCGCCGGTCGAGTCGGCCAACGACGCGCTTGACGACCTGCCGGACGACATCCCGCTTGTCAGCATCGACGGCGATCCCAATCGAACGACGGAACTCGTGACGGTGGACCAGGAGGCGGGCGCGTACGCGGCGACCAAGCACCTGCTCGACGCCGGGCACAAGACCGTATGGCACGTTTCAGGACCGGGCTCCTGGTTCGACAGCCAGGGCAGGCTCGCCGGCTGGCAGCGAGCCCTGACGGAGGCGGGCGCGGAGATTCCGCCGGTCATGCCCGCGGACTGGTTCGCTGCCTCCGGTTACCGCGCGGGCCAGATCCTGGCCAGGATGGCGGACGTGACCGCGGTGTTCGCCGGCAACGACCACCTCGCCCTCGGCATTCTCCGGGCGCTGAACGAACGCGGGCGTCGGGTGCCCGCCGACATCAGCGTGGTGGGTTTCGACGATGTGCCCGAGGCGGCCTACTACATCCCGCCGCTGACGACGGTCCGGCCCGATTTCGACGCGGTCGCCGCCGCGAGCATCGATCTTCTGCTGGCCCAGATCCGTTCCGGGCACCGCCTCGGTGACCGGCGGATTCTCACGCCGACCCTGGTCATCAGGGACAGCGTTGCCCCGCCTCCGCCGCGTTGACGTGGCAGCTTTCTGGGCAAGAGTCACGCACGGTCCGTTCGGGATTACTGGATTTTCTGTTCTTGCTGTTTTTGCTCTTGACTGAGAGGCATGGCGCCGCTCGGCTCTGATATATCCGTATTTGCCGTTTGTCGCCTGCGGTAATGTCGGGTCTCGTGACTGCGTACGAGATCCCGGCCGCTGGGTCGGCCGAGGTGTCTGTCCTCCACAACGGCTACGTTGGGCTGGACGGCGATGGCGAGCGGGTGAGCGGCACAGTCACGAGCAGGGAGCGCTTGATCTCGTTCGCGGATGTGGTAATCCCCGGTCACGGGGCACCGTTCCGCCCGCGCAAGTCCGCGTCACCGCCACGATGATCTCCCGCGATGCCGGGCCCTTCCGCCCACGGCCCTACCGGCTGCCACCGTTGCGGTGCAATTGCAGCGCGGGGGGTGCCGGAGCGGGTACTGTTGCGTGCCGTGCGGTTAATCCTCCGTGCGGCCCGGATCTGCCCCGCGTGGCTGCTCCGACCGGATCGCAATCGTCGAGATCGCAAACATCGAGATCGCAAACATCGAGATCGCAAACATCGAGACCGCAAGTGTCGAGTACGCCATGGCTGACTGGCCGCTTACCGCCGACCTCGGCCCGCTCGGTGCCCTGCCGACCGCCCCGCGCCTTGCCCGGGGCTTCATCGGCGCCGTCCTCAATAGCTGGGGGCTTGAGGCGCTGATTGACGACGCCGAACTGCTGGCCAGCGAGCTGACCACGAATGTGGTCCGGGCGTCGACGAACCCGGACGGCAGCCCCATGTACGACGACGAGGGCAAGCTGCCTGTGCTGTGGGTCCGGCTGCTCTCCGACGGGTACCAGCTCATGATCGAGATCTGGGACACGCTGCCCGTGGTACTCGGCGCACCGGTCGTCCGCCACCCGGACCCGGACGAGGAATCGGGCCGCGGCCTGGAGATGATCGACGCGCTCGCCGAGGACTGGGGCTGGGAGTCCGTGCCCGGCTGGGCGGGAAAGCGAGTCTGGGCGGTGCTGACCATCTCCGGCGGAGACAGCCCGGGAGCGTCGTTCCTCGCCTAGATGATCTTGCGTCAGTCGCCCAGGTCGGCGGTGACGCGGCGGTGCGCCGCCCAGATCTCCTCCGGGAGGTTCTCGAACTGGGCGAGGTGGGCCTCGCGGAAGCCCATCTCCTGCTTCCAGCGATCGGTGTCGATGGTGAGCAGCGTGTCAAGTTCGGTCGGGTCGATCTCCAGGCCGTCTATGTTCAGCTCGCCCTTGGCCGGCAGGATGCCGACCGGGGTCTTGACCCCTTCGACCTCGCCGTTCTTGAGCTGCATCAGCCAGAGCAGCGCGCGCAGGTTGTCGCGGTAGCCGGGCCAGAGGAAGTGGCCGTCCTCCGCGTCGCGCTGGAACCAGTTCACGTGCGCGAAAATCGGCTGCTCGGTGGCCGCCCCGATGATCTTGAGCCAGTGCGCGGCGTACGCACCCTCCGGGTAGGACATGAACGGGCGCATCGACATCGGGTCGTAGCGGAGCTTGCCGTCAAGGCCGTCGGCCGCGAAGGTGGCCTCCGCGCCGAGCGTGAGGCCGTCGTAGACGCCCTCGGCGAGGTCGGTGATCGCGCGGATCAGCGGCTCGCGGTCGCTGGTGCGACCGCCGAAGATGATGCCGTCGATCGGCACGCCCCGCGGCTCGTTGTAGTCCTTGGCGACGTTCGGCACGTTGGCCAGGGTGGTGGTGAACCGGCTGTTCGGGTGCGCCCAGGGGTCGTTCACCTCTATGGGGGACCGGTCCGCGATCCTGTGGCCCCTCCAGTCAAGCCAGCCGCCGGTGTCGGCGGGCGGGTTCTTGGTGCGGCCCTCGAACCAGACCTCGTGCGTCTTTTCGTTCCAGGCGATGTTCGTGAAGAGCGCCTCGGTGCCCGGCGCGATCGACTCGATGGCGGTCGGGTTGGTCTTCTCGTTGGTGTCCTTGGCGACGCCGAAGACACCGAACTCGGGGTTCATGCCGTAGAGCCGGCCGTCCTCGCCGACCCAGAGCCACGCGATGTCGTCACCGTAGAACTCGACGTAGTAGCGGTCACCGAGGGCGTCGGGTGACAGGGTCATCGCGAGGTTGGTCTTGCCGCTCGCGCTGGGGAAGCCGCCCGCGATGTGGTATTTCCTGCCGGTCTGCCGGTCGGTGATACCCAGCAGCATGAACTGCTCGGAGAGGAACTTGCCGGACGCCCAGCCGTCGTAGGCGGCCTGGCGCAGACCGTGCGCGATCTTGCCGAGCAGCGCGTTGCCGCCGTAGGACGAGCCGAAGTGCAGGATCGTCCGCTCGTCGGCCACGGTCACGAAGTACCGCTTGTCGTCGGTCGTGCCCTGGCCCAGGTTCTCCAGGTCGCCGGTCACGTGCACGGCGCGGACGAAGCTGGTCGGGTCGCCCAGATTGTTGATGAAGTCGACGTGCACCCGGGCCATGCGGTTCATGTGCAGCACGACGGCGCGGTTGTCGGTGAGCTGTACGCCGGCGGCGTACTTCTCAAGCGGGGATCCTGGGGGCGACATCAGGTACGGGATCACGTACATGGTCTTGCCGGCCGAGGCGCCGCGCATCAGCCCGGTGAGCTTCTCCTTCATCTCCGCGGCGGGGTACCAGTTGTTGTAGACACCCTTGTCGGCCGGGTTGCTTGTCGCGACGATCGTGCGCTCCTCCGAGCGCGCCGTGTCCTTGT
>Ga0302314_10014923_pt1 | contig 13245 bp, 8 predicted proteins | sample III_Palsa_N2_3_FD_200533 | JGI IMG/M metagenome (GOLD analysis project Ga0302314, IMG submission 200533) | Peat permafrost microbial communities from Stordalen Mire near Abisko, Sweden - III_Palsa_N2_3 | ecosystem: Environmental > Terrestrial > Soil > Palsa > Peat permafrost | place: Sweden...
AGCTGCTCGAGAAAGCTCAGTTCAGCGCCGGCGTAGCAAGGCCGCGCCTCTACCGCGCTCTGCCGGAGTTCCTGCAGTCCTACACGAACCCTCACGCTCTCATCGCCTGGAAGAACCCTCGCGGCCTGCTCGCCGATGATGTCCACGCTGACATTACGCGCGGCTGGCAAGACTTCGACCGCACCGTGAAACCGATAGAAGCCTGGCGCGGAGGCCACCACGCGGCGACGAAGCGCTTGCAAAAATTCTGCGACGAGATGCTCCAGAACTACGACCACGACCGCAACCACCCTGAGATTGACGGCTCCAGCAAGATGAGCCCCTGGCTGCACTTCGGCCACATCAGCCCACAGACCATCGCTCTCGCCGTCGATGCCGTCGCAAAGAAGCATCCAGCGCTCCAAGCCACGTGCGATAGCTACTTCAACGAGTTGATCGCATGGCGCGAACTCGCCGTGAACTTCGTTTGCTACCAACCGGACTACGACTCACCCGCTTGCGCCGACAACTGGGCTCGGCAGACCATCGAAGAGCACGACCGCGACCAGCGCGAGGTGCTCTACAAGCTGCCGGTGCTAGAAAATGCACAGACCCACGACGAGTTGTGGAACGCGGCGCAGTTACAGATGCTTCACTACGGCTGGATGCACAACTACCTGCGCATGTACTGGGCCAAGAAGATCCTTGAGTGGACGCCGAACGTACGCATCGCTATGAAGGTAGCGATCTACCTGAACGACAAATACTTCCTCGACGGCCGCGATCCGAACGGCTACGCTGGCATTGCCTGGGCAATGCTCGGCAAGTTCGACCGCGCCTGGTTCGACCGTCCCATCTTCGGCAAGCGCCGTTATATGTCCGGCGCGAGCACAGGCAAGAAGTTCAATTCAAAGCTATACATCCAACAGATGAACGCGCTGCGCCAGAGCGCGGATAAGGGTTAAGCTGAAGGTATGCGAAGACTTGGCATTGCAGCGGTGTTGATTTTATCGGTGACAGGCATCGCAGCCAACGCTTCCGGCGTAAAGCAGGCGCCCATCACTCGCGTCGGCCTGGCCACAAGAGTCTTCCACCCCACTGCCCCACGTAATTGGCGCGGTGCACAGGAGCAAGCCCTCCGCTGCACCATCTGGTACCCCGCCGCCGATACCGCCGTGGATGTAAAGCAGACCATCGGCCCGCCAGACGCGCCGCTCTTCGAAGCGGGCACGGTCTCACCTAACGCGATCATCGCGCCCTCGCTCAGTCCCTACCCGCTGATACTCCTCTCACACGGCACAGGCGGCTCATCAGAGCAGATGGCATGGCTCGGAACCGCGCTCGCAAAGGCCGGTTACATTGCCGTAGCCGTCGATCATCCCGGCAACAACTCCCGCGAGCCCTACACCCCCGAAGGCTTCGCGCTCTGGTGGGAGCGCGCCACCGATCTCAGTGAAGTCCTTGACGGCATGTTGGCCGACAAACAGCTCGCTCCTCACATCGACGACTCCCGCATCGCCGCCGCCGGCTTCTCCATCGGCGGCTTCACCGTGCTTGAGTTGGCAGGCGCACAGACCGACATCAACGAGTTCTTCGACCTCTGTGGAGCAAAAACCGACACCCCACGCCCCGACGTAGACACCACCGTCTGCCACGTCCCGGAGATGCGCACTATGGGCACCGTCGACGACGTCCTGAAAGCCGTCCGCAAAACCAGTAGGGAATCCCTCGCCCGCTCCGGCGAGTCCTACGCCGACCCGCGCATAAAAGCAGTCTTCGCCATCGCCCCAGCCCTCGGCTTCACCTTCACCGACGACAGCCTGCATGAGATTCACATCCCGGTAGAAATCGCCGTAGGCTCAGCAGACAGAATCGCCTCACCCCGCGAAAATGCCGACTACATCCGCTCTTACATCCACGGAGCCCGCGAAACCGTCCTGCCCAAAGTCACACACTACACCTTCCTCGATACCTGCACCGCAGAGGGCAAGCAAAAGCTCGAAGTCTACTGCGCCGACCAGGTAGACCGCGACGCAATCCACACCCAGGTATCAGCGCAAGCCATCAAGTTCTTCAACCGCGCCCTACGCATGTAGCAGTTACTTGCAGGCTTCCACCGCCGCTACTCGCTGCCAGGTCTCCGTCCGTCCAAACAAAGAAATCCCGATATATCCATGCAGCTTCAGCGCATCACCCTCCACGGCAATCGTGCCGTGGTACGTATGTCCCGACTTCGGATCATAGAGCAGCCCACCCCCAAGATGCGCCGCATCCACCGCACGAAACCCCGTCCCAATCGTTAGCCCACATAGCGAACGCACACGCAGCGCCGCATCAGGATTCTGCTTGTCCGTCGTCACCGGCGCCGAAGCATCCAGCTTCACCACCTTCAGGCAAACATCACTGCCGCACGTGTACACGCGCACAATTGACCCCGTAGGAGTCTTCCAATCACTCATAAAACCCGTAGCAGCGTTCGCAGCACCGGCACAAAGTAAAAGCAGTAATCCAACCAATCGCATAAGGCCCTCAACTCACCCGGCAGATCAAACACTTCAAATACCGCGTCTCCGCCAGCGTCAGCACCTCAGGATGATCCGGCGCAGCCGCCCGCGTCTCCAGCAACTGCACCCGCCTCCCCGCATCGGTCGCAGCCGCAGCCACAATCTCCGTAAACTCCGCCAACGAGACATGGTGCGAACACGAATTTGTAACCAGCGTCCCACCCGCATTCAACATCCGCATCGCGCGCAGGTTCAACTCCTTATATCCACGCAACGCACCTTCCGCTGCCCGCTTGCTCTTGGCAAACGCCGGCGGGTCGAGCACGATGGCATCGAACCTCTCGCCCTGCGTATCGTAGGCTCGCATCAACTCAAACGCATCGGCCTCAATCCAATCCGTAGCCGCACGCAGTTCCGGATTCAGCGTCAGATTACGGTCCGCCGCTTCCAGCGCCGCACGGCTCGCATCCACTCCCGTAACAACATCGCAAACCTGCGCCAGATGCAACGCAAACCCACCCTGATACGTGCAAACATCCAGCGCCTGCCCAGTCCTTCCCGACGCTCTCACGTGCGAGGCCGCAGCAGCATAGTTCAGCCGCTGATCGAGAAACGCCCCCGTCTTCTGCCCCGAACCCGCGTCATAGCTAAAGCGCAGCCCGTTCAGCACAAACGTAGTCGTCGTTGGCGCCAGCAGCCGATGCGAAGCTGTCTCATCCGCTACGCTGCGAAACGAAAGACCATCCGGCGCAACCGAATCATGCGTCGTAAACAGCGGCCCCGGCGCAGGCGCGGCAAGCTGTTCCAGTTCTCGAATCCGCGGATCGGGCCGCTCCCAGATCGTCAGCGGCTCGCTGTTCGCCGCCAGCCCATCGCGCAACGCCTCCACCACAACCTGCCGCACATCATCCTGCGCCGTGCCTTGCGTCAGCAGTTGCAGCAACACCAAGTCGTTATACCGGTCCGCAAGAATCCCCGGCAGGTTATCGGCCTCCGAAAAAATCAACCGATGCGCATTGTTCTCCGCATCCACAGGCGCAAGCTCCCGACGCAGTTGCAACGCCGCACCAATCCGTCCGCGAACATCCTCCAAATACTGTTCCCGAGAAGTCCCCGCCGTCCGTGAAACCAACCGCGCCGCAATCCGCGAAGCACTCGAATACAACGCCGTCCCCAACGCCCCACGGCCATCGCTCACCGTAACCAGCGCGCCCGCCTCCGCCAGCACATCACCCTCAACATCGCTGCGATACACCCAAAGATGCCCCGCCCGAATCCGATCCGCCGCGCGCCGATTTACACGAAGAGTCCCCATAGCTCAGTCCAACTCCGGCACATCACGGCCAAGCAACTCCGCAATCGCACCAACAACCAAAGCGTGGTCCGCCCGTTGCGGCAGCCCAGAAACAATCGCGCTGCCAATCATCCCAACACCATTCACAACAATCGGAAACCCACCCCCATGCGCCGCATAATCAGCCAGCGTCAGCCCATGCCGCGCCTCCATGGTCTCGCCATCGCGCTCAAGAATCCGCCCCACCGCATACGAGCTCCGCGCAAACCGCCGCACTGTATTCCGCTTCCGCCGAATCCAGTCTGCCTGCCCTGGCGTCGCCCCCGCAGTCACGCAGGCAAACAACACTTGCCCAGTAACCTCGATCTCAATCGTCCCACCAGCCTTGGCGTCGATCAGTCTCTGCCGCATCAACCCGCCAAGCTGCCACGCACTCCCGGCATCAAAGCCCGTAAACCGAAGCAGTTTCTCCTGCTCGTCAATAATCTTCAAATCTTCTGCTGCGCCCATCGCATATACGCTCCATCCACTATCATCGGGCAAGCAGCCGGGGTTTGCACGTCCCGTCCGCATTATCGGAGACCGGCCAACATGTCCACGCCCCTCAGCTTCGCCGAACGTCACGCCCTCGGCGTCCGCGCCCGCAAGCAGGTCGCCCGCAGCGCCAACGGCGAATTCCACCACAAAGCCTGTCCCCAGGACCCACTCCACCTGCTCAAAGAAGCCGAACGCGGCCGCCTTCCGCGCCTCATCAAAATCAAGCACGAGCGCATGGCCGCGTCTCCCTTCGGCTTCTTCCGTGGCGCCGTCCCCATCATGGCCGCCGACCTCGCCTGCCATCCCAACACCGGCATCACCACCCAACTCTGCGGCGACGCCCACGTCCTCAACCTCGGCGCCTACGCCGCACTCGACGGCCGCCTCGTCTTCGACATCAACGACTTCGACGAAACCATCCAGGGCCCGTTCGAGTGGGACGTCAAGCGCCTCGCCACCAGCCTTCTCCTCGCCGGCCTCGCCGCCGGCATCAAGCGCAGCGTCCGCCACCAGGCCATCGAAACCTTCACCTCCCGCTACCGCCGCTCCATGCGCGAGTTCGCAGTCATGCCCGTCCTCGATCTCGCCCGCTACCAGATCCATCGCCTCACCACCATCGACCCGGTCGCCTCCATCCTCCGCACCGCGGAGCGCTCCACCCCGCCCAAGTCCCTGGCCAAACTCACCGAGCCCGTCGATGGTGGCAAGACCCGCCGCTTCCGCTCACAGCCACCGCTGCTGGAGCCCGTTCCCCAAAAAGAAGCCGAAGCCGTCCTTGCATCCCTCGGCCCCTACGCCCGCACGCTACAACCCGAACGCCGCCACTTCCTCGCGCAATATCGCCCCGTCGATGTAGCGTTCAAAGTAGTTGGCACCGGCTCCGTAGGCCTCCGTGACTACTGTGTCTACTTCGAAGGCGTCGCCCGCGCCGAGTCCACCGACCCTCTCTTCCTCCAGGTCAAAGAAGAAACCCTCTCGGCCTACGCCTCGTATCTCCCCGAAGGCGCCGCCGGCCACTCCCACCAGGGCCATCGCGCGGTCGATGGCCAACGCGCTATGCAGTTAACCTCCGACCCATTCCTCGGCTACACCACCCTCGAAGGCCGCGACTACCTCGTCCGCCAGCTAAACGACCACAAAGCCTCACTAGACATCGCGACCCTCACCCCACAAGGCCTTCTCGGCTACGCAGACCTCTGCGGCGAGCTCTTCGCCCGCGGCCACGCCCGCGCCGGCGACCCCGTAGAAATCTCCGCCTACCTAGGCAACTCCGAACGCTTCGACCGTGCCATCCTCGCCTTCGCCCGCACCTACGCCGACAAAACCGAGCACGACTGGAACCTGCTCAAAGCCTCACTCAAATAGACAGGCGCGGCAAAGGAACCCTCCCTTGCCGCGCCCGTCTACTGTCTACCCTCTACTGTCTGCTTTATCGATTCAGATCATGAATCGTCTGCCCGGCAGCCTGCGCCACCTGCCCAGCCGCATCCTTCAGCGAACCGGCAATCTGCTGCCCAACACCTTCATCCTGCAGGTCAGCATCACCGGTCACGCGACCAACGCCTTCCTTCAACTTACCCACAAACTTTCCACCCGCGCCGCGAACACGGTTCTTCGAACCCCACTGCGACGTACCGCGCGCCGCATCTTCCAGCGTGTCGCTTCCGGTTGCGTACTGGGGTCCAGGTGTCTTTGCAATGACATACGCCACAACGCCAAGGCCGAGTGCTGCGAGGAACCATGGAAGGTTTTTCATGATCATATTTCTCCTGCGAATTCAGATGCACTTCCGCAGCAAAACGGCCACATGCTCGTCCGCCCTCTACAATCAACACAATGAGCATAAAGTTTGACGTAGTGGTCCTCGGCGCAGGTGCCGCCGGCCTGATGGCAGCCATCGAAGCCGGCAAACGAGGCCGCCGCGTCCTCCTCCTCGACCACGCCGACCGCACCGGCAAAAAAATCCTCATCTCCGGCGGCGGCCGCTGCAACTTCACCAACATCGGCACCAAAGCCGAAAACTTCCTCAGCGCGAACCCTCACTTTGCCAAATCCGCCCTCGCTCGCTTCACGCCAAAAGACTTCATCGCCCTCGTCGAAAAGCATGGCATCCAGTACCACGAAAAAACTCTCGGCCAACTCTTCTGCGATGGCTCCGCGCAACAGATCGTCTCCATGCTCGAAAAAGAATGCCGCGAAGCGAAAGTAGACATCCGCTGCAACGTCAAGATCGCCGCCGTCCGTAGTTGGACTGAAACCTCCGCAACCTCCGGCCGCTTCCACCTCGAAACCTCCGCAGGCGACTTCATCTCAACCTCCCTCATCGTCGCTACCGGCGGTCTCTCCATTCCCAAGATGGGAGCCACCGGCTTCGGCTACGACCTCGCCAAACAATTCGGCCACGACCTCATTGAACCTCGCCCCGCCCTCGTGCCACTCCTCTTCAGCGCCTCCGACCGCGAAAAGTGGTGCGACCTTGCCGGCCTCTCCGCCGAAGTCATCGGCACAACCGTCATCAAATCCAAAAAGCCAATTCCAAAGTTTCGCGAAAAACTCCTCATCACCCACCGCGGCCTAAGCGGCCCCACCGTCCTTCAGGTTTCGTCTTACTGGCATCCCGGCGTCGAAGTCCGCTTCGATCTAGCCCCCGGCATCGAAGTCTTCGCCCCACTACTCACCAAGAGCTCCGAGCGCGACTGGAACACCGCCTTCGCCACCCTCCGCGCCGTCCTGCCCACCCGCCTCGCCGAGCGCTGGGTCCGCGTCCGCGCCAACACCACTCCCGGCGACTGGACCAACGCCGGCATCGCCCGCCTCGAACAAGAGCTCCATGGCTGGACACTAACCCCCGCCGGCACAGAAGGCTTCGAGAAGGCCGAAGTCACCGTCGGCGGCGTCAACACCGACACCCTCGACGCCCGCACCATGGAAAGCAAAACAACCCCCGGCCTCTACTTCATCGGCGAAGTAGTCGATGTAACCGGCTGGCTAGGCGGCTACAACTTCCAGTGGGCCTGGGCCAGCGCCGCCGCCGCTGGCGCAGCCGCATAGCTACTCCACAACCAACGTAAGCGGCACCGACCGCGTAATCCCCGCCGAAGTCGCACTAACCATCAGGTTGTATGTTCCCGTCGGCGTCGGATAAGACGCAGAGCCCACCCCCGACGTAGGAATCTCCCGCCCCGACCCACATCCACTCAGCAACACCACCGCACCAAAAACCAACACCGCCGCGCCCATGCGCCACCGCCGTCGCCACCCAATCGCCAGCGGCACCAGCAGCGCAAGAAGGATCGGCTCCCCACGCCGCCACGGCGCAATCCCGCTAGGCTTCAGCTTCGCCTGCACCCCCGTCTGCACCGTAGCCGTAAGAGTCACCGTCGATCCCAACACCGGCGTAGCAGGCGAAACCGTGCAGTGGCTATTAGTCGGCGCCCCACTGCAACTCAACGCAACATTCCCACTCACACTAGCCAGCGAACTAAGCAACAGCGGATAACTCGCACTCCCACCACTCCCAACCGTCACACTCGTAGGCCCATTCGCACTCAGCGAAAAATCAACCCCCACCCCAGTCAGCGAAACACTCTGCGTCGCACTCGCCGTATTATCGGAAATCGTAAGCGAGCCTGCCAGCACCCCCGCAGCAGTCGGCGCAAACACCACACCCACTGCGCAAGCCGTATTCACAGCCACCGTCGCACCACACGTATTGCTCGCAATCGTAAAATTCCCCGACACCCCCACGCCCGACACCACCAGCGGCATCCCGCCATTGTTCGTCAGCGTAACCACCTGCACAGCCGAAGCCAATCCAACCCCAATCTCCCCAAACTCAACTGCAACCGGACTAACCGAAACTCCCGGCGGCGCCACGCCCACACCCGTCAGCGTCACACTCTGCGATCGCAACCCATCCGTAAACGTCAGCGTAGCCGTCCGAGTTCCTACAGCCGTAGGAACGAACCCCACCGTCAGCACACAAACAGCATGACCAGCCAGCGACGTCCCACACCCATTCACCACCGTAAAATCCCCCGCCGACACAGCCACGCCAATCAACGTCAGCGGCACATCCCCAGCGTTGGTAATCGTCACCTGCTGCGTCGCACTCGCAGTGTTCAACTGCTGCTGCGCAAAGCTCAACGACCCCGGCGCAAGCGTATCGCTAGCCGGCGACTCTCCCACACCCGTAAGCTGCGCCGTCTGCGTCCCCGTCACACCCGTAGAAGTATCCGTAACCGACACCGTCCCCACACGGTTCCCACTAGCCGTAGGCGTAAACACAATCGACAGCGCACAACCCGTAGAAGCCCCCAGCGTAGCTCCACAAGTATTCGCCGAAATCGAGAAGTCCCCAGTAATCACAGGGCTTTGCAGCGTCGCCGTAGTCCCCCCAGTATTGTTCAAAGTAATAATCTGCGCCGCCGCACTCTGGTTCACAACAGTAGCTCCAAACCCCAAAGCCACCGGATTCAAAGTAATATCCGCCGCCGCCGTCCCCACACCCGTCAACGCACCCGTAGCCTGCCCTCCGCTAACGTTCGCATATACTGTCAGCAACCCACTCCGAGCCCCCGTAGCCGTAGGGGCAAACACCACACTCACAGTGCACGTAGCATTCACCGCCAGCGTCTGCCCCGCGCAAGTATCCGTCTCCGCAAAGTCCCCTGTAACAAGAGGCAAGCCAAACGTAACCGGAGCATTCCCCGAGCTCGTAATCGTAATCGTCTGCGCCACAGACTGCGTCGCAACTTGCTGCGCGCTAAAGCTCAGGCTAGTCGCCGAAAGCGTAATCCCCGGCTGCGCCAGCGACACCGCAGTCAGCAGCGGCGTCTGCCAAATCCCACGCCCATAAGTCCCCGCCCGCAGCATCCCCTTTCGACCATCACCCGTAAGCAGCCCCGCTCCCACAGCCAGCGAAATCACCGGAGAATTCGGCAACCCCGTCCCCATCAAGCTCCAGCAGTTCGAAGCCGCACAAGTCGACACCTGCCGCGTGAAATACACGCCGCTATCCATCGCCACATAAACCGTATTCGCATCATTCGGATCGACCACCACAAAGTTCGCGGGTCCATTCGGCAGGTTCGCCGATACATTCAACCAGTGCGCCCCAAAGTCCGTAGACCGATAAACATGCGGCACCCCACCAAACCCCAGGATCGTCGCATACACCGTCCCACCCGTAGCATCATGCGCATCAACCGCCAGCGACGAAACATCGAACCCATCCGGATTGAACACTCCCGCATTCGCCGTATCGTTCGTCACCGGACTCGTCGCCACATTCACCCAACTCGTCGCCGTAAACGCCGCATTGGCCGCTCGCGTAACAAACACCGCGCCCGGCATACCAAGCCCACCATCCACCGTCCCAGCCATCCCCGCATATACGACCTCCGAACCCGCCAGCTCTGCCACCGTCCCACTCGCCACCGGCCCACCAACACCCAGCGAACGTATCAGCGCATTGCTCGTCGAACACGTCGTAGCATTGCTCCCATCCAATGCCGCACTAATAGCATTCGCACTCGACCATCCCACCCCCGAAGCCGCACCCCGCCACACCCTGCAACTCCCCACCAGCACATCACTCGTCAACGCCGGATCAAGCAGCATCGGAGCATCCAGCAAACTCGCATCGTTACTCACCTGCGTCGCCCCCACCGTCGCCGGAGGCACAAAGCTCCCCGCAGCGCAGCTCCCACCCAAACCACACTGCTTCAAATTCACCCCCGCCCCAATCCCCAGCATCCAGTTCGCCGGCGTACTCGCATCGATCGCCGGCCAACCACCCTCACCCGCAGACATCTGCGCCCAAGCCCCCACCGGCAATGCCGCCGTAGTCGCCGCCGACCCATTCGCCCCCAACCCCACCAGCAGCGTATTCCCCGCGGCCGGGTCCTGCGCAAACCCCACAACCTCCGCCAGCGAACCAATAGCCCCATTCAAATTATCGAAGTGCGTCCCATCGCTCGCATCACACACCGATCCCGTCTCAGCCACTCCATCCAGCGACCGCCAAAGGCCGCCATCGTTCCCCAAAAACACCACCGGCCCGCCACTGCTCTCACCTATCACCGCCAACGCATGTTCCGCCGGCGCAACCTTCGCCGGAGCCCCACACCCATTCAGCGCATTCGTCGTATTCCGCAGCGAGCACGTGCTCGTCCCCGCAGTAATCACGCAGCGATAAAGATCCACCGTCCCCACATAAAGATTCGTCCCACCCGCCACACCAACCGCCGCCATTGCAAGGTTGTAGTCTCCCTGCGCAATCGCCGTGCTCCCACTACCAACCTCCAGCGCCCCATTGTCCACCCTCGCCGCAAACGTCGGCGCCGCCGTCGCACAAGCCCCCGAAGCCGCAGCGCAAAGGTCCTGCCAAAGCCCCTGATCAAGATCGTTCGCATCCACAGTCAGCGCATACAGATCACCCGTATCCGCCCTCACCGCCAGCGTCCCTCGAAAGATCGGGCAACTAGCCCGCCCCACGCCATCCACTCCCACCGGACAGTTCGACACCGTAAGATTCGCCCCCGGCTGCACCACCAGCCGCGTCCACGTCACACCATCCGGCGAGCTGTAATATCCATGAGCTTGCACCGCCGCAAAGAACTCTCCCCGCATCGCATCCCACACCACCGAAGTCACCGCATTGCCCACCTGCCCCGTCCCCAGCGGCTGCGGTTCCTGCACCATGCTGCTGCCGTCATACAGCGTCGCCATCTGCCACGTAACACCCGCATCGGTCGAGTAATAAATCCCCGGAATCGACTCGCTATTCGTAGCCTGCACCACCGCCCCTTGCAACGAAGTAGAAAACGCCGCCACCACCAGCGACGGCATAGCCGTACTAAACGCCAGCCCCGCCACACTCAACCCCGCAAACGAGTGGTTCCCATTCGCCCCATCATGCGACCCGCCAATCAGCGTCCACGTAGCCCCGCCATCCGCTGATCGCAACAACCCCTCGCCGTAATAAGAATCTGCCGCATCATTAGGATCGCCCGTCCCCGCTAGCACCACCGGATTCGCACTCGGTTGCACCACCAGCGCCCCAATTGAAAGCGAAGGAACATTCGCTGACCCCGAAAACACCGGCAGCGTATCCGTCAGCGGCACAAACGCAACCGAACCCACCACCCCGGCAGCATTCGTCGACTTCCAAACCCCACCCCCAGTCGTCCCCACATAAACCGTATTCCCCGTAGCATCATTCGGATCGACCGCCACCGCCGTCACCCGCCCACTCACCGCTCCATAAGCAATCGAAGCAACCGACCCCGGTCCCACCGCTTGCCACGCCGCCGTCTGCCCCTGAATACCCCCACCGGCAAGCAGCATCATAGCGGCCACCACCCCCGCCGCACCACGAAACCCCCTGCTCGCGAAACATCTCAACAGCAAGCGCAACACCCGTCTCACTCTCCCCTATGCCAAACCACTGCACGAAGAGGGCCGAAATCATCCCACGACAGACAAATCTCTTCTCATTCATAAGCAGCAGAAGGTTAGAAATTTCTCATCGCAGGATTGCGCTTGAGTGTAGCAAAAAGTTCAGCACACCCCTAACCTTTGTCATCTCAACCGAACCCTGAGCGAAACCGAAGGGGTAGTGAAGAGACCCCCGTATTGGTTCTCTTTCGCTGTTACACACCTCTGGGTGTCCTATCCTTTGCGCTCTTTGCAAAGGATAGGGTATCGAGCAAAGCTCGACCGCTCTTCTCTAATCCCGCCCCAACCCCTCCCGGCACCACCCCACCGTCCTCGCCAACCCCTCCTCAAACCCCACCACTACCTCATACCCAAACGCCTCTCTCGCAGCCGAAATATCCGCCAGCGACGTATCGATATCCCCCGTCCGCCGTTCCCCATACACCGGCTCCCGCGTCCACCCCGTAATCCCCGCCAGCGTCCGATAAAGCTCATTCAGCGAGTACCGCTCCCCACACCCCACATTGAACACTCGCCCCGCAATCTTCTCCGCCGGAGCCACCAGCGCCAACAAATTCGCACTCACCGCATTATCGATATAAGTAAAATCCCGCGACTGCGTCCCATCCCCCTGAATCACAATCTCACCGCCCGTATCGCCATGCAGCATCTGCATTGCCCACTTCGCAATCACGCCCGAGTAAGGCGAGTCCGGCGCCTGCCTCGGCCCAAAGATATTGAAGTACCGCAAACACGCCGTCTCCATCCCATACACCCGCGCATAGCTCTGCATATAAAGCTCCCCCGCCAGCTTCTGCACCGGATAAGGCGCAATCGGCTGCGGCGTCATCGTCTCCACCCTCGGAAACCCCGGCTGGTTCCCATAAGCCGAGCTCGAAGCCGCATACAGCACCCGCTTCACCCCCGCCGCCCGCGCTCCCTCCAGCAGATTGAACGTCCCATCCAGATTCGCATTATGGCTAGGCCTCGGCTCCTTCACGCTCCGTGGCACACTCGGCAAGGCCCCCTGGTGCAGAATCGCATCCACCCCCACGCAAACCTTTGCCACAGCCTCCGCATCCGCCAGGTCTCCCTGCACAAAATCAACGCCCTGCGGAACATTCTCGAGCTTCCCAGTGGCCAGGTTATCGAACCCACGAACGCCCTCACCCCGCGCCAGCAACGCCTCCGCAAGGTGCGACCCCACAAACCCCGCGACACCGGTAATGAGATATGTGCTCAAGAGCGCAGTCTACCAACTACCCACCTGTGCAGCGAACCGCTCTCTTCATACCGGCACAATCCGGCTATCGAGCACAGCTCGTCCGCCTCAGTAACCGTCTCCCACCCCACCGGTAACCTCCCTCCCTCACCCAAACCGTGTAGCCCGCTTTACCCCCTTCGTCCGCCCAATTGTGCGAAGGAGGAATGTTACTTACTAAGCAACGGCGAGATTCTAACTGTGTCGAAAAGATAAAACCTACCAGGAGA
>Ga0302314_10014924_pt1 | contig 13244 bp, 10 predicted proteins | sample III_Palsa_N2_3_FD_200533 | JGI IMG/M metagenome (GOLD analysis project Ga0302314, IMG submission 200533) | Peat permafrost microbial communities from Stordalen Mire near Abisko, Sweden - III_Palsa_N2_3 | ecosystem: Environmental > Terrestrial > Soil > Palsa > Peat permafrost | place: Sweden...
TGGATTCAAGCTAACTATCTGATTTTATTGGTGGAGCTGAGCGGGATCGAACCGCTGACCTCCTCGTTGCGAACGAGGCGCTCTCCCAGCTGAGCTACAGCCCCACACCACAGATTGCGACAGGCTCCCGAATAGGAGTCTGCCACCACGTTAGTTTAGCAGGGGATGCCCCGCAGAACCAAGTGTGGATTCCGATCAAGCCGCGTTGCTCGCATCTGCGGAAATCAGGACGGCCGCTTCGGAGCAACCAGTTGCATCTCCGCCATAACCCGCTGGAGATCCTTCCAAGCCTCAGCTTTTTGACGAGGATCCCGAAGCAGAAATGCAGGATGATACGTCACCGCAACTTTGGCCCCACATACCGTGTGCCAATGCCCACGCAACGACGCCAGCGATTGTTTGACGCCAAGCAGATACGTCGCAGCCGTCGCACCGAGGGCAACAATGACCTCAGGACGGACAACGTCTATCTGCTGGGCTAAAAACTGCGAGCACGTAGTTGCTTCGATAAATTCCGGCGTCCGATTTCCGGGAGGACGGCACTTCACAATATTTGCGATGTATACCTCTTCTCGCTTCAGACCCATCGCTGCAATCATGTTGTTCAACAGTTGGCCGGCCTTCCCAACGAACGGTACGCCGCTGGCATCCTCGTCTGCTCCCGGACCTTCGCCAACAAACATGAGCCGAGCGTTGGGATCCCCGTCCCCGAACACGATGGTCTTGCGTCCAGCGTACGCAAGAGGGCAACGCTTGCAATCACCGATCTCTGCCCGCACCGACTCCAGCGCTGCCAACCGATCAGCAGTAGGGATCGCACGCGTGGGCAGCGGCGAAAGAGTATCCAATGAGGGTGGTTTGGCCATCGGTGAAGGAAATTCTGATGATACAGCCGGAAGGTCAGGACGGGACACAGCAGGGACAGTGTGAACCGAATCCGCAAGACGTGAAGGTGCGAACCGCGTTTCGGTTGTCATTGATTGCGCAGGTACGGAAGGCTTCTCTAGCAATACCTTCGGCAACAACACTGTGGGTTCATCCCGGCGAAAAAGGTCGTAGACACCCATATCACGCAAGTAATCGACATACGCGCCGAGTTGTCGTTGGAGATCTACCGCTGTCATCTCCTCCATCACGCCGGTGACGGAAGTTTAGCTGACACAGTATAGGTCACCTTGCCTACCCGGATTTCATCCTGCGCAACGCGGCAAGCCTTGATCGAGTTTGAGACGCCAAGGGGCGGTGCACCGGACTGCAGCTGGCGAGCACGGCGCGCTGCACCCTTCACAAGACTGTATTTATTTTGGAGCGGTTCCTTGTCTGCCATCGACGAACCTCCGGGGAGATGATTTATCTTAGCGCCGAACCGTGTGCGCGCATGTCTCGCGAAGTGGAAATCTTGGTACATTCTTTTGCGCGCAGCTCCGAATCAACTACCAGCGGCGGCAACGCCGAAGCTTGCGAGTGCCGCCTCCAGGCGTGGGGATCGCGCGCCCGTGATGCACCGGGCAGCAAAATCTCCTTCTGTCGGCGTCGCATCGCCGCGTGCAGTGAGCACGATCGCCCGCATCTCTGACGCAGCCTGGTCGAGAGCATCATTCACCAACGCATAGCGATAGTCATCAATCCTCTGTAACTCGGTTCGCGCTTCCGCCAGTCGACCCTCGATGATCGATTCGTTGGCAACTCCCTCTGCCTGGCTTCGATTGCGCAGGCGCCGCTCCAGTACCTCCGGGCTTGGCGGGAGTATGAAGATGGAAACCGCCTCTGGCAGCTTCTCCATCACCTGAAGTGCGCCTTGAACATCGATGTCCAGAAGAAGGTCGGTGCCGTGGTCACGCGCCATATCGAGCGCAGCCATCGCGGTTCCGTAGTAGTTTCCAAAAACTTCCGCCCACTCCAGAAATTCGCCCGCGCCGATCATCCGCTCGAAGTGTTCGCGCGTGGTGAAGTGATATTCCCGGCCGTCCTCTTCCGAGCCGCGCGGCTTTCGCGTGGTATACGAGACGGAAAAGTCTAAGCCCGAAACAAGGCGACGCACCTCATTGACGAGAGTCGATTTGCCCGATCCGCTCGGCGCCGAAATGATGAACAGAATGCCAGCCATAGCTCTCGTTGTTTTCTGTAGTGTAACCCGTGCACGATGGCCGGGCGCTAGGCTGTTCCTTCACCCGCTTCGCTGAGCGCCAGGTCACCTTCTCCGAATTGCAGGTGATACAGGCGGTTGTACGTGCCGCCCTGCGCCAGAAGCTCTTCGTGCGAACCGAGCTCCGTGATGTACCCCTCTTCCATCACCGCTATGCGATCTGCGCTGCGAACCGTTGAGAGTCTGTGCGCAATCACTAGAACCGTGCGGCCGTGCATTAGGTTTCCAAGCGCGGCTTGCACCGCTGCCTCGCTCTCAGTATCCAGCGAGGAGGTCGCCTCATCGAGGATGAGGATCGGGGCATCCTTCAGCAACGCACGAGCGATGGCAAGCCTCTGGCGCTCGCCACCAGATAAGCGTGCGCCGCGCTCACCAATCAGCGTGTCATAACCGTGCGGCAGCCGCTCAATGAAGTCATGGGCCAGCGCGGCCTGCGCAGCCGCAATGATGCGTGCCATAGGAACATCAGGCTGACCATACGCAATATTGTTACGTACGGTGTCGTTGAATAGCACGGTCTCCTGCGTAACCTTACCTATCTGCTTGCGAAGCGAGACCAGCGTGAGATCGCGAACATCGTGATCGTCCAGATAAATGGCGCCGCCCGTAACGTCGAAGAACCTTGGAAGCAAATTCACGAGCGTCGATTTACCTGCGCCACTCGGGCCAACGAGAGCCACCACCTCACCTCGGCGAACGGTAAGCGAGACGCCATGCAAAATCTCTTTGCATTCCCCGTCGCGCTCGTAACCGAAACGGACATCGCGAAAATCAATAAGTCCACCGAAGCCCCTAAGCCCTATGGCCTTCTTGCGTTCCTGCACTTCGTCCTGGGCGTCAATGAACTTAAAAATCTCCTCACTTGCGCCAACCGCCTGCTGGAAACTGTTGTAATACGTCGGCATCTTCCGAACCGGGTCGTATAGGAGGATGACCGCAGCAAGAAACGTGATGAACTCTCCAGCCGTTCCTCCGTACTGTATGGAGTGTCGGCCATACCAAAGCAGTAGCGCGATGGCAACCGCTCCGAGCGCATCCATGAGCGGCGACGAAATGGCTTGCACCGAAACGGAACGCATATTCGCGATGAGCAGTCTGTCGGCAGCCTTACGGAACCGGCTCATCTCCCAGGGCTCCATACCAAACGCCTTCACGATGCCGTTACCCATGATTGTCTCTTGCACAATGTTCTGGATCTCGGCAAGCTTGTCCTGTCCACGGCGAGTGGTCTTCCGAACGCTACGCCCGACACGGCGCGTAGACCCAACAATGATCGGGACAAAAATCAGCAGTACCCAGGACATTCGGCCGCCGACGATGATGACTACCCCGACCATGAAGATGAGCGTGAAGAACTGTTGAATAAAGTCGCTCATGACCGTGGCCATCGCAGACTGCACACGCTCCACGTCATTGATGAGAGTAGAGATTAGCGTGCCCGATGTGTGGCGCTGAAAGAAAGCGGTTGAGCGTTTCAGAAGGGAGTCGTACAGGTCATTCCGTAGGTCGGTAATCATGCCAAACCCGGCCTTGTTGGCCAGCAGCGTACCCATGTATTCGCACAGGTTCTTGATGATCGCGGAAGCAACAAGAGCGACCGCAACGACCGTCCAGGCATTGTGGAAGTGGCGGGGTAGCAATACCTGCAAGTTGACGTGAAGATGGGTGTGAGGAATGACGAAATTGAGGACCTTGTCGGGCGCTGAAGCCGCACTCAAAACGTTATCGATGATCGGCTTGATCAGCAGGACGCGAAAGGCTGCTAGCGCGGCAACGACAACCATCAGTATCACGGAAAAAAGCCAATATAGAGTGTACGGTCTCATGTACCCGAGGAGACGCAGGACGAGCTTCATCCTTGACTCCAAATTATGCGTGTCAGATACATCCTGGCGAATATTTTCATCAATCGTTAGTGTACCGCCGCCCTCGCGAACAGCGTCATCCCTGTTTGTGGGGCATGTCCCGATGCGACGACTTCGCACGATATCCGGCCGCTCCGAGTCGCTTCTTCAGCTCCTCCGCAATCATCACGGAGCGATGTTGGCCTCCCGTGCAACCGATTCCAATCGTGAGATAGCTCTTACCCTCGTGGATATAGTGGGGCAGCAGAAACGTCAGCATGTCGGTGACTTTGTCCAGAAATTCCTGTGTTTGCGGGAACTGACGGACATATTTCGCCACCTTGGGATGCTTTCCAGTCAGTTTGCGAAATTCGGGGACGAAGTGAGGGTTGGGAAGAAACCGAACGTCGAAGACCAGGTCTGCATCGCTTGGGACGCCGTTTTTGAATCCAAAACTAGTGACGGAAATCGTGAGGTTGCGATCGTTTTTACTTACGCCACGCGTGAATTGTGCGTTGATGTGCGCGCGGAGTTCATGGACATTGAAACGCGACGTATCGAGAAGGATATCCGCGACATTTCGAACCGGATCGAGCCTTCGGCGTTCAGCGCGTATCGATGTGGTGACCGTCTCTCCGCGACCAAGAGGATGCGGTCGGCGCGTCTCAGAGAACCGCCGAATCAATGCGTCGTCAGAAGCTTCAAGGAAGACAACCCGGGTAGGTAGAACTTTTTTTACCTTCGCTAGAATCGATGGGAAGCGGTCGAGGCGACTGCCTTCGCGCACATCCACCACCATCGCGGCGTGTGTGATCTCGGCGGACTTCGCAACCAGGTCCGCAAAGCGCGGAATCAGTTCAAGCGGAAGATTATCGACAGAATAGAATCCCAGGTCTTCGAACGTCTTGAGCGCCGAAGCTTTTCCAGAGCCAGAAAGGCCCGTAAGGATAACAAGCTCGCGCGGCTCAACATCGCTCGCCCGCCTCCGTTCCCTTGCAGACGCTTTACTTCGTGCCTTCACGGGCAGGTTCTTTGCCTTGCCGGAGACCTTCGAAGAATGGGTGGTCATCAGGAAATCGTAGCATCATCAAGGGTCGGCACCCTCCGGACGAAGCCCGAAGGATGCCGGAAGGATTAGTTGAACGCGGGCATGGCCCTTGGGCGATCGCGCACCGTCGCATAGCGTTCCTTATGACGAATGGCCTGCAGTTCCACCTTCTGTAATGCATCCCGGAGGGACGTCTCCATCTCAGCAGATTCACAGGTAGCCACCAGGCTGTCGTTGCGGCACTGCACTCTGACTTCGGCGATCTTGCGATACTTATCTTCCGTGAGAATGAAGTGCGCACTGCTGCAGCGATTCGCGACGAGGGCAACTCGACCCATTCCCGCTTCAGCAATCGTTCTAAGCTTTGGTGTGACGACGGTGTGACGTCCGGTGTATTCCATGATCATGAAGGATTCTCCTTGCAGCGCGAACGCTGCGGTTGAGACTCATGAGATGCAGCCATCGGCTAATGGAAAAACAAACTAGCGCTGGCGCCTTTGATGTGTGCTTGGAATTTGCATGTCTTCGCGATACTTGGCAACCGTGCGCCGAGTGACTTGGATACCCTGCCGCTGTAACTCTGCGGCCAGATACTCGTCGGTCCACGGTTTGCGAGGATCCTCCTCTTCGATGAGCTTCTTCACCCTTCTTTTCAGAAGAAGCAAAGGCAAATCTCCCCCCTCCGGTCCACCAACACCTTCGGAGAAGAAGAATCTTAGCTCATAAACACCCTGTGCGGTATGTACATATTTATTTGCCACCGCCCGGCTGACCGTAGAGGGGTGGACCCCAATCTCTTCCGCCACCTCCTTAATCATCATTGGATGCAGGCTTTCCACGCCCCGATCAAGGAACTCCCGCTGGCGTCGGACGATGATTTCGCAGGTGCGAACAATCGTATTTTTACGTTGCTCAATGTTGCGAAGTAGTTGAATCGCGGACTTGTAGCGCTCTTTCACGTACTCTCGAACGTCCCGGTCAACCGTCTTTTCGCGCAGCATGCGCCGGTAGCCTTTATTGAGACGCAAGGCAGGCATATCCTCTTCGTTCATCACGACCACATACTCATCGTCGCGCTTCACAAATGCGACGTCCGGCTCGATCAGGCGAGTCTCCACCTCGCTATAGCGTTGGCCTGGCCGCGGATCCAGCGTGCGGATCAGCTCAATCGCCTCGTTGACTCTCTCAGCCGGCCGTCGACAAAGTCGAACAAGCTCCCGCATATCCTTCTTTTGCAACAGCGCAAGATGCTGGCTCACGATGAGAGCGGCGGTATCGATCGTCGGTAGTCGCTGATCGTCGGATTGGGTCTCCACCGGGGCTTTCGCCCGGCGCGCCTCAGCAATTTCCAGGTCACGACGCAGCGCATCCAGCTGACACAACAAGCATTCACGTAAATCTCGGGTCCCGACTCCCGGAGGGTCAAGGTGAATAACCACAGCACGCGCTTGCTCAATCAAGGCCAGGCACTCTGCCGACGTCATCTCCGAGCCTGGTAACGCAGCGCACATCGATTCCGCGAGCTCTTCAGAACTTGCTGTCAGATAACCGTTCTCGTCCAGGTTTCCGATGATTAGCTCAGCCACGGTCTTCAGATCGTCGCCCAACGTCAGTGAGCCTAGCTGCCACATCAGATGGTCGGTCAAGGTGCTGGGCTGAGATAGGAACTGTTCGAAGGATGGCTTGTCCAGATCTTCGAAATTGGAAGCCGTGCGATAACCAGGATCTAAATAGTCCTGAAAGTAACTACCAAAATCAATCTCGTCGAAGGGATCCTTCTCTTTATGCTCCGCCTCGCCGGCTACGTCCTCGGCGCTTCGTTCGCGGGTCCCCTCTTTGCCCGACCGCTCATCCAAAGTCTCGGTAGACTCGTCGATCTCCTCAAGCACTGGATTTGCAACCAGCTCCCCATTAATCATGTCCTTCAACTCAAGCTTATTGAGCGCCAGGACGCTGACCATCTGGACCAGTCCCGGGGTCAATACCTGGCGTTGAGAGAGCTTGACGTTTAAATGGGGCTGCAACAACGGTTCTACCTCGCAAATAGCCTGGAAAGGTTCTACCGTGCCGCCGGCAACTTACCAGCACGCTAAGGGCCAGTTTATCGCGCAATTATAGAAAAAGATTAAACTTCGGAATCCATTTCGACACCCCACTCCACGGACGCCCCGCTAAACCAAGGAAAATCCTTCGCCAAGATATACCCGCTTGACGTCAAGATCTCGCCCCAGTTCCCCCGGAGTTCCGGTCCGGAAGATGCGACCCTCATTGATGATGTACGCGCGATCAGTAACCGACAACGTCTCCCGAACATTGTGATCGGTGATCAGCACGCCGATGTCGGCAGCCTTCAGATCAAAGATGATCTGTTGAAGCTCCAGAACAGCAATCGGGTCAATTCCGGAAAACGGCTCATCCAGCAGAATAAACGCAGGTTCGATCGCCAGGCATCGGGCAATTTCAACGCGACGGCGCTCTCCCCCGGACAGCGCGTAGCCGCGAGTCTTGCGTACATGTCCCAGATTTAGCTTAGCGATAAGGCTTTCGGTACGCTTGCGCCTAACCTCCCAGGTGAGGTGCTGAGTCTCGAGCACCGCCAGGATATTTTCCTCAACTGACAGATTTCTGAAAACCGATGGCTCTTGCGGAAGATAGCTGATGCGATGCTCGCGGGCCCGGAGATACATCGGTGTGCGGGTGATGTCGACTCCGTCTGTAAGTATCCGGCCGGAATCTGGCCGCACCAAGCCGACGATCATGTAGAACGATGTCGTCTTGCCTGCTCCGTTCGGCCCCAACAGGCCCACAACCTCGCCCTGGCGGATCTCGAGGCTGACGCCACGAACCACCTGGCGACCTCCATAGGCCTTCGTCAGATCCTCGGTCTGGAGGGTTCTCATCTAGCTAATGCCTCTCTTCCTTCTTGCTCGGAGGAACGTTCGTTTCAGTGTGAACACGTTCCGCTTTTCCCTTGGGCAAGCCCTGTTCCCCAGCCACCACAATCGTACTACCTGCATCGCCAAAGATCAGCGTAGTGCCGGTTATGCTGCCCTGCTGGGTATCCGTAATGTGCGCCGGAACGGAAGGCGTGCCCGTCAAAATGTAGTTTGCCTTGGAAGCCGTATAGAGCAACTGCTCGCCCGTCCCGTGGCGCCCAGGCTGGTCAATCTGGACCGTCCCGTAAACGACCACCCGATCAATCAAGCCGCCGAAGGGATTCGGTTCGCTGCTCGAAGACGGCACCGAAGGCGCTGTGGCCGAAGTGTGAGCAGCGGCAAGGAAGGCTACAGCATGTTGTCCGCGCACTTCGCCCATCGTGCCCTCGATCGTCACGCCGCCGGAGAAGGTCGCCTCCCGCCGCAGGTCGTTGTAGTCCATCTTCGGGCTGGCGACGCGGATCACACTCGGCAGGCGAACCGGCGCTCCCGGCTTCGGCGCAGGCGCGCTCGAGGCAAGGATGGCATGAACGAGACCGTCGGGCTTGCCGGGTCGCGCACCGAAAGTTCGCTTGATCCCGTCAAAGAGCAGGATCGCCGCTTGGATCTGCGACGCATCCTGCCACATGCGGGCGGGCGCTGCATCCGTGCCATAGAAGGTGGCGAACCGTGTCGCGTGATCAAAGTGTGCGCTTGCCGCCAACACGTGCGTCATGGGCTCGGGCTTCGCGTTCAAGGACACATTCGGTGTGGTCGCCGCGGCATTCTGGAACGTAGCCTGCACACCGCCGCTCGCTTCGGCATCTTGCGTGCTTTGGTTCAGCGCGACGGTCGGCGCAACGATTGATCCATCCTCGCCCTCCAGGTGGACGCTACCCGTGAGCGTGAGAATCTGGGTTTGCCCCTCATAACTTGCGCGCGCCGCCGTCCCACTAGTCGTAGAGGCTGGCGAAGTCGACCCAGGCTTTGCAGCGGCTCGGTTATGGAAGATCACATTGCCCGCCTGCACTGCTGACGCAATGCTCATGGCCACGGTCGGTGACGGCGCCCCGGCAGAAGGCACAGACGCGAAGGAAATTTCGAGCGAGTCGCCGCTGCTGATCTCCTGCTCGCCCAGAGGCGCATCCTGTTGCAGCTGCGTGTGCCCGATTCCGTATAGCTTCTCCGGATGCACCTTGCCATCGGCCGCCTGCGCGAACGTGGTACGAAGGTCATCCGCGCGTACCTGCACATTCTTTAACCCCGGGACCTTGGAGCTCTCGACGGATCCCCCCTTTGCCTGCGCGACAACCGACTGCCCGCTCGCATGCGCTGAGCCGATCGCACGAATCTCGGTGAGATGTGCTGGAGATTTATGTTCCCCGGGAGCGAAAAGAGCAATGATCTTTGCGCCATCCATTGAGCGCATCAAGCCGCTTGGATTCGGCTTGCGATCGACCATGGAGAGCTTCGCCCCACCGGTCGCGACGACCCTTGTCGGCTGCCCCTGCGCATTCATCGCTACATCCACCACAGCTGCGGAACCTTGTACCGGTCTCAGGGGGTTGCTATCGACCAGCACCACATCGCCGCTCAACTTTGCCGTTTGCGGAATCGACTGTGCGTTGAGCGACGCCTCGAGACGATTGGCAGTAACCCGCTGGTTCTTGTCCGTCAGCACGACGTGATTGTTGCTCTGCACGCTTTGGATCGAGCCATCCTTGCGAAGGTCCATCACCGCAGAGTCGGCTGTCATCCTGCGCCCGTCGGATGTAACCACAGGCGCCGTGAGCTTGGCCACGTTCTCGTCGCGCCGCATGTCCGCACGCGCGGCGATCACATGCAATGGCTTCCCGTGCGCGAGGCCATCCATATGAACATTTGCCAGCAGCTTGATGGTGTTCTCGTTGGTGTCGAACTCGGCGCCAACCGCGGTGCAGGTCATGTCGCCGTAGCTGAATTCCACCTGTTGGTCGGTTGCAGCAACTCCGAGCTTGCGCGCGTAGACCAATCCGCTAGTGCGCACGTGGATCACCGGGGCTGACTGCAGCTTAGCCTTCGAGGAGGCTATGGGCTGTGACGCCGAGTGACCTCCGTTGGCCAGACCTTCCGGCGGATGGATGTCCATGAAGACCTCGCCCTTGGCGCGCGCCACCTGCTCATTCTGGTCGTACTCCATGTCAGAGCCGTAGATGTGATCAGCGGCATCGCCATGGCTGTTGTAAAGCAGCAGTTCGGCGTCGTGCAGGGCATACTTGCCGCCACCTAGCGTGCTCTCGGTCTTGGCGCGGATCGTGAAAATCTTCTTGCCCTTGAGCGACTGGGAGTACGTAACTCCGTTCGAGTCGTGCGTGACGGACACACCCGAACGTGCAATGATCTGGCGATATGCCTTCAACGCTCGAAAGCGGCCGTAACCAATGAACGCAGCCAGAACTCCCGCCAGAAGCAGGGCTCCCGTTAACAGTACCCACCGAAGCCTTTGTATCGACAGCTGCATCGTTCTTCGTAGTTCCCTGCTCTATCTTCTCATTGCGCGAATGGCCTCTTGCTGACGGTGAGACGAAGCAATCGCTAGAATGTGGAGATGGCCGATCAGTTATATCTCAGTTTGTGGTATCCGAACTTTCGATTGGAGTCGCTGCCGGCAGCGTTGGTCGGCGTGTTGCGGCAGTTTGCGGTCATCGCCAAGGACGGCCAGGCGAACAGCGCGCTTGGGCGCGTGGCAGCCGCGAGCGTGTATCCGATCGACTGGACCGAGTCACCCACCTATCAGCGAATTTACGTGAATGATGACCGGGCACAGACCTCCGAGGACACGGAAGGTTCCATCATCGAGAACGCCGTTGCCGAAGCCACTGAGCAGCTGCATGACGACATGGCCTACGAGTTCGAGATGCGCTGGATGCTGTGGCTTCCGGAAGTTGCGGAAGCGGGGTTGGATACAGCGTGGCGCCTCGAGCCCTGGAGGGTCAAGATCACGGGCTTCGGTCCGCAGTTTGATGCAGGCAGCTTCGAACAGAATGGGCAGATCCGCGTGGACTTTGGCCTCGACACGCCCTGGGTGCTCGAAGACGAGTCGCTCGACGAAGATGCTGCGGAACGCATCAAGCACAACGTGGAGAAGCTGCTGGCGTTCACCCTGAGCGTGGAAAAACACTGCGGCATCTCCAGCCGCTTGTTGTGGACCGAGAGCGGCGAGCCGCTGGCTGAGAAATTAATTGCGCGATTGCAGCGGCTGAATTGAGGCCGGGGGGCCCCTCCCCTCCCAAACTTTTTGATCCAAATTGCCGAGACGTAGGCGCTTGGGCGCGGACCTGTGAAATTCTGCTTTCGCGGGAGTCACGTTTGTTCGAGAGTCAGCCTGCGGTAACGATCTCGGGGAATCGGCTGGAACTAAAGCGTCTGTGAGAAGGATATCCCTGTAGGCAGTGTGACGATCTCAGATAGGTCGCTGATTCCATGGATCGTGGTCACGATTGCCAATAGGATCGCCAACCTAGTACGTCGGACAAGGGGGTTGGGATCCATCACCATGACCTGTTCGAAGAACGCATCTACTTCTGGTCTAAGCCGCGCTATTCGTTCGAGTGCGGCAACATAATCGTGCTGGGCAGTCAACGCTTTGACGTCAGCCTCAACTGTTTCCGCGGCATCCCAAAGAGCTGCCTCGGCTGGTTCAGCAGTGCCACCTCCGCCCTGAAACACAACTTTTAGTTCTCCAGTTTCGGCCGCCTGGGCGAGGATGTTCTTCATCCGTTTGAAAGCGGCACTCACAGCTAGGAAGTCTGCGCTACCCCGAACGGCGGTGACAGCATTAGCGCGGGCTATGAGATCGGGAAGATCATCCGACCCGGCGGCCATGGCCGCTTTAGCGACGTCATAGGCCAATAATTGACGTTCACGGAGATAGAAGTCAATGCGCTCGTTGAAGAAGACCCTGAGTCTTTCTGTGACCTCAGGCTTCGGAGCGACAGCGCCAATGACCTCGGAAAGCAGCAGCGGCAAATGGGTCCTGGACTCGACGAGGATACTGACGATGGCGTTGGCAGCACGTCGTAGAGCGAAGGGGTCCTTGGATCCGGTGGGCTCCAAGCCGAGAGCGAACATATTAGCGATAGTATCGATGCGGTCGCCGAGGCCAAGAATGCAACCTTCCGCTGAGCGCGGGATGGCGTCGCTGGCTGAAGCTGGCAGGTATTGGTCGTAGATGGCCTGCCATGTAATGGCGACACGGTCTTTGTCTGCAGCTAGCCTAACGTTCTTATCAGCTTCACCCTTGAAGTACAGTCCGCCGATGATGCCTTGAAGCTCCGTAAACTCCTTGACGAGTTCGCTAGTGAGGTCAGTCTTCGCAAGACGAGCGGCATCGCTAAGCGCGTTGTGATTGACCGTAAGGCCGCGGGCTTCGGATAGCTCCGCGAGTCTACGGCAGATCTCCAAGACGCGCTCGGACTTTTCGGCGTAGCTGCCAAGGTCTTTCTGGAAGGTGACGTTCTCGAGCAGCTTCACGCGGTCGGAGAGGGGGACGCGCTGGTCGAACTCCCAGAAGAAGCGGGCATCGTTGAAGCGGGCACGCAGAACGCGCTCGTTGCCCTGACGGATGGTGGCGGCGTTCTCATCGTTGAGCGCGATGTTGGTCACGGTGAGAAAGTGCGGCGCCAGCTTGCCGTTCGCGTCTTCGACCGCGAAATATTTCTGGTGGTCGCGCATGACCGTGACCAGGACTTCTTCGGGCAGCTCGAGATAGGCGGCCTCGAAGTTGCCAAGCAGCACATCTGGCCATTCCGTCAGGTGGGTGACGGCGTCGACCAGGGGATGATCTTCACGCCAGCGGGCGTTCGGAACTTCGCGCGTAACGTGATCGAGCGCCTTGCGGATCTTCTGGCGCCGAACCTCGACATCGGCGATCACGTGCTCGCCTTCGAGTTGCGCGAGGTAGCTGCTCGGCGTCTGGATCTCAAAGGCGTCTCCGCTGGACAACACGCGGTGACCATACGTTGCACGCCCAGCGGTCTTTCCGGCGAAGGTCACAGGCACGATCTCTTCGCCGAGCAGGCACGCGAGCCAAAGGACGGGGCGGACGAAACGCTCAGGCTTGCCGGGGCGCCAGTACATGTTTTTCGGCCAGTAAATCGCCCCGATCTCTTTGGGAAGCTCCCCTGCGAGGACTTCGGCGGCAGTGCGGCCGCGCTTGAGCGAGGAGGCGGCGAGGTAGTCGCCCTTGGGCGTAGAGATGGTTTTCAGGTCAGCAACCGCGACGCCGGACTTGCGTGCGAAGGCTTCGGCGG
>Ga0302314_10014928_pt1 | contig 13243 bp, 10 predicted proteins | sample III_Palsa_N2_3_FD_200533 | JGI IMG/M metagenome (GOLD analysis project Ga0302314, IMG submission 200533) | Peat permafrost microbial communities from Stordalen Mire near Abisko, Sweden - III_Palsa_N2_3 | ecosystem: Environmental > Terrestrial > Soil > Palsa > Peat permafrost | place: Sweden...
TGATGGTGGCGAACTATGTGCACTTCGATCTGGCGACGACGCCCGCGCCGGGTGCGGATGCGGGGTGCATGTGGAAAGGGACGCCCGTGATGTGCGGGCCGCGTGGGCTGCCGAGTGCGCCGAATCTGCTGTTTCATAACGACGGCAATGGGCGGTTCTCGGATGTGAGTAAAGCTGCGGGAATTGAGAAGACGAATGGGCATTATTGCTTCTCGGTGACGACGCTGGACTACAACGAGGATGGGTGGCCGGATATCTACGTAGCGTGCGATTCGACGCCTGCGATCTTGTATCGGAACAATCACGATGGGACGTTTACCGATGTGGCGGTGGATGTTGGCGCGGCGTTTAACGAGGATGGGCGCGAGCAGGCGGGGATGGGTTCGACGGCGGGCGACTATGACGGGGATGGGCACATCGACCTGTTCAAGACGAACTTTTCGGATGATACGGCGACGCTCTATCGCAACCACGGGGATGGGACGTTCAGCGATGAGACGTTTGCGGCGGGGTTGGGGATCAATACGGATGCGCTGGGGTGGGGCGCGATGTTTGCGGATGTGGACAACGATGGATATCCGGACCTGCTGGTGGTGAATGGGCATGTGTATCCGGAGGTGGACTCGGCGAAGCTGGGGGCGGCGTATCGGGAGCCGAGGTTTCTCTACTGGAACCAGGGGAATGGGAAGTTCAAGGATGTGTCGAAGAGTGCGGGGCCGGGGTTGACGGAGGCGTTGTCGGGGCGGGGGCTGGCGGTCGCGGACCTTTGGAACGATGGGCGGCTGGAGGCGGTGGTGAACAACCTGAGCGATCGGCCGATGCTGCTGGTGAACGAGGCGAAGAATGCGAATCATTGGCTGGGGATCAGGCTGGTGGGGACGAGGTCGAACCGGTCGGCGATTGGGGCGCGGGTGGTGGTTGAGGGGGCGAAGCGGAACTGGGTGGATGAGGTGCGGAGTGGGTCAAGCTACAACAGTTCGAGCGATCTGCGGCTGCACTTTGGGTTGGGTTCGGAGACGGCGGTGAAGCGTGTGAGCGTGCGCTGGCCGAGTGGAGGGAAGGAGAGCTTTGCGGTCGAGGGGGTGGATCGGATGGTGGAGTTTGTTGAAGGGAAAGGTAAGGTACAGCCTTAAGGCATGTCCTGCCGGACGGGCGCCCTACGCGGGCCGCGGTCACTTCGTGACGTGTGATCCGCTTCGCGATGGTGCTCCCGATGGTCGCAAGCAGAATCTTGTGCCGACCAACGGGAGGGCCACGCAAAGCGATCACACACCACGAAGTGGTCGCCGCCCGCGCAGGGCGCTTGTTCTGTGAAAGAATAGCCGCGGAATCGAAGCCGTCTGGCGATGTCGCCAAGGTATGAGGTGACCATGAAGCGCGCCAATCCCGGGGGATCCCGGGTAGGGAATACGGTAGCTGGCAAAGACCAGGCAGCGAGCCAGTCGGGACAGGGGATGCCTCGGCACCGCGCCATCTATGAAGAGCTTCACGCGGAGATACTGAGCGGAGTCTACAAATCGGGGGATCGGCTTCCGAGCGAGGCGGTGCTGTGCGAACGGTTTGGGGCGTCGCGCATCACGATTGCTAAGGCGTTCCAGGGATTGCAGCGAGAGCGGCTGGTGGTGCGGCGACCCGGCTCGGGCACGTATGTGGAAGAGCCGGAGCAGACGCCGTCGATGCAGTTCGGGTTGCTGATCCCGGACCTCGGGACGACGGAGATCTTTGAGCCGATCTGCCAGGGGATGATGTGCTCACCGGTAGCGAAGGCGCACTCGTTGACGTGGGGGCACTCGAACCCGAACGAGGCGGATCGCGAGATGGCTGCGGAGCAGCTTTGCCAGCACTATATTGCGCAGCGGGTGGCGGGGGTGTTCTTCGCGCCACTGGAGTACACGGCGACGATGGATGCGGCGAACCGGAGGATCCTGGGGAAGCTGGAGCGCGCGGAGATTCCGGTGGTGCTGCTGGACCGCTGCGTGGAGCGATATCCGGGACGATCGAACTTCGATCTGGTGGGCATCGATAACCATCGCGCGGGACATATGCTGACGCGGCACATGATCGAGATGGGGGCGAAGCGGGTCATCTTTGCAGCGAGACGGCATTCGGCGTCGACAGTGGAGAAGAGGATTGCGGGGTATCGCGAGGCGTTGTCGGCGGTGCGGCTGGGGGATGTGGGCGCGGTGGTGACGGGCGACTTTGAAGATGCGAGTGCGGTGAAGGCGATGCTCGAGCGCGAGCGGCCGGATGCGATTGTGTGTGCGAATGACGTGACGGCGGCGCGGATGATGCAGACGCTGCTGGGGCTTGGCGTGGAGATTCCGGAGGAGGTGCGGATGGCGGGGATCGACGATGTACGCTATGCGCGGTTTCTTCCGGTACCGCTGACGACGATTCGGCAGGACTGCATGGAGATTGGCGCGGTAGCGATGGCGACGATGCTTGATCGGCTGCTGCGGCCGAATCATCCGGTGCGGGATGTGATGGTGCGGGGGGAGCTGGTGGTGCGGCGATCGAGTGGTGGAGTGTAGAGGTTGAGCGTTGTCGTGTCTGTCGGGTAGGATCTTGACGTAGTTTTGGAGGGTGTATGAGCTCGTCGCATGAATCGCATTCGTTGGTGGAACGGTTTTGGCCGGTGCTGGTGATTGTCTATGGTGTGCTGTTCGTTTCGATGCTGGTGTCGTTTCATCCAACGACTTAGAGCTGAAAGGCGCCCTGCGCGGGCGGCGATCACTTCGTGACATGTATACCGCTTCGCGTGGTCCGACAGATGGTCGGCACAGACTTCTGTTTGCGACCAGCGGGAGTACCACGCGAAGCGATCACACACCACGAAGTGGTCGCCGCCCGCGCAGGGCGCTCTAAGTCGTTATGGGCAGTCTTTTAATTTCGTCTCGGCGAAGGGAAGGAACAGCAGAACGACTGTTCCCGAGCCTCGACTGCTGCGGATGGAGATCGTGCCGGAGTGGCGCTGCATGATGTCGGCGCTGATCCATAGGCCGAGGCCGGAGGCGTTGATGCCTTTGGTGGTGAAGAACGCGTCGAACATGCGGCGCTGCGTGGCGTGATCTATGCCGGTTCCGGTGTCGGCGATGGTGAGGACGAGGCCCTTGCGGTCAGTCCTCCAGTGGCGGCCTTCGCGGCTGCGGACCAGGAGCCGTCCGCCGCACGGCATCGCGTCGACGGCGTTGGTGACGAGGTTGCTGAGCACCTGGCGTACGTCGCCTTCGAAGCACTCGACCGGCTGATTGGCGCGCTTGCGCTTTTCGACCGTGATGCCCGCGTTCTTGAGACGCGCTTCGTAAAGATTCAGCGTGGTTGAGAAGAGGCTGAGGCAGGTGATGGGCTGCGGCCTGGACGACTGCTTGTGAAAGCGGAGGGTCTGGTTGGCGATGATGGCGATGCGGCGGAGTTCGAGCTCCGCCTGATCGAGCCACTGCTGCTGTTGGGCGTCCTGCGAGACGACGCGGGCGAGATAGAGCAGGTTGGTTACGGCTTCGAGCGGGTTGTTGATCTCGTGGGCCATGCTGGAGGCTACGCGCCCAACGGCGGCGATCTTCTCGCTTTGCATGAGGGCAGCTGCGGTTTTTTCGTTGTGGGCAAGCTGCAGCCGCGCTTCGAGCAGGGTCATGACCTGGCGGGCGAGAGCTTCGAGAGCGCTGATCTGGGCGTGGCTGAGGACGCGCGGTTTGATATCGAAGACGCAGACCGTGCCGAGGATGTGGCCGTTGGGAGCGATGAGCGGCGCACCGGCATAGAAGCGGATCCGCGGGCCGCCGAGGACGAAGGGGTTCTCGGCAAAGCGGGGATCGAGCAGGGCGTCTTCGACGATGAGCGTCCGGGGCTCAACCATGGCACAGGCGCAGAAGCCGTCGGAGCGGCCGGTCTGGTTGGTGCCGAAGCCAAGCTCGGACTTGAACCACTGGCGCTCGTGGTCGACCAGGGTGATGGTGGAGAAGGGCGTATCGCAGAGGTAAGCGGCCAAGGCGGTGACATCGTCGTAGCTCCGCTCGGGCGCGGTATCGAGGATGGCGTACTCCCGCAGCGTGGCGAGCCGGCCAACATCGTTTTCTGGGATCGGGGCTGAGAATCTCACTGGAATCAAGGGATATCTGTCGATTAGAACAGAGTGCGGGTGCGAAATCACGCGTGCCGTGAGGATACAGGAGCGCCCGGTGCGATGGGAGAGGTTACGGCTGGGTAAGACCGGATCGGGACGGTTAGAATGGCGGGCATGTTGTGCAGGCGGGCTTTCGTTTTTCTAGTGGCGATGGGTGGGGGAGTGCTCTCGGCGTCGGCGGTGCGCGCGCCGGAGAGCAAGCCGGTGGCGGATGCGCGGGTGTATGCGCGGGATCTTGCGGGCAGGCCGGTGCGGTCGCTGGGGGAGCGTGGGACGCGGGCGGTGGTGCTCTATTTCGTGGCGTCGGATTGCCCGATCTCGAACCGGACATTTCCCGAGATGAAGCGGGTGCGGGAGGCGTTTGCCGGGCAGGCCGTACGGTTCTGGTTTGTGTATGCGAATCATGGGGAGTCGGTTGCAGCGGTGCGGGTGCATCAGGCGAGTTTTGATGCGGGGGGAGAGGCGATTCTCGATACGGATGGAGCGCTGGCGCGGATGACCGGAGCGAAGGTTACGCCGGAGGTTGCGGTGCTGACTCCGGCGGCTGGAACGGGGCAAGCGCGGTGGGTGGTGCGGTATACAGGAAGGATCGACGACCGATATGTGCGGCTGGGATTGGAGCGGCCGCAGGCGAAGGAGCATTTCGTGGAACGGGTAGTGCGGGAGGTGCTCGATGGGAAGCCTGTGGAACAGGCTACGGGGACGCCGGTTGGGTGCGGAATTGTTGGGCCTGAAGCGAGTGTGGGGAGTGGACGGTGAGGTTGGCGGGGTGCGTGTCGGGTCGAGGAGGTGCGCGGGGATCGGCGGTCTTGGCCTTCCTGGGGCTGGTGCTTGCGTGTGCGGTGCAGCGCTCGATGCGGACGGTTCATGCGGCTTCCAAGGGCGCTTCGACTGATGTGACCTGGCGGCAGGTTGCGCCGATTGTTTATGCGAACTGCACGAGCTGCCACCATGAAGGTGGGTCGGGGCCGTTTCCATTGATGACGTATGAGCAGGTGAAGCGCCGGGGTGGGCTGGTCGAGACAGCGATGACCAGCCGGTATATGCCGCCGTGGCTGCTGGCTCCAGGGCCGGTGCATTTTGCGGGAGATCGGCGGCTGTCGGAGAGGGATGTCGCCGTGATCCGGGCGTGGGTGCATGCGGGGATGCCGGAGGGCGATGGTCCGGTGCCGGAGCCGCCTGTGTACAAGTCGGAGTGGCAGTTGGGGACGCCGGATCTGGTACTCGAGATGCCGCAGGCGATGGAGGTTCCGGCGTCGGGGACGGACCTGTTTGAGAACTTTGCGCTGCCGCTGCCGATCGATGGGACGAAGTGGGTGCGGGCGATGGAGATCAAGCCGGGGTCGCCGCAGGTGACGCATCATGCGAACGTGATTATCGATCGGACGGCGTCGGTGCGGCGGACGCATCCGTCGGATTGGCAGCGGGGCATTCCGGGGATGGACCTGCTGGTGGATTCGGGGGACAGGTTTGATCCGGATAGTCACTTTCTCTTTTGGAAGCCGGACTCGACGGCGTTGGTGGAGGCAGAGGGGATGCCGTGGCGGCTCGATCCGGGCAATGATCTCGTGCTGAATATGCACTTGAAGCCGACGGGAAAACCGGAGAGCGTGCGGGCGAAGATCGGCCTCTACTTTACGGATAAGCCTGCGAGCGCGCAGCCAATGCTGCTGCAGTTGGAGAATGATGCGGCGATCGATATTCCGGCGGGCGACAAGGACTTTGTGATCGAGGATTTCTTGAAGCTGCCGGTTGCGGTGGAGGTGCTGGGGATCTATCCGCATGCGCATTATCTGGGCAAGCGGATGGAAGGTTGGGTGACGCTGCCGACCGGCGAACGGCGGGAGCTGTTTCTCATCAAGGACTGGGATATCGATCGGCAGTCGGTGTATCGGCTGGCGGAGCCGCTGGCGTTGCCCAAGGGGAGCGTGGTGCACATGCGGTATCACTACGACAACTCGGCGGAGAATGCGCGGAATCCGAACTCGCCGCCGCTGCGGGTGAGGGCAGGGAACCGGTCGGCGGATGAGATGGGGCATCTGTGGCTGCAGGTGTTGCCTCGCGCAGAAGCTGGAGAGCCGGATGCAAGGATGGCGCTGGAGCGGGCGTGGATGGAGAACCGGCTGCGGAAGAGTCCGCAGGATGAGCTTGCGTTGTATAACCTGGGCTCGTTGCTGATGGAGGAGAGTAAGCCGCAGCAGGCGGCGGAGCTGTATCGCAAGGTGCTGGTGCAGGAGCCGGGAAGTGGCCGGGCGATGACGGCGCTGGGTTCGGCGTTGGAGCTTGGCGGCGATGAGGCGGGCGCAGCAGCGGAGTTTCGCGAGGCGGTCGCCAAGGACACGGAGAACACGGCGGCTGCGTATGATCTGGCCGCGCTGGAGTTGCGGCAGGGTGAGTTTACGGCGGCTGAGCGCGGGTTTCGCGAGGTGCTTTCGCAAAATCCAAAGGACATAGGCGCGCGGCTGGGGCTGGGGCGAGCTCTGGCTGGCGACGGAAACCTGCAAGAGGCGCGTGCTGAAATTGAAGGGGTGTTGCGGCAGTCGCCAGAGGATGCGGGCGCTTTGGTCGAGTTGGCCGAGATTGAAGTGCAGCAAGGCAATGGGGCGGCGGCGGAGCCGTTGTTGCTGCACGCGATTCAGGTGAAGGATGATGCGGAGGCGGAGCGTACGCTGGCCTTGGTCTATGCGGGCGAAGGGGAGACGGAGAAGGCGCTTGAGCGGCTTGAGGTGTGGGCGAAGCTCGCCCCGAAGGATGTGGATGCACATCGGGCGCTAGCGCAGGTGCTGGCGCAGTTGACGCGGCTTTCGGAGGCGCTGTTGGAGGAGAAGATCGTGGTGAAACTGCAGCCGGATTCGGCGGGTGACTGGAACGATCTTGGGGTGATGGAGGCTCGGGCTGGGGATAAGGTGGCGGCGCGGAGGGAGTTTGACCGTGCGTTGAAGATTGAGCCAGGAAACCGAGCGGCGGTGGAGAATCTGAAACGTTTGTGAGTGGTAAAGCGCCCTGCGCGGGCGGCGGTCACTTCGTGACATGTGATCCGCTTCGCGATGGTGCTCCCGATGGTCGCAAGCAGAATCTTATGCCGATCAACGGGAGGGCCACGCGAAGCAATCACACACCACGAAGTGGTCGCCCCGCGCGCAACGGACCCGTCCGGCAGGACAATTTCTAGGCAAGTTGCCTGCGGATGCGATGGAGCCGTACCATGCCCTGAGATGCGAATTGCGACGTTGTGCTTAGCCCTTGTTTTTTGTGCGGCCCCTGGAGGGCCGCTTCCCGCGCAGGCTCCTGCTGTGAGTAGCGCTGCTGCCCAGAAGCTGGGCGTGCTGCCGCATGATGACGTAGAGAAGCTGATGCCCGGGACGGTCTTCTTCCGTGGCCAGAGCGCTCCACTTCAGATGCGGAATGCCGCGGGAGTACGGTTCGCTGGAGGCGGTCTGCTGCTGACAGGACTGGTTGATACGTCGGGCTACGCAAGTGAAGTGCAGGAGCGGTACCAGGCTTACCTGTTGCTGGATACGGCGGCGGTCGTTGCTGGGCACACGATGGCGCCGGGGGCGTATGGGATTGGCTTCGTCAAGCCGGATCAGTTTGTGGTGATGGACCTGAGTGGAACGGATCTGTTCGTCGCACCTTCGACGCGGGACGAGGTTCTGCGTCGGCCGACGCCGTTGCAGATTCTTGAAGCGGATGGGGCGAAGGGTGTGTACCGGGTCTATGCGGGACGGAATTATGTAACCGTTGTAGGAACAAATAAGCCGGGTGCCTGAGCGGCTTTCCAAGATGATTTATGAACCGCCGGAGTAGAGCTGAAAGGCAGCCCAGTAGAGCGGCTTACGGAAGACTCCCTGGGAGTGGAGCATGGCGAGCTTGGCGGTGCGGAGCGCCTGATCGGGCGCAGCGCCTGCGGTCAGCTCGCGGTACATGCGGTCCATGAGCTGCGGGGTCGAGCTGTCGTCCACCTCCCAGAGTGCGCCGATCACTTGATGCGCCCCGGCGCGGAGGAAGGCCCAGGAGAGGCCGACCAATCCCTCGTCGGCGTAGTTGCTCACGCCCGATCCATAGCAGGAGGAGATGGTGACGAGCCGCGCGGTCAGGGGCTGGTGAACGATCTCGCGTGCGTAGAGCTTGAAGCGGTCCGTGTCGTTCGATGGGGGCGAGAGGACGATGGCGGAGTCGAGCGGGCGCAGGCTGCTCGCCGTGCCGTGGGCGACGAAGTGCAGGTAGGCGTACTGGTCGGGGTGGCTGGCGGCGTAGGACGCGGGGGCTGCGGCAGTCTGGGTGAGGGTGGTTCGCAGCGGAGCGGGAAAATACTGCTCGACCTTGCCGATCTCTTCGGCGGCGTGCGGGAGCGTGGGGTAGTCGGTCGATGCGGCGAGCGGATCGCCGATGAGGAGCAGTCTCCCGCTGGGCTGATCATGTGTTGCGAGGTGAGTTTGTACGGTGAGTTGCATGGAGCTTGCCGTGGTGAGGTCGACGTCGTCGATCCAGTAGTGAGGGCCTGCGGGTGTGGGCTTGAGCAGCGTCTCCAGATTGAAGCCGTTGAGCGGGCCGTCGGGAATGACCAGAACGTGGGCTTGCGGTGGGAGGAACGATGCAGCAGGCGCAATCAGATTTGTATAGAGCCAGAGCGCATCGGCGTTGTTCTCCGCAATGGGGTCGCGCGACTTGAGGATGCTGGCTTGATAGCTCTTGATGTGGCTTGCGATTAACGGCGCAGGTGGCAGGAGAGTAAGGTGTGGGCCGCTGCGGTCGATCGCCCAGAGATAGGATTGATGCGGACCAAGGGCGTAGAAGAGGGTTATTGAATCTCGGGTTGAGGTTGGTCTGACTTGGCCTCGAGACGTGGCGGCTTCCGGCTTGCTGCCCAGACCTTCCTTGAGGGTTCGTGCGCGGGCGCTGTCGAGAAGATAGAGTGCCTCGGTGGAGCGATGGGACGCGATCAGGAACTCGGCGTAGTGGCGGTAGAGGTCGTCGCCGTTGCTGAAGAAGGGGAGGCGGCGTTCTTCATCTTCGACGGAGTCGCGCTGGCTCTCGAAGGTGCGCAGGGAGCGGCGGTGCCATTGCTCGGCCTGTTGAGAGAGATGCCGCTGGTCGTAGAGGCTGGCCAGCGTGTCTTCGACCTCCCAGCGGATGGAGGGGGCGTCGGCGGTGCTTGCCAGGACACGGCGCAGCTTCTGCTCAGTCGGCTGGTCGCTTGAGGTTCGGGCGGAGACGAGGGCGTCGACCAGTGAGGCATCGAGCGCGCTGGCCGCGTCGCCTGTTTCGTGGGTGCGTTGCAACGCCTCATCCGCATGCTGGCGGGCGGGGTCGAGTCGATCGAGTTGGAGGAAGAGCGAAGCCAGTGCGGTGTGAATCTCCGCCTGACGGGTAGTGTCGTGGATCGACTGCGCAAGTTGGAGCGCGCGCTCGTAGGTGGATTGCGCCGCGGACAGATCGCCGAGATGAGAGAGCGAAAGGCCGGAGCTCTCGAGCCAGAGGATCTCGCCGTCGGTTGCGCCGAGGGCGTGGGCATGCGCGCCCGCATCGTGAAAGCTGGCGAGCGAGCGGTTGAAGTCGCCGAGCGCGAAGTACGCCCATCCAACGTTTCCTTCAGCGCTTTGCAGGACGACGTCGGCGTGGATTCGGTCGGCGAGAAGGGAGCACCCATTGAGGATGTCGATGGCTTCATCGATGTGGTCATTCTGCAGCGCGATTCGACCGAGATTGAGCAGGTCGGTGGCTTCGAGATAAGCGTCGTTTTGGGTGCGGGCGAGGGCGAGGCTCGCGCGTAGCGACCGCTCGGCGGCGTCCTGTTGGCTGTTGCGATTTTCAAGAAGTCCCTGGGTGCGCAGCACTTCAGCCTGAAGCTGCGAATGCGTGCTGTCGCTCAGACGGTGGGCCTCTGCGAGCTCGACGGTTGAGAGCTGCTGGTGGCCGAGGCGCGCATTGGCAAGGCTGAGCAGCAGGTCCTGCTTGATGGCAAGGTCGCCTTGCGGGGTGAAGACGTGGGTCTGTTGCGCGAGGACGTCGACGAGCTCCTGGCTGCGGCCCTGAAACTGGAGAACCTCGGCTTCGAGCAGGCAGAAGCGGAAGCTCCAGGTAGGGTCTCGCTGCAGCAGGCGCGTCTTCTCGGTTGCGGCTTCCTTGCCAGCGAGATCCAGCTGGCCGCGCAGAAACTCCTGATGGATCCGGCTGAAGATTGCAGCCGGATCTTTGGAGTCGAAGTTCGAGTCAGGTTGTAGGTGGGGTTGAGCGGAATGGCAGCCGGTGAGACAAAGCAGACCGAGCGCAATCGCTAGTTTGGCGGACATGTCGTTCCGTTGGAGCGGACAGTCGAGGCGCTGACCTGCCCGGTGACCGCGCAGCCCAGCTCGGCCCGAAACATGGTGAGGCTTGCGGCAAGGGGGGAGACGATCACTTCAGCGAGGAAGATTCTGCCGAAGTCGGGGATCTCGATCGTGTGGGCGAAGGTGGTGCCGGTGGTGACACCGTCAATCTGGTCAACGAGTGAGCAGAGCTCGTAGCCCTTGGGATTCGTCTGCGCTTCGTCCGGCCGCTTGGCCATCCACGCAAAGCGCTCCTCCGCCCATTTGGGAACGGTCGCCTGGCTGAGTCGTGCGACACCCTGGCGGTAGGTTTCCGACTCCACGGCGGTCCATGGAAGATCCGGGGTGAAGGCAACGGGGGCGGTATCTGCTGCGATGTCGCGATGATGCTGCGGCAGCAGCGTGGGGTTGAAGTTCAGCGCCACCGGGTGGCCGTCGACGCTGAGGTCCTCGATCTTTGAACCGCCGAAGGAGATCTTGCGCGGGCCGCCGCCCTCGGGCTGTTCGATGAAGATCTGCGCAACGAGGCGTTTGGCTTTGATCCGGCCGAGCAGTTCGAAGCCTGTGACGGTGCTGATGACACGCTGTGTCCACGGCCCGTTGGGGCGTTTCGGCACACCGTAGACATGGGTCATCGAGGTGTGTACCTCGACCCCTCCGGTCGGGCAGGGTGCTTCGGATCGCGAGGTGGCGCTGCCGCCTGTGGGCGACAAGGAGACGGAGGAGTGGGTGGGGATGATCTCGACCAAATCTTCGAGTCCGCTGGCTTTGCCACCAAGAAATCCGCCGAGCGAGTTCGCGTCTGCGTGAAAGTAGAACACCTGACGTACATCTGTTTGCATCGGGCTGGCTCCGGCTGAATTGGTCCTAATGGCCCGCGCCGCTGGTGTCGGCGTTCAAACTGAAGCGGTAGTTCGCGACGGTAACTCCTGTGTCGTTGGGACCGGAGTTTTGATGCCCCTTGACTTCGAGAATGTACGTCCCCCCTACCTTACTCCTCAACGGCACGCGGAGGTTGACGGTGTCGTGTGCAGCCTGCGCCGGAAGCTGTACGGTCCAGAGCAGTTCGAGCGCGGGGGAGTAGAAGGAGCAAGTGTAACTGAGGAAGGGAGCCTGAGGGGACGGCTGGCTCTGGGCCGGGCTGGGGGCTTGGGTGATGGGCTCGCTCGACGGCTGGTCTTGACTCTGGTCGGGACTCTGCTCGGGCAGCGGGGTCGGGATGTCGAACTGGAGCAGGACGGCCTGCGCTCCGTTGCGGGTGATCGACGGCAACGCACCGCCGCGACTGGCTCCTGCGGCCAGCGACAGCGTAGGGAGCACTTCAGGCGTGTCGAGCGCTGCGAGTTCGCCGCGTAGATGAGGGACCGTGACGAAGCTCTGGTAGACGAGCACCGCGACCAGCAGGCATGCGGCCAGTGCGGCGAGCGCGAAGGCGACCGGCCACTGAATGACCTTTGCGCGCGGCTTTTCAAGCTCGATCGGCGTCTGGTTCGCCAGAAGCAGGGCAAGCTCGGGCGCCTGCAGCTCGCTGCGGGCCGCGTCCAGAAAGGCCCCGGTCATGCGCAGCTCTGCGGCACACTCGAGGCAGTCGAAGAAGTGCTCCTCGAACTCGTCGCGCAGCTCCGGGGGCAGTTCCTCCAGCAGATACTGCTCGACTAAGTGACTCTCGGCGACTTGAGTATGGTCCATCTGGAAGTTCCCTCAGTTATATGGTGCGGCTGGAGCGAAAGTGTTTCAACTTCGTTACGGAATATCTCACGCGCTGTTCCGCGGATCGAACACGGCGCGGAAAGACTGTTTGGCGCGGTGAACGAGAACGCGGAGGTACTCGCGGCTGACCCCCAGCTCGGCGCAGAGCTCGTCCTTGTCGCGCTCCTCGACCAGCACCGACTTGAGCAGGTCACGGTCGCGGGCAGAGAGGTTGACCAGGCTCTCGCGGACCAGTCGGGCGCGGTCTTTCGATTCGAGCTGTGTAAGCGGGCTGGGGCTGTGGTCGATGTAGGCGGTCTCGTGGTCGTCGTCGAGCAGCGCGGTCCCAGCCTTCTTCTGCGAGCGGTATTGTTCCTGTAAAACGTGATTGCAGACCGAGTTGACGAAGGAGCCGAGGCGCTCGGCTTGCCGCAGGCCGTCTTCCTTGCGCAGCATGACGAGCACGCGGGCGAACGTTTCCTGGCGCACATCCTCGATGGCCTCGCGGGAGTCCAGGCGGGAGCGCAGTTTGAGGTGAATCAGCTCGCTGAAGTAGGCGACGAAATGAGTCTGGGTCGCAGCTTCCCCGGCGCGGAGCTTTGCCAGATATTGTGCGTCGAACGCAAAAAACTCCACTTGCCCGCTCCGTCCGTTTGGATGACCCGTGCTGCCCCTTGGATGATTCGCTTGCGCTGCCTGGACGACCGGACCGCTCTGTTTGGATGACTTGCTTCGTCCGTTTGGTTGAGTGCAGCAATTTTACACGGCGGCTTGCGAGGAGACAGAACAGCTTGTTCAGGGACTCACGCACCGGCTGAAACTGGCTCGGAAAATTGGCTGATACGTTCTGCAGGTGCCGCGCACTATGCCTTCGTTATGCGGATTGCCTGGGGTTCTTCTCTCTCGTTTGCCGATGTGTTGCTCGCCTCGCTGGCCGTGTGGCGGTTGACCCATCTGCTGTGGGGTGAGGACGGACCCTGGGAGATCTTCCTTCATCTGCGAAGACTGGCGGGGCGTTCGTTCTTCGGCCAGGTCCTCGATTGCTTCTATTGTTTGAGCCTTTGGGTCTCTCTCCCGCTTGCCTGTTGCATGGGCAGCTCGTGGACGGACCGCGCCTTGTACTGGC
>Ga0302314_10014934_pt1 | contig 13241 bp, 9 predicted proteins | sample III_Palsa_N2_3_FD_200533 | JGI IMG/M metagenome (GOLD analysis project Ga0302314, IMG submission 200533) | Peat permafrost microbial communities from Stordalen Mire near Abisko, Sweden - III_Palsa_N2_3 | ecosystem: Environmental > Terrestrial > Soil > Palsa > Peat permafrost | place: Sweden...
GGGTCAGCCAGCCCGACAGCGGGATCAGCACGGCCAGGGTCAGCAGGTACGCCGTGACGACCAGGCCGACCTCGGTGGCGGGCGCGTGCAGCGACCGGCCGATCTGCGGCGATGCCGTGGTGACGATCGTCCTATCGTAGAGCTTGGATACATGAAGAAAGGTACGATATCTACCATGAACGACATGGAGGCATTCACGGAGAAGAAGCGTCTGCGGGCCATCGTCGCGAAGAGACTTTCGCGCATGACAGACTCCACGACGCACCTGGTCACGGAAGCCGAGACCATCGATGAGTTCGTGAAGCGGAAAGACATCGAGGTGTGGGCGGAGGCCGAAGACCTGGATGTGTCGGGCGGCCTGCCGATCAGGGAGCGCCCGAAGATCGGGAAGCTGCTGAGCCTGGAGTTCCTGGATGAGTGGGACGTCCTGATCATCTACAAGCTGGACCGCGGGTTCAGGAACCACCTGGATTTCGTCACCTTCTACCACGAGTACTGCGAGCGGTACGGCAAGAAGATCATCTCCGTGGGCGAAGAGGGCCTGGACATGTCCACCCCGATGGGCCGGATGTTCGCGGGCATCCTCGTGCAATTCGCGGAATGGGAACTTCAGAGCATCGGCGAGCGCCGCAGGCAGGGACAGAATGTCTTGCGCCGTGAGGCGCGGTACGGCGGGGGACGTTACCCGTTCGGCTACGAGCCGTACCAGGTCGGAGCGTACTGGTACCTTCGCCCGCACCCCATCTACGCCAGGGAAGTCGAGCAGATGGCCCTGGCGATTGTTTCCGGAAAATCGGCCAGGGGCATAGCCCTCGATCTCAGTGAGCGCGGAATACCTACTGGCTGGGCGGCCCAACAAGCACAGCGAGGCAAGTCGCCGAAGACGTACTTCTGGACGGGGGCGCAGGTGATACGCCTCCTGCGGTCCGAGCGGATACGTGGCTACGTGATGCACTACGCCCCCGAGACCCCCAGGACCCCGGTGAGGGTAGTGGGAGCGGACGGGGAGTTCGTTCGCCGCGAGCCGCTTATCGACGACGAACTGTGGTTCAAGGTGCAGGCCGCGCTTGACGCGAGCGTGCGGCCGAAGTCAGGCATCAGGTTCGGGGCGTCTCTCTTGCTCCGGGTGGGCTTCTGCGGCTACTGCGGAGGAGCCCTCCATCAGGCATTCGATAACCGGCACGACAGGGAATACCGTTACTACCGCTGCGAAAATATACGGAACAAGCACAATAAGGCGCAGCGAAGGTGCGGCAAGCTCGGGTCGGTGCCACAAGACGTTCTGAACGAAGCCATAGCCGCCAAGCTGCTGGAAGTCATCGGTAAGTACGAGCTGACCGAGAAGCGCCTCATCGAGGGCGATGACCATTCGGTCACGCTGAAGAAGCTCGGCATGCAGATCGCCGACCTGACGACCCAGCACTACGTGAACAACGGAGCGCCTGACTTCCACAAGCGCATGCAGGAGCTGGAAGCGGAGCATGCGCGGGTGTCGGCGCTGCCCAGGGAGAAGCCGAAGGTACGCAAGGTCGCGACCGGCAAGACCTTCCGGCAGCACTGGAAGGACATGGACGACGAGCAGCGGCACGCCTACCTCAAGTCCGGCGGCGCCCACGTCCTCGTGGTCCGTAAAGAGGACTACACGGCCCGCAAGGAAGAACTCGCGGTCCGCACGGCTTCCGAACAGGGCACGCAGGCGGCCGACGACCTGATCCTTGACATCCCGATGAACGTCGTCACCGAAGCGGGCGGCAAGTACGTGGCGAACATTGGGCTTGGCACGCTGCGCGAGCAGTTTCAGCACGTCGCGGCGGCCTGAGCGCGGCCCGGAAAACGTCTCGTTTCGTTCCGTTTGATTTGTTACGTCATCTGATACGAGAACGAAAAGGCCCTGCGAGCACGGGCCGCCACGATCACGGGAGGGCCGATGACCAGTAGGAAGACCACTACCAGTAGCACCGCTTCCCGTCCGGCGTGCGGTTACCCGCGATGCGACCAGTCGGCCGGCCGCGAGGGCTGGAAGGGCTTTGGGCTGTCCGCGGCACCTTCCATGTCATCGAGGCGAAGAGCGGCGCGGCGGGCACCCACCCGATCCCCAAGTCCGACGCCCAGCAGCTGTCGAACGCGATGGACTGGTTCGCCGACGAGTACACGACCGTCGCGCGCGGTGCCCGTCCTAGTCCACCCGCACGCCGACTTCCACCGAAGAGCAGCCGTCCCGCCGGGCTGAGGGGTAGTCATCACCGACAAACTGACGCTGCTGCGCGACGCGGTCCGGGCCCTGGCTGAGGAACTGGCCGAGCGCGACGCGCACTGTGACCCGCAGCGCGTCAGCGGGCTGCTCGCGGTGCACCGGCTGACGGTCGGGGAGTTTATCCAGGCCTCCTCGCGACTGGTTGTGCCGTGTCATTAACCAGGCCCGGTCGGGCCAGCCCCTTGTTACACGGGCACGCCGGCGGCGACCTTCAGCGCACCGTCGCGCAGCAGCGGGTGGAGGGTGCCCGCAACCGCCGGGCCTGCCGTCCACCCGGTAGCCGCGAAGCCGGCCATACTAAGGCCCTGCAGGGCGCTGACCGCGGCGGCGTCTTCCCGGACCGACTGCAGAATCGCCACGGCGACATCGCGGACGTGCCAGCGGTTGTGGTGGTAGCCGAGGGCGGTGAGCCCGCGAACGGCGTCGCGGAGGATCACCGGGTCGCGGGTCACCTCGACGGCGCGCCGGGCAAAGTCGGCCAGCGGATCGCAGTCGGCGAAGATGAAGCCGGCGTTCTGCAGCGCGTCGGCGTACAGCCCGAAGACCCGGGTGAAGCCGGCCGAGTCGTAGTGCTTCCACCAGACCTCCAGCGCGGAGGCAGGCAGGGCGCTGAGGGCGAGCGCGAGGTCCGCGGTCTCGGCCGGGTCAACGTGCTCGGCCCAGCGGACCACCTCAGCGGCCGCGTCCGGGTCGAACAAGACCGCCAGCCGCTGCCGCAGGCGAGCTGCCCGGCCGGTGGGGGTCTCCGCCGGCTGGGCCGGCGCCGCTGCTGTCTCGACGGCGGCCAGCAGCTGCACGGCGCCGACGTAGCGGTGGTGCGGGGCGGGGGAGAAGGCACGCTGCGCCACTGGTCCAAGCGGCCGACCCGGGGGCACCGAGTCACCGGAAGGCCGCGCGGCCACCAGCATGGCCTGCAGCACCCTGCCGGCCGAGTAGATGTCGGCGGCCTGCGTCACGTTCCGGGCGTCGAGCCACTGCTCAGGGGCGGTGTAGACGGGGCTGCCCATCCCGGCCGCGCTGCGCGTGATCCGCGGGCCGGCGCCCGGGGCTGGGCTGGACAGGCCGAAGTCGGCGATCGCCCAGGTGCCGACCTGGGTCCGGAGGACGTTCTCCGGCTTCAGGTCGCGGTGGGTGATGCCGCAGCGGTGGATGTAGTCAAGTCCGGCGCAGATGTCGCGCATCACCGCCACGATGGCGTCATCACCGAGCCCGGCGCGCAGGTCATCGGCCAGGTTACCGAGTGCCAGCGGCATCGCGTACCACAGCCCGAGCCGCGGGTCGGCCCCGCTGTCGATCACCGGCATCACGTTCGGGTGCCTCAGCGCAGCCATGGTCTGCGCCTCCCGGATGAACCGGGCAACTGCGTCCGGGTCGGCAGCCTTTGCCTGCTGCAGCAGCTTGACCGCAACCCAAGCGCCAGCGGGAGCAGCCAGGTCCCGGGCGCTATAGACCACCCCGAACCCGCCCTTGTCGCTGATCACCGGGCCCAGCGCGAACCGCTTGCCGACGGCAGCCGTCACGCTGCCGGACGACGGGCGCCCGGCAGCCCGATGCAGCCCGCTGGCCTTCCAGCGGGCGATGACGTCCAGGTCCCAGATGTCGCCGGCGGACAGGCGGGCCGCCGGGTCAGGGAAGTCGGGCTGCTGGCGCAGATTCGCGACCTGCTGGCGGCTGACGCCGAGCTCGGCTGCCACCTCCGAGACGCCGCCCAGACGGGCGGGCACGCTAATACTTGTCATGGCGACAATCATACTTATCTCTTGACGTGCTGACAACTATTTCCTCCTAGGATGCGCCCGCTCGCCTCGGGCAGCCGACTCGCGGCGCTTCCCCGCACCCTGTCACCGCCGCGCAACCCGGCACCGTCTCGGCTCATCTTTGACACAGCTCGTTGCAAAAGATGACCCGTCACCCCAGGTCGACTACGGTCGACTGTCTCAGAGGTTCTCACCGATGAGAAACGCCTCGATCACCCGGGTGGGAGCCTGGGCCGCAGCGCCGACTGCATCGGCAGCTGGCTTCCCGGCAGCTCCCATTTCGGCTCGGCGTCACCGCGTCGCTCACGCAACTCTTGCCACTCGGAGACACGCCGGATGGACTCACCGAGATCCTCATCCGGTACCTCGACGACCCCGACGACGACCTTGCGTTCCTTGCCGGGTCCGCTCTCATGCGCCTGCCGCCGGGCACGACGGCCTGCCCGGCAGCTTCGCCACGGTGCGGGTTGTCGACGGCCGGGCGTGGCTGGACCGGGTGCGCGTTACCCCGGCGTCGCTAGAGGCGCGCCTGGGCGGCACCGCGCTCGCCGGCGCGAGGGTCGAGCTGAACAGCGATACCTACCGCTGCGACGCCCGCGCCAAGGAAGCCGACTGAGTAACCCTGCCGCTCCCGGACGGGCTGCCCCGGGACGGGAAGTGGCCGGACTACCGGGCCATCGGCGACTACCAGGGGGCAGCCGACCTGGCTGACGCCGGGGTGGACCTGCAGGTACCCGAGGGCCTCGAGCGGCTACCGCAGCGGCCCAGGCCTGTCCGGCCTGCGGAACGGGGCTCGGAACGATAGGCTTCGGGGCTGGGAAGGGGACAGCTGGCCGGGGCAAGCACGCAAGACCATCGGCCCTGCGGCGCGCACGAGCTGGTGCCGTCAGTTCTCAGCTGACGTGTCGGTTTCCCAGACGAGCTGTGGGTGAAGTTGTCGGTTTCTCACCTGATCTGTCGGCAGCATGGGCCAGGGTACGGGTGGCGTCCCGTCTCGGTTGAACTGACGAAGTCTCGGCCAAACTGGCGCACTCGCTCGTTGAGATAGGCGACTGTGGTTAATCAGTTACCTGACGCCGCTGGCTTCGGTATGGTCCGTGTCGTGGCCAACCTGCGCGACCTGTTCCCGGCGTATTACGCCCCAGGTGAGGCAGCGGTTGCCGCTGCCCTGCGGACGGGCCTGGTGGCTCCCGACACCAATGTGCTGCTCGCCGCGTACCGCTTTGAGCGGCAAGCCCGCGACGAGCTGCTGAACGCCCTGACGAAACTAGAGGAACGGCTCTGGATTCCCTACCAGGTCGCGCTTGAGTTCCACCGCAACAGGCTGAGCGTGATCGCCGAGCAGGAGGCGCTGTTCGGCAAGGCGCGGAAGGACCTTGACGCCGCGGCGAGCTCGTACCTCCGCAAACTCGGGGCGTTCACTAACAGGATCGCGATGCCGCAGGTCCGCGTGCAGGAACTGGAGCGGGTGATCAGCGGCGCTCATACTCACGTGCTGGGCCAGGTGACCGCCGCCGAGGAAGCCAATGAGGTTCACCTCCACAGCCGCGACTTCGATGAGGTGCTCGCCCGCCTTGAGGATCTTCTCGGTGACGGCAGGGTCGGCGAGCCGATGAAGCCGGAAGAGCTCGAGGCGGCCCGCAAGGAAGCGAGAAGAAGGGTCGAGCAGAAGATTCCGCCGGGCTACGCGGACAAGGACAAGGTCGACCCCAGCGGGGACTACCTGCTTTGGAAGCAGCTCATGCAGGAAGCCGACAGGCGTGGGGTTCCAGTTGTCCTGGTCAGCGACGATCGTAAGGAAGACTGGATCCGCAGGGAGCACGGAAAAACCCTTGGGCCGCGCCCCGAACTGGATGAAGAGATGACGGCAGCGGCACGGGCGCCGTTCCACCTGATGACCACGGCGACGTTCCTCCAGCACGCAAAGGAGCACCTGAACGTGTCCGTGAGCCCTGAGACCGTTGACCAGGCCAGCGAGCTTCCGGACGACGCTCTGCGCGAACGCCAACTCGCTGCCCTTGACGATCGGCGTGACGCCGCCGCGGTCGCTGCACTTAATATGCGACTCCAGGATCTGACCCAGGATTTCGCCAGAGCTGAAGCGGAGTTCGTCCGCGCCCAGCGTGAGCTTGGCGAGGCTGGACGGCGGCGTATCAGGGACGGTGTCTTCAATGAGGAGACCCAGCATGAGATTCGTGCCCGCTTGGCGGAGGCAGAAGATAGAAGACACCTGCTCCAGGCGATGCTGGAAGAGACCACGCGTAGCCTTGAGGCCCTGGGCCGATCGAGGGAAATGCGATGAGCCTCCCAGAAGGGTGAGGCATTTGGCTTATCCCGCGGGGTCCCCGGGATGCACCAGACCGGCACCTGGCAAGAGAACCGCAAGCACTCCGGTGGTGCCCCAGCCGGTGGCAGGCCGAGGCTGACTCGTTGCCCTGCTCGCGGGCGCGGGCCTAAGCCTCAGCCGTGACGGTGACGGTGCGCGCGGCGCTGCCAGCATCGCGCTGCATCCGGGCGATACCGGGTATGGCTGCCACGGGAAGCAGGGCGACCAGCAAGAACGCGATGGTGTAAGCGTCCTGCGGCGTCCCGTCTCCGAGCGCCCTGCTCAAGGGCGAGCCGGCGCGCAGCGCCACGGTGGCAGCCCCCACGCCGAGGCCCGCCGACAGCTGCTGGACGGTCGCGGCCAGCGCGTTGGCGTGGGGCATCTGCCGCTCGGGAACGTCACAGAAGCTCAGGGTGTTGTATGCGGTCATGCTCACCGAGCGGGCGGCCCCGCTGATGACCGAGATGACGATGATCACCGTCACGGGCGTCTGCCGCGAGACGAGCGCGGCGGCGCAGATCGAGGCCGCGAGCGCCAGGCACGCGACCAGGAGCACCGTACGGAAGCCCCAGCGGTTGAAGATGTAGGTCGTCGCGGGCTTGATGCCGATGTTCCCGACGAATACGAACAGCACGATTGCCCCCGCCTTCACCGGCGACCAGCCGAAGACGTTCTCGAACAGCAGCGGCAGCAGGAACGGCACCGCGCCGATCGCCATGCCCGACAGGCCTCCGCTGCCGGCCGCGACGCGGAAAGTGCCTATGCGAAGCGTCCGCAAGTCCACCAGCGGATGCTTGACCCGGAGCAGGTGACGCACAGCCAGGGCGCACGCCGCCACGGACGCTGGCCCGACGGCGGCCACCCGGCCCCACGGCTCCGGGTCCTGCGCGAGCAGGCTCACGGCGTACGTCAGCCCTCCCAGGCCGGCGCACGTCAGCAGTACCCCGGCCCAGTCCAGCGGCGGCGGCGCGTCCGCCGGGACGGCCGGGACCAGCCGGACCGCGACCGCGAAGGCGATGATCCCGAGGGGCAGGTTGACCAGGAACAGCCACCGCCAGCTCGCGTACGTGGTGATGAAGCCGCCCGCCAGCGGCGCGATCACCGGGGCCACCAGGGCCGGCCACACGATGTACGAGATCATTCGCATCAGGTCCGACTTTGCCGTCGTCCTGAGGACCGCCAGCCTCCCCACCGGCGTCATCATCGCCCCGCCCGCCCCCTGGAGCACCCGCCAGGCCACGAGTTCGCCCAGGCCCGTGCTCGTTGAGCACAGCACCGACGCGCCGGTGAAAACCACGATCGCCGCCAGGAACACCCTGCGGACCCCCAGCCGACTCACCAGCCACCCGCTCATCGGGATAAGCACCGCGAGCGTTACGAGGTACGCCGTCACCACCAAGCCGACCGCCGCCGATGACACCCCCAGTGCACGGCCGATCCGCGGAGCCGAAGTGGACACGATCGTCCCGTCCATGATCTCCATAAAGAAACAGCCCGCAACCAGCAAGCCAACCCGGCGCTGCCTCGCATCAATCACAGTTAAGGCCCTCCTGGTCACGCCAACGGAGCGCGAGCAAGGCTCTCGCAGCCGCGCCCAGCGGCCATGATAATCAAGCCGCCACCTGGCCCGGCCAGGGCCGGGCCAGCGGCCTAGCAGTGCCATCCAACAGGTTCACACCGCTTGACCGGCACCTTGCGCGGGCACCGCCGACCCGTTAGCCTCAGCCTGCTTTGTCGGCTGCCTGGTCGTGGCCGCCGCCCCACAGATGGCTGTCGATCATGATGACGCTCACCGGCCCGCGGGGCCAAGCCAATAGCCGGGACGCATCGGCGTATAACCGGCTTGTGCCTCGTGTGTACCTGACCGGCACAACAAGACGGTGAGCAGGTAAATCCGGCCTTTTTCTGGTGTGGTGTCTCAGTACGTCAGCTACGTGCTGGGGGAGCAGTACGAGCCGGACTGGCACGACCTCGCCGCCGTCCTGGGAACGCCGGTCCCCTGGTTCCACTACGCCCTGCGGGACAAGAAAACCATCGCCGACCGGAAACCAGGCGACCCGCCCGCGATCGTTCCAGCGCAGGACGCGGGCCTGCGCACAGGGCCGCTCCCTGAACTCGCAGCCGATGAGCCTGACGGCTCGCCCGCCGCAGCGGTGTGCCTGTGGCTCGCCAGGCACCTGCGCCGCCTGGACACTGCCGCCGCGATCCAGGACATCAGCGAGATCCGCGCCGGGGCCAACGACCCGAACAGCGACTGCGCGTACGTCCGTATCGCGGCAGTCCCCACCCCGGTACCCAGGGCGGCCGACGATGAGCTGGACGAGATGACCCGCCGCGCCGGCTGGGCCCAGATCACCGAACGACGCGATGTCCTCGCCGAAGCCGTTGCCCAGGTAGTGCTCCAGTGGGACGGCGGCCAGTCCTGGCCGGCCGCCGACGTCGCCGAGTTCGACCCGGTGTCCAGCCCGGCCGCCGCCGAATGGACCGAGCGGCTCCGACCGGCACCCGCCGACCAGCCGCCAACCGTGCTCGAACGAAGGCTCCTGGAGAACATCCGCAGCATCGATCAAGGCGTCCTGCTCTACGACGACGCCTCCGGCCGCTCTGCAGTCCGCCGGACCGACCACCTCGGCAAAGTCACCGTATACGCGAGCGTCGCCCAGCGGATCAGCATCGTCGCCCCGCTGTCCGCGGTGACCCTGGGCGGGCACACCGTGTGGGTCCACACCGAAGACGGGGGAATCTGGCTCGCCCCCGAGCTTCCCGGCCACGGCCTGTCCTGGGGATACCATGGCGGCGGCCCGACCGCGCTCGCGGGACTACTCGGCAACCTCCTCCACGACATCACCAGCCCGGCCGTCTCCCGTAAAACCGAACCAGACGATGGGCTGTACTCACTAGTTGTAAACACCCTTAAGGACAGTGTCACCACCTACAGCCGTGCGCAGCTTCTGGCTGCCCGCACGGGATGAAAGCCTGCTAGCTACGCCCCTCGATAGTGGCAGCCCAGAGCGACGCCAATGTCATGCAATGGAACAGCTAGCCGTGCAGCCAGCCTTTTGGAATGTCAGTGCCGGACGCTAGCGTGCCGGGCATGGTGAACGAAATCGGGGACTGGACGCCGCTGTCAGGGTGTTCGCGGCCCGGCATGACATGACGATCGTCCCGGCGGTTCCCGCCGCCGATTCCGGCCGGATCGTCTCCCTGACTCCTGGTGTCCTGGATCTGCCGGGGTTCCTGGAGCTGGCCCGGAAACTGAGCGACGGGGCGCTTTACCTCCGGCCGGAGACGTTCGGCTTGGACGCGGAGACGGGTCAGCCGGACGAGGTGCCCGCGCACCTGGCCCGTTACCAGGGTCAGGCCGGGGAGCTGCGGGTCGCCTTCGCGTCGGCCGGTCACGGTCTGCTGCACTTCTGGGAGCAAGCCGCCGCGTGGTACCAGGAGTGGCTGGACAGCGAGGATGCCGGACTGCCGGGCGGGGAGAGCTACGAGGACATGCGGGCGGCCGAGCGGGAGCAAAGCCGGCTGGCGGACGAAGTTGCGCAGGTCATCGTCGCGGACGCGGAGTTCCGGGCCTGTCCTGCCGCGCCGCGCCGGCGCCGCCGGGCGGAACTGCTGATCCCCGAGGGGACAGACTCCCGTGTCGCCTGGGAGGCGACCGACCGGGCAGTAAAGCTCGCGGAGGAACTGGCCGAGGATGCCTACCGTCCCGTCAAGGACCAGCTCGACGAGCTCGCGGCCGAGCTGCTGGCAAGCCCTGGCTGGCTGCAGTCCCGCTCACCGGCCGGACGAAAGGAGGCGGCCGGGCAGTTCCTGAGTTCCCGGGCCGAAGGGTTCTGTCCTCCGCGGGTCATCCGCGAGGAGCTGTACCGCCGGGCACAAGACCTCTCCAAGAACCGGGGCGGCAGCGGGCTGTTCTTACCTGCCCCCTTGATGACTGAGTAAGTTCAGGCAGCGGCAGGGCAGGGGGCTGGGGGAGCGGCGGCCCGGCCTTGGCCGGACTGACGTGCCGCCCTGTCCGTGTCACGGGCGACGCTGGCCGTGCTCGAGGACACAGCGCGCCACATCCGCAGTGGGAACTTCGTGATCGTCAGCCGCCTGGACAAGACCGTACTAACCCTTCAACCCCCGAGGCGAAACCATGAGATTGCTACACATACTCGATGAGCTTGACCGAGTACAGAAGATGCTTGAAGAAGAGTTCCCCGAATGCAAGATCGGCTATTCCTACCGGCCTGGTCAGGTCACCTGGAGTGCCCAGCTTGGCCCCATGCTTAACGAGGACAGCCCCGATGCCCTGCGAGAATCGATCAAGCGCGCTTACACCGAGATGGTGGAGAAGATCGGCGAGCGGACGAGGGACGCTTGACCGGCCGCCGCAGGGGAGCCATCGGAGTTGGCCGCCGAAGCTGGCTACGATCCGATTGCGGAGCCTTGACCTGCGACTACGTTTCATGAAACGGTAATTCTCGTCGTCGAGCATCTCCATGAAGTAGCAGCCGGCGACGAGCAGGGCGATGTTGCGGTGCCGCGCGGTGATCACTCCAGCGGCAACAACGCCCGGCCGCCGGTTATATCCCGCCGCGGCCGCCGTGGGGCGCCTACCAGGGAGCCGCCGGCGAACCGCCGGCGGCTCCCGCCGTGCGCCCCGCGGCGGCCGGCGCGGCGGCCGCGGCGGGATATAACCGGCGGCCGGGCGTTGTTGCCGGTGGAGTGATCACCGCGCGGCACCGCAACATCGCCCTGCTCGTCGCCGGCTGCTACTTCATGGAGATGCTCGACGGGACGATCGTCACCACCGCATCGCCGCAGATCGGCCGGTCGCTGCACGCGCCCGCCACCGAGGTCGGCCTGGTCGTCACGGCGTACCTGCTGACCCTGGCCGTGCTGATCCCGCTGTCGGGCTGGCTGACCCGGCGCTACGGCAACCGCGTGGTCTTCCTGACCGCGATCGCACTGTTCACCCTGGCGTCGGTGGGCTGCGCGGCCAGCGTCAGCCTCGGCATGCTGGTCGCCATGCGGGTGCTGCAGGGCGCCGGCGGGGCGATGATGGTGCCGGTCGGGCGCACCATGGTGCTGTCGACCGCGGCCAAGGAGGACATCCTGCGGCTGACCTCCTACGTGGTGTGGCCGGGATTGCTCGCCCCGGTGATCGCCCCGCTGGCCGGCGGCCTCATCACCACGTACGCGACCTGGCACTGGATGTTCCTCATCAACGTCCCGCTGGGCGTGGTCGCCTTCGCCGTCGCCTGGCGCCTGGTCACCACGGGGCCCGCCGGGACGTCGCCGCCGCCGCTCGACTGGCTCGGGGTGATCTTGACCTGCGCCGGCCTGGGCGGTCTGACGTACGCCGCGCACCTGGTGACGCTGCCGGCGCCGCCCGTCGCGCAGACGGTGGCGTGCGCCGTGGTCTCGGCCGCGCTGCTGGCCGGCGCCGTGGCCCACCTGCGGCGCGCCGCGCACCCGCTGCTCAACCTGCGCACCCTGTCGGTGCACACCTTCCGGGTGTCGCAGCTGGGCGGCACGATGTACTACTTCGTCATCGGCGCCATGCCGTTCCTGCTGCCGCTGATGTTCGAGGTCCAGTTCGGCTGGTCGCCGGTCAAGTCGGGGGCGCTGACCGCGTTCGTGTTCGCCGGGAACGTGGGGATCAAGCCCGCCACGACGCCGCTGATCAACCGGTTCGGGTTCCGCCCGCTGCTGATCGCCTCCACCCTGGGGACGGCCGTCATCGTGGCCGCGCTCGGGTTCACCACCGCCTCGACCCCGGTCGCGCTGATCGCCGCGCTCGCCCTGGCCAGCGGCGTCACCCGGTCCACCGGACTCACCGTCTACACCACGGTCGGACTGGCGGACATGGTGCCGGAGCTCATGCGCGACGCTAACACCCTCGCGGCCACCTCCATGCAACTCGGCGCGGGCCTGGCGATCGCCGGCGCCACCGTGGCGCTGCGCATCGGCGACGCGGCGACCAGCGGCGGCCAGCCGGCCTACACCGTCGCTTTCTGCCTGCTCGCCCTGGTCGCGGCCGGCTGTGCGGTCGAGGCGCTGCGGCTTGACCCGGCCGCCGGGAACGCGGCCCGCCGGGCCCGCCCAGCCGGCGTCCCGCCCGCGCCACCCGCATCCTCCTCGCCCGCCGCGCCGTCAGCGCCCGCCGCGCCGTCAGCGCTCGCCGCGCCGTCAGCGCCCGCCGCGCCGTCAGCGCCCGCCGCGCCGTCGGCGCCCTCCGGGCAAGCCGGTTAGCGACGCCGGGCGGCCAGTCGGTAGTGGTGCCGGGCGGCGCGGTTACCGGACGGACCGGTTAACACCGGCACTCAGCGGGCAGGTGGGCAGCGGCACCGGGCGGCGCAGTACTGGGACGCCGCGGCGTCATACATCCCTCGGGTGCCCCGTAGTCCCGCGAGCCCCGCTGCCAGCGGTGGTCCCGCTGGCCTCTTCGCACTCTCTGCGCCCAGCTCGTCACGCCCTGCCTCAGCACTGTCTGGCTCATCGGGACTAGCCGCTAGCCCACAAGGACTAAAGCGGGCGGAAAGCCGCCTAGCGGTCAATCCCCCCGCCCTAGCCTGGCGCCCGTGCTCATCAAGTCAAAACGCGCGCTGGCGGCTTCCGCGCTGGCGCTCACGGCCGCGGGGGGCGGATCCGTCGCGGTGATCCGCGCGGTCACCTCCCCGTCACCCACGCTCGTGGCCCCCGCCGCGCTGCCCTCCGCGGCGGGCCCGGCCGCGACGGCCACCGTGCCCCGCGGCGCGGGAAACGCGGACGGCTCAGGATCGGGAAGCGCCGGCAGCACGGCACCCGCGGGGCAGCAGGAACCGGCGGCGGCGCCTGCCGTCAGCAACCCGGCGAGCGCGGCGGCCCAGGCGCTCCCCCGCTCGGCGGGCCAGGGGGACCTGGGCCCGCTGCC
>Ga0302314_10014938_pt1 | contig 13239 bp, 8 predicted proteins | sample III_Palsa_N2_3_FD_200533 | JGI IMG/M metagenome (GOLD analysis project Ga0302314, IMG submission 200533) | Peat permafrost microbial communities from Stordalen Mire near Abisko, Sweden - III_Palsa_N2_3 | ecosystem: Environmental > Terrestrial > Soil > Palsa > Peat permafrost | place: Sweden...
TGGCGGTGCTGGTCTTCTCCGGCCCGCTGATCGTGGCGACGGCGGAGCTGACCACGCGGTTCGCCGGCGAGGGCGGGGTCTACGACTGGACCGGCCAGACCTTCGGCCCGTTCTGGGGGTTCCTCTGCGGCTGGCTCTACTGGATGTCCAACCTGCCCTTCTTTTCCGGCGTCCTCGTCTTCATGCTCAACCTGTTCGCCCTGGCGCTGGGGCCGGTCGGCAAGCCGCTGCTGGACCAGCCCTGGCTCTTCACCGGCATGGCGGTGGCGCTCTCGGTCCTGGTGGGCGCCCTGCACTATCTTGGGCTCGGCACGGGCAAGTGGCTTTCCACCATCGGCGGCGTCTCCAACTTCGGCCTGATCGGCCTCCTGCTCCTGACCGCCATCGGCGTCGGGCTGAAACAGGGCTCGGCCACCGACTTCGTCCATTCCAGCTATCGCCCGCCGTTTGGCGCAAACGGGGCGATCCTCTGGGCCACCGTAGTGTTCGGCGTCGGGGGTACGGAGGCGCTGGCCTTCCTGCGCAACGACGTGCGGGGCGGCATGAAGACAGTGCTGGGCGTGCTCGGCGTGATGGCGCTGGTGCAGATCGCCTTCTTCGTGATCGGCACGGGCTCCATGCTGGTGATCCTCTCGCCGCAGGCCGCGACGCGATTGTCGGGGCTGCCCGACGCGCTGAACCTCGGCCTGAAGACCCTCGGTCTCGGCCCGCTGGCGCCCTACGTGCTGATGGGCGGCTTCCTCTGTTCGCTCGGTTCCTACAGCGCCTGGTTCGGTGTAGGCGCGCGGCTGCCGTTCGCGGCGGGGATCGACGCCTACCTGCCCCGCGCGTTCGGGCGGCGCGATCCGAAGACCGGCGCGCCGACCACGTCCATCGTCGTGCAGACGGTGGTCGTGGCGGTGATCGTGGTCATCTCCCAGGCGGGCGACACGCTGAAGGGGGCCTACGACTTCCTCGTCTCCATGAGCGTCCTGTCCTACACTCTGCCGTTCCTGTTCCTGTTCGCGGTGTTCATGACCGTGCAGGGCAAGCTTACACCCCCTGACGCCTGGCGCGTGCCCGGCGGGAGGGGCGTCGCCCGCCTGATCGGGGCCGTGGGCCTCCTCGCCACTATCGCCGCCGTGGCCTGCACCCTGGTTCCGAGCCCGGACGCGAAGGACCAGTTCGGCGAGGTGCTGAAGCTGGTGTTCGCCTCCGCCGTGCTGATCGTCTCGGGCGTCGCCTTCTATGTCGCCGCGAGGTGGCGCGCCGCCCGTGCTAGGGTGTCGCCATGACCGCCCTGGCCCCCGCCCCTCGCGCCGCCGCACCCGCCGCGACCTTCACCGAGAGCCTGCCCGCCTGGCTCTACACCGACCCCGCCTTCTTCGCCCTGGAGCGGGAGCGGGTATTTCGCGGCAGCTGGCAGATCGTCTGCCACGTCAACGACATCCCTGAGGCCGGCGACTACCAGACCTTCGACTTCCTCGACGAGACGCTCGTGACCCTGCGCGGGGAAGGCGGCGTGGTGCGAAGCTTCCACAATGTCTGCCGCCATCGGGCGTCGCGCCTCGCGGACGGGTCGCACGGCAACTGCGGCCACCGGCTGGTCTGCCCCTATCACGCCTGGAGCTACGGCCTCGATGGCAAGCTCTCCGCCATCCCGCGCTGGCAGGGGTTCGAGGGTCAGGACACGTCCGACCTGACCCTCCGCGCCGTGGAGCAGGAGATCTGGAACGGCTTCGTCTTCATCCGGCTGGAGCCGGGCTCGCCCAGCGTGGCGGAGATGATGTCGCCCTACGCCGCCGAGATCGCGCCCTACGATTTCGCGTCCCTGCAGCCGCAAGGCAAGGTGGTGCTGCGTCCTCGTCCGGTGAACTGGAAGAACGTCGGCGACAACTATGCCGACGGCCTGCACATCCCCGTCGCCCATCCCGGCCTGTCGCGCCTGTTCGCCGGGACCTATGCGATGGAGGCGCAGCCGTGGGTCGACAAGATGTCGGGCGTCGTCACTGAGACGCCCTCGCCCAACTGGTCCGAACGGGGTTATCAGGCGCTGCTCGGCGGGTTCGACCATCTGCCGCCGCCGCTCCAGCGCACTTGGAACTACTACAAGCTCTGGCCCAACATGGCCTTCGACGTCTACCCGGACCAGATCGACTTCATGCAGTTCATCCCCGTCTCCGCGACCCAGACCCTGATCCGCGAGATCGCCTACGCCCGGCCCGACGCCCGCCGCGAAACCAGGGCGGCCCGCTATCTGAACTGGCGCATCAACCGACAGGTCAACGCCGAGGACACAGTGCTGATCGAGCGGGTGCAGGCCGGGATGTCGTCGTCCAGCTACACCGCCGGGCCCCTGTCGCCCGCCGAGCCCTGTCTCGCCAGCTTCGCCGAACGGATGCGCGTCGCGATCCCTGAGGCCGCCCTGCCCCATCCGCCCCGCGCGTCCGCCTGAGATGAGCAACACCAGCGATGTCGTGATCATCGGCGGCGGCCACAACGGCCTCGTCTGCGCCTTCTATCTGGCCCGCGCCGGACTGAAGGTGACGGTGCTGGAGCGGCGGGGCGTGGTCGGCGGCGCGGCGGTGACCGAGGAGTTCCATCCGGGCTTCCGCAACTCCACCGCCAGCTACACCGTCTCGCTCCTGAACCCCAAGGTGATCGCGGACATGGATCTGGCGGGCCACGGCCTGGAGATCGTCCACCGCCGCGCCTCCAACTTCCTGCCCCTCAGCGACACGGAGTATCTGATCGTCGGCGAAGGCTACACCAAGCGGGAGGTGGCCAAATTCTCCGCCCGCGACGCCGAGCGCCTCGACGCCTACAACGACCGGCTGGAAGCCATCGCCGACGTGATGCGCGACCTTGTGCTGAAGACGCCGCCCAACGTGGAGATGGGCGGCGGGCTCGCGGGCCTGTCGGAACTCATCAAGGGCGCGGCGCTCGGGCGCCAGATCGGCAAGCTCGACACGACGGCGCGGCGCGACCTCCTGGCCCTCTTCTCGCAATCGGCGGGCGACTGGCTGGACGGCTGGTTCGAGAGCGATCCGATCAAGGCGGCGTTCGGGTTCGACGGCATCGTCGGCGCGTACGCCAGCCCCTATTCCCCCGGCACCGCCTATGTGCTGCTGCATCATGTGTTCGGCGAGGTGAACGGCAAGAAGGGGACCTGGGGCCACGCCATCGGCGGGATGGGCGCGATCACGCAGGCGATGGCCGCCGCCTGCACCGCGCTGGGCGTCGACATCCGCACCGATGCGCCGGTCCGCGAAGTGGTGCTGAAGAACGGGCGCGCGGTCGGCGCCGTCACCGAGGCGGGCGAGCGGTTCGACGCGAAGACGGTGGTCTCCAACCTCAATCCCAAGCTCCTGTTCCAGAAGATCGTCGATCCCGCCGCCCTGCCGGAAGATTTCAGGGAGCGGATCGACCGCTACCGCTGCGCCTCGGCGACCCTGCGCATGAACGTGGCGCTTTCAGAGTTGCCGCGCTTCACCTGCCTGCCGCAGATGGGCGATCACCTGACGGGCGGCATCATCATCGCCCCGACCATGGCCTATATGGAGAGGGCCTATGCCGACGCCCGCGCCAACGGCTGGTCGAAGGCGCCGATCGTGGAGGTGCTGATCCCCTCCACCCTCGACGACAGCCTTGCCCCGCCGGGCCAGCATGTGGCGAGCCTCTTCTGCCAGCACGTGGCGCCGGAGCTTTCGGGCGGCCGGTCGTGGGACGATCACCGGGAGGAGGTCGGCGACCTGATGATCGACACGGTGGAGCGCTATGCGCCGGGATTCAAGGCGTCGGTGCTGGGCCGCGTGGTGCTGACGCCGCTCGACCTGGAGCGCAAGTTCGGGCTGATCGGCGGCGACATCATGCACGGCGTCTTGAGCCTCGATCAGATGTTCTCCGCCCGCCCGGTGCTCGGCCACGGCCATTACAGAAGCCCGATCAAGGGTCTCTATCAATGCGGCGCAGGCACCCACCCCGGCGGCGGCGTCACCGGCGCGCCCGGCCACAACGCGGCGCACGAGATCCTGAAGGACCTCGGCAAGCGCGGCAGGGCGCGGCCGAAGGCGGCCTGACCGGCGCTAGTCGATCTTCACAGCCTTGCCGGTGCGGCGGTCGGTGATGGGCAGGGGTTCCACCGCCGGGGCCTGCTCCCAGCCGCCGCCGAGCGCCTTAAACACGGTCACCTGATCGCTCGCCACCACCTGATCGGAGCTGGCGAGCGAAGCGTTGGCGTCCACGAGGTTGGTCTCGGCGGTGAGGACGTCGAGATAGCTGATGGCGCCGTTCTCGTACTGAATCTGGGCCAGCCTGTAGGCGATCCGGCTCTGGTCCCGCGCCTGCACCAGGGAGGCGTTGCGGTCGAGTTCGGCGCCGTAGCTGGTCAGGGCCTCCTCGACATCCTTTAGCGCGGTCAGCACCACCCCCTCGAAGTTGGCGTAGGAGGCGGAGGCCGTGGCGCGGGCCTGACGGATCTGCGCCTGGGCCACCAGGGTGTTGGGGAAGGACCAGTTCAGGAGCGGCCCGATCCCGTAGCTGAGGTTGGACGCGGAGGTCAGGCCGCCCGCCCCCGCCGCCGCGGACCCGACCGACCCGCCGATGCTGATGGTGGGATAGAGGTTCGCAGTCGCCACGCCGATCCGCGCCACGTTGGCGGCCAGCTGCCGCTCGGCCTGATGCACGTCGGGACGGCGCTGGAACAGGGCCCTGGCGTCGCCGACCGGCAGGACATTGGCGAGCTTGGGCGGCGCCTTGCACGCATCCGCCGCCGCGGAGACCTCTTCGGGGGTGCGGCCCGTCAACACCGCCAGCTCGAACAGGGCGGTCCGCCGCTGCCCCTCGAACCCCGGCACGGAGGCCTGGGTCTGGGCGACGAGCTGGCGCGCGCGGGCCACGTCGAAATCGTCCACGACGCCGAACTGCGCCTGCTTCAGGATCACCTGGTAGTTCTGGGTGACGAGATCGACCGACTGCCTGGCAACCGACAGTTCCTGGGCGTAGGCGCAGGCGTTGACGTAGGCGCGGGTGGTCTCGCCGGCGACGCTGATGCGGGCGGCGTCCTCCGCGCTCTTCTGCGCCTCGTAGTCGGCCTTCGCAGCCTGGACCGTGCGGCGGATGCGCCCGAACAGATCGACCTCGTAGGAGGCGTCGAGACCTACGCTGTAGAGGGCGGTCGCGGGCGGCGTGCCGGCCCCCTCCAGCCGACTGGCGAACAGGGCGCTGGAGCTGACGCCTTCCTGCGCGCCCGCCGTAAGGCTGGTGCTGGGATACCGGCCGGCGCGCGCCAGGGAGAGGGCGGCGCGGGCGTATTGCAGATTGGCGGCGGCCTGCAGCAGGTTCCTGTTGTGGACCAGCGCCTCCTGCACCAGGTCGTCGAGCGCCGGGGTGTTGTAGAGCTTCCACCAGTTGGGCGGCGGCTGGTCTGCGGCGGCGATGGCGGCGGTCGTGGAGACGAACTGGCCGTTCGGCGGCGCGCCGGGAACAGGCCGGGCGTACTTTGGCCCCACCGTGCAGCCGGCCATGACCGTCGCGCTCGACGCCAGACCTAGCGTCAGAATGCGGATCGGCGAGCCCCTCACGACCCCGGCTCCGTCTGCACGCCGCTGGGCATGCCGCCGGTGGTGGGCACGGCGGGCGTCTTCTTGGGCGGCTGCGGCAGCTTTTCGCTGAGCTTGCGGCTGACCACGTAGAAGACCGGCGTGAACAGGAGGCCGAAGATGGTCACCCCGATCATGCCGAAGAACACCGCCACGCCCAGCGCCTGACGCAGCTCCGCCCCAGCGCCCGAGGCGAACGCCAGCGGGATCACGCCGAGGATAAAGGCGAAGGAGGTCATCAGGATCGGACGAAGGCGCGTGCGGGCCGCTTCCATGGCGGCCACCTCAGGAGAATGCCCGTGCTCCTGCTCGCCCTGCCGGGCGAACTCCACGATCAGGATGGCGTTCTTGGCGGCGAGTCCCACCAGCACGATGAAGCCGATCTGGGTCAGGATGTTGTTGTCGAGGCCCATGATGTTCACGCCGGTGATGGCCGCAAGCAGGCACATGGGCACGATCAGTATCACCGCCAGGGGCATGGTCACGCTCTCGTAGAGGGCGGCCAGCAGCAGAAACACCAGCGTCACCGCCAGGCCGAAGACGATGATGGCGGTGTTGCCGGCGATCTGCTGCTGATAGGCGAGCTCGGTCCATTCGTAGCTGTAGCCGTCGGGCAGGACCCGCTTGGCGATGGTCTCCATGGCCGCCATGGTCTGGCCGGTGGAGCGGCCCGGCGGCGTGTTGGCCTGCACCTCCGCGGACGGATAGAGCTGGTAGCGCAGCACGCGGTAGGGACCGGTGATCCGCTTCAGATTGACCACGGCGCCCAGCGGCATCATCGCCCCGTTGGCGGAGCGGGTCTGCAGCTGCTGGATCTCCGAATCGTCCTGGCGGAACGGCGCATCGGCCTGCGCATAGACCGTGTAGGTGTGGTTCAGATAATTGAAATCGTTGATGAAGGTCGAGCCGAGATAGGTCTGCAGGGTGTCGAACACATTGGTGTCGGTCACGCCGAGATACTCCGCCTTGGTGCGGTCGATGTCAGCGAAGATGCGAGGCGTCTTGGTGTTGAAGGTGGCGTAGGCGCCGGTGACGCTCGGGTCCTTGTTGATCTCCTCCGACAGGTTCTGCGCCACCTGTTCGAGCTTGCGGTAGTCGGCCTTCCCGGTCCGGTCCTCGACGATCATCTTAACCCCGCCCTGGCTGCCGATCCCGCGCACGGGCGGCGGCGGCAGGATGCGGATCTGGGCGCCGGGGATGGCCAAGAGCGCCTTCTGTGAATCCGCGATGATGCCCTTCAGCGTGACGTGGTGCTTGGCCCGGTCCTTGAACGAGCCTTCGATCAGGTAGGCCTGCCCCGAGGCCGAGTTGGTGGTTTGAGTGGAGGCGTCCACCCCGGCGTAGGTCGAGGCCCCGATCACCCCGGCCTGACCGAGGGCGATGGGGATGGTCTTGCGCATGATGGCGTCGGTCCGCGCCAGAGACGCCCCGTTAGGCAGGTTGGCCGCCATGATCAGGTTGCCCTGGTCCTGCGAGGGGATGAAGCCTTGCGGCGTCGCGCCGATGCGCCAGCCCGTCAGCGCGATCAGGCCCACGTAGACCACCAGCATCAGCACAGCGACCTTGATCAGCCGCTTGGTCAGGTTGGCGTAGCCGCCGGACAGCTTGTCGAAATACTTGTTGAAGGTGTTCCCGGCGGTGGAGAGTGGACGCAGCCACGCGGGAGGACGCTTAGCGCCGGGCTGGTGCTTGGGCCGCATGATCAGCGCCGCCATGGCGGGCGACAGGGTCAGCGAGACGATCAGGGAGAAGACGGTGGCCGTGGCGATGGTCAGGGCGAATTGGCGATAAAACTGACCCGAGATGCCGGAGATGAAGGCGGCGGGGATGAACACCGACGCCAAAACAAGCGCAATGGCGATCAGGGCGCCGCCCACCTCGTCCATCGTGGTGTGGGCGGCCTCCTGCGGCGACATGCCCTGTTCGAGGTGACGCTCCACATTCTCCACCACCACGATGGCGTCGTCGACGACGATGCCGATGGCCAGCACGAGGCCAAACAGGGAGAGGTTGTTGAGGGTGAAGCCGGCGGCCAGCATCACCGCGAAGGTGCCCACCAGCGACACGGGAATGGCGAGGATCGGGATGATCGCCGCCCGCCAGCTCTGCAGGAAGACGATGACCACGATCACCACCAGGATCAGCGCCTCGAACAGGGTCTTGTAGACCTCGTCGATGGACTCCGAGATGTATTGGGTGGGGTTGTAGATGATCTGGTAGTCGAGCCCTGGCGGGAAGCTCTTCTTCAGGACCTCCATCTCCTTGATCACGCCCTGCGCGGCCTGAAGCGCGTTGGTGCCCGGCTGTTGCAGGATGCCGATGGCGGCGGCGGGTTCGGTGTCCGGCTTGCCGTCCTTCTGGATGCCGAGGTAGGCATTCGTGGTGTAGATTTGGGCGCCCAGCTCGACGCGCGCCACGTCAGAGACGCGGGTGATCCGGTTCTGGGCGTCGCGCTTGACGATGATGTCGGCGAACTGCTGCGGCGTGACGAGGCGGCCCAGCGCCTGCACCTGAAGCTGGTAGGCGGAGGGGGTCTTGCCGAAGGGCGGCGCGCCGATGTTGCCGGCGGCGATCTGGATGTTGTGGCTACGGAGCGCGTTGACGATGTCGTCCACGGTCAGGTTCCGCGCGGCCGCCTTGTCCGGGTCGATCCAGATGCGGATGGCGTAGTCGCGTGCGGCGCGGGTGGATATGTCGCCGACGCCCTCGACCCGCAGTAGGGGCTGCTGCACCTGAAGGGTAACGTAGTTGGCCACATACTGCTGGGTCAGCGAGCCGTCCGGCGAATACATGTGCACCGCCATCAGGATGTCGGGCGAGCTCTTGCGCACCGTGATGCCGGTCTGCTGCACTTCGGTGGGCAGCTGCGGGGTGGCCGTGGTCACCCGGTTCTGCACCAGCTCCTGCGCCTTATCGAGGTCGGTGCCGAGCTTGAAGGTGACGGTGATCTGCAGGTTGCCGTCGCCGGTCGATTGCGACGACATGTAGAGCATGTCCTCCACCCCGTTGATCTGCTCCTCGATCGGATCGGCCACCGTCTCGGCCAGGGTCTCGGCGGAGGCGCCGGGATAGGTCAGCGTCACGTTCACCGTGGGCGGCACGATCTGGGGATACTGCGCTGCGCCGAGGTTGGGATAGGCGATGGCGCCCATCAGCGTGATCAGGATGGCGATGACCACCGCAAACACCGGGCGGTCGATCATGAAGTGGGAGAACTTCATCCGGTCGGGCTCAACGGGGCGACGCGGCGAAGGTGCCGGACGAGGGCGGTGGCGGCAGGTCGGCGGGAGTCGGGGAGCTTCCGGGGCTCGGCGGCGTGATCTTCTGCGGCTTGGCGGTGACCTTGATGCCGACCTTGGCCTTCTGCACCCCGTCGATGACCACGAGATCCTCGGCCTTGATCCCCGATTTGACGACGCGCAGGCCGTTGACCAGCGGGCCAAGCTGCACCTTGCGCTGCTCGATCTTGCCGCCGCCGCCCACCACGTAGACGATCTGATCGCTCTGCTGCGGGGTGATGCAGTCGTCCGGGATCAGGAGCCCGTCGTACGTCCCCGAGCCCAGCAGGCGCAGGTGCCCGAACATGCCGGGGGTGAGGATGTAGTTAGCGTTGGGCACCACCGCCCGGCCGCGGATCGTACCGGAATTGGGGTCCAGCGTGTTGTCCACGAAGTCCATCTTGCCCTTGATCACGTAGTCGGGCTGGTCCTGCAGGCGGATTTCCACCGGGTTGGCGTAGCTGCGGGAGGTCTGGCGCACCCCCTTGGCGTTCTGCCGCTCGTACTTGAGATAGAGCGACTCGGCGCCGTCGAAGGTGAAGCGGATGGGGTCCAGATCGGTGATGTTGGTGAGGATCGTCTGATCCTGAGTGACGAGATTGCCCGGGGCCACCCGGCGGTCGGATATACGCCCGCCGAGCGCCGCGGTGACGCGGGTGAAGCCAAGGTTCAGGGCGGCGGTCTTCACATTGGCGCGGGCTGCGGTCAGGTCGGCTTCGGCCTGCTGCTCGTTGGCGACGCGGGTCTCGTATTGCTGCTCGGGAATGGCGTGGGCGGCCAGCAGGTTCCTGGCCCGCTCCAGTTCGATCTTGGCGTTCGACACCTCAGAGACGGCATGCTGCTCTTGTCCCTGCGCCTGCAGCAGCAGCGCCTGATAGGGCCGAGGATCGATGACGAACAGGAGCTGGCCCTTCTTCACCACTTGGCCGTCGGTGAAGGCGATGGATTGCAGGTAGCCGGTCACGCGGGGGCGCACGTCCACCGAATTGATCGCCTCGAACCGGCCCACATAGTCGTCCCAGTCGACGATCTTGCTGACCAGCGGGTGGGAGACGAACACCGTCGGCGGCGGGGGGGGCGGCGGCTTCTTCTTGGCGCAGCCGGCGGCCGATACGACAAGGCCCGCGGCGGCGGCGAGGCTCAGGACCCGCAGCACATGGCTCGCGCCGACCGCGGGCGAAGAAGACTGCTGAAAGCTTGGCCGTTTTCCACCGACATGCGTGTCGTTCGAGGAAGCGGAGATCACGGGCGACCGCACAGCGATTGATGAAACATCACGTCTCCCGAGCGACGAAAGGTCTCGCTGGCTTCGGAAGATATACGTCATCGCCGCGCCCCTTATCCAGACCCGCATACCGCAAATTCTGCTGCCAAGATCGGATTTGATGCGGCGGAGGAACGGCGTTGGTCAAACGCAGCATTTTTCACATCCGGTCGATCGAAGATCCTCGTGCGCGAGAGCGGAACCGCGACGAGGGCGATCCGTATTGCAGGGGCGGTCGAAGGCGACCTCACCTCAAAGGAGGGCCCTCGATGCAAACCGACAATCCACGCGCCACCGCCAGCATCGGCGGTCGCCCCATCCACGGACTGCTCGCGCCCATTCCCGTGGTCTGCTTCATTGGCGCGCTCGTCACCGACATCGCCTACTGGAAGACCGCGGCGATCATGTGGGCCGATGTCTCCATCTGGCTCCTGACCGTCGGTCTCGTGGTGTCGATCGTCGTCGTGCTGGCCGGGCTGGTGGACTTTTTCGGCGACCGGCGCATTCGCGCGCTCCGCCCCGCCTGGATCCACGGGGTCGGCAACGGCGTGGCGCTCCTTCTGGCCACCTGCAACGCCTTCGTCCACAGCCGCGACGCTTACACATCGGTAGTGCCGACCGGCCTGGTCCTCTCCGCGCTCACGGTGCTGATCCTGATGGTCACCGGCTGGATCGGCGCGGGACTGGTCTATCGCCACGGCGTCGGCGTGCGGACGGAGGTCCGCGCGTGAACGCGGCCCGCTCCGCGCTTGCAATCGCCATCGGCGTCACCGCCTTGGGCGTCGCGTCCTGCGGCCCGAGCCCCGGCGATCCAAAGCGCCAGATTGGCCCCAACCCCTACCTGCCGCCGATCCACCAGTATCTGATGCCGCCGATGCACGTGGCCAAGATCGTCGGCTGGGGCGCCGGCGAGACCCCCACCGTGCCCGCAGGCCTGAAGGTCCAGGCGCTGGCGACAGGGCTGAAGAGCCCCCGCTCGGTCTACGTCCTTCCCAACGGCGACATCCTGGTGGTCGAGTCCGGGGGGCCCAAGCCCCCCGTGAACCGCCCCAAGGAGATCGTGATGAGCCTTGTGGAGAAGAAGGCCCACACACCCGTAAAGCCCGGCAATCGCATCCTTCTCTTCCGCGACACCAACGGCGACGGCGTGCCGGTGCTGCAGACCGTGTTCATCGATCACCTGAACTCTCCCTTCGGCGTGGTGCTGGTGGGCAATGATCTCTACGTGGCCAACACCGATGCGGTGATGCGCTTCCCCTACCAGACCGGACAGACCTCGATCACGACGCCGGGGGTGAAGCTCACCGACCTTCCAGGCGGCCCGATCGACCACCACTGGACCAAAAGCCTGACGGCCAGCCCGGACGGAACCAAGCTCTACGCCGGCGTCGGCTCCAACAGCAATATCACCGAGAACGGCATGCCGGCCGAGCTTGGCCGGGCCTCGATCTGGGAGATCGACCGGTCCACCGGCGCGCACCGCGAGTACGCCACGGGCCTGCGCAATCCCAACGGCCTGCAATTCGAGCCGCAGACCCACGTGCTTTGGGCCGTGGTCAACGAGCGGGACGAGCTCGGCCCCGATCTCGTGCCCGACTACCTGACCTCTGTGAAGGACGGCGCCTTCTACGGCTGGCCCTACAGCTATTACGGCCAGCATGTGGACCCGCGGGTGATGCCGCAGCGGCCGGATCTCGTGGCCAAGGCGATCGCCCCCGACTACGCCCTCAGCTCTCACGTGGCGCCGTTGGGCATGGTGTTCAACACCGGCTCCAACCTGCCCGCAGCCTATCGCGGCGGCGCCTTCGTCGGCGAGCATGGCAGCTGGGATCGCCAGACGCTGAACGGCTACAAGGTGGTCTACGTGCCCTTCGCCAACGGGCGTCCGAACGGGATAGCGCAGGACGTGGTGACCGGCTTCCTCACCCCTGACGACAAGGCCAGGGGCCGCCCGGTCGGCCTCGCGATGGACTCCAGGGGCGCGTTGCTGATCGCCGACGACGTGGGCAATGTGGTCTGGCGGGTGTCTGCCAAGTAGGGCTCAGGCGCGCGAGACTTGGCGGCCCATCACATAGGCGAGCTTGCGCAGGGCGGCCGCCTTCAGAGCCTCGGGCTGTGCGCTGGCGGGGGCGACGAGGGCGATCTCCGTGTCCGACGCCACGTGGATCGCCGACACCTTGACCGAGCCCCCCACGCGGACGAACTCGAACCACACTTCGCCGAGCGACTGGTCTTGCATGGCTTAGAGAGCATCCCTTTGATCTGAACGGCCTCGCCTTCATCGGGCCATCGTGGTTAACGCCCCTTCAATGACCAGCGCTATCGAGACCCTCAGCCCGAAGGCCGCCCGTCGCATCGCCCTCGCCGCGCAGGGCTTCGGAGAGGCGAGACCCGTCGCCGCCGTCAGCCGTCGCCACATCGCCGGGGTGATCGCCAGGACAGGCCTTTTGCAGATCGATTCGGTCAATGTCCTGACCCGCATGCACTACCTGCCCCTGTTCTCGAGGCTCAGCGACTATCTGCGAGCGCTGCTGGAAGAGGCCGCTTGGGGCAAGCCTGCCCGTCGCACGCTGTTCGAATACTGGGCGCACGAGGCCTCGCTGCTCCCGGTGGAGATGCAGCCTCTGCTGCGCTGGCGCATGGCGCGCGCAGACCGGGGCGAAGGCGTCTGGGGCGGCATCAGGCCCTACGCCGGCGAGCGCCGCCCCGAGGCCGACGCCCTCCTCGCCCGCATCGCGGCGGAAGGCCCGATGGCGGCGTCCGATCTCGACGGCGCCAAGGGCAAGGGCGGCTGGTGGGGCTGGAGCGACAGCAAGACCGCCCTGGAATGGCTGTTCTGGACCGGGCGCATCACCACCCGCACCCGCCGCGCCAGCTTCGAGCGGGTCTATGACCTCGCCGAGCGGGTGCTGCCCGCGGCAGTGGTCGCGGCGCCGACGCCGGACGAGCCGGAAGCCCACCGCGCCCTCCTCTCCATCGCCGCCAAAGCACTCGGCGTCGCCACCACGAAGGACCTGCGGGACTATTTCCGCCAATCGCCGGAGGATGCGCGCCTGGGCGTCGCCGACCTCGTGGAGAGCGGCGAACTGATCCCGGTGCAGGTCGAGGGCTGGGCGCA
>Ga0302314_10014941_pt1 | contig 13237 bp, 11 predicted proteins | sample III_Palsa_N2_3_FD_200533 | JGI IMG/M metagenome (GOLD analysis project Ga0302314, IMG submission 200533) | Peat permafrost microbial communities from Stordalen Mire near Abisko, Sweden - III_Palsa_N2_3 | ecosystem: Environmental > Terrestrial > Soil > Palsa > Peat permafrost | place: Sweden...
GAGCGCCTGGTGATGGGCACGGCAACCTACGCGTTGGAGCTCTTTGAAGCCGCTCCGGCACTCGATGCAGTCTATGTGCCCATCGGACTGGGCTCGTCCATCTGCGGCGTGTCTGCGGCCCGCAACGCCCTCGGCCTGAAGACCGAAATCGTGGGAGTGGTAGCGTCGGCCTCTCCGTCTTATTCGCTCAGCTTCAGCCAAAGGAAGGTGGTGGAAGCCCCGTCCGCCACGGCGATCGCGGACGGCCTCGCCTGCCGCACGCCAAATGGCCAGGCAATGGAAGCCATCTGGGGCAACGTAGCCCGGATCGTTGAAGTCAGCGACGACGAAATTCGCGACGCCATGCGCGCATTCTACGAAGACACCCACAATCTGGCCGAAGGGGCCGGCGCCGCTGGGCTGGCGGCAGCGATCCAAGAGAAGGCAGCGAAGGCTGGCAAGCGAATCGCCATCATTCTCACCGGCGGAAATGTCGACCGCGAGGCGTATGCATCCGTACTTGCGAGCCAATAAACAGATACATATCAAATAGTTAACGCGACACATTGAATGTTTCGGTTGAAATGATCGGCTTTCTGCGAGAGCAAGACGGATATGGCCGCAAGGGAGACAATGAGCAAACAAGAAAATCTGACCCCGCTGGCGCACGCCGCGCAGAATCGCTGCTTTGGCTGCGGCCAGGCAAATCCCGTGGGGCTGCATCTCGAGTTCCTGCTCGCCGACGACCATTCGGTGGTGAGCCTGCCGGTGATTCCCGACACATTTGAGGGACCGACCGGCTACCTGCACGGAGGCATCATCGCCACCCTGCTGGACGAAGCCATGAGCAAGGCGATCCGCGCCGGCGGCTTTACGGCAATGACCCGGCAGATGGAAGTCAACTATCTGCGGCCCGTGCCCTCAGGCGCGCCGATCCGCCTCGAAGGCCGGCTCAAATCGACTGAGGGGCGCAAGCACTGGGCCGAGGCGAAGATCCTGAATGCAGAAGGAACCACGCTGGCCGAAGGCAAAGGACTATTCATCGAGGTGCGCCCGCGATAAAGCCGGGCAAGGATTACTGCGTCCGGCGGGCGCTTACTACCTCTGTGCCGCCATGCACAAGCGTGCAGTTCCAGGTCTCGTTGCAGGTGTAGTGCAGGTCCGCCGGGTAATCAACCCAGTTCGACACGTCATTGCCGGCGTTAGAATCTTCCACGACAAAGGTTTCACCTTCATAGGTTTGGATCCGCCCGGCCGAAGGGTCGTAATTCGTGACCGTCACGCTGCCCTCCACCGTAAAGGCAAACCGGTCCGGCGGGCCGTCAGGGACTGGGTTCGGGGGCGCGGGCGCAATGTATCGATACGCGACAGCGCGCGGATGCGGATGCAGCCGGCGTGTAAGGCGCAGTTTCCGTAAGTGGGCAAGCCTGCTTCTGGCCGCCATCATTCGATCCCAACGGCTGGGGCCCGAGGCCGACTTCGCGCCGCGGCGAGCAGAAACATGGGAAGTCAGACTCGCGCCGCGCGAGTTGTAAGCCCGATAGACAGGATGAAGAGCCGGAGCTGCCATCGAGGCATGAAGCGCGGGCTGGATCAGACGGGTTTGAGGCAAAGGAGAAGCCGGCGGCTCCAACCGGGAAACCTCAGTCGCGTGAATGGGAGTCGGCTTGGCTCCCGGAGCCGCGTAGGCGGCGCCAGCCTGGGCAGATGCCTGCAGTTCCAACGCGGCTGAGCGAGTTGCTGGAGCCGGCTGCTGCACCAGGCTGGGCGGAGCAGCTTTGCTGGAATTTTGCGAATCGACCGGCGAGGCAAGCGGCGATGAGGACTTGGTTGGCGTCGAACTGGCCAGCACCGGCTGATGGTTCATCCCCGGCACAAACGACCGCCATGAACCATCCGCGAAGATCGTTCCCGCCATAATTCCAAGGGCGACGCCAACGGTTGCAAATACCAGCGACTTTAGATCCGGTCCCGACGTATTGCCGGTGCCGGGCAGAGGTTTGTACCCTACCGGGCCTTGGTCGACTAGGGGCCTGGGAATCGTGTCTGACATTTGGCCTGGTCCGCTCCGTAATGAAAACGCTCAGTTTGCTGAATGTCTCCATTGAACAACGCTTCCGGGCCATGCACAATCCGACAAAGTATGTATTACGACCAAAGGTACCTAAGCGGTACCTCCGTGCGTACCGGATTGATTACCCTTCTGTTCTACTTCAATGTGCCAAGCCAGTTGATCACGGTGGTTTCAAGGAAGATGCGATGGTCCGACCAGCCATGATCCGTGTCGGCGTGGATCTCGGTCACCTTCTGTCCGCCCGCCGCATGGATGTCTTTGACCAGCAGGTCGCCGGTCGGAGCAAGGCCGTCGTTCGCCGTCATCACCAGCAGCGGCATGGATACCAGTCCGGCCACGGTGTTGCTGAATCCAAAGGCTTTGGCGTTCGCAGCCACCTCATCCGCCATGCTTTCCGCCGTCACGCCCGCCAGCGCTTCCATGTTGCCCGCCATCAGCGCGACTCGCTTGTCGCGCGGCATCCCACCCATGGAACCCATGTCCGCGGCGCTGATGAGGATGGCGCCAATCAGCGCGTGGTCGTGAGCCGCTGTAAGAGTCGTGACCCAGCCGCCCATACTGTGGCCCGCCAGCGCGATGCGCTTGGGATCGATCCCCAGGCGGGCAGCGTTGGCCGGGTCGCGCAGATAGGCCAGCACCGCGTCAGCGTCTTCAGGGTTCTGGGCAAAGCGGTAGACGCCGGGGCTTCCCCACGACCCGCGGTAGTTGAACGTGACGGCGTTCCAACCGGCGCGCCGGACGGCCTGGGCCAGATCAAGATTCTTCTCGTTCCCCGGCAGGCCATGACAGATGAGCAGCGTCGGATGCGGTCCCGCGCCGGCCGGCTGGTACACGATGCCGTTGATCAGCAACCCGTGGCTGGGAATGTGCAGCACCGCCATCGCGGCCGGGTGCGCCGCATCGGGAGCTGGGTCCGTGAAGATCGCCGCAGGCACAGACTGGGCGGCGGCAGAAACAGAAAGCAAAGCGGCAAAGGCAAAACCGAGCAGGCGCATCGAAGAATCTCCTGAGACTAGGTTCACTCCGGGAACTACTTCGCATGCTAGCAGCAGAGGGAGCAGGTCCCGCATCGCGGATCTGAATCGGCGGTGCTTCCGGACCGGTTTTCCCTTATAGTTTGGTATCAACCCACCGCAAAAGGACACAGAACCATGTTCCATGTGACGTGCAGAACCAAGCGGCTTCTCGCCTTGGCCCTCATGCTCTCCCTTCGGGTACCGGAGACGGGAAATGCGCAGGACCGGCAGCAAGACCCAGCCGCCGCGCCCGTTTTGAAGCGCGTCGAAGCCATCGACGCGGCGACGGGCGTGCATTCCGTGCGCCTACTCCTTTCACTCCCCAGGGCAGAAACCGATGTAAGCGCCGTGCCTCCCCGGTTTACCGTTGAGTGCCAGGAGTTGAAAGGAAAGCGCGACATGCTCTGGTTCGTGAGTTTTGGCGGCGTCGGCGACCCAGGCTTCGTTCCGCCGTTCCACCCCACCCAGGACAACCTGTTTCCCCCGCAGTATCCCGGCGTGAACCTGAAGATGAGCTTCGAGGGCTATCTCAAACCGAAAGCCTTCACGCGCTCCTGGTCGCTGCTGCCTTCCGGCGAATTAAGTTACCGCAACCCCGGCATGTCGAGCCCCAACATGGACTCGACCCGCTACTTCTTCACCTTCCTCAACTCCCTTCCCGGCCTGCGGATCGGCTACGCCAAAGCCGCCAAAGGCCGAGGAGAACCTAAAAGCAGAGAAGAGCCCGGACCGCCGGTTGAGCTTTTCTTTCCCACCCAACTGCTTCTGGACGAGTTACGTAAGACGCCCATCTGTGAGCCGTGAGGGTCTGAGCGGCGTGAAACCGCCGGCCCGACCCCTTGGCGGGACTCTCAACGACAGCTGGGGCTTAGTGAATCATCTGGATGGTTTCCTCGGTGACGGTGTCAAACGTGGTGACGGCCTTGGAGTTGGCTTCAAAGGCGCGCTGAGCGACGATCAGGTCCGAGAACTCGGCCGAGATGTTGACGTTCGAGGCCTCCAGCGAGCTTCCCTCCACCGTTCCGCGGCCACCGCTGCCCGCCACTCCGACTGAAGCATTGCCTGAGGCGGTGGTCGTCGCATAATTCGTGGAACCCTGATCCACCAGCCCCTGTTCGTTGCCCACGGTAGCGATGGCCAGCTGACCCACATTCTGCGTCTGTCCATTCGAGTAGGTGGCCGCAAGCACGCCGCTCGAATCGATGGCGAAACTCTCATACTGGCCACTGGCATACCCGTTCTGGCTGGTCGCGGATGTGCCGGAGGCAGCGGCCGTCTGGCTGATGTTGCCGGTATTGTTGGCTCCAAAAAGCTGGAAGTTGAGGTTCATCGTGGCTGCGCCGTCCGAGAGGCCGGCAAACGTAATGCCGGCGACATCGGCGGCCGGGCTCACCAGGTTGCCGCTCGAGTCGAAAGTGAGCGTCCCGCTGGCTGCGGCCGAGGCCACCGGGTCCTGAACCACCGTGCCGGCCGTCGAGATCCCGGTTCCCTTGATGCTCAGTTGGCCGCCGGCCGTGGAGGAGATGGTCGTGCCGGTAATGCCTGCCGCAGTGATGGCCGCCTGTAGCGCCGTGACGTAGCTGGCGATCGTCTCCCCCGAAGTAACGGTGGGCGCGGTAATGGTCGCTGATCCGCTCACGGTAGGCCCGGTGATGGTCAGGTTGGTGCTGGGATCCACGGTACCCAGCGTGCCTCCGCTCGCACCAAACTGGTAGGTATTCGTGGTGACGCCGGCCACAGTGGTGGAAGTGGCGGCCAGCGTGTTGGGCAGCGTCACCGCGTAGCTCCAGGTGTTGTTGCCCTGGTTGGTGTAGGTAACGGTCGCCTCGTACGAACTGCCCAGCGAGTCATAGACCTGCACCTGCCCGGTGGTCTGCGCACCCACCGCCGACTGCGAGTCCAGGTTTTGCGTCAGGCTGAAGGTGGTGGTTGCCGACGGTTTCATCACCTGTCCCACGGGGACCGTAAGGTCGGTGAGGCCGCCGTTGGTGTTGACCACCCCGTTGGTGGCGGGGTAGCCCATCACCGCCAGCCCATCGGACGTTTCAAGCGTGCCGCTGGGGCTCAGCTGGAAGCCGCCGTTCTGGGTGTAGAGCTGGCTGCCGTTCCCGCCGTCGAGAACAAAAAATCCTGCGCCGTCGATGGCCGCGTCGGTGGAGCTGTCGGTTGCGGCAATGGCGCCGCTCGAGAAATCCGTGCTGTTGGAAGCCACCTGCACTCCGGTGCCGGCCTGGATCTCGTCGCCCGAACCATTGGAGCCAATCTGCTGGTAGAACAGGTCGCCGAAGTTGGTGGTCTGCCCCTTGAAACCGTTGGTATTCATGTTAGCCAGGTTGTTGGCAATCGTGTTCAACGCCGTTGAGTCGGCATTGAGACCGCTCAGTGGGATGTAAAAGCTCGGCATGGTTCGTCTCCTTGGAGTTGGGTCGTGTTGCGATGGTTTGCCGGTCGCGGCGGTCCGGCTGGCGTTCGAGTTTCTCTCTGCCCTGTAGTTCCTCCACCGGTTCTGCTGGGATTTTTGCATCGAATTCCCCTGCAGGTCGATATAAGTTGCCGGATCTACGAGCCTGGCGGCAGTCCCGTGCTTGCGTGCGCACGAGAGTGCCCGTCGAGTGCATGGGCCACGTTCAGCGCGGCGGGGTCTGCTCGGGGAGCGCTGAGGTTACCGGCGACAGGCTGGGCGGCGGTCGAGTGCGCGAACCGGCTGAGAGCGGATGGAATGCTGCTGCCTGTGGAGGCTCCAGGCTGCGCTGCGGCGGAAGAGGTGGCAGCGGTGATAGCGGCAAGCGGCGAAGCAGCCTTGCCAGCAACTGGTCCGGAGCCGGTGGCCTGAGCCGACCCGGTAGCCGGATTCGAAGTAGTCGCCCCTCCCAGAGCCGTGGTCAGATTCTGATTGATCGAGATCAACTGCTCCAGGCTGTTCACCTGCACCAACTGGTTGATGTACTCGTTGGGATCGGTGTCGGCGGTCGGGTCCTGATTCTGCATCTCGGTGACCAGCAGGGTGAGGAAGTCGTTTGCGGAGATGTCCGCCGATGAGCTCCCGGCCGAGGTGCCTGTGGCTGCCGCGCCCGTAGCCGCCATGGGTCTGGCTGAGGCCATTGCGCTGGCCGAGTTGCTCGCGCCAAGCGAGGCTGCGGAGGTGTGCGCCGCGGCCTGGGCGTGCCGGGCGGCCTGGACCTGGCTGATAAGACTGGCGATCGAGCCCATAGTGATTCCCTCTTTCTGCTGCTGGTGAGCGTTATTGCTCTGCTGCCAAAGGACGCCTGTCCCGCGAACGGGATCAGGCGACCAGGGAGATATGCGTCCCGCGACCTTCCGCCGCAGTGGGACTCGTTTCGCTTGCACCTTGCGCAGGACCGATGGCGGCGGACTGCACCGCCGCGGCCCGGAGCGGGAGCGGAAGCGATGCGTTCCCATCGGCATTCCGTACGAGATTCTGGCTGGCGTCTTGACCCGTTTCCGAACCCGAGCCCGGCTGCGCGCCCTGGCCGGCATGCTGCTGGCCCCCACCCTGCTGCATTCCCTGGCCGAACCCCAAATCGGAGGGCGATTTGGTGAGAGGAGCAGCCACGGCCAGCGTTTCCACAGGAGTGCGCTGCTCGGCGAGATAGGTATTGAGCCCGTCCACATGCTTGCCTAACTCCTGCGCGGCCTGCGCCGAGCCAGGCATAAGCGATGCGTGGACCGCCCCGCCGCTCAGGTCGGCGCGTACGCCGATCCAGCCCAGCGAAGGGTCTTGAAAGCCGGCCTCGGCCTGGTGCGAGGCGGCATGAGTCCAGGTAGGCGCGCCAGGCGCGGCCTCTGAATCCAGGGACTGAAAGGGATCGGAGCCGGGCTGGTTGGCCGCAGACGCCGATGCGGCGGCGGCGGCCGTGGCGGCATGCGGAGCCGCTCCATCGCGGGACAGAACTGCAGCGTCCGCGCCGGAAGAGAAGCCCCCGGGCTGGAACGCAACTCCCGCCAGCACAGTTCCCGGCTGAGTGGCGCTTGAGCTTGTATGGAGGCTCTTCTGCGCCGGACGGGCTGCAGCGGCGGCGCCAGCCAAGGCTTCCGGAGTGGCAGCCGCAGACGTCACCGGGTTGGCATCGGCCGCCGGCGAAGCCGACCCAGCCTGCGTGGCTGGACTGCTTTCCGGTGCAATCGGAGGGGACTGACTTCTGCCATTGGCTGCCGTTGCGAGCGGCAAAGCATGCGCTGACGGCGCAACCTTAGGTTCGCTCGGAGGATCGACCGAACCGAACCGGGACGAAGCGGCTTCTTCGGGTTGAGCGGCTTCCTGCGCCGCCGGCGCAGCCAGGTGCGGCAAGCGTACCGTGGCCGCCGCGGGGCTTGAGTGGACTTCCGCTGCAGCGATCGCCGGCTTCCCCTCCGTTTTGCCGGACACGCGAGTTCCCTCACCTGCCATAGGAGGCGAAGCCGCTTGGTCCGCCGCGTGCAGTCCGACGGGTTGCACAGCCGGCGCATCCAGATCGGGCGTCGGCGACGCGACCCGGGTGGCGGATGATGCCGTCTGCGCTGCTCCTTCGCCTGCATCCGCGCGGGCGCCTGCATCTGCGCGGGGTAAACCCATGTCCATGGCGCCTATGGGCGTAATGGCGCTTGCACCGAATCCCGCAGGTGCATCGAAGTCTTGCTCCACGAGGGCCGGGTCGTTCGCTGGAACCTTCGCAACCGGCGGAGCGGACGCGCCAGCAGTTGCAGGTCCCGCATTTGACACGGTGGGCAGAACCGAGTCCCCCGGCGCGAAGTCCGCCGGCGTGGCAATCCTCTGCGACGGTCCGCTCCCGGAAGAGGAATCCGTCTCCTGGGCCGCAGACTGCAAAGGCTGCATTTGCAACGGCTGAACGACCGCCGGCACGATAGGCGAAGCCACCTGAACCGGCGCATGTGCCGCAGTGCCGGAGATGACCGCCGCCGCAGCCGATCTTTCCGCTACCGGCCGTCGGCTTTGGTCGCTTTTGTTTTGGCTCGTTGTCTCGCCGACAACCGTTGAGCGCTTCTCCGCGGTTCCTGCCGAAGTTGCGGCGGCGGTTAGCGGGGCGGAAGGGATCTGCGCCCGAAGCCCCGAGAGGACGCTCGACGATGGCCCGGCAGAAGGCAGCCACGCTGCGGGGGGTGGGGCTGGTTTCGCTGGTTCAGGTTTCGCTGCGCCAGCCTTCGTCGATGGAGGCGCAGCAGCGGCTTTCACGCCCCTTTGGCTCATCCCAGGAGGCAAAGGGGCAGCCAGCGATGGATCGGCGGCCTCGGAGGCAGGAGACTCGTCCAGGCTGCCGCCGAGCGCGGCCATCTGCTCCCGCCAGCTCGCCTGAAAGCTGCCCGAACCGGCGGGCGCGCCGGCAGTGACGCCCGAGGGCATGCCGCTATGCAACACTGCCAGAAAACCAGCGTTCACGCTCCGCGCAGGACCTGCGCCCAAGCCACGGCCCGCCGCGGCCCCCGCGCCGCCGCCTGCACTTGTCTCAATGGCCACTGCAACTGTCATGGACGGGATCCATGCAGATGATGTGCCAAAGGGGGCTGCGGAGGGTTAGAGAGTTGTCAGGAATGGGAAGCTGCTACCCGCTTCGGACCGTACCCATCTGCGCCCAACGATTTTGCCTAAAGTTTTTCCTGGCGCGGGCGCTCGTTGTTCCCCATCGCGGCAACTCAAAGCTCGGGGGGTTCCGGCTCGAACTGGCCGGCGGCGCGATGCTGGCGGTTGCGGAACCAGTCGTCGAGGGCCATCTGGGCGCGGCGCTCAGCATCCAGCGCATCCCGCGCCTCGGCCTCCTCGATCAGCGTCTCGGCCTGGCGGCGTTCCACCCGGGCGGCCAGAAACTGCTCCCGCAGCGCCTCGGCCTGATCGCTGGCGCGGGCGATGCGGGGGGCCAGCGCCTGGGCCACGCGGACGGCGGCGCGCGACTCTTCCAGGCCCGCCAGGCGGTCAGGAAGCTCGCCCGTGCCGGCGCTCGACTGGACCAGCAATCGGCCGCGGCGGTTGCGCTCGGATGCCCCGGTTCGCGCCTGCTCCAGACGGCGCAGGTCAGCTGCGGCAGACTCCAGCGCCAGCCGCGCCTGCTCCTCTTCGAGATTGCGGATGCGCAGCAACCGCCGCAGGGCGCGGGAGATAGCCACCGCTCAGCCCTCCTGCGCGATGACGCCGGCCACCGCCGCCAACCGCGCCACCGAGTCCGGAAAGCGCACCTGCTCATGCGACTGCTGGGTAGCGAAGGCGCGCATGGCCGGCCGGGCGCGCAGGGCACGGTCGAGGTCAGGGTCGGCGCCGGGTTTGTACGCGCCAATGCGGACCAGATCCTCCGAGCGCGCATAGACGGCCATGAGCCGGCGCAGCAGCGCGGCCTGCTCACGATGCTGAGGACTTGTAACAGCCGGCATGAGGCGGCTGATCGAGTCGAGGACTTCAATCGGCGGATACCAGCCCTCGGCAGCCAGCGCCCGCGAGAGCACGATGTGCCCGTCGAGCAGCGAGCGGACAGCATCGACCAGCGGATCCTGCTGGTCGTCGCCCTCCATTAATACGGTGTAGAAGGCGGTGATCGACCCCACGCGGAACTGCCCGGTGCGCTCCACCAGTCGGGCCAGCTTGGTAAACACGGACGGCGTGTAACCCTTGGCCGTCGGCGGCTCGCCCGCGGCCAGGCCGATCTCCCGCGCCGCCATGGCGAACCGGGTCAGCGAATCGAGCACCAGCAGCACATGCTTGCCCTGGGCAGCGAAGTACTCCGCGATGGTGGTGGCGGCCAGCGCGGCGCGCATGCGCATCAGCGGCGACTGGTCGGATGTCGAGACGACGACTACCGAGCGCGCCCGGCCCTCCTCGCCCAGCGAGTCGTCCAGAAACTCGACCACCTCGCGGCCGCGTTCGCCCACCAGGCCGACCACCGTGACGTCGGCCCCGGTGTTGCGGGTCATCATGCCGATCAGCGTGCTTTTGCCCACGCCCGAGCCGCCAAAGATGCCCACGCGCTGGCCGCGGCCCACGGTCAGCAGTGCGTCCAGCACGCGGATGCCGGTGCCCAGCGGCGTCTTGATGGGCACGCGGTCGAGCGGCGAGCGAACCGCGCCCTCAAGCGAGAGCGATTGCGCGGCGACGGGCGGCCGCAAGCGGTCGATCGGTTTGCCGGCGGCATCCAGCACACGCCCCATCAGCGCCGGGCCTACCTCGATCTCCGGATGCACGCCCAGTGCCGAAACCGGGTCGCCGAAGCGGATTCCTTCTGTCGTCTCAACCGGCATGGACAAGACATTTGTCCCGCGGAAGCCGATCACCTCGGCCAGGTGCGGCTGGCCGAACTGGTCGCGAATCTCGCAGCACTCGCCCACCGAGGCCAGCGGACCGGCCGATTCAATGGTCTGGCCCACTGACTCCAGAACCTGGCCACGCCAGCGCCAGGGCTGGCCGCGCTTCAGATGGGAAAAGTAGCGGCCCAGAATCGGATGCGGGGCCGGAGCCAGGTTAGGTTGCCGTGGGGGAGCAAGCTGCGCCGTCATGCGCCGATCCTTTCTCGAGCGTCGGCCTCGACGACGCCCGCCGGCTGGGCTTCCCGTCCGCCGGCTCGGTCAAAGAAACCACGCTCGATCTCTCCCAACTGGGAGCGGATTCCAAGGTCCACCGAACCGAGCGAGGTCTCCACCTGGCAGTCGCCCAGGCGCATCCCTTCCCCTGCAACAACGATTGGTTTGAGCGCCAGGTTGGGCAGCACGGCCATGGCCTCGGTCCACAGATCGAGCTCCGCCGGCGGCACCTTGAGCGTGACCTCGGTCGAGCCGGAGAGCTGGCCAAGAGCCACGCGCACCGCGCCAGTCAACAGCAGCGGGTCCATCTGCGCCTCGCGGCGGAGGATACGCGCCGCCACGGCCAGAGCCAGGTCGACCACCTCGTGCTCGACGGCGTGAAAGAGCCGGTCGCGCTCGCGGGTAAAGGCATCGACCAGTCCGGCGGCGTGACGGGTGCGCTCCTGAGCGGCGGCAGCCACGGCCGCGGCCTGGGCTTCGTGTTCCGCCTGACGTCCCTCATGGCGGCCCTTTTCGCGTCCAGATTCGATGGCCTTGCGGACCTCATCGGCCAGCCGCTTGTCGAATTCCATGCGCAGCGCTGCTTCGGCGGCTACGAGCCCGTGGTCGTGGAGTTCGGCGGGTGGTGAAGCTTCCAGGGGCGTGGCGGGTTGCTCCCAACACTCCCATCCGTCCAAAGGGGTCTCACCGGCGTCGCCGGGGTAATCGAAGACCTCGAAGTGGGGCGGCGGCGACGGTTTTGTCGGCGATGCGATTGTCGTCAAGTTTGGTCCTCTGTCATGCGGCTCAGCAAGCAGCCCAGAGCCTGGCTCGTATGGCTCCGGTTCTATTCCCTAACCCCTATTCCCTATTCCCTATTCCCTGCTCCCTAACGCCTGCTCCCTGCTCTTACGCCAGCATCTCGTCCCCGGTTTCCAGCTTGAGGACCACCTTGCCCTCGGCTTCCAGGCGCCGCGCCAGGTTCAGGATCTCCTGCTGCGCCGTAGCCACTTCGCGGGAGCGGACCGGGCCCAGCACTTCCATATCCTCTTTGAGCATCTCCACGGCGCGCGAACTCATGGCCTTGAAGATCTGCGCACGCAACTCGTCGTTGGCGCCGCGCAGGGCCAGGGCCAGCTGCCGCTTGTCCACGCCCGAGACAATTTCGCGAATGCTGGCCGCCGGCACCGTGACCAGGTCTTCAAACGTAAACATCAGGTTGCGGATATTCAGGGCCAGCTCCGGCTGGCCGTCTTCAATGGTCTCCAGAATCTTCTTTGACTCCTCGGCGTTGAGGCGGTTCAGCAGGTCGGCAACCGCCTTGAAGCCGGAGTAGCTCTTGCGCGCCGTGTCTCCCATGCTCTCCAAACGCCGGTGCAGGATGTGGGCCACCTTCTGGGCCATCTCGGGTGAGAACTGTCGCATCTCCGCCAGGCGCTGAATCGAGACCACTTTGTGGTCCTCGCTCAAATTGTCCAGTACCTGCGAAGCTCGCCGCGGGTCGAGATGAGCCAGCACCAGCGCGATGGTCTGCGGGTGCTCGGCATCAAGCAGTTTGCCCAACTGCTGCGGGTCGGTGCGCTGCAGCTTGGCCAGGTTTCCCTGGGCGGCCTCCTGCGAACGCCGCACCAGCATCAGCAGGTCGTCCGCGCGCTCCTTGCCGAAGGTCTCCTGCAGCAGCCGGCTGGCATAGTCCAGGCCACCGTGCATCACAAAGCCCTGCGTCTCCAGCATCTCCCAGAACTCTTCCAGAACCTCACCGGAAAGCTCCGCCGAGATGCCGCGCAGCTCTGCCAGTTCTTCCGTGAGCCGCTGCACGTCGGTTTCCGGCAAGGACCGGAGAATCTCCCCGGCCAGCTCCTCGCCCACTGCGACAAGGAGGATCGCCGCCTTGCGAATCCCGCTCAGGCTGGCCGATTCGCGGCGCTTTTCCCGTCCCTGCTCGGTTCCGTCGGCCAATGTTCTTTCCTTTCCCCAGGCTGTATTTCCGTACCCCAGTTTTTGCGCCGGAGTCGGCCTAGTCGGAGTGAATCCAGCTCTGCAGCAGCCGCGAACTCTGCGATGGCTCCCGCTTCAGGTGTCCGCTGACCTGCTCGAAGATCTCCTGCGCACGAATCCGCTCCGGATCGAGTTCGGCCGGCTCCGGCGGCTTGAGCACGGGATGGTGCTTCTCATCGAGCGCAACCGCGGCCAGCTCCTTGGGCGACTCCTTTTGGAGAATCATCGCGGCCGGTTTCGCCTTGCGCAGCGCCGGCCGGACGCCAAAGGCCACCACCACCAGCAGACCCGTGACCAGCGCCGCATACTTCACCAGCACCGGCGAGTTCTCAGCCGTCGAAAGCACCTGGCCGGGCAGCGTCAGCGGCTTGGCCGTGCGGTTCTCCTCGAAGGCAAGATCCTGCACCGTAACCATATCCCCACGCGCCGGGTCGAAGCCGATGGCCGCCTGCGCCAGTGCGGTGAGGTTCTTGAGTTCCTCAGCCGAGCGCGGCTGCCACACCGGCGCCTTGCCGCGGGCGGCCGTCTGCGTCAGTCGATCGTTGACAACGATGGCCGCAGTCAGGCGGCGCACGCGGCCGGGGTTTTCTAACGTGTGGCGCAGCGTCTTCGAGGCGCCATACGTCCCGGACTCCGTCTTGGCCGTCTGCGGCGACGAGCTTTGCTGCGGATA
>Ga0302314_10014943_pt1 | contig 13235 bp, 13 predicted proteins | sample III_Palsa_N2_3_FD_200533 | JGI IMG/M metagenome (GOLD analysis project Ga0302314, IMG submission 200533) | Peat permafrost microbial communities from Stordalen Mire near Abisko, Sweden - III_Palsa_N2_3 | ecosystem: Environmental > Terrestrial > Soil > Palsa > Peat permafrost | place: Sweden...
CGCACCGCCGCAGCCTGCGGCGCACCCGACCCCGGCGCTTCCGGGGACGGGTTCGGCCGGGCGGGTGACGGGGCGTCGGGTCGGGCGGTCAGCAGGCGGAGACCCACTCCTCGGTCCCGTCCGCGAAACGCTGGTGCTTCCAGATCGGCACGGTGTGCTTGAGGTCGTCGATCAGTCGGCGGGCGGCCTCGAAGGCCTCGCCCCGGTGCACGCAGGAGACGGCGACTATCACCGCGACATCGCCGACCTGGAGCGCTCCCAGCCGGTGCACGGCCGCCAGCGCCACCACCGGGAAGTCGGCCACGACCTTCTCGGCCACCCGGCGCAGCTCCTGCTCGGCGCTGGGGTGCGCGCTGTACTCCAGCCGGACCACGTCCTTGCCGGCGTCGTGGTCGCGGACCGCGCCGACGAACACCGTGGTCCCGCCCGCCTCGGGGTCGGCCACGGCGGTGTGGACCTCGTCCAGCGAGAGCGGGGTGTCCCGCAGGGCCAGCAGGCGGATGGGGTCGGCCAGGTCGTCCTTCATGCTGTCCATGATGGCCGAAACATGCAGCAATTCGGCAGGGGGTTCCGTATCGTGGATACAACATTCCACTGTCGAACCGGTCACATTCGCCTCCGCTTGCGCGCCCGGCGCACCAGCGCCGCCGTGCCGACCAGCGCCACCGTCGCCCCGGCCGCCCCCAGGGTGGTCGCCGCGTCCTTGCCGCCGAGCCGGCGGCCGGCCACCGCGTGCTTGCCGGAGACCTGCTCCAGCAGTTCACCGAGGGCCTGCTCGTTGGTGTGCGCCGGACGCCAGCCGGCCTCGTGCAGCCGGCTGCCGGAGACCACCCACGGGTACATGGTGTAGGCGAGGTCGCCGGCCGGGGCCGGGGTCAGACCGAGCCGGTGCAGCCGCGCGGCGGTGCCGAGGGCGAGCGCGGCGGGGAGTTCCATCCGGCGGATGCCGGTGATCTCCTCCACCTCCTCCTGCTCCAGCCAGCCGTCGCAGCCGACCGTGACCTCGCCCTCGACCAGGCCGAGGGCCGCGTACTCCAGCGCCGCAGCCAGGTCGTCCACGTGGCAGAACTGCCAGCAGGGCCGCGAACCGGCCACCACCAGCAGCCGGGGCGCCTCGAAGTGCCGGGTGAGCACGGTGTCCACACCGGGCCCGACCACCACCGCCGGGCGCAGCACCGTGACCGAGAGGCCGGGGTGGGCGTGCGGGGCGCGCCGGCCCAGCCGCTCGATCTCCAGCAGGTCGCCGACGAGCGAGGCCTCCTCGGTGGCCCGCAGCGGCGCGTCCTCCGCCAGCGGCACCTCGTTGTCGGCCAGCGCCCCGTAGACCATCGCCGAGGTGCAGAGCACCACCCGGTGCACCCCGGCCGCCGCGGCGGCGGTGAGCACGGTCTGGGTGCCGCGCACATTGAAGGCGCTGCGGGCCTTGGGATCGGTCGCCATGCCGAGGTCCAGTGCCAGGTGGACGACCACGTCCACGCCGGCCAGCCGCTCGGCCACGGCCGGGTCGCGGACGTCCAGCACCCGCCACTGGACGCCGGTGACCTGGCCCCGGCGCTCGTCGATGGCGAGCACCCGGCGCACCGCGGACGAGCCGGCCAGCCGGGCGGCCAGCCGCTCGCCGATGCCCGAGGCGGCCCCGGTCACGGCGACGACGAGCGGCGGCCCGTCGTACCTGGGGCCCGCAGCGGTCGCCTCCGCACCTTCCGGCGCGCCCTCCGGAGCGTCCTGACCGCACTGCTCAGCGGTCAGCCCAGAGCGAACGTGCGAAGGTGGGGAACTCACCGGCTCTCCTCCACGGTTAGTTTTGATGCGTACGTAAGTGTCACGTACCGACCATCCTGCCCGAGGCGGAGGCATGGCGGTGCACCCGGCACGGGGGCGACCGGCAGCGACCGGAAACCGACCGTTCCGCTGCACCCGCCGCACCCCGGGCCGGACCGCCCCTCCCCGCCGCACCCCAACCTCGCGACGGCCGACGAGATCGAGGCAACTCGTGAGCGATTTCCCCTTCGGCTTCGGCCTCCCGCCCGAGGAGCCCGAGGACGGCAAGGAGCGAGGCGAATCCGGGTCGGGCAAGTCGGGCTCCGGCTCTTCCGGCTCCGGATCGTCCGGCGGTCCGGCCAACCCCTTCGGCTTCGGCTTTCCCGGGCTGCCCGGCGGCACCGGCTCCGGCAATCCGCTGGAGGGCCTCTTCGGTGCGATGAACCCCGGCGACATCGGCGCCGCCTTCCAGCAACTCGGCCAGATGCTCTCCTTCGAGGGCGGTCCGGTCAACTGGGAGCTGGCCAAGAACCTGGCCCGGCAGGCCGTCGTCCAGGGCGCCGAGGACGGCTCGAAGGACCGTTCGGTAGGTGAGTCCGAGCGGGCCGCCGTCTCCGAGGCGATCCGGCTGGCCGAGCTGTGGCTGGATTCGGCCACCTCACTGCCGGTGGGCGCGAGCAGCGCCGTGGCCTGGAGCCGCGCCGAGTGGATCGAGGCGACCCTGCCGGTCTGGAAGGAGCTGGTCGACCCGGTCGCCGAGCGCGTGGCCGGGGCCATGGGCGGGGTCGTCCCGGAGGAGATGCAGGCCATGGCCGGCCCGCTGCTGGGCGTGATGCGCAGCATGGGCGGGGCGATGTTCGGTTCGCAGATCGGCCAGGCCCTGGGCGCACTGGCGGCCGAGGTGCTCGGCTCCACCGATGTCGGGCTGCCGCTCGGACCGGCCGGCAAGGCCGCGCTGCTGCCGCAGAACATCGAGGCGCTGGGCGAGGGGCTGTCCGTCCCGGCCTCCGAGGTCCGGCTCTACCTGGCCCTGCGCGAGGCCGCCCACCAGCGGCTCTTCGTCCATGTGCCCTGGCTGCGGCAGCACCTCTTCGGCGCCGTCGAGGCCTATGCGCGCGGGATCAAGGTCGACACCGCCCGGCTGGAGGACCTGGTCGGCCAGATCGACCCGACCAATCCCGAGGCGCTGCAGGAGGCCATGACCGGCGGCCTGTTCGAACCCGAGGACACCCCCGAGCAGAAGGCCGCGCTGGCCCGGCTGGAGACCGCGCTGGCCCTGGTCGAGGGCTGGGTGGACGCGGTGGTGCACGCCGCGGCCGCGCCGCACCTGCCGCACGCCGCGGCGCTCCGGGAGACCCTGCGCCGGCGCCGGGCGACCGGCGGCCCGGCGGAGCAGACCTTCGCCACCCTGGTCGGCCTGGAGCTGCGGCCGCGCCGGCTGCGGGACGCCTCCCGGCTGTGGGCCTCGCTGGCCGACGCCAGGGGCGCGGACGGGCGCGACGCGCTCTGGGAGCACCCGGACATGCTGCCGACCGCCAAGGACCTGGACGACCCGGACGGCTTCGTCCACGGCGCCGACGTGCCGGAGCTGAGCGAGGGCATCGACTTCTCCAAGCTGGACGAGATGCTGGGCCGGGCCGCGGAGGCCGCCGCCCACGACGCCCAGCACGGCGGTCCGGCCCCCGAGGAGGGCCAGGACGGCCGGGCGGACGAGAAGGGCAAGGACGGCCAGGACGGCACGGGCGGTTCGGCCGGCGAGGGCGGTACCGGCGCGTGAGCGGTCTCCACCAGGACGCCGTCCGCTCCCTCCAGGACTGGACGGCGCCGGACCCGGAGCAGGACCTGCTGCGCCGCGACTACCTCGACCACCTGCTGGAGCGGTCGGACGGCATGTACCGCTCCTGCCGCCCGGCGCACATCACCGCGAGCGCGCTGGTGGTGGACATCGAGCGCGGGCGGGTACTGCTCACCCTCCACCCCAAGGTGGGCCGCTGGCTCCAGCTCGGCGGCCACTGCGAGCCGGAGGACGCCACCCTGGCGGCCGCGGCGCTCCGCGAGGCCACCGAGGAGTCCGGCATCACCGTCGGCCTCGCGCTGTTCCCGGCCACCGGGCCGCAGGCCGCCGGACCGCAGGCCGCCGGACCGCAGCCGGTCAAGCTCGACCGGCACGCGGTCCACTGCGCCGGCCGGGACCAGCCGGAGAACTCCCACCTGGACGTCCAGTACCTGGTGACGGCTCCGGCCGACGCGGTGGCCGAGATCAGCGAGGAGTCGCTGGACCTGCGCTGGTTCGGCTTCGACGCGCTGCCCCGGCTCACCGACGACTCGGTCAGGGACCTGGTCGCCCGGGCCCAGAAGCTGCTCTGACCCGGAGGCCGCTCCGGGCGGCCGCGGCGGCGGGACCGGCCGCCGCCGTTACTGGACCGGCTCGCGGTCGTGGCCGGACTCGGCCCGGGGGCCCGGCACGTGCGGCAGTCGGGCCGCCGCGACCACGCCCTCCAGGTAGCCGCGGGCGCGCTCGGTGCGCGGGTAGGAGTCGAGCAGCGCCCAGAACTCCCGGCCGTGGTCCGCTATCAGCAGGTGCGCCAGCTCGTGCAGCAGCACGTAGTCGACGACGTACTCGGGCATGCCCTGCAGCCGGTGCGAGAGCCGGATGGTGCCCTCGGTCGGGGTGCAGGAGCCCCAGCGGGTGTTCTGGTTGGTGACCCAGCGGACGCTCACCGGCACCGCCCGCGCGTCCAGGTAGCGGGTGGACAGCTCGGCCGCCCGCGCCGTCAACGCGTCGTCGCCGAGGACCTGCCGGCTCTCCTGGGCGGCGAGCTTGTCCAGCATCAGCGCGACCCAGCGCTTCTCCTCCGCCACGGACATCCGGGCCGGGATCAGCACCACCGTACGGTCGCCCTCGCGGTAGGCGGAGACGGTTCGGCTGCGGCGGGCGCTACGGCGCACCTCGACAGCCTGTGTCGCGGGGAGGTTCTCGGATGCGACCGGAACGCGCCGACGCGGCACAGAAGCACGGGAGTCCGGTCCGGCTGCCACGCGCCAGACGTTACCTGCTGGGGGTGACAGAAGTCCTGCCTTCGTGGCCGATTTGTGCGAGTGCTTGCGAACGTCCGGGGTCCTGAATGCGACGAATTCGCGGCATAGGCGACCGAATCACAAGCGGATCATCGGACCACGACCCCCAGCCTGTGGATAACTCTTCGCACGTTGTTCACCGATCGGCCAAGCTCGTCCCGGGTGGCCGAATCCGGCCGCGAAGGGAGAGCAGCGACCATGCGCACCGACGTCCGCACCGAGTCCGAGCCCGCCGGCCAGCCGCAGCGGCCGTGTCTGAAGCCGGCGCTGCGCCGGGCCTGGCGGGACCGGACCACCCTCCAGTTCGGCATCGGCGACGCCCACACCGCGGTACTGGAATCGGCCACCCCGGCCGACGCCGCCTTCCTCGACCTGCTGGACGGCACCCGGGAGCTCCCGGCGCTGACCGCCGCCGCGGCCGGGCTCGGGGTGGACGCGGACCGGGTGCACCGGCTGCTGGGCGAGCTCCGCGCCTCGGAGGTGCTGGACGACGGCGGGGCCCAGCGCCCGCTGCTGGAGCTCCCGCCGCGGGAACGGGCCCGGCTGGCCCCGGACCTGGCGGCGCTGTCGCTGGCCCATCCGCGTCCCGGCGCTGCTCCCCGGCTGCTGCTGGCCCGCCGCCGGGCCCGGGTCCAGGTCCACGGCGCGGGCCGGGTGGGCGCGGCCCTGGCCGGGGTGCTGGCGGCGGCCGGGGTCGGCCAGGTCCAGGTGCTGGACGGCGGGCGGGTGCTGGACCAGGACAGCTCGCCCTGCGGAATCTCCCCGGCGGACACCGGCCGTCCCCGGGCGGCCGCGGCCCGGGCCGCCCTGCGCCGGGCGGCCCCGGATCCGCCGGACCAGCTGGCCGGCCGGCTGCGCGCGCCGGACCTGGTCGTGCTGGCGCCGAGGGGCGACGCCTCCGGACTGCTGCCCGATCCCGCGCTCAGCCAGGAACTGATGCGCAGCGGCACCCCGCACCTCTACGCCGGGGTGCTGGAGACGACGGGCAGCGTCGGCCCCTTCGTCCTGCCCGGGCAGAGCGCCTGCGGCCACTGCCTGTCGCTGCTGCGCTCGGACCGGGACCCGGCCTGGCCGGTGCTGCTGGCCCAGCACTGCTCGGGCCGCTCCGGCTCCGTCCCGGCCTGCGACACGGCCCTGGCGACGACCGTCGCCGGGCTGGCCGCCCTGCACTGCCTGATCTATCTGGACGGCGGATCGCCGCCCAGCGTGGGCGCCCGGGTGGAGGTCTCCATGGTCGACGGCTCGATGCGGCGGCACCGGCTCGGCCCCCATCCGGACTGCGGCTGCTGCTGGGCGTCCGGGACCGAGGGCGCTTGGGGGGACAATGATGGCAGTGCCTGACTCGTCGACTGGGAGGCAAGCGTGAGCGATCTTCCGCGGAAAGCCGTGACCCGTACGGCCAAGCTCGCGGCTCTCCCCCTGGGGATGGCCGGGCGAGCGACCCTGGGCTTCGGCAAGCGGATGGGCGGTCGGCCCGCCGACGTCGTCGCAGCCGAGATGCAGCAGCGCACCGCCGACCAACTCTTCAAGACCCTGGGCGAGTTGAAGGGCGGTGCGATGAAGTTCGGGCAGGCCCTGTCGGTCTTCGAGGCCGCCCTGCCGGAGGAGGTGGCCGGCCCCTACCGGGCCGCGCTGACCAAGCTCCAGGAGGCCGCCCCGCCGATGCCGGCGGCCTCGGTGCACGCCGTGCTGGCCGCCAGCCTCGGCCCGGACTGGCGCGGGCTCTTCCGCGACTTCGACGAGAAGCCGGCGGCGGCGGCCTCCATCGGCCAGGTCCACCGCGCGGTCTGGCACGACGGGCGGGAGGTCGCCGTCAAGGTCCAGTACCCGGGGGCCGGGCAGGCTCTGCTCTCCGACCTCACCCAGCTCGGCCGGGTCGCCCGGCTGATCGGCCCGATGGTCCCGGGGCTGGATGTGAAGCCGCTGATCAGCGAGCTGCGCAACCGGGTCACCGAGGAGCTCGACTACGCCCTGGAGGCCGAGTCCCAGCAGCTCCACGCCGAGGAGTTCGCCGACGACCCGGACATCACCGTCCCCGGCGTGGTCGCCCAGGGCGAGCAGGTCCTGGTCACCGAGTGGATGGCGGGCGTGCCGCTCTCCGAGGTGATCGTCGGCGGCAGCCGGGAGCAGCGCGACCGGGCCGGGCAGTTGCTGGCCCGCTTCCTCTTCGCCGGACCGGCCCGGACCGGACTGCTCCACGCCGACCCGCACCCGGGCAACTTCCGGCTGCTGGTGGACGACGGGCCCGCCTCCGGCTGGCGGCTCGGGGTGCTCGACTTCGGCACCGTGGACCGGCTGCCGGAGGGACTGCCGGAGCCCGTGGGCGCCGCCCTGCGGATGGCCCTGGAGGGGGACGCCGCCGGGGTGCTGGAGATGCTCCGGCAGGAGGGCTTCGTCAAGCCGACGATCTCGCTCGACCCGGATGCCGTCCTGGACTACCTGCTGCCCATCATCGAGCCGGCCGCAGTGGACGAGTTCCACTTCACCCGGGGCTGGATGCGCTCCCAGGCGGCGCGGATCGGCGACCCCCGCTCCCCCGCGTACACCCTGGGCCGCCAGCTCAACCTGCCGCCCTCGTACCTGCTGATCCACCGGGTGACGCTGAGCACCATCGGGGTGCTCAGCCAGCTGGACGCCTGTGCGCCGCTCCGCGCCGAACTGCTGGAGTGGCTCCCGGGCTTCGCCCCGGACGCGGACTGGGACGGGGACGGCCCGGCGGGCCACGACGAGGCGCCGGCCGTGGACTGGGCCGAGGTCTGAGGGCTCGGCTCGGCGCGGTGCGAAAAGCCCGCAGGCCCGGGCGGAATGTCCGCTCCGGGCCTGCCGAATGAATGTCTGTGCTGACGACTGCTGCTACTACCGCATCACGACTACTGCATCACGACGCCGGCCAGGGCCCGGCGGGCCCTGAGCGAGGCGCGCTCGGCGCGGCGCCTGAGCCACAGCGCACGCGCCAGCCGTTCGTGCTCGGCCTCCTGGAGGCGTTCTTGGAGATGGACACGGGCCAGGGCTTCGGGCATGAGTTGCATGTGGAGACTCCGGTTCGGGGTGAGTTCGTGGACGGCGCTGCGCGCCTCGTCGATCGGCTGGGTGAGGGTCTGGGACATTGCTGCCTGCTTGTCGGACGTCGGATCGGTGGACGGGTTGTGGATGGGCCGGATCGCCCGGTCGCTGCGCGCGGTGGCCTCTCGGACCGACCTGCGCAGGGTGTTCGCGGAGCTGACTCGAGGGTTCACGCGACGACCTCGCTCTTGCGCGGACGGCCCCGGGGCCGCTTCCGGGCCACGACGACACCCTGGACGAACAGCTCGCCGCCCCAGACGCCCCACGGCTCCCGACGCTCCAGCGCGCCCTGCAGACAGGCCGCCTTCACCGGGCAGGTCCCGCAGAGGGTCTTCGCGTACTCGACGTCGGCGGGGGTCTCCGCGAAGAAGACCTCGGGGTCGAGGGAGCGGCACGGGATGGGGGCGCCGAGTGTCTCGGTGTCGTCGAACGCGGTGATCTGCATGAGTGATACCTCCGGGGGGTGGGCCAGGCCGAGGGGTGGGACGTACTGGACGGGCGGGGCGGGCGGGGTGATGACGGGTGACACGTCGACTCCTAGGTGTGCTCTGGCGTGGCGGAGGTGGTGGGACGAGAAGCTGGGGCAAACAGAAGGGCCGCGGATCCCGAGTGGGATTCCGCGGCCCTGGATTGCCGACCTGATTCAGGATCAGGTTCGTTCTTTCCAGGGTCCAGGCCCGCGGAAGGCCCACATCGTGTGCTGCTGCTCGGACTGCTGCTTTGCCGACCGGTGGTTTCCGGCACCCGCTGCATACTCGTGGCCGTCTTCGACGACTACTGCTGCTACGGATGCCGACATCGGTCGCTCATCGCGAATCGCACCAAGACCATTGCCGGCCAGCGGCAGATCACTGCCGCCGCCGAGAACCGCGTCCAGACCGGCGCCGAAGCCGAAGCCGGCGGCAAAGCCGGACTCGGGCAGGGACACAACGGACTTCATGGACACAGCGGGCATGCCGGGGCAGGCGGCGGCCGTGATCGTCAGGCCAGTCGTTTTGATCATGGTCGTAGTCACAATGTCCGCCTCCTTTCGGCGTGCTCGGGACTCGGCGGGCCGAGTCCTTCGGATGGGCAGGGTCTCAAACGGTGGTGCGGATGGTGCGGGTAATGCGCAGAACAGTGCCCGCGCCGGAAGTGACCCAACTGGGCCGACGATCTCGTCTCCTTGACCGTCTCCGGCACGCTAGTGCGCTCCGGACCGCCGACGCAAACTATTTTCCGAGCGAGTTCTGATCGGGTCCGCTCTCGTCCCAGAGGTCCGAGATGTCCCCCGGCTGTGAGCTCCGGGTGGGCAGTGATTCGGACCCCGACGAGTCCGCACCAGACAACGACAGCACGGCCGCCCCGTACTTGTCCAGCTTCGCCCGGCTCACTCCGGCGATTCGGGACAGGTCCGTGACCGAGCCCGGAGCGTCCTCGGCGATGGCCGCCAGGGTGGCGTCGGTGAAGACGCAGTAGTCGGGCAGCCCCTGCTCCTTGGCCTGGATCGCGCGCCAGTGCAGCAGCCGCTCGTACAGTCCCTCGTCCCGGTCCCAGGGGCAGCTGTCGCAGCGGCGCAGCTTGCGCTCGACCGCTGCGGTCAGCACCCGGCCGCAGACCCGGCAGGTCAGCGGCGCCCGGCTGCGGCGCACCGCGGCGGGTCCGGTCGGCCCCGCGCCCGCCGTCCGGCCGGAGCCGGTCACCGAGCCGGCCCCGGCGAACCCCCCGGAGAACCCTCCACCGCCCCGGGCCGCGCGCGAGCCCGAGGAGCCCGGCCGCAGCCCGTCCAGGAAGCGCGACGGCTGCCGGCTCGCCCGGCCGCCCGGGGAGCGCGCCAGCGCCCAGGAGAGACCGAGGTGCGCCCGCGCGCGGGTGACGCCGACGTAGAGCAGTCGGCGCTCCTCCTCGACCTGTTCGTCGGTCTTGGCATAGGTGATCGGCACCATCCCCTCGGTGAGGCCGACCAGGAACACCGCGTCCCACTCCAGGCCCTTGGCCGAGTGCAGCGAGGCGAGGGTGACCCCCTCGACGGCGGGGGCGTGCTGCGCCACCGCCCGCGCGTCGAGCTCGGTGACGTAGGCGGCCAGATCGGCGGGCAGCCCGCCGGCATGGCGGCCGGCCTCGAACTCCTCCGCCAGCCGGACCAGCGCGGCCAGTGACTCCCAGCGGTCGCGGACCGCGCCGGAGCCGGCCGGGGGCGTGAGGGTGAACCCCCGGGTCGACAGCACCGCGCGGACCTGCTCGGCCAGGGACTCCTGGACGCCGTCCAGCAGCGGGTCACTGCCCGCCCGCGCCGCACCGCGCAGCAGCATCCCGGCCTCGCGGACCTCGGGGCGCTCGAAGAAGCGCTCGGCCCCGCGCAGCTGGTAGGCGATCCCGAGGTCGGCCAGCGCCTGCTCGTAGACGGCGGACTGGCCGTTGATCCGGAACAGCACCGCGATCTCGCTCGCCCGCACCCCCGACTCCAGCAGCGCGGCGATCCGCTTGGCGGTGCCCTCGGCCTCGCCCGGCTCGTCCTGGTACTCGGTGTAGGACGGGTCGGGACCGGCCCCGCGCTGCGAGACCAGCTCCAGCCGGTTGGCGGCGGCCCGGCCGCGCGCCTGCGCCAGCAGCCCGTTGGCCAGGTGCACCACCTGCGGGGTGGAGCGGTAGTCGCGGACCAGCTTCACCACCGTGGCGTCCGGGTGCTTCAGCCGGAAGTCCAGCAGGTAGGCGGGGGTCGCCCCGGTGAACGAGTAGATGGTCTGGCTGGCGTCGCCGACCACGCAGAGGCTGGAGCGCGGGCCGAGCCAGAGGTCGAGCAGCCGCTGCTGGAGCGGCGAGACGTCCTGGTACTCGTCCACCACGAAGTGCTGGTACTGCGCCCGGACCTGCTCCGCGACCTCGACCCGGTCCTCCAGCACGGCGACCGCCAGCAGCAGCACGTCCTCGAAGTCGATCACCCCCCGGTCCCGCTTCAGCTCCTCGTAGGCCTTGTAGACCTGACGGATCTCGGCCGGGTCGCGCGGGGCTTCGCGACCGGCCCGGCGGACGGCGGCGGGGTAGTCCTCGGGGACGGTCTGGGTGACCTTGGCCCATTCGATCTCGCCGGTGAGGTCCCGCAGTTCGGACCGGTCCACCCGGAGCCGGCTGCGGGCGGCGGCCTCGGCGACCAGCTGCACCTTGCGCTCCACCAGCCGGGGCAGCTCCCCGCCGACCACCCGCGGCCAGAAGAACTGGAGCTGCCGCAGCGCGGCCGAGTGGAAGGTCCGGGCCTGGACGCCCTCCGCCCCCAGCTCGCGCAGCCGGCCGCGCATCTCCCCGGCCGCGCGGGCGGTGAAGGTCACCGCGAGCACCCGCTGCGGCTGCATCACGCCGCTGCGCACCCCGTAGGCGATCCGGTGGGTGATGGCGCGGGTCTTCCCGGTCCCGGCTCCCGCGAGGACGCAGACGGGCCCCTCCAGGGCCGTCGCGACGGCCCGCTGCTCGGGGTCGAGCCCGGCGAGCACCGCGTCGGCGTCCAGCGGCCGACCCCCGCCGAGGGGGATGCCGCCGCGGAGGGCGTCGGGGAGGGGCTGCGCGCCCGGGAGCTCAACCTGCATGCGCCCATCCTCTCAAGCCCGGCGGGCAACCGGACCGGAGTTGTCCACAGGCCCGGTGTGCTGGTCCGATCGGATGCCCGCGATCCCGGCCCGGGCCGCCCCGCCCGTTGGAATGTTCGCGGGTTCCCGTATGTTCCATGGGTGCCCGGCCCCGGCCCCGGAGAGCCGTCCGCAACGCCTGACGAAGGAGCGACTCGATGCCCGCGACGATCACCATGTACAGCACCACCTGGTGCGGTTACTGCCGTCGGCTGAAGACCCAGCTCGACCGCGAGGGCATCGGCTACACCGAGGTCAACATCGAGGAGGACCCGGCGTCGGCGGACTTCGTGGAGAAGGTCAACGGCGGCAACCAGGTGGTGCCGACGGTGCTCTTCCCGGACGGCTCGGCGCTGACCAACCCCTCGCTGGCCCAGGTCAAGGCCAAGCTCGCGAGCTGAGCCGCCGGGCCGACGGCCCGCGGCCCCGGTGCCCCTCCGCCCCGGTCGGCGCGGAGGGGCACTTTGCTGTCCGCCCGCATGTCCGCCCGCCCGCTTGTCCGCATGTCCGCAGGTCCGCCCGCCCGCCGCGTTCCGGTCACTCGCCCGGGCGCTCGCCGAGGGCGTAGACCAGCCGGTTCCGGTCGGCGCAGTAGCGGGTCTCGGAGACCCGGACCGGACCGGCCTCGGTGAACCCGGTGCGGAGCTGAACCAGCAGCGGGACGCCCGGCCCGGCCTGGAACCACTGGGCCTCCTCCGGGTTGGGCATCCGCGCGGCCAGTTCGTCCACGCAGCCGATCTCGACGTGGCCGGCCTCGCCGAGGGCCACCTCGTCCCCGCCGTCCACCGGGTCGGGGTCCATCAGGGCCGTGCCGGCGGCCAGGCCGACCGGGTAGTGGCTCTCCTCGATGGACCAGGGCTCGCCGTCCATGTGCCGCAGCACCCGGCGCAGCACGACCGCCTCACCGGCCTTGATCCGCAGCCGATCGGTGATGTCGGTGGTCGCTCGTACGATCAGCATCTGGAAGTCGGCCGTCAATTTCCGACCGGCCCGCTCGGCCTCTTCCGCATATGCCGCGGAGGGGGTGGTCAGCGGGGTTCTCCGACCGGGAACGGAAGGTGATGTGTATGCATGGTGATCGAGGACCGGATGATCCTTGAGGTAGGTTCCTTTTCCCTGGACACGAATCAGCAGACCCTCATTGACCAGGACGTCAACCGCCAGTCGGACTGTATTACGAGCTACCCCGTACTGGCTTTCCAGTTCGCTTTCGACCGGCAGCGACTCGCCGCTCTGCCACTCTCCGGTCATGATCCGACGGCGCAGATCTGCGGCCAGCCGCTGGTATTTGGGAGCCTGTCCGGGGCCACGGGAAATGTTCACTCAGCGAATGTAGCCATTCGGCTTGCGCCGCACCCGAGAAACCAGCCAACATAAGTCAAGATTGGGGCAATCCCTACTATTCCAACCACTTGCAATCAGGAGCCACCTATGCACCGGATGGAGCAGTGACATCGGGGGGAAGACCTCCGGGACACCACCCGTGCAGCACCCACCAGCCACCTCGCAAGCCGGAGCAGCCACGATGAATCACCGGAGAGCCTGGGCCGCGATCGCCTCCTTCCCGCCGAACCCCGAGAACGTCGCGCACGCCCGTCGGATCACCCGGACCGCACTGGCCGCCTGGGGCGTCCAGGAGCTGGCCGACAGCGCGGAGATGCTGGTCTCCGAGCTCGTCACCAACGCCCTGCGGTACGGGCGCGGGCCGGTCGATCTGACAATCGCCCTGTCCGG
>Ga0302314_10014944_pt1 | contig 13235 bp, 19 predicted proteins | sample III_Palsa_N2_3_FD_200533 | JGI IMG/M metagenome (GOLD analysis project Ga0302314, IMG submission 200533) | Peat permafrost microbial communities from Stordalen Mire near Abisko, Sweden - III_Palsa_N2_3 | ecosystem: Environmental > Terrestrial > Soil > Palsa > Peat permafrost | place: Sweden...
GAACTCATCGCGCGAGGCCCCGGCACCAGCCGCCGCGTTCTCGGGCATCTCCGTGCGGGCCCCGGCCTCCGGCATGGCCCCCAGATCCCGGCCGCCGCCCCCGCCACCGCCACCGCCGCCCGCCCCACCGCGGCCACCGAGCATCTGCATCTCGTTACCGATGATCTCGGTGGTGTAGCGATCGCGGCCTTCCTTGTCCTGCCACTTGCGAGTGCGCAATCGGCCCTCAATATAGACCTGTGAGCCCTTGCGCAGGTACTCGGCGGCGATCTCGCCCAGGCGGCCGAACAAGGCCACGTTGTGCCACTCGGTGCGCTCCTGCTGGTCTCCCGACTGCTTGTCCTTCCAGCTCTCGGTGGTCGCGAGCCGCAGATTGGCCACCGAGCCGCCCGAGGGCATGGCCCGCGTTTCCGGGTCTGCGCCCAGATGACCGATCAGGATCACTTTATTGATGCCGCGCGCCATGATTCGCCTCGTCGTGAAATCGCTGCAGGTGAGCAGCCATTGTAGTGTTTTTGGGTCTAGCCCGCCGCTGCGTTTATAGTGGCTGTTTGTCCTTTCGCACCTACGGCATCGACTTAACCATGCAGACCATCCGCATCCGCGGCGCCCGCACCCACAATCTGGCCAATATCGACCTCGACCTGCCGCGCGAGCGGCTGATCGTGTTCACGGGATTGTCCGGCTCGGGCAAATCCTCGCTGGCCTTCGACACGCTCTATGCCGAGGGTCAGCGCCGCTACGTGGAATCGCTGTCGGCCTACGCGCGCCAGTTCCTGGCCGTGATGGACAAACCCGACGTCGACAGCATCGAGGGTCTGTCTCCCGCCATCGCCATCGAGCAGAAGAGCGGCTCGCACAACCCGCGCTCCACGGTGGGCACGGTGACCGAGATCTACGACTACCTGCGGCTGCTGTACGCGCGCGCCGGCCTGCCGCGCTGCCCGCGCCATGGCATCGACCTGGCCGCGCAGACCGTCAGCCAGATGGTCGACCAGTCGCTGCTGTCCCCGAACGGCGAGCTGGCGCTGCTGCTGGCGCCACTGGTCGAGGAGCGGCGCGGCGAGCACACGCAGCGCATCGCCGAACTGGCCGGCAAGGGCTTCGTGCGTGTGCGCATCGACGGCACGGTGTACGAGATCGACGCGGTGCCCAAGCTCGATCCCAGGGTGCGCCACACCATCGAGGCGGTGGTGGATCGCTTTCGCGTGCGTCCCGAGGCCGGTCAGCGCCTGGCCGAGTCGTTCGAGACCGCGCTCGAACTGGGCAATGGCATCGCCGAGGTGGTGTTTCCGGATAACCCCAGCCTGGCGCCGCTGCTGTTCTCGAGCCGGCATGCGTGCCCGGAATGCGGCTTCTCGGTGCCGCTGCTCGAGCCGCGCATGTTCTCGTTCAACAATCCGGCCGGCGCCTGTCCGACCTGCGACGGTCTTGGATTCCAGGAGTTCTTCGACCCCGAGCGCGTGGTGGTGCACCCGCACCTGTCGCTCGCGGGAGGTGCCGTGCGCGGCTGGGATCGGCGTAACGCGCACTATTTCCAGCTGCTGCAGTCGCTCGAGCGTCACTACCACTTCGATCTCGAGATGCCCTGGGATGAGCTGCCGGCGAGCGTGCAGACGCTGCTGCTGTCGGGCAGCGGCGATGAGCAGATCGAGTTTCGCTATCGCGAAGGCGCCGGCCGCGGCACCCGCAAACGTCACGCCTTCGAAGGCATCGTGCCCAATCTGGAGCGGCGCTTTCGCGAGACCGACTCGCAGGCGGTGCGCGAGGAGCTGCGCAAATACCTGGGCACGCGCGCCTGTGTGGATTGCGGCGGCGCGCGGCTCAACGAGGCGGCGCGTTCGGTGCTGATCGACGGCCGCAACCTGCCCGCGGTCACGCATCTGACGGTGGGCCAGGCCAGCGAGTATTTCGCGCAGCTCAAGCTCGAGGGTTGGCGAGCCGAGGTGGCCGCGCGCATCGTGCGGGAGGTCGGTGAGCGCCTGCGCTTCCTGGTTGATGTGGGTCTGGACTACCTGGGGCTCGATCGTGGCGCTGGCACGCTGTCCGGCGGCGAGGCGCAGCGTATTCGCCTGGCAAGCCAGGTCGGCTCAGGCCTCACGGGCGTCATGTACATACTCGACGAGCCTTCGATCGGGCTGCATCAGCGCGACAACGAGCGTCTGCTGGGTACGCTCAAGCGCCTGCGCGACCTCGGCAATACCGTGATCGTGGTCGAGCACGACGAGGATGCGATCCGCGCCGCCGATCACGTGGTGGATCTGGGGCCCGGCGCCGGCGTGCATGGCGGCCGCGTGGTTTCGCAGGGCACTCCGGCGCAGATCGAGGCCGACCCCGGCTCATTGACCGGCGCCTATCTGTCCGGCCGCGAGCGCATCCCGCTGCCGGCACGCCGGCGCAGCGCCGCCAGCGACCAATGGATCACGATCCGCGGCGCGCGTGGCAACAACCTGCGCGATGTCACGGTGGCATTGCCGCTGGGCACGCTGATCTGCGTGACCGGGGTGTCGGGCTCGGGCAAATCGACGCTGGTCGAGGACACGCTGTACCGGCACGCGGCAGCGCATCTGAACGGCACCAGCCTCGATGACGCCAGCCCCTGCGATGGTATCGACGGACTCGAGCGCTTCGAGCGCGTGATCGAGATCGACCAGAATCCGATCGGCCGCACGCCGCGCTCCAATCCCGCGACCTACACCGGACTGTTCACCGCCGTACGCGAGTTGTTCGCGGCAGTGCCGGAGTCGCGCGCGCGCGGCTACGATTCCGGGCGCTTCAGCTTCAATGTCAAAGGCGGCCGCTGCGAAGCCTGCCAGGGCGACGGTGTGATCCAGGTCGAGATGCACTTCCTGCCCGACATCTACGTGCCCTGCGATGTCTGCCGCGGCCGGCGCTACAACCGCGAGACGCTCGAGATCCTGTATCGCGGCCGCAGCATCCACGAGGTGCTCGACAGTACGGTCGAGGAAGCGCAGAAGCTGTTCGAGCACGTGCCGGCGATTGCGGTCAAGCTGCGCACACTCATGGAGGTGGGTCTGTCGTACGTGCGGCTGGGACAGAACGCCACCACGCTCTCGGGCGGCGAGGCGCAGCGGGTCAAGCTGGCGCGCGAGCTGGCCAAGCGCGGCGTGGGCCGCACGCTCTATATTCTCGATGAGCCGACCACCGGGCTGCATTTTCACGATATCGCGCAGCTGCTGCGGGTGCTGCATCAACTGCGTGATGCCGGCAATACGCTGGTGGTGATCGAGCACAACCTGGATGTGATCAAGACCGCCGACTACGTGATCGACTTAGGTCCGGGCGGCGGCGAACGCGGCGGCCGCGTGGTGGCGGCGGGCACGCCCGAGGCGATCTGCAAGATCAGCGAATCGGTTACCGCTGCCTACCTGAAGCCGTTGCTGGAACGCGCACCGGCCGCGCGGCCGGTCAGGGCGGCGCTGGCTTAGCGGCGGTGAACTCCGGATGCGAAGTGCTGCTGCACCTCGCCGTTGACGATGCGCTCCTGGTATTTGCCCTGGGTATAGGCCGTGACCACGCCGCGCCAGAACTTCACCGCACCGGTGTTGCGCACGTGTTCGGTGATCAGCCATTGACCGGCGAAGCGATCGAATAACAGCCGCACCGCCTGGGCGCCGATGCCGCGCCGGCGCCATGGCCGGGCGATGAAGAATTCCGCCATCGAGAACTCGAACGCTGTGCCGGCGCTGGCGCGACGCCGCACCATCGCGAAGCCCACGGGCTCGACGTTGTAGAGAATTGTCAGCACCTGGGCGGTGCGATCGCTGAACCAGCGCTCGAGCTGATCGGGCTCACGATGTCCGACTTCGCCCAGAGCCGGAAAGATACCGGTGGCCGCGGGCGCCAGATCGTTCAGGTAGTCGCGATAGACACCCTCGATCCAGCGACGGTCATCGCGTGCGCTGCGGCTGTCCCTGAGACTGACTTGATGCATAGACGTGATGATTGCGAAGATGAGAAACAGGAAAGCCCGGCAGACCGGAAGGTTCCGGCCTGCGCGGGCTTTCCCACGAGCTGGTCGCTCGTCGGCCTAGATCGGCTCCGGCCTTACTTCGGCGCGGTCGACGGTGCAGGTGCCATGGCGCCGCCACTGCTGCTGCTGTCAGCGGGCGCTGCCGGCGTGGTAGAGCTGTCAGCAGGCGGCGAGGCCATCGGGGCGGCCGGGGCAGGCGTCGCGGCAGGAGCCGCATCTTGGCTGCTGCTGCAAGCGCAGAGCACGAGCGCCGCCGCAATAGCGCTAAGAACAAGCTTTGTATTCATCGATGAATCCCCAGAATTGTAAGTAAGCGAACTGAACCGTAGGCGCGAGAAGAGTCGCGGCTCAGGATTCTATAGAGTCTGGCGCACATTTTAAACTGTGCGCAGCGCTGCAATGTAGGACTTTGCCTGATATTAGGCTAATCAGGCCGCGGCCTTGCGCTTGCGCGCGGGCGCGGGGCTGTCGGCAGCGGCTTTGGCCGCCTTCTTTGGCGCTTTTTTGCGCGCACGCTTAGCCTTGCCCTCTTCGGCGGCCGGCGCAGCCGCCGCATCGGCGCTGACCGGCCCGTCGACCAATTGCATCAGCGCCATGGGCGCCGCATCACCGGCCCGCGGCATCATGTGCAGGATGCGGGTGTAGCCGCCCGGGCGCGCCTTGAAGCGCGGCCCCAGATCGCCGAACAGCTTGGTGACCACCTCGCTGTCGCGCAGCCGTGAAAACGCCAGGCGGCGGTGCGCATCGCTGTCGATCTTGCCGAGCGTGATCAAGGGCTCGACCACGCGCCGCAGTTCCTTGGCCTTGGGCAAGGTGGTGCGGATGGTTTCATGCCGCAGCAGCGAGGCCGCCATATTGCGCAACATCGCGTGGCGATGCGGGCTATTGCGGGACAGCTGCCGGCCGGAAAGCTTATGACGCATGACTCTCTCTCAAATACCTGATCAGATCAGCCCGCTGCTGCTCTCTTCTTCGTGCTTCAGACCCGCCGGCGGCCAGCCGTCCAGCCGCATGCCGAGCATGAGGCCATGGCTCTGCAGCACTTCCTTGATCTCGGTCAGCGACTTCTTGCCGAGGTTCGGAGTGCGCAGCAGTTCGACTTCCGTGCGCTGCACGAGGTCGCCGATGTAATGGATGTTCTCGGCCTTGAGGCAGTTCGCGCTGCGCACCGTGAGCTCGAGCTCATCGACCGGCCGCAGCAGAATCGGATCGAACTGCATCTCGGTGGTCTTGGCCACCGCCTCGTCTTCGCCCTGCAGGTCAACGAACACCGACAGCTGATCCTTGAGTATGCCGCCGGCGCGCCGGATCGCCTCCTCGGGCTCGATGGTGCCGTTGGTCTCGATGTCGATGATCAGCTTGTCCAGATCGGTGCGTTGCTCCACACGCGCGGCTTCGACCGAGTAGGTCACGCGGCGCACGGGGCTGAAGGAGGCATCGAGCAGCAGGCGGCCGATGGGCCGGCTCTGCTCCTCGAAGGCTACGCGCTGCACCGCCGGGCGGTAGCCGCGGCCGCGCTCGATCTTGAGCAGCATGTTGAGTTCGCCGGCCTTGGTCAGATTGGCGATCACGAACTCGGGATTCACCACCTCGATATCATGGTCGGTCTGAATGTCGCCGGCGGTCACCGGTCCCGGGCCTTTCTTGTGCAGGCGCAGCTCGGCGGTGTTGCGCGCGTGCATGCGGATGGCCACCGACTTCAGGTTCAGCAGCACGTCGACCACGTCTTCCTGCACGCCCTCGATGCTGGTGTACTCGTGCAGCACGCCATCGATCTCGACTTCGGTGATCGCGGCACCGGGCATGGAGGACAGCAGCACGCGCCGCAGGGCATTGCCCAGCGTGTGGCCGAATCCGCGCTCGAAGGGCTCGATCACCACGCGCGCCTGACGCGGGGCCACCGGCTGCACCTTGACCACGCGGGGCTTCAAGAATTCCGATACTGATGCTTGCATTGCTTTCGTCACCCCAAACTAGAAAACCAAAGAGCGCCGGCTGCCGCGCGCACTACGCGCTGCGGCCGATCACTTCGAATAAAGCTCGACGACCAAATTCTCGTTGATGTCCGGCAGCACGTCCTCGCGCGCCGGCACCGTCTTGAACACGCCGCGGAATTCCTTGTCGCTGACTTCCAGCCAGTCCGGAAACCCGACCTGCGCCGCCACCGCCAGCGCGCTCTGGATGCGCAGCTGCTTGCGCGCCTTCTCGCGGATCTCGATCACATCGCCGGCATGGCACTGGTAGGAGGCGATGCTGACCACCTTGGCATTGACGTTGATCGACTTGTGGCCGACCAGCTGGCGCGCCTCGGCGCGCGTTGCGGCAAAGCCCATGCGATAGACCACATTGTCCAGCCGGCTCTCGAGCAGCTTCAGCAGCGTCTCGCCGGTGGCCCCGGTGCGGCGCGCGGCCGCCTTGTAGTAGTTGCGGAACTGACGCTCGAGCACGCCGTACATGCGGCGCAGCTTCTGCTTCTCGCGCAGCTGCGTGCCGTAGTCGGACAGGCGCTGCCGGCGCTCGCCCTTGATGCCGCCCGGGGGCACCTGCAGCTTGCACTTGCTCTCGAGCGGCTTGGCGCCGCTCTTGAGGAACAGATCCGTGCCCTCGCGGCGAGCGAGCTTGCAGGTTGGACCGATGTATCGCGCCATAATATGTGTTCCTTGGCCGCGCCCTTAAACGCGGCGCTTCTTCGGCGGACGGCAGCCGTTGTGCGGTATCGGCGTGACGTCGGAAATGCTCGTGATCTTCAGGCCGCAGGCGTTGAGCGCACGCACTGCCGACTCGCGTCCCGGGCCGGGCCCGCCGACGCGAACCTCGACGTTCTTGACGCCATGCTCCTGAGCCGCGTTGCCGGCCTTTTCGGCGGCCACCTGGGCCGCAAACGGCGTGCTCTTGCGCGAACCGCGGAAGCCGCAGCCGCCTGAAGTCGCCCACGACAGCGTGTTGCCCTGCCGGTCGGTGATCGTGATGATCGTGTTGTTGAACGATGCATGCACGTGAGCGATGGCGTCGAGCACGTTCTTGCGCGCCTTCTTGGGCTTTTTGGCCCCGGCGGCCGCGCCGCCCTGCTGCTGCTGCGATGTCTTCTGATCAGCCATAAATGTGGTCGCCTGTCTGCAATCTCAAGGTCAAAACTGTGTTCGGGTCGGTGCGTCGAAGCCGTCGTGCGCGCATCAGGCTTTGCCCGGCGGCGCATTGAGCTTCACGGCTTGCTTGCGCGGCCCCTTGCGGGTGCGGGCATTGGTGCGGGTGCGCTGGCCCCGGACCGGCAATCCCTTGCGATGGCGCATGCCGCGCCAGGTGCCCAGATCCATGAGGCGCTTGATGTTCATCGACACTTCGCGTCGCAGATCGCCCTCGACCGGCCACTTGGCCAGCTGCGAGCGGATCGCGGCCACCTCGGCGTCGGTCAGGTCCTTGACGCGCGTGGTCGGTGATATGCCCGCGCCCTGCAGGATATCGAGCGCGCGCGAGCGGCCGATGCCGAAAATGTGCGTGAGCCCGATGCTCACGTGCTTGTTCATCGGGATATTGATGCCGGCTATGCGTGCCATGACTACCTCAACCTTGGCGCTGCTTGTGGCGCGCGTCCGAACTGCAGATCACGAACACGATGCCGCGGCGCCGCACGATCTTGCAGTTCTTGCAGATTTTCTTGACTGATGGACGTACTTTCATGACCTACCTGCGCTAAAACCCATTGCATCGTCTAACCGCGGCCTAGCCGTGCGCGGAGCCGCCACGGCCCCCGCCCAGTAGGTTCGCCTTTTTCATGAGCCCCGGATAATGGTGCGACATCATGTGCGCCTGCAGCTGCGCCATGAAATCCATGACCACCACCACTACGATCAGCAGCGAGGTGCCGCCGAACTGGAACGGCACACCCTGCGAGGAAACCAGGATCTCAGGCACCAGGCAGACCGCCATGATGTAGATCGCGCCCCAGAGCGTCAGGCGGGTGAGCACTTTGTCGATGTACTCGCCGGTCTGCTGCCCCGGGCGGATGCCGGGAATGAAGGCACCGGATTTCTTGAGATTATCCGCGGTTTCGCGCGAATTGAACACCAGTGCGGTGTAGAAAAAGCAGAAGAACACGATCAGCGTCGCGTACAGCACCAGGTGCAGCGGCTGGCCGTAGCCCAGCGAGGTGGCGACGTTCTGCAGCACTTCGCTGGTCTTGGAATCGGGATTGGAGCCGAAGAAGCTCGCGATCGTGGCCGGGAACAGCAGCAGGCTCGAGGCAAAGATGGGCGGAATCACGCCCGACATGTTGAGCTTGAACGGCAGATGGCTGCTCTGGCCCGCGTACAGGCGCCGGCCGACCTGGCGTTTGGCGTAGTTGACCGTGATGCGCCGCTGCGCCCGCTCGACGAACACGCAGAAGGCCGTGACCCCGACCACGATGCCGATCAGCAGGATGGCGAACAGCGGATTCATCTCGCCGGTGCTGACGGATTCGAAGGTGCGGCCCACGGCGCCGGGCAGGCCGGCGACGATGCCCGACAGAATCAACATCGAGATGCCATTGCCGATGCCGCGCTCGGTGATCTGCTCGCCCAGCCACATCAGGAACATGGTGCCGGTGGTCATGGTGATCGTGGCCGGCATCAGCCAGTCGAAGAAGCCCTTGGCATTGGTCATGCCGCCGTTGCCCAGCGCCACCGCGGCGCCGAACGACTGGAACAGCGCCAGCCCGACCGTGACATAGCGCGTGAGCTGGGTGATGCGCCGGCGGCCCGACTCACCTTCCTTGCGGGCCTCCATGAGCGAGGGAATCACCATCGACAGCATCTGGATGATGATGGAGGCGGAGATATAGGGCATCACGCCCATGGCGAAGATCGACAGGCGCTGCAGTGCGCCGCCCGAGAACATGTTGACCACGCCCAGAATGGTGTTCGACTGATCGTTGAAGTAGCGCGCCACGGCCTCGGGATTGATGCCGGGCACCGGGATGAAGGTGCCGATGCGGTACACCACCAGCGCGCCGATCAGGAATAGCAGACGGCTACGGATCTCGCCCAAGCGTCCGGCTTCGGCAAGTGTAGCGGCTGGATTCGTGAGCGCGGAGTTGGCCACTTCAGTCCTCGATCTTGCCGCCGGCAGCCGTGATGGCTGCGCGCGCGCCCTTGGTGACCCCGATGCCCTTGAGCGTGACCGGCTTCTTGAGCTCGCCCGACAACACCACTTTGGCCCGCTCGGCCGACGCCGAGACGATGCCGGCAGCCTTGAGCGCCGCCAGATCGATGACCGCGGCATCCAGCAGCGCCAGCTCGTGCAGGCGCACTTCGGCGCGCGCGGCCTTCATGGCTGAGCGGAATCCGACTTTCGGCAGCCGCCGCTGCAGGGGCATCTGTCCGCCCTCGAAGCCGACCTTGTGGTAGCCGCCCTTGCGGGCGCGTTGACCCTTGACGCCGCGGCCGCAGGTCTTGCCCTGGCCCGCGGAGGCGCCGCGGCCCACACGCAGCCGTGGGCGGCGCGAGCCGGCCCCGGGACTCAGATCGTTCAGGCGCATTGCGGCCATGTCAGTTCGACTCCTCGACTTTCAACAGGTGCCCGGCGGTGCGCATCATTCCTCGATTGGCCGGGGTATCGGCGATCATGACGCTCTGATGCCGGCGCCGCAGGCCCAGCCCGCGCACCGAGGCGGCGATGTGCTTGAGCTGCCCGTGCACGCTGCGCAGCAGCGTGACCGTCACCAGCTTATGGGCGCTCGTGGTGGTATTCATCAGGCGGGCCCAAGTATGTCTTCGAGCGTCTTGCCGCGCTTGGCCGCAATGTCCTCGGGCGAGCGCACATTGGCCAGCGCGTTGACCGTGGCACGCACGACGTTGATCGGGTTGCGCGAACCGTAGCTCTTGGCCAGCACGTTGCGCACGCCGGCGCATTCGAGCACCGCGCGCATGCCGCCGCCGGCGATGACACCGGTGCCTTCCGAGGCCGGCAGCATGAACACGCGCGTGGCGCCGTGCGAGCCCTTGACCGCGTAGTGCAGCGTGTCGTTGCGCAGACTCACGTTGACCATGTTCTTGCGCGCCTGCGCCATGGCCTTGGAGATCGCCACCGGCACTTCGCGCGCCTTGCCGAAGCCGAAGCCGACCCGGCCGGCACCATCCCCGACCACGGTCAGCGCGGTGAAGCCGAACTGCCGGCCGCCCTTGACGACCTTGGCGGTACGGTTCACGGCGACGAGCTTCTCGGTCAGCTCATCGGCGCTCTGCGTTTTTTCCATTCTTGCCATAATTACGTGCCTGCGGTGCGCTAGCTAACCAATTGCCTAAAACTCTAGTCCCGCTTCGCGGGCCGCTTCGGCCAGCGCTTTGACGCGGCCGTGATACTGAAACCCGGCGCGGTCGAAGGCCACGCGCGTGATGCCGGCGGCCTTGCCGCGCTCGGCGATGCTGCGGCCCACGGCACGGGCGGCTTCGATGTTGCCGGTACTCTTGAGCCCCTGGGCCACGTCCTTCTGCACCGTGGAGGCCGCAGCCAGCACCTTCTCGCCCTTGCCGTCGAACAGCTGCGCATAGATGTGGCGCGGCGTGCGATGCACGGTCAGGCGCACCAGCTTGAGCTCGCGGATCTGCGCCCGGGTCTTGACTGCACGGCGCTGGCGCCGCTGTTTCTTGGTGATGTTCATGCTCTCTCCCGCGCTACTTCTTCTTGCCTTCTTTGAGGATGATCTTCTCATCCGAGTAGCGCACGCCCTTGCCCTTGTACGGCTCGGGCGGGCGGATGTGGCGGATCTCGGCCGCGGTCTGGCCCACCCGCTGCCGGTCATTGCCCTTGATCAGAATCTCGGTCTGGCTCGGGGTCTCGATGGTGATGCCCTCGGGAATCGCGAAGCTGACCGGGTGCGAGAAGCCCAGGGTCAGATTCAGCGCCTTGCCGGCCACCTGGGCGCGAAAGCCGACGCCCACGAGCTCGAGCTTGCGGTCGTAGCCTTTGGTCACGCCGGTCACCATGTTGGCCAGATGTGCGCGCGTGGCGCCGGCGCGCATGCGCACGGCATCATCGCCCTGGTACTTGACCGACAGCGTCTTGTCCTGCTGCACCACCGACACGCCTTGGCCGAGCACCAGATTCAGCACCCCGCGCGAGCCCTTGACGCTCACGGCGCCGCCGGCCACGCTGACGGTGACGCCGGCGGGCAGGTCGATGATTCGATTGGCAACTCGAGACATTTCAGTTTCCCATCAGACTTTTGATCAGGCGACGATGCACAGCACTTCGCCGCCCTGGCCGATCGCGTGTGCCGCCTTGTCGGTCATCACGCCCTTGGGGGTCGAGACGATCACGGTGCCCATGCCGCCCAGCACGCGCGGAATCTCGTCCTTGCCGCGATAGATGCGCAGGCCCGGGCGGCTGACGCGCTCGATGCGGTCGATGACCGGCCGGCCTTCGTAATACTTCAGATCGATGGTCAGCACCGGCTTGCCCTCATCGCTCGAGCGATTGAAGTCGGCGATGTAGCCCTCGTCCTTCAGTACCGCGAGGATCGCGGTCTTCAATTTCGAAGAGGCGATGGTCACGCTGGTTTTGCGCGCGGACTGGCCGTTGCGGATGCGGGTCAGCAGGTCGGCGATCGGATCGGTCATGCTCATCGTTTAAGCTCCTACCAGCTCGCCTTGCCGAGCCCTGGGATCTCGCCGCGCATTGCAACCTCGCGGATCTTTACGCGCGCCAGGCCGAATTTGCGGTACACGCCGCGCGAGCGGCCGGTGATGGCGCAGCGGTTGCGGTGCCGGCTGACGCTGGCATCGCGCGGCTGCTGCTGCAGGGCCACCTGCGCGGCCACGCGCTGCTCCGGTGTCGACTTCGGACTGCGGATGATTTCCTTGAGCTGTGCGCGTTTGACCGCGTACTTCTTCACTACCCGCGAGCGCCGCTTTTCGCGCTCTACCATGTTGGTCTTGGCCATACCGTTATTCCTACTTACGGAACGGGAAGCTGAACGCGTCCAGCAATGCCCGCCCGTGCTTGTTGTCACGAGCCGTGGTGGTGATCGTAATATCCATGCCGCGAATCACGTCGATCTGGTCGTACTGGATCTCGGGAAAGATGATCTGCTCTTTGACGCCCATGCTGTAATTGCCGCGGCCGTCGAAGCCGCGCGGGGAGATGCCGCGAAAGTCGCGGATGCGCGGCATGGCGACGCTGATCAGGCGATCCAGGAACTCGTACATGCGCGCCCCGCGCAGCGTGACCTTGACGCCGATCGGCAGGCCCTCGCGCACCTTGAAGGTGGCGATGGCTTTCTTGGCCTTGCAGATCTGCGGCTTCTGGCCGCTGATCTTGGCCATGTCGGCCGAGGCCGCATCGATGACCTTGCGGTCGGCCACGGCCTCGCCCACGCCCATGTTGAGCGTGATCTTGGTGATGCGCGGCACTTCCATGACGTTCGACAGGCCCAGCTCCGTCTTGAGTTTCGGAACCACCGTGTCGCGATAAAATGCTTTTAGCCTTGCCATAAATTGCCTGTCAGGCGTCGATGACTTCGCCGTTGGATTTGAAGAAGCGCACTTTCTTGCCGTCGCTCAGGCGGCGCACGCCGACCCGGTCGCCGCGCTTGGAGGACGGATTCCACAGCGCTACCTTCGACCGCGCCAGCGGCATCTCCTTCTCGATGATGCCGCCGGGTTTGTTGGCCTGCGGGTTGGCCTTGGTGTGACGCTTGACGCGATTGACGTTCTCGACAATCACGCCGCCGTCGGACACCTGGATCACGGCGCCACGCCGGCCCTTGTCCCGGCCCGAGAGCACCACCACCTGATCGCCTTTCCTGATCTTTTCCATGACTGCCTACCGTCTTGCGCTCACAGCACTTCGGGAGCGAGCGAAATGATCTTCATGAACTGCGCCGTACGCAGCTCGCGCGTGACCGGCCCGAAAATGCGGGTGCCGATGGGCTCGAGCTTGTTGGTCAGCAGCACCGCGGCATTGCCGTCGAACTTGATCAGCGAGCCGTCGGGCCGGCGCACGCCGAAACGCGTGCGCACCACCACCGCGTCGTAGACCTCGCCCTTCTTGACCTTGCCGCGCGGAATCGCATCCTTGACGCTGACCTTGATGACATCGCCGACCGTGGCGTAGCGGCGGCGCGTGCCGCCCAGCACCTTGATGCACATCAGGGTGCGCGCGCCGCTGTTGTCGGCGGCATTGAGCATGGTGCGTAGCTGAATCATGACTGCTCTCAGCCCTGGGTCGCGCGTTCGACGACCGCGAGCAGACGCCAGGACTTGCG
>Ga0302314_10014945_pt1 | contig 13234 bp, 12 predicted proteins | sample III_Palsa_N2_3_FD_200533 | JGI IMG/M metagenome (GOLD analysis project Ga0302314, IMG submission 200533) | Peat permafrost microbial communities from Stordalen Mire near Abisko, Sweden - III_Palsa_N2_3 | ecosystem: Environmental > Terrestrial > Soil > Palsa > Peat permafrost | place: Sweden...
TCAGCGAATAGCCGAGTTCGCCGCCTTCATGGATCGAGCCGGGAGTGGTGGGACCGACGTGGCTGGAAATGACGCCGGGAAACGAAAACTGCTTGAACAGCGCCTTCAGCCCGGCTTCATCCTGGCTGACGCCCGGATAGACCTCGCTGTAGGTTCCTTCGAGATAGGTGTTGCCGACGATCGCGGGGCCGCCGTGGCCGGGCCCGGCGATGTAGAACATGTCGAGGTCGTACTTGCGGATCGCCCGGTTCAGGTGGGCGTAGATGAAGTTCTGGCCGGGGGTGGTGCCCCAGTGCCCGACCACCAGCGGCTTCACGTGCGCGAGGGTCAGCGGCTCGCGCAGCAGCGGATTGTCGTAGAGGTAGATCTGCCCCACCGAAAGATAGTTGGCGGCCCGCCAATAGGCGTCGATCTTGCGGAGGTCTTCGGCGGCGAGGGTATTGTCGGCCGGCCGGGCGTCTCCCGGGCCGTGCACCGCGTCCTGTGCTCGCCGGTCCATAGGTCGCCCAATCCACGGTCGCGGGCCGGGAAGAGCCCGTTCCGTCTCTAGGGAAGAGTCGCCGCCTCGGGCAGCTTCGGAAACTACGCACGTGCGGACTTGATCGCCGGCATGCCGGGAGCGCCGGCTGGCGGCTCCTGACAGGCGTTGTCGGCTAGACCGCCGCTGCGACAGGTTCCCCACTGATGGCGGCGATCCGAGCGTGGATGATCGAAATGTCGGTTCCGGGATTGGCGCTCACGACCTCGACGCGGGCGTGAAGTTGACGCGCCAGCGCCTCGACGATGCTGGTGCCCAAGCCCGCTTTTGCGGTTGACGTACCTTTCGACATCCCGACGCCGTTGTCACCGACCAGCAGGGTCCAGTCCGGGCCACGGGATTGGTAGCCGACGGTGATCTTGCCGCGCCGCCCGTCCGGGAAAGCGTGCTTGAGAGCGTTGATCACCAGCTCGGTAACGATCAGGCCGAGGCTGACCGATACGTCTGCATCGACCAGGCTCGTGTCGCTTTTCACCTCGATCGAAAGCCGACTGTGGTCGCTGATCATCGAGGCGCCGAGGCTTTCGCATAGCTGCGCGAAATAGGGTGCAAGCTCGACGTCGCCCACCTGGGCGGACGCCAGCTGCCGCTGCACCGTGGCGATCGACATGACCCGGTTGTGGGCGTCCTTCAGGTGCAGACGTGTTTCTTCGGACTGCACATTGCGAGCGCTTTGCAAGAGGACGCTGGCGATGATCTGCAGGCTGTTGGCGACGCGATGCTGGACTTCCTGCAGCAGGATCGCCTTGTCTCGCAGAAGATCGTCCTTCAGCTTCTCCGCGATGCGGGCGTCCGTGACATCGGAGATGGTGACCAGCAGTCTGGTATTGTCCGCACCGCCGAACTCAAGCTTGCGGGCGTTGAGGACGAGGCGGCGCGGCCCCGCCCCATCTCTCTTATAGTCCATCTCATATGCTCTGATATCGGCCTGCCCCGATCGGGTCGCGTTGAGCAGGGATCGCAGCTGGGGCGCACCCCATTCGCCGGCGCCGATCTCGAAGACGAGGCGGTCAGCCACTGTGGCGGGGTCAATCTGAAAGGCCCGACAAAACGAGGCGCTGGCGGCCACGACCATCAGATCGCCATCGAGCAGCAACAGCGGCGCTTCGGAGCAAGCCACCATCGCCAGCGCGAGATTCTGGGCGGCGTCGGGATGGAGGGGCGATCGAGAGGCCATGACTGGCCTTTCCTGAACAACTGGAGGCGCGCGGAAGGCTGGCCATACCCAGTGGAGGAGATGAGCCTGGTTGCGGTTTTGGCGTACGCACCAAGTTGAAACTGAGCTTCGATTCCGGAGAACGGCGACCCGATTCGTAGACGCAATGCGATGGCGCTTACTTAGTTGCAAATCTTGGTTGTTTATCGATGTCTGGGAACCCTTCGAAGGTCGCGGGCTTATTGGGTAAGAATTCAACGCGACATTTGTCGCAAGCTTAAGCGCTGCGATGAGCATCATTCTACTATCGGAAACGCGAAATGTCCTTTGTAAGGCTCTGGATCGAGCCGAACGGCGCCCGTTGGGCGATCAAGCACAACGCTGGCGTGCTGGGCTACGCGGATACGCAGACGGAGGCCTGGTCGATGGTCGAACGCCTGGCCGGCTATTCTGAACAGATCCCATTTCAGCGGAGCGGAGGACCGATGCGTTACCGCCATATTCCCCAATCCGTTCGACCGCGTCCCATCACCGTGCTGATCGTCGAGAACGAGGCCATCGTGAGCCTCGAGCTTGTCAGTCGGCTGACGGAAATGGGGCTGACGCCACTGGCGGCCGGCGACGCCGACGAGGCCATCGCGCTGCTGGACAGTCACCCCGAGATCGAGCTGCTCCTCACCGACATCAAGATGCCGAGCGGTTCGATGGATGGCGTCCGGCTGGCGCACCATGTCCGCGACCGCTGGCCGCCGGTGAAGATCATCGTCGTCTCCGGCCTGTTCGACACAGACCCCGCAGACCTGCCGCTCGACAGCATCTTCCTGAAGAAGCCCTGTGGACCGGAGGTCCTCATGGACGCCTTGGCCCGCATGATAAACGGGCCCGCCACAAGCGGAGCCGCTGCTTAGGACCTGACGACCGATGGTCGGCTCTGTTCCGACCCGGCCGGTCAGGGCACGAGGACTGCAGCGCCTTCAAACCGGCCGGCGCGGAGGTCGGCCAGGGCCTGGTTGGCTTGCTGCAGCGGGTAGGGCGTGGTCTTGACCACAAGGCCCATCTTCGGGACCAGGCCCAGGAAGTCGACGCCGTCCTGGCGGGTCAGGTTGGCGACCGAGACCAGCTGCCGCTCCTCCCACAGGATCCGGTAGGGGAAGCTCGGGATATCGCTCATGTGGATGCCGGCGCAGACCACCCGGCCGCCCTTGCGCACCGCCTTCAGCGCCAGGGGCACGAGATCGCCCACCGTGGCATAGATGATCGCCGCGTCGAGCGGCTCCGGCGGCGCCTCGTCCGAGCCGCCGGCCCAGACCGCGCCCAGGCTTCGGGCGAAGGCCTGGCCGGCCACATCGCCGGGCCGAGTGAAGGCGTACACCGCCCGGCCCTGCCATCTGGCGACCTGGGCGACGATATGGCCGGCGGCGCCGAAGCCGTAGATTCCCAGGGTCTTGACCTCGCCGGCGATCTGCAGCGAGCGCCAGCCGATCAGGCCGGCGCAGAGCAGGGGCGCCAGGGCCACGTCCTCGCCGGCTTCGCCGAGCGGGAAGGCGAAGCGCGCATCGGCGATGGTGGCCGTGGCGAAGCCGCCGTCGCGCGTATAGCCGGTGAACAGGGGCGCGTCGCAGAGGTTCTCCCGCTGCGCCCGACAGTAGGGGCAGACCCCGCAGGTGTGGCCGAGCCAGGGAATGCCGACGCGCTCGCCCATGGTGAGGCCGGTGACGCCCTTGCCGATCGCGTCGATCCGGCCGACGATCTCGTGACCGGGAATGATCGGCGACTTCGGGTCCGGCAGTTCGCCGTCCAGCACGTGCAGGTCGGTGCGGCAGACGCCGCAGGCCAGCACCTTGACGCGGATCTGCCCTGGCCCCGGCTGGCGGTCGGGCAGGTCGGTCCACACCAGGGGCGTCCCGGGCTTGTGCAGCACCATCGCCTTCATCGCGGCCACGCTTTCAGCTTGTGGATCACCCGGGGCAGGATCGCTGGCAGGTCGTCGGCGACCAGGCCGAGGCCGAACTCGCTGGCCGCGGCGCCGTGCAGCCAGACGGCCGCGGCCGCCGCTTCGAACGGCGCCATGCCCTGGGCCAGAAGGGCGACGACGAAGCCGGTCAGCACATCACCGCTGCCGCCGGTCGCCAGTTGGGGCGGGGCGTTGGCATTGATCACCGCCCGCCCGTCCGGGGCGGCGATCACCGTGTCCGGACCTTTCAGCAGGACGACGGCCCCAGACGTCTTTGCGGCGTTCCGCGTGCGTTCCAGCTTGTCGCCAAGGGTGGGAAACAGCCGCATGAACTCCCCGGCGTGAGGGGTCAGCACACACGGGCCTTGGATCGCGCGGAACAGATCCTCCGGCGCTTCGGCGAACGAGGTCAGGGCGTCGGCGTCGAGCACGGTCGCGCGCCGGGTGGCGAGCGCGTCCAGCACATACTGCCGTGTCGAGGCCCCGACGCCGGCGCCGGGGCCGATGGCGATGGCGTTGCGGCGGATGTCGGCCAACAGGTCCAGCCAGTCCGAATCGCCGTGGATGCTGCGCACGATCGCGTTGGTCAGGGAGGCGGCGTAGACGCTCCACACCGCCGCCGGCGCGGCCAGCGTCACAAGCCCGGCGCCGGCGCGGGATGCGGCCAGGGCGCTCATCCGGCTGGCCCCGGTGGTCGCTTCGCCGCCGAGGATCAGCACCTCGCCGCGGGTGTATTTATGGCTCTCCGGCTGCGGCCAGGGATAGCCGTCCAGCCACAGCCCGGGGCCGTTCTCCCAGGTGTTCGGCGCGATGGACTGGAGCACGGACGCCGGCGTGCCAATGTCGGCCACCACCAGGTCGCCGCACAGGCCGCGTCCGGGATAGAGCAGATGGCCGGGCTTCTTGCGGAAGAAGGTCACGGTCAGGTCGGCCGGCGCCGCCGCGCCGCGCACCTCGCCCGAGGCCCCGTCAAGGCCGCTGGGAACGTCCACGGCGCAGATCGGCATGCGGCGCGTTTTCATCGCTTCGACAAGCTGCAGGGCCTTGCCGTCGACGGGCCGCGAGAGGCCGGCGCCGAAGATGGCGTCGATCACCAGGCCGGCGCCGTCGAGGCTTTCGGGCGTGAAGGGCGCGAAATCGCCCGTCCATTGGCCGGCGGCCTGGGCGGCGGCGCCCTTGAGCGCATCGCGCGCGCCGAGCAGCGCCACCTGCACCGGCCAGCCTGCGGCCTGGAGGTGTCGGGCGGCCACGAAGCCGTCGCCGCCGTTATTGCCGGGTCCGCACAGGACCGTGACCGTTCGCATCGGCCAGCGTTCCCCGACCGCGACCGCCACGGCGGCGCCGGCCGCTTCCATCAGGGCGCCCACGCTGACGCCCGCCCCCTCCGACGCACGGTCGGCCTCGTCCATCTGACGGGGCGTCAGCAACGCGAGTTCGTCGGGTCCGAAGGGGCTTTGCGTGGTCATGTCCGGCCGTCAGGGAAATGCATGATGTCCGCCTGCGCTCCCGCGCGGCAGGATCGGAATCTACTCAGCAATAGCGGCCGGTCGCGAGGGGTTTCCATCGCATCCGTCAGGCGACGCGAAGCCGGGTGAACAGCATCACCTTCACGAAATCCAGGGCGACGGCGAACATCGCGGCGGCGGCGAACACGCCGGCCAGGATCGCGATCGGCAGGGCCGTCATCAGGATACCGTTGGCGGCGAGGAGGCTGACGATCGACAGGTCGATCACCGACGAGATCAGCAGCCATCGGCCGGGGAGGGAGCTCCACATGTGTTGGCGCTCACGCGCAACGTAGAACACCGCCTGGCCGCTGAACACCAGGATCACCACGGTGAAGGTCCGCAGCCTGTCGGTGTCGAGCCCGAGGCCGAATTTGCCGACGCAGAAGCAGGCGATGCAGAACATCAGGTCGAACACGCCCATGATCACCCCGGCGATGGTCAGATTGCCGATCCGCCACACGCTGGGCGTCGGCGATGGCCGCACGTTGTCGGTGGACGACGACATGGCCAGGAAGTCGCCGGTCACCATCATCAGCACCATCAGCATGGGCGTCAGGATGGCCTGGCCGGTGATCACCAGCCCGGCGGCCAGGAACAGCACCTGGGCGACCTTATGGACGATGGACCTGAGGGTATAGGTCAGGATCCGCTGGAAGGTGGCGCGACCTTCCCTGACCGCGGCGACCACCCCGCCGAGGCCCGGCTCGGTCAGCACCATGCCGGCGGCGGATTTGGCGACGTCGGTCGCGGTGGAGACGGCGATGCCCATCTGCGCCTGCCGCAGCGCCGGCGCGTCGTTGGCGCCGTCGCCGCACATGCCGACCAGCCGCCCGCTCTTCTGCAGGGCCTTGACCAGGCGATACTTGTCCTCCGGCAGCACGCCGGCGAACACGCCGTAGTCTGCTGCGTTGAGGTCTGGCGGCAGCGGCGTCGCCGCATAGACCGCGCCCTTGATGCCGATCCCGGCGGCGACCACTGTCGCGGTCTTCTCGGCGTCCCCGGTGACCATGACGGTGCGCACGCCGAGGGCGGCGAGTTCGGACACCAGGGCCGCTGAATCCTCCCGCGGCGGATCGCTGAGGGCGACGAATCCGGCCAGCTTCAGCGCGGCGGGCGGCCCGAAGGCCACGGCCAGCACGCGAAAGCCCTTCGCCTCCAGCGCACCGACCGTCGTCGCGGCCTCCGGTGAGGGCGCCGCGAGCGCGCAGACGACATCGAAGGCGCCCTTCACGATCCGCGCCGATGGGGCTCCGGCTTGGCTGACCGTCGCCTCCGCCCGCTTCACCGCCGGGTCGAACGCCGTGAAACTGACCAGCGTCGGTGCGTCCGCGATCGGCTTCAGGGCGGCGGCGGCGCGGATGGCGGCGTCCACCGGATCCTGCCCGCCGTCCGAGCTGGCGAGAGCCGCCAGCGCCAGCACATGGTCGTCGTCGAAGCCGGGCAGGGCGCACACCGACATGACGGCGAGCGCATTGCGCGTCAGCGTCCCGGTCTTGTCGGCGCACAGGATGTCGATCCCGCCGGCCTCGTCCACTGCCGACAGGCTCGTCGGCAGGACGCCCTTGCGCGCCAGGGCGCGGGCGCCGACCGCGCCGGCCAGGGTGAACATCGACGGCAGGGCGACGGGGATGGAGGCTAGCACCGCGACCAGGATCAGGGGGATGATGTCGCCGCGCGGCATGGGCAGCCACAAGGCGTAGAGCGTCAGCAGGACCGTCACGACGCCGTTGAACAGGGCCAGGTTGCGCACCACGCGCAGGATGGCTTTCTGCTCGGAGCTCTCCACGGACGCAGTGCGGACCAGTTCGGCGGTCTTTCCGAACTTGGTCCGGCTCCCGGTGGCGGTCACCTCGGCCACCGCCTCGCCCCGACGGATCAGGGCGCCGGAATAGGCCTTGGCCGCCGCGCCGGCCTCAACCGGCAGGGACTCGCCCGTCAGCATGGACTGGTCCAGCAGGACCGAGCCCCCGACGATCCGCACGTCCGCCGCGACCACCGACCCCAGCGACAGTTTCACCATGTCGCCCTGGACCAGGGTGCTCGCGGGCGCGGCGATCCATTTGCCGTCGCGCAGGACCGAGGCCGACAGGGCCAGACGCGACTTCAGCGCATCCAGCGTCGCCTGGGCCCGTCCTTCCTGGATGAAGCCCAGCCCGGCGTTGAACAGCAGAAGGAAGGCGACGACGCCGGCTTCGGCGAATTCCCTGAGGCCGAGCTGGAGCAGGATCGCGGCCTCGAGCATCCAGGGGACGGGCGCCCAGAGTTTTCCGAGCGCCCGCCGCACGGGGTGCTGGGCGACATCCGCGATGGCGTTCGAGCCGTCCCGCCGAAGCCGTCGGAGCGCTTCGGTGCTTTCGAGCCCGACCGGATCGGAGTCCGTCGCCACGGGGATGGCGCCAAGCTTACGGCTTAAGCGCCGGCGTCCAGATGCAGCGTCAGGTCGGCGATGCCGGCCGCGACGTTCAGCCCGGTCGTGCCCTCGATGCTGAGCGGCTGCAGGGAGATGCTGGTGGTCGAACCGCCGATCAGGGCGTTGGCGCCGATTCCGACGACCACGGTCGCGCCGGCCGTCAGCCCACCGTAGTGGCCGGCAAGGGCGCCCGCGCCATAATGGTCGGTCGGAGCCAAGACTTCCCACAGCAGCACGCCGGACTGCTGGTAACCCACGTCCAGGCCGAACTTGGAGATGGAGCCGTCATAGCGCTCCATATGCTCGCCGCTGGAGAAGGTGCAGCGCACGGCGCGGGATGAGCCGAAGATGAAGCCCCAGCCGCTGCTCTCGTGGCAGGACAGGATGCCGAGCTTGACCCTGGCGTCGCCGGTCTGAGCCGGGGATTGGTCCTGGGCCTGAGCTTGCAAGGGCAGGATGAGGCCGCAGGCCAGGGCCGCGCCGACGAACAGGTTTTTCATCGTAGGGAATCCATCGCCGGCGGGACGGTTTGCTCGGCGTCGAAAGACCTAGGGACTGCGGGGGCGGCGCGGCAGCATCGGAATATACTCACGCCTGCGTAGTTTCCGAGGCTGTGGCGGGCCCGGCGACGGGTTTAGCGATCGGTGTCCCACCCCGATCCCGAGGATCCGATGCAGACGGCTATCATCGATGAACCCATGGCGCCGGAGGTGTGTCCGGCGCCTGCCCGACGCCTTGCGACGACGTTCAAGAGCCTTCTCGTCCATGTCGAACCGACCGAAGCGTCAGACGATCGACTCCGGTTCGTGGTCGGTCTCGCCGCCGGGCTGGGTGCGGAGGTGATCGGGATCGGCGGATGTGCGCCGTTCATTGTCGATGACGTCGTGGCGCTGGATCTGGAGATGATCAGGGAGCAGGAGAGCGCCGACCTCAAGGACGCGGAAGCGCGGTTCCGGCGCATAGCCAGCAGCCTGGGTGACGCGGCCGATTGGCGAGCGGACGCCGCCGATCCTGGCGAGGTCATGGCGCGATCGGCGGCGGGCGCCGACCTGATCGTGGCAAGCGCACGTCGTGGTCCGCACGCCAGCACCGTCGATGCCGGACTGCTCGCGCTCAGCGCGGGCGGCCCGGTTCTCGTGCTGCCGCCGCGGGTTCGGCCGCCACAACGCGAGCGGATCGTCGTCGGCTGGAAGAACACCCGAGAGGCCCGGCGGGCGGTGACGGACGCGCTTCCGCTGCTCCTCGACGCCGAGGCCGTCACTGTCGTGGCCGTCAGCGCCAATGGCGATCAGCCGGTGGAGGGACTGGACGGCGTCGTCGATCGGCTGAAGCGGCACGGCGTGAACGCCGGCGCGCACATTCTCCGGAGCAGGTCGGACGACTACGCCGGCGACCTGCTGACGTTCGCCGAAACGAACCGAGCCGATATGATCGTCTCCGGCGCCTATGGCCATCCCCGGCTGCTGGAATGGTGCTGGGGCGGTGTGAGCGCCGGACTGCTCGAGCGGTCGACGCTGCCGGTTCTGTTCAGCCATTAGGCTGGATTGTCTCCCGGAACGGCGGGGCCATTGAGGCATGGGTATATTCCGAGGCTCGGAATCCGTTGCGCGAAAGCCTAGGTCAGCAACCGGCGGCTCTGACAGCCGCGTCTCATCCTTTTCAACGGTTCGATCCGCGCGTCTTCTCAGCGCTCTCACGCCGTTCCACCCCATAGGTTCTGGCGACCATGTTCGTTGATGCTGATAACGCCGAACTTCGGCGCGCCGTGTTCGCGCGTCTGGTCGCCGATCCCTCGGTGGGTACAGGCCGCCTCGTTATCAAGGTTCACCGCGGCGAGGTGACGCTTGGCGGCTATGTGGCCAATGACGTGCAGAAAGGCGCCGCCTTGATCGCCGCCGGGCGCGTGACAGGGGTGGCCTCGGTGACCGACGAAATTCAGGTCGCTCCGCCGCCCCTCGCCGACATGCCCGTTCACGAGGGTGCGCGCCGCCCGCGTCTGACCCTTTCGCATATCGTTCGTGGCGCTGAGGAAGCGTCCACGATCGGGGCTGGCGACATCAGGCGCGAGGCCTGACCTCCAGCCGAAACGTCACGGCGGCTGACACGTCGCAGGGCGCCCCCAGACATGAAGGTTCAGATGACGACCCAACTCCCCCAGGACGGCCAAGGCAGTGGCGCGGCGAACTTGAACGCCGGTGAAAAAGGCCGGGGGCGGCGAACTCTGGATACGATCTTCCAGCACCCCCTGACCCACAATCTGCCCTGGCGTGACGTCGCCGCCCTGATTGAGTCCATCGGCAGCGTCGAGGAAAGGCACGATGGCGAGTTCTCGCTGCGCGCGGGCGACCAGCATCTGTCGATCAAGAGGCCGCACGGCAAGGATCTCACCGGCCCAGACGTGATCGAGCTGCGCCACTTCCTGACGCGGGCGGGTTGGTCGCCGGAGGCGCCGGCCGTCGACCAGGCTCCTTCGGCGCTGAAGGTCATTGTCGTCGTCATCGACCATGCTGGAGCTCGACTCTATCAGGTCGCAGAGTCCGAAAGCGGCGGAGCGAGACATGCGGTCGAGGTTCGAAGCTCGCGGCACATCGTCCACGAGATCGACCGCAAGCAGCATGACGCTGACCGTGACGAGACCTATCCGGAGGACGATCAGTTCTTCGAGGCGATCGCCGCCGCCGTTTCCGTCGACGGACCGATCGTCGTCATCGGCCACGGCGCTGGACAGAGCAACGAGGCCGGCCACCTGATCGGCTATCTGAAGAAGCGCCACCAGGCGGTCGCGCACCGTATCGTTCGCGACATCACCGCGGACCTTTCACATCTGACGATCCCCGAACTTCTGAAACTGGGCTGTGACGCTTTGGATCAGCAGGTGATCTGACTTCACCCTGACGGAGACCTGGGGCGGAGATCTGGCTCATCGACCGTCTCCGAGGCGGTGGGAAAGCGTGAGCACTCCACCATGGCCGGCGCATCGGCCAGAGCCTGTCAGGCCAAAGGGGACCCGGTTTGGCTTCACCGCCGGGTGGCCGCCCGGACATGCTCTAACTCTATAATTCCAGACCCCTTTATCCGGATCAGATGAATCCATCTGATCCGGAAAGGGTCTGGCGCCCCGAGGCCGCCGAACTTAGCTCATCGCGGCGAGAAGGGCGTCCACCTCCACGGTCGCGAAGGTCGCGAAGTTGTCCGCCTCGCCATAGGGCAGAAGCAGGGTCCGATCGCGTACGATGGCGCCGCAGCTGTAGACCACGTTGGGCACGTATCCATTTCGCGACTCGTCGTCGGGCTCGAGCAGCGGCTTCTCCAGACGCCCCAGGAGCTTTGACGGGTTGTGCTTGTCGAGCAGGCACGCCCCGATGGAGTAGTTGCGCACAAGGCCGACGCCGTGGGTCAGGACCAGCCAGCCCTCGTCGAGTTCGATCGGCGAGCCGCAGTTGCCGATCTGGATGAACTCCCAGGGCCATTTCGGCGCGATGATCTTCTCGCCGCCGCTCCAACTCGAAAAATCTTCGGATGAGGCCAGCCAGAGGTTTTCGTTGTCCTGTCGGCTCAGCATGTAATAGCGGCCATGGATCCGGCGCGGGAACAGCGCCATGCCCTTGCCGGCGTACAGGTCCCCCTGCACCCCCCGCATCTCGAAGTTCTTGAAGTCGCTCGTCCTCATCAGGCCCTGCCGGACGTCGGCGCCGTTGAACGCGGTGTAGGTGGCCCGATAGTCCACCGCCCCATCGTCGTCGGTGAACTCCACCATGCGGACATCCTCGATGCCGCGTCCCTGACTGGGCAGGAAGGGATAGACCACGGCCTCCGAAATCTCCTCGGCGCGATCGAACGAGAGCTGCGCGATCAACTCGCCGCGGGCGCCTTGCAACCGGTCGATGTAGGGCCCCACCGCGTGGGTGCTCGGCGTGTCCACGCTGACGTCGCCGTTGGCGGCCCAGGTTCCGGTCCGAAAGGTCAGCGAAGAGATGTGACCCTCGCCTATCCCGCGCAGGGACAGGATGAAGCGGACGTCGCCGTCTTTCGCCCCGGACTGATCGGGGTGGCGCACGATGCTGGGATTGAACAGGGCGGCGGATTCGAACGAGAACTCCTCGCTGAAATAAGCCCCGAGCAGCAGCGTCTGATCGTGGGTCAGGACCGAGCGGTCGATCTTCAGGCCGTCGACACCGGCGAAGATGTCGAACAGCAGCCGGTCGGGATCGCGATGACGCTGGTCCAGCGCCGTCCTCAGAACCTTCAGCTCGGCTTTGACCCCGTCTTTGTCGAGGCTCAGGATGCGCTCGGCGATCCGTTCGGAGCGGGGATGCCCGATCACCGCGAATGCGTCCGGGTCGCTCAGGACGAACGGGCGGATCACGGTGCGGGTGGAATCGGGCCTGAGGACCGTCGGCAGCTTTTTTACCAAATCGCTCATCGGACACCGCAACCGCGGAAGGGAATGGACAGGGGCATGGGCTCGGTCGATCTCCAGCGCGCGGCGCCGGAGCTGATCGTGCTGATCCCCGGCCGGTTCTGCTCTCAACGCCCGGAGTCGCTTTAGGTCGCGAGCGCCGCGCGGTTTTAATGCCCGCTTTCCGCCGACGTTGTCACGACCAGATTCACCACCTCGGACTGCCAGGACGCCTTGGGTCGATCCTTGGCCAGGTAGAGCCCGAGGGCCGTCTCGATGAGAGCCACCCAGAAGCCCGCCGCCCACCCGGCCGAGGTGCAGAAGGTGATGATCAGGAACGACCCGGTGACGACCGCGATGAGGACTGAATAGCGCAGCCCTACGCCGAGTATGTGATAGGTGCCGCGCTGCTGGCTGATGTCCATTGATCCGTGTTCGGGATCGAGCTGGTGGGGCGAGATATCCATCGGGTGGTTTCCGCTGAGTAAGCCGGACCGGACGATACGTCGCGACGTACCCTCTGCTCAGACTCGGAAACTACTCACGCCACGCGGCTTGGCCCCAAGCATGTTTGGATCTGGGTAGTTTCCGAACCTGCCGTCCGTTGTGCGTCGGCGCTAGCCTGGGTCTCGCTCCAGAACGAGTTCGAGGATGCCGAAGATGACCGCTGACCTTGCCCCGGACGAACGAGCGACCGGCAAACCCGCTCGGGCGGCGGTACTCGCGATTGCCCGGAAGGACACCCTGCGACCGACGGCGGGCGCAAAGGGCTCGTTGCTGGATGCTCTCCTGAGCATGCTGGAGGTGGACAGGCGCACGGTGGGCAAGGCGATCGCCGGCGCAACCCATCAGGCCGGGCGTCCCTACGCGCGCGCCAGGCGACTTCTCCGCGACCGTCCTCTTGCGGCGCTCGGGATCGGCGCGAGCGTGGGGCTGGGTCTCGGACTGCTGCTGTGGACGGGGTACGAATTCGAGCGCCAGCCACGGCGCGGCTAGGTCGGCCGCCTGAGTATTTTCCGAGCGGTGACGAAGCGCACGTCGCGCCCCATACACGTAAGACTCCAGACGACCGCCGTGAATCTCATGTTCGGCGTCCATCGCCCTAGCGGCAGAAAAGTTGAACCATGTCAGCCTCCAAATCTACGACAGGTACTGTCTGGTCCCGCGGGCGCGTGTTCGCCCTCGCCGGGCTGGTCGCCGCGCTCGGCTCGGCCGGTTCGGCGGCGGCCCGTGTCACGCCAATGGCCAATCATCATCACGAAGGCGGCG
>Ga0302314_10014946_pt1 | contig 13234 bp, 9 predicted proteins | sample III_Palsa_N2_3_FD_200533 | JGI IMG/M metagenome (GOLD analysis project Ga0302314, IMG submission 200533) | Peat permafrost microbial communities from Stordalen Mire near Abisko, Sweden - III_Palsa_N2_3 | ecosystem: Environmental > Terrestrial > Soil > Palsa > Peat permafrost | place: Sweden...
ATATTGAGAGAAATAGCGGTCATCGAGCGTCTGATCGGCCCTTCGCTCGAAGGGATGGGGTTTCGTCTGGTCCGCGTCAGCTTCGGAGGCGGCGGCCGGCCGGTCCTGCAGGTCATGGCGGAACCGGCCGATGGAAGGCCGATGTCGGTCGAGCATTGTGCCGAGATCAGCCGCGTCGTTTCGGCCATCCTGGATGTCGAAGATCCGATCCCGAGCGCCTATATGCTGGAAGTGACCTCGCCCGGCATCGACCGGCCACTGGTGTCGCGCGACGATTTCCGCCGCTTCGCCGGCTTCGAGGCCAAGCTGGAGCTGAACCACGCCGTCGATGGCCGCAAGCGTTTTCGCGGCAAGATCCAGGCGGTCGACGAGCAGGATTGCGTTACCGTGACCGAAGAGGCCGGCCCCGTCGCCGTCCCCTTCACCGATATCATCAAGGCCAAGCTGCTGCTGACCGACGAGTTGCTCGCCGCCAGCCAGGCCGTCCACGATCTGCCGCCCGACGAACCGGCGGCGTAATACCGAATGATGCCCGCCTCGCGGGCCCGTCCGACAGCATAGAGGCAGGGGACCGCCCGGAACCGTCCGGCCGTCCTGGAGAATAAGAGACAGATCATGGAACAGTCACTTTCAGCCCGCCCCGAGCTTCTCCAGGCCGCCGAAACGGCGGCCCGCGACAAGGGCATCGAACGCGACGAAGTGCTCGAAGCGATGGAGCAGGCGATCCAGAAGGCGGGCCGCTCGAAATACGGCCAGGAATACGACATCCGCGCCGAGATCGACCGCAAAACGGGCGAGATCCGGCTGATGCGCTTTCGCGAGGTCGCCGATCCGATCGAAAACGAGGCAACTCAGATGAGCCTCGACGACGCCCGTGCCCATGATCCGGCGGCGCAGATCGGCGATTTCATCACCGACCCGCTGCCGCCCATCGATTTCGGCCGCATCGCCGCGCAGACCGCCAAGCAGGTCATCGTCCAGCGCGTGCGCGACGCCGAGCGGCAGCGCCAGTACAAGGAATTCAAGGACCGCATCGGCGAGATCGTCAACGGGCTGGTCAAGCGCGTCGAGTTCGGCAATGTCGTGGTCGATCTGGGCCGCGCCGAAGCCATGCTGCGCCGCGACGAGCTGCTGCCGCGCGAGACCTTCCGCCAGACCGAGCGCGTGCGCGCCTATATCTATGACGTGCGCCCGGAAATCCGCGGGCCCCAGATCTTCCTGTCGCGCACGCATCCGCAATTCATGGCCAAGCTGTTCGCCCAGGAAGTGCCGGAGATCTATGACGGCATCATCGAGATCCGCGCCGTGGCGCGCGATCCGGGCAGCCGCGCCAAGATCGGCGTGATTTCGCACGATCATTCGATCGACCCGGTCGGCGCCTGCGTCGGCATGCGTGGCAGCCGCGTCCAGGCCGTCGTGGCCGAGCTGCAGGGCGAGAAGATCGACATCATTCCCTGGTCGTCCGACCCGGCCACCTTCGTCGTCAATGCGCTGGCCCCGGCCGAAGTCGCCAAGGTCGTCATGGACGAGGAGCAGCGCCGCATCGAAGTGGTCGTGCCCGACGACCAGCTGTCGCTCGCCATCGGCCGGCGCGGCCAGAATGTCCGTCTCGCCTCGCAGCTGACCGGCTGGGATATCGACATCCTGACCGAGGCCGAGGAGAGCGAGCGGCGCACCGAAGAAGTCACCTCACGCAGCTCGATGTTCATCGAGGCTCTCGATGTCGATGACGTCATCGCCCATCTGCTGGTCACAGAAGGCTTCAGCTCGGTCGAGGAAGTGGCCTATGTCGCCCTCGACGATCTGGCCTCGATCGAAGGCTTCGACGAGGATGTGGCATCCGAGCTGCAGACCCGCGCCCGCAATTTCCTCGAAGAGCAGAACGAGATGTTCGAGCGCCGCCGCCAGGAGCTTGGCGTCGAGGATCAGCTGGCCGAACTCGAAGGCCTGTCGCCGGCGATGGTTGCCAAGCTCGGCGAGAGCGGCATCAAGACGCTCGACGATCTGGCCGACCTGGCCGGCGACGAGCTGATCGAGACGCTGAAAGACGCTGTCCGCCTCACCGAGGAACAGGCCAATACCATCATCATGGCCGCCCGCGCCCATTGGTTCGCCGATGAGGAGACGGGCCCGGCCGAGGGTGAGGAGGGCTGACGCAGGATGAGCGAGCAGCCGGCGGCGCCCAGCCCGCCGGCGATGCCGGACGAGGAGGATGAGACCGGTCCGATCCGACGCTGCATCGCCACGGGCGAGAGGCTGGCCAAGGAGGGAATGGTGCGCTGCGCGGTCGACCCCGACGGCGTGATCGTCCCCGATGTCGCGGCAGCCCTGCCCGGCCGTGGTTTGTGGTTGACGGCGCGGCGGGATATAGTCGCACTTGCGATCAAGAAGCGGGCCTTCGACCGCGCCGCGAAACGGCAGGTCAAGGTGCCCGTGGATTTGGCTGACCGCATCGAGCTGTTGCTGGTGCTGCGATGCCGGGACGGGATTGGATTGGCGCGGCGCTCCGGCCACGCCGTCGCCGGTTTCGAGAAGGTCGGCCAGGCCATGCGGTCCGGCACGACGGGCTTGCTGCTCGCGGCCTCGGACGGCGCGGAGAATGGCCGGCAGAAAGTCGCCGCGCTGGCACGGGGTCTCGATCTCAAGGTGGAGATCGTGTCGGTGCTGACGGCGATGGAAATCGGTGCGGCGTTCGGTCGGGACCATGTCGTACATGCGTCTATCGGCCCGGGCGCTCTGGCCGATCGGGTCCGCGTCGATGGGGCTCGGCTCGCCGGATTTCGTGGCATCGCTGCCACGCCGGGTGGTTTAAGCAAACGCCGCGCCTGACACGGGCGGGGTGGATGGAGTATAGCTCGCCGGATGCGGCCGCCTTGGCGGCGCGTCATGACGGGCAGACGTCTCCTGGCTCCCCTCGCGGGCAGGCACCGGGACGTTTTGTTATTTGTCGGGGGCTGCTCGTTCGGCCCTTGCTGGATTGTGAGGATTCCGGTCCTCGGATGAGACGCTGAAGCGGTGCACTCGGCACCGGATGAATGGGAAGACATGACGGACAACAGCGAACAAGAGACCAAGCGCCCTCTCACCCTCGGTGCCCGGCCCGGTGGTGGTGGTCGGCTCGAGCTGAAGAAGCCGATCGATTCGGGCTCGGGACAAGTCCGTCAGACCTTCACGCATGGCCGTTCGAAGACCGTCCAGGTCGAGGTCGTCAAGCGGCGCGCGGTCGAGCCGGTGGCTCCTGGCCGCCCCGCCACCGGTCCTGCGGCACCGGTCGCCACCCCGCAGGCGCCGGCCCATATTCCGGTTGTGCGCCAGGCCTCGCAGACGCCGCACGCCCCGGTCACCCGTCCGCCGGCACCGCAAGTCGTTCAGACACGCGACCCGGAACCGGTTGCCGCCCCCGAGACGGTCGCCCCGCATCCGGTCGAGACCACGCCGGAGCCGGAATTCGCAGCGGAAGCCCAGGCGACCGATTTCGCCGAGCCGGTCGCGGTCGAAGCGGAGTCCGCCGAACCGGAAACGGAGAGCGCCGTCGAGCCCGGCCCGGCCGAGCCTCGGCCGGTGCAGACCGCTCGGCCGGAGCCGACACGCGTCGCCGGTCCGCGCCCCGCCCAGAGAGGGCCGGCGCCGGGCGGGGGCACGTTGCGCCGTGGTGCCGCACCGGCGAAGACGCTGACCGGGGAAGAGCAGGCCAAGCGCCTCAAGGTTCTGCAGAACCATATGAGCGCCAACGAGCAGGCCAAGCGCCAGGCCGAGCAGGACGCGATCCGCCGGGCCCGCGAGGAGATGGATCGGCAGCGTCAGGAAGACGCGGCACGGCTACGCGCCGATGCCGAGGCGCGCCAGCGTTCCGCCGAAGACGCACGGCGCAAGGCCGATGAAGAAGAGAAGCGCAAATCCGAGGACGCCGTCCGCAAGGCGCAGAAGACCGAAGAGGATTCACGCCGCAAGGTCGCCGTCGGCGCCGGCGAGAAGGCCGCGGCGAAGGTCGAGGCGCTGACCACGGCCGGCAAGATCAAGCCGAGCGTCGAAGCCGAGGCCGATGACGGCCCGAAGCGCGGCGGCATCGGCCGGGCCGGGCTCGGGGCGCGCAAGCCGACCCTCGCGGCCCCGGCCAAGGTCGGCAGCCGACGCGGCGGCGTCAAGATGACGGTGTCCAAGGCCTTGAGCGGCGATGAAGAGCGCCAGCGCTCTCAGGCCTCGATCCGCCGCGCTTCGGAGCGTCGTCGGCAGCAGCCGACGGAGCAGGTCAAGATCGTCCGCGACGTCGTCATTCCCGAGACCATCACGGTCCAGGAACTGGCCCAGCGCATGGCCGAACGCGGCGCCGATGTCATCAAGGCGCTGATGCGCGCCGGCATCATGGCCACGATCAACCAGGCGATCGACGCCGATACCGCCGAGCTGATCGTCAGCGAATTCGGCCATAATGTGAAACGCGTCGCCGAAGCGGATGTCGAGATCGGCCTCAAGGGTGCGGTTGACGAAGACGAGCATCGCGAGTCGCGGCCGCCGGTCGTCACCATCATGGGCCATGTCGATCACGGCAAGACCTCGCTTCTGGATGCGCTGCGCCATACCGATGTCGTTTCCGGCGAGGCTGGTGGCATCACGCAGCATATCGGCGCCTATCAGGTCACGCTGAAAAACGGCCGCAAGATCACCTTCATCGACACGCCGGGCCATCAGGCCTTCACGGCGATGCGGGCGCGCGGTGCCAATGTCACCGATATCGTGGTGCTGGTCGTCGCCGCCGATGACGGGTTGAAGGACCAGACCATCGAGGCGATCCGCCATGCCAAGGCGGCCAATGCCCCGATGATCGTGGCCATCAACAAGATGGACAAGCCGGGTGCCAACGCCACCAAGGTGCGCGAAGAGCTGCTGCAGCACGAAGTCGTGGTCGAAGACATGGGCGGCGAAGTGCTCGATGTCGAAGTCTCGGCACTGAAGAAGACCGGGCTGGAAAAGCTCGAAGAGGCAATCCTGCTGCAGGCCGAGTTGCTCGATCTGCGCGCCAACCCGAACCGTCCGGCTGAAGGCGTCATCATCGAAGCCAAGCTGGAACGCGGCCGCGGTCCGGTTGCGACCGTGCTGGTCCAGCGCGGCACGCTGCGTGTCGGCGACATCTTCGTGGCCGGCGGCGAATTTGGCCGGGTCCGGGCGCTTGTCGACGAGCGCGGCACCCAGGTCAAGGCGGCGGCACCCGGCACCCCGGTCGAGGTGCTCGGCCTCAACGGCGCGCCACTCGCGGGCGATGATTTCTCGGTCGTCGAATCGGAAAGCAGGGCCCGGGAGATCACCGAGTTCCGCCAGCGCAAGAAGCGCGACGCGGCGATCGCCGCCGGGGCCCGCGGCACGCTCGAAGAGATGTTCGCGCAGATCGCGTCGGGCGCCATCAAGGAGCTGCCGGTCGTCGTCAAATCCGATGTCCAGGGCTCGCTCGAAGCGATCCTCGCCGCACTCCGGGGCCTGGGCAATACCGAAGTGGCCGTGCGCATCCTGCATGGCGGCGTCGGCGGCATCAGCGAAAGCGACGTCAACCTCGCCCACGCCTCCAATGCGGCCGTGATCGGTTTCAACGTCCGCGCCAATCCGCAGGCGCGCGACCTGGCCCGGCGCGACGGGGTCGAGATCCGCTACTATTCGATCATCTATGATGTGATCGACGACATCCGCAAGACGCTCGAAGGCATGCTGGCGCCCAGCCTGCGCGAGACCTTCCTCGGCAATGCCTCGATCCGCGAGATCTTCGACATCACCAAGACCGGCAAGGTCGCCGGTTGCTATGTCACCGAAGGCATCGTCAAGCGCGGCTCCAAGGTCCGGCTGCTGCGCAATGACATCGTCATCCATGAAGGCACGCTCAAGACGCTGCGCCGCTTCAAGGATGATGTGAAGGAAGTCAGGGACGGCTACGAATGCGGCATGGCGTTCGAGAATTACACGGACATCCAGGTCGGCGACGTCATCGAATGCTTCGACATCGAGGAAGTCGCCCGCACGCTGTAGACCGGTGCGGCCCCCGCCTGCGGGCGGGGGCTTCGCCTCGTTCCGGGTAACCGGCGGGATCCTCGCGATCCCGGGGAGAACCATCATGCATAAACGCGAGGGCAGAACGCCGACCCAGCGCCAGTTGCGCGTCGGCGAGGAGATACGCCATGTCCTGGCCCAGACCCTGGGCCGCGGCGAGCTGCGCGATCCCGAACTGGCCGGCCGCGCCATCACCGTGACCGAGGTCCGGATCAGCCCGGATCTGAAGAACGCCACGGTCTATATCGTGCCGCTGGGCGGCGAGCATTCGACCGAGGTGCTGGTGGCCTTGCGTCGCGGTTCCGGCTACATGCGCGGCATCATCGCCCATGCGCTCCGGCTGCGCTACGCGCCGCATCTGGGTTTCGAACTCGACTTGACCTTCGACGCGGCCCAACGCATCGACGAGCTGCTGCACCGGCCGGAAGTCCAGCAGGATCTGGTGCCGCAGGGGCGCGATGAGGAAGAGGAAGAAGTATGAAGGCGCCGACGAAACCCTCGCCCGCTTGGCGGGAGAGGGTGGCGAGCGGAGCGAGCCGGGTGAGGGTGAACGCTGCGGCAGTGCAGTTCGGCGGGGCCGGAGCACCCACCCTCACCCTCCCGTCGCAAGCGCGCCGGGCCCCTCCCTCTCCCGCCAGGCGGGCGAGGGGCTCACAGCCTGAGCTTGAGCGCGGACAGAATGGTCTCCAGCACACCTTCGGTGTTCGACAGGATTTCGTTGTTCCAGAAACGCAGTACGCGCCAGCCGTGATCTTCGAGCCACTGCGTGCGGTCAGCATCGCCTGTGCTCTCGGCATGTTGGCCGCCATCGGCCTCAATGATCAGTCCGTGGTCGAGGCAGACGAAATCGACGACGAAGGGTCCGATTGGATGTTGTCGTCGGAACTTGAACCCCGCCAACTGCCGGCCGCGCAGCGCCGCCCAGAGCCGACGCTCGGCATCGGTGGAAGCTCCCCGGAGAGTTCGCGCGAACTGGTCTTGCATGGACCACAGCCTATCAAATGCAGCGCGTCCCATGCCACTCCCGCCGAGCACAGAGACGACACAACAAGGCAGCAACAAAAGCCCTCGCCCGCTTGGCGGGAGAGGGTGCGGCACGGAGTGACGCGGGTGAGGGTGGGTGCTCCGGCGGCGCAGGGAAGCAGCGGCCCGTCCAGAGCACCCACCCTCTCCCGCCAAGCGGGCGAGGGTTTACAAAGTGACTCGTAAACGCCGGGGCGAGCCCGTGCATGGTTGGATCGCCTTCGACAAGCCGGTCGGCATGACTTCGACGCAAGCCGTGGCGGCGGTGCGGCGGGCCTGCAATGCCGACAAGGCCGGGCATGGCGGCACGCTCGATCCGCTGGCCAGCGGCATGCTGCCGGTGGCGCTGGGCGAGGCGACCAAGACCGTGCAATGGGCGATGGCCGGGGCCAAGCGCTATCGCATGATTGTGCGCTGGGGCGAGGCGACGGCGACCGACGATGCCGAGGGTGAAGTCTCGGAAACCTCGCCGCACCGGCCGACCGCGGCGGAGATCCGCGCGGCCCTCCCCGCTTTCACCGGCGAGATCATGCAGGTGCCCTCGACATATTCCGCCATCCTGGTCGATGGCCGGCGCGCCTATGATCTGGCGCGTGCTGGCGAGGCCTTCGAATTGGCGGCAAGGCCGATCCGCATCGACAGTTTCGAGCTGGTCGATTGCCCCGACGCCGACCACGCAATTTTCGATGTCGGCTGCGGCAAGGGCGCCTATATGCGCAGCCTCGGCCGCGATCTGGCCCGGGCGCTCGGCACGGTCGGCCATCTGAGCAGCCTGCGCCGGCTGTCCGTCGGTAAATTCACCGTCGAGAATGCGATTTCTATGGATATGCTCGGCGAGTTTGGGCATATTCGCCGGCTATCCGAGCACCTGCTCCCGATCGAGACCGCGCTGGACGACATCCCGGCACTGGCCTTGACGGAGGCTGAAGCGCTCCGCCTGCGGTATGGACAAATCGTTCAGCCGCTCTGCCCTGCGGATAGGGCGTGCATCGATCAACTCGGCAACGGGTCGATTGTCTCCGTGTCGACGGGCGGCAAGCTCGTGGCAATCGCGGAGATCGATGCTGGCATGCTTCGGCCGGTGCGTGTCATGAACCTGTAGAAGAAGGAACATCCCGATGTCGATTACGGCCGAGCGCAAGCAAGTGCTCATCGTCGAATACGCCACCAAGGAAGGCGACACCGGATCCCCCGAGGTGCAGGTCGCCATCCTGTCCGAACGGATCCGCAACCTGACCGATCATCTGGGCGGCCACAAGAAGGACTTTCACAGCCGGCGCGGCCTGCTCGTGATGGTCGGCCAGCGCCGCAGCCTGCTCGACTACCTGAAGCGCAAGAACGCGTCGCGGTATGAGCAGTTGATCGCCCGACTGGGCCTCCGCCGCTGAGCGGCGTAGCACCACAAACGAAACAAATGCCATCCGGAGGCGCCGCCGCCCCCGATCCGACCGATACTCTCGGCTGGATCCGGGCGCGCGCGGCCGCCTGTCTTTCCGGCGGATCCGGCCGCCGCCTGCGCGCCAGGGTCCATCCGGCGCAACTCCCTACTCACGGTCCTGCCGGCCTGCCGGCACATGGCGACGCTTCGTCATGCCCGAACGCCCGGCCCGGCCGGGCGCGCCTTCGGCGGCCGCAAGATCATCCGAAAAGGACAATCCGATAATGTTTGAAGTCTTCCGCAAGGAAATCATGTGGGGCGGCCGCCGCCTCATCCTCGAGACGGGCAAGATCGCCCGCCAGGCCGACGGTGCCGTGCTCGCCACCTATGGCGAGACCACCGTGCTGTGCACCGCCGTCGGCGCGCGCAACATCAAGCCGGGCCAGGATTTCTTCCCGCTGACCGTCAACTACCAGGAAAAGCAGTTCGCCGCCGGCAAGATCCCGGGCGGCTTCTTCAAGCGCGAAGGGCGCCCGAGCGAGAAGGAGACGCTGGTCTCCCGCCTGATCGACCGCCCGATCCGCCCGCTTTTCGCCCCGGGATTCCTCAATGAGACGCAGGTCGTCTGCACCGTGCTGTCGCATGATCTGGAAAACGATCCGGACATCGTGGCCCTGGTCGGCGCCTCGGCCGCCCTCACCATCTCGGGCATCCCCTTCATGGGCCCGATCGGTGCCGCCCGCGTCGGCTATATCGACGGCGCCTTCGTGCTCAACCCCAAGACCGACGATCTCGAGAAATCGACCCTCGACCTGGTCGTCGCCGGCACCCTGGAAGGCGTGCTGATGGTGGAATCCGAAGCCAAGGAGCTGCCGGAAGACATCATGCTGAACGCCGTCATGTTCGGCCATCGCGGCTTCCAGCCGGTCATCGACATGATCATCGCGCTGGCCGAACTGGCCGCCAAGGAGCCCTGGGCGCTGCCCGAGCCGTCCTCCACCATCGCCGATATCGAGGCCCGCCTGCGCGCGGCCATCACCGGCGATCTGCAGTCAGCATATCAGGAGCGCCAGAAGAGCGCGCGCCAGGAGAAGCTGAGTGCTGCCAAGGCCAAGCTGGCCGAAGTGTTCCCGGAAGCCGCCGAGCGCGAGAAGGCTGCCAAGCTGTTCAAGAGTGTCGAGAAGGACATCGTCCGCGGCGCCATCCTCGACACCGGCTTGCGCATCGACGGCCGCGACACCAAGACCGTGCGCCCGATCGTCGCCGAAGTCGGCATCCTGCCGCGCGCCCATGGTTCGGCCCTGTTCACCCGCGGCGAGACCCAGGCGCTGGTCGTGACCACGCTCGGCACCGGCCAGGACGAGCAGATCATCGACGCGCTCGACGGCGAATACCGCGAAAACTTCATGCTGCACTACAACTTCCCGCCCTATTCGGTCGGTGAAGCCGGCCGCATGGGCTCGCCCGGCCGCCGCGAAATCGGCCATGGCAAGCTCGCCTGGCGCGCCGTGCGCCCGATGCTGCCGACCAAGGAAGCCTTCCCCTACACGATGCGCGTGGTCTCCGAGATCACCGAATCGAATGGCTCGTCGTCGATGGCCACCGTCTGCGGCGCCTCGCTGTCGCTGATGGATGCCGGCGTGCCCCTGATCCAGCCGGTCGCGGGCATCGCCATGGGCCTGATCAAGGAAGCCGACAAGTTCGCCGTGCTGACCGACATCCTCGGCGACGAGGATCATCTGGGCGACATGGACTTCAAGGTCGCCGGCACGGTCAACGGCATCACCGCGCTGCAGATGGACATCAAGATCACGTCCATCACCGAGGAGATCATGCGCATTGCGCTTGCCCAGGCCCATGACGGCCGCAAGCACATCCTGGGCGAGATGTCCAAGGCGCTCGATTCGGCGCGCGACGACGTCAGCGGCAATGCCCCGCGCATCACCACGATCACCATTCCCAAGGACAAGATCCGTGAAGTGATCGGCTCCGGCGGCAAGGTGATCCGCGAGATCTGCGAGAGCACCGGCGCCAAGATCGACATCGAAGACGATGGCACGATCAAGGTCGCCTCGGTCGATTCGGCCTCGAGCCAGGCCGCCATCGACTGGATCCGCGGCATCGTCGCCGAGCCCGAGCTGAACGTGGTCTATACCGGCAAGGTTGTGAAGGTCGTCGATTTCGGCGCCTTCGTGAACTTCCTGGGCTCGCGCGATGGTCTGGTCCACATCTCCGAGCTGTCGCAGCAGCGCGTCGGCAAGGTCGCCGATGTCGTCAAGATGGGCGATTCGGTCAAGGTCAAGGTCCTGGGCTTCGACGATCGCGGCAAGGTCAAGCTGTCGATGAAGCAGGTCGACCAGGCGACCGGCGAAGACCTGACCAAGAAGGCCAGGGAAGAGACCGCCGCCGGCGAATAAGCCGCGGCTGAACCGGGCGGGGTCATCTTGCGTGGCCCCTCACCCGGCTCGCTTTGCTCGCCACCCTCTCCCCCGTTCGGGGGCGAGGGTTTAATATTAGCTCCCTCGCCCCCGAACGGGGGAGAGGGTCGGGGTGAGGGGCCACGCAAGGCCTCTCAGCCGCGACCATCGCTCTTCCTTCAGCAAGAGCGATCAGAGGATTCCGCCATGGCGCCCCTCGACCTTCCGAAGATCATCGGCCATCGCGGTGCTGCCGCCTCGGCGCCCGAGAATACGTTGGCCAGCTTTCGCCGGGCCCATGCGCTGGGGGCCGCCTGGGTCGAGTTCGATGTCCGGCTGACATCCGACGGCCGCTGCATCGTGCTGCATGACGACGCGATCGACCGGACCACCGACGGCTCCGGCCTCGCCGCCGAGATGACGCTCGCCGAGCTCGCCGTCTTCGATGCCGGATCCTGGTTCGATCCGCGCTTTGCCGGCGAAACCATCCCGACCTTCGAAGAGACCATCGATTTGCTGACCGAACTCGGTCTCGGCGCCAATGTCGAGATCAAGCCGCAGCGCGGCGCCGAGATCGCGACCGCCGAAGCCGTGTGCCGGATCCTGCGCGCAAGCTGGCCCGCGAGCCTGCCGGCCCCGCTGGTGTCGAGCTTCGCCTATGCAGCACTCGAAACCGCGTATCGGGCGGCACCGGAGCTGCAGCGCGGGCTGCTGCTCGGCCGGGTCGGCGATGATTGGCGCCGCCTGGCCGAGGCGATCGAGGCGCGAACCATCAATTGCGACCATGCCAAGCTGACCCAGAAGCGCGCCAAGGAAATCCGCGCCGCCGGATATCCGCTGCTGGCTTATACCGTCAACCACGCCGGACGGGCCCAGGAGCTGTTCGGCTGGGGCGTCTCTGCCCTGTTCAGCGACGCGCCGGACCTGGTCGCGCGCGCGACATGATGCTTTGTCCGAAGGATTCCATCGGCTTCAAGACTCCTTACGCAAACCGGCTGGACAAGATCGCAGAATTTTGACGCGCGGCAGGGATCGCAATTGGCACCGGATAGCCATATAAGGTGCAGCAGTGACGGCCCGGTCGGGCACATGATCCGGGCGGATCGCGTTTCCGGCTTGGGCGAGTGGGGAGCTGAAGAGTGCAGGCGTTGAGACCGCTGGTCATTTCCGGCCGCGAAGTATGGCCGCTGGTAGAGGGCGGCAAGGGCATCTCCGTCTCGAATGGAGAGAGCTCGGGCGCCTGGGCGGCGGCCGGCGGGGTCGGGACCTTCTCCGGCGTCAATGCCGATTCCTACGCCGCCGACGGCTCGCTGGTCACCCAGATCTATCGCGGCACGACCAGGCGCGAACGCCAGCAGGAGCTGATCCGCTACTCGATCATCGGCGGCATCCACCAGGCCCGCGTCGCCCATGAAACCGCCGGCGGCAAGGGCCGCATCCACATGAACGTGCTGTGGGAAATGGGAGCCGCCGAGGAGATCCTGCACGGCATCCTCGAAGGTGCCAGGGGGCTGGTCAACGGCGTCACCTGCGGCGCCGGCATGCCCTATAAGATCGCCGAAATCTGCGCGCATTACGGCGTGCATTATTACCCGATCGTGTCCTCGGCCCGCGCCTTCCGGGCGCTGTGGAAGCGCGCCTATCACCGCTACAGCGAATGGCTGGGCGGTGTCGTCTACGAAGATCCCTGGCTGGCCGGCGGTCATAATGGCTTGTCCAATTCCGAGGATCCGGAAAAGCCCGAGCCGCCGCTGCCCCGCGTCCGCGAGCTCCGGACTCTGATGCGCGAATTCGGCCTCGATACCACGCCGATCTTCATGGCCGGTGGTGTGTGGTGCCTGCGCGAATGGGAGGAATGGCTCGACAATCCCGAGCTCGGCCCGATCGCTTTTCAATTCGGCACGCGGCCGCTGCTGACCAAGGAAAGCCCGATCTCCGATGCCTGGAAGAGGCGGCTGCTGACGCTCAAGGCCGGCGATGTCTATCTGAACCGGTTCAGCCCGACCGGCTTCTATTCCTCGGCCGTGCGCAACGCCTTCCTGGCCGATCTGCAAGGCCGGAGCGAACGCCAAGTCGCCTTCACCATCGAGCCGGTCGGCGAGCACAGCACGCAGCTGCCGATCGGCCCGCGTGCCCGCATCGTCTATGTGACGCCGCATGACAAGGAAGCGGTCCAGGGCTGGATCGCCGGCGGCTATACCGAGGCGCTCCGGACGCCGGATTCGACTCTGGTCTTCACCACGCCTGAATCGGCCGAGAAGATCCGCAGCGATCAGGTCTCGTGCATGGGCTGCCTCTCGGCCTGCCAATTCTCGAACTGGGCGCAGAACGAGCTGGGCACGACCGGCAAGAAGGCCGATCCGCGCAGCTTCTGCATCCAGAA
>Ga0302314_10014947_pt1 | contig 13234 bp, 13 predicted proteins | sample III_Palsa_N2_3_FD_200533 | JGI IMG/M metagenome (GOLD analysis project Ga0302314, IMG submission 200533) | Peat permafrost microbial communities from Stordalen Mire near Abisko, Sweden - III_Palsa_N2_3 | ecosystem: Environmental > Terrestrial > Soil > Palsa > Peat permafrost | place: Sweden...
CCGGCTCGGACCTGCTCCAGCTGATCAACGACATCCTCGACCTGTCGAAGGTCGAGGCGGGCCGGATGGACCTGCACGCCGAGCGGTTCACCCTGGCCGCCCTGATCGAGGACCTGCAGGCCACGTTCCAGCCGCTGACCACGGAGAAGGGCCTCGACTTCGCGGTCGACATCGAGCCGTCGGCGCCCTCGGAGCTGGCCACCGACCGGCAGCGGCTGCGCCAGGTGCTCGGGAACCTGCTCTCCAACGCGGTCAAGTTCACCGAGCGCGGCCGGGTCACGCTCCGGGTCGCCGCCGCCCCCGCCGCGGCGGGGGGGCAGGACGGCGGCGGGCAGGACGGACCCGACATCGCGTTCTCCGTGGTCGACACCGGGATCGGGATCGCGCCGGAGAACCTGGCCGTGATCTTCGGCGCGTTCCAGCAGGGCGACGGCACGCTGAGCCGCCGCTACAGCGGCACCGGGCTCGGGCTCTCGATCGCCAGCCAGGTCAGCGCGCTGCTTGGCGGCGAGATCACCGCCACCAGCGACCTCGGCCGCGGCAGCACGTTCACCCTGCACGTGCCGGCCGCGCTGCCCGACACCCCGCCCGTCGGCGACGGGCCCGACGCCGCCTTCGCCGGCCCGGGCGACGGCGGCCCCGGGCTGACCGGCACCCGGCTAGCGCGGGGCGCCCAGGAGGAGAGCCAGGACGAGACCGCCCAGCCGCTGCGCGCGGCCATGGCCGACATCACCCGCGCGGCGACGTCGCTCATCGAGTCGGGCGCGGGCGGCCGCGACGACGACTCCGTGCCCGTCCGCCTCGGCCCGGGCGGCACCGTCGCGGCCGACCGGTCGCCGACGCTCTCGGCCGAGCTGCCGGGCGGCGGCCCGGCCGGCCCGAGCCGGTTCACCGAGTTTGACCGGAACGTGCTCGTGTTCGAGGGCACCAGCGGCGGCCTGCTCACGCTGCTGGCCTACAGCGCGATCTCCGACCTGGGCGGGGTCAGCAGCGCGGTGCACGTGTCCACCGCCACCAGCGGTGGCGAAGGAGTCGCGCTGCTGGCGGCCGAGCCGTACCGCTGCGTGGTGGTCGACCTGGCCGCGCCGGGCGCGTTCGACTTCCTCGAGCAGGTGCAGGAGAAGCCCGAACTGCGCGAGATCCCGGTCCTCGCCCACCTGAGCGGGCAGCCGGCCAGCGGCGAGCGGCTGGCGGCGCTGCGCGCGGGGTACCGCCGGCTGGAGCTGCTGCCCTCGCTTGACGAGCTCCGCGAGCGGATCACGCTGCACCTGTCGGCGGCCGAGCCGGACCGGGTGCCCGCGCTGATCAGCAACGGGGTCCCGGCCGCGAACGGGGCCGCGGGCCCGCTCGGGGCGGGCAAGGCCGACCCCGACGACCATCCCGAGCTGCGCGGCAAGCACGTGCTCGTGATCGACGACGACGCCCGCAACGTCTTCGCGATCACCAGCACGCTCGAGCTGCACGACGTCGTGGTGACGCGGGCCAGCGACGGGCGGCAGGGCATCGAGGTGCTGCGGGCCGACCCGGAGACCGACCTGATCTTGATGGACGTCATGATGCCGGGGATGGACGGCTACGCGACGATGACCGCGATCCGGCAGATGCCCGAGTTCGGCTCGCTGCCGATCATCGCCGTCACCGCGCGCGCGATGCCGAGCGACCGGGAGAAGAGCCTGGCGGCCGGGGCCAACGACTACGTGACCAAACCGGTCGACACCGACGAGCTGATCGCCTGCATGGAGCGCTGGCTGGCCTACAGCTGAGGGATCACGCGCCAGCGGCCCGGCCCGGGGGGCGGGTAGGAACCTGGCGGCGAACCGGTGCTGCGGCTCGCCGCCAGCTCATGAGATCGGCTACCCCTTCGACGCGGCTTAAACGTGCCGGATGGGCGAAGCCACGCGTGCGTTCATCACACAGGTCTTGAACTTAATCTTGAACTCCCCCACCCGGGTCCGGCCTCTATCCTGAACGTGGCCCGGTTATCCGCGCACCGGGCCATCGGGCCATCGGGGTACCGGCGGGCATCGGGGGACGCCCCGGACAGACGACAGCGCGGGGATGGCGGGACATATGCCGCAAGTCGGACGGCGGGACGGGGCGCTGACGGACCTGGCGACCCGGCGCGACGCGCTGCGCCAGGCGGTCAGCCTGCCCGGGGCCGATCCGGGGTCGCTCATCGACGCGGCCCTGACCGAGCTGGACGGCGCCATCGACGCGCTCGCGGACGCGATCACGGCCGTGGCCGCGCCGACGGGCCGCGGCGACGCGACGCTCGACGGCGTTCCCGGTGCGGCCGAGCGGCGGCTGCTGCACGCCGCCTTCCAGCGCACCCCGACCGCGCTATTCCTGCTTGAGCAGGACACCACGATCAGGCGGGCCAACGACAAGGCGGCCACGCTGCTCGGTTTCCCGTCCGGTTACGCGACCGGCAAGCCGATGACGGCGTTCGTGGACCTGCCGTTCCGCGCCGCCGCGGCGACGCAGCTGGCCGCGGTGGCCAGGAACGGCGCCGACCGGACGGTCAACTGCCGCGTGCTGACGTCAACCGGGTTGCTTAACGCGACGCTGACGGCGGCCAAGGTCGAGCTGCCGGGGGATCCGCCGCTGTTCGTGGTCACGATCACGCCCGCCGACGCGGGCGCGGCCAACGGCGAGCGCGCCGTGGCCGTTTCGGCTGCCCCGGCGGCCTCGGCGGCCGAGGAGGACGTGACCGACCCCGCGATCGTGGCGATGACCAAGCGGCTCGACATGGTGACCGCGGCGACCCAGCTGCTCCTCGACAACAGCACGTTCAGCGAGGCGCTGACCATGCAGCGGTTCGCGCGGCTGCTGGCGGGCGAGCTGGCGGACTGGGTCATCATCGACATCGACCGCGGCGGCCAGCTCCGCCGGCAGATCGCGGCGGGCGCGCGCGGCGGCCAGGGCGACCGGCGCAATCCGGCCGGGGCGGAGCGGGCGGCGCGGGCGGTCGACCCCGACCCGGAGTCGGCCCCCTGGCAGGTGCACTCGAGCGGCAAGTCGATGCTGCTCGCGCACCCCGACGACCCCTCGCTGCTCGGCTCAGGCCCGGACGGCGTGCCGCTGCTGATGGCGCTCGGCGCGACCTCGCTGATCAGCGTGCCGATCGCCGACAGCACCACCGGCTACGGGGCGCTGACGCTGGCGCGGCAGCCCGCCAGCGGCCGGTTCGGGGTGGCCGACCTCGGCCTGGCCGAGGAGCTTGGCCGGCACCTGGGGACCGCGATCCGGGTCGACCGGATGTTCCGCCGCCGGTCCGAGGTGGCCGAGGCGCTGCAGGCGAGCCTGATGCCGGCCACCCTGCCGGCCGTGCCGTGGCTCGAGTTCGCCGCCGCCTACATCGGCGCCACCCAGTGGCAGGAGATCAGCGGGGACTTCTACGACGTGTTCCCGTCCGCCGACGGCTGGGCCATCGCGATCGGCGACGTCTGCGGCAAGGGCCAGGACGCGGCCGCGATGACCGCCGCCGCCAGGCACTCGATCCGCGCCCTCGCGCATGTGCACGACGCGCCCGCGGACGTGCTCACCGCGGCCAACCAGGTGCTGTACGCCGGGGACTACGGCGAGCGGTTCGTGACCGCCTCGCTCGCGTTCCTGCGCCAGCGCGGCCGCCGGGTGCAGGTCCGGCTGGGCGGCTGCGGCCATCCCGGCCCCGCCGTCGTCCGGGCCGACGGACGGGTGGAGATGCTCGATATCGACGGGATGCCGCTGGGGCTGTTCGGCGACTCGGAGGCGAGCAAGACCGAGCTGGAGCTCCGCCCGGGCGACCTGTTGTTCTTCTACACCGACGGGGTGACCGACGCGCGCAGCGCCGCCGACCACGGGTTCTTCGAGGACCGGCTGGCGGACGAGCTCGCCTCGGTCTCTGGCCGGTCGGCGTCGGAGACCGTGCGCGCGGTCCAGGACCTGGTGACCTCGTTCTCCGACGGCGAGCTGAGAGATGACGTCACGATGCTCGCGGTCAGGGTCGGTCCCTGAAGCGCGAGCTTCGCTGCGGCGGCCGGGGCCGCGTCGGTTAAGCGGGCCGCGCCGGTTACGGCTGCTCGTACACGTCCTCGACCGGCTGTTCGTAGACGTCCTCGATCACTTCGGTCTGGCCGTTGCCGGTGCGGTAAACGCCCTGCGGCTCGCCGTTGAGCGTGGTCCCGTCGATGAGGTCCTCCTGGTCGACGAACGTCGGCTCCGGCGCGGCGACGCCGGCCTCGATCGACGCGCCCGCCGGGCGGGTGGTGTACTGGGCCGGCTGGACCCGGGTGGCGGGGTAGGTCCGCCGGGTCTGGATCCGGCGGCCCAGCATGCCCCAGGTGCGCTTGGGAAGCACCAGGCCGACGAGGCCGACCAGCATGAGCACCCAGCCGACCGTGTGCAGGTTCAGCCACGAGGGGGTCGCGTTCACAGCGAAGGCCAGGATCGCGCCGAGCGCGATGAGTGCCAGGCCTGCTCCGGTTTTCATGGAGGATTGTCCTTTCCATTGGGGGGATGTCTCATGACGTGAGGGCCACGTCCACGTCGAGCAGGCGGCTCCGCAGGTGGGTCAGCGCCCGGGAGAGCAGCCGGGAGACGTGCATTTGGGAGATGCCGAGGGTCGCGCCGATCTCGGCCTGGGTCAGGTTGCCGTAGAAGCGCATGGTGAGGATCTTCTGCTCGCGCTCGGGGAGCTCGTCCCAGTGGGTGGCGACGGCCTCCATGTCGATCGAGCGCTCGAGGTCGGCGTCCTCGTCGCCGAGCATGTCGCTCAGCTGGCCGGGGTCCTCGTGGTCCGACAGCGGCGCGTCCAGCGAGTAGGCGCTGAACACCATGTCCGCCTGCTGGGCCTCGAGCAGGTCCTCCAGGCTGACGCCGAGCCGCTCGGTCAGCTCGGTGTTGGTGGGCTGCCGGCCGAGCTGGTGGGTGAGGTCCTCCGACGCCTTGCGCATCGAGAGCAGGAGCTCCTGGGCGGACCGGCGGACGTGCACCTGCCAGCGCTTGTCGCGGAAGTGCCGCTTGATCTCCCCGCTCACGCACGGGGTCGCGTACGCGGTCAGGTTGTTGCCGAAGGCGGGGTCGTAGTTGTTGATCGCCTTGAGCAGCCCGACGTAGCCGACCTGCATCAGGTCCTCGACCGGCTCGGGGCTGCCGCGGTACTGCCGCACGCAGGAGCGGACGAGCTTCTCGTGCCGCTCGACCAGGAGCTCGCACAGCGCCGCGCGCTCGTCGCTGTCTCGCGGCAGCCCGTGCAGGCGGACGAGGAGCTCGTCGTCGGACAGCCCTCGTAGCTCCGCGCGGGAAAAGCCCGTGGCGGGCGCTGCTTCTGTTGCCTTCGTCATGGCCGTCTCCGGGGGTGGTGAGGAATGCCGGACGGAGGCTGTTGTGCCCTCACCAGAGCTTCTAAACGTAATGTTGCGTGACCTACCTCACAGTCATGTCTATCGATGTCATCTTTTCCCGCCCCCCGTGCGCGGTCGGCCGGGGGTGATGTTCGGGCAGGGCGGGGTAGTCGCGGATTCATGACGACAGAAGTACAGGCAACGCATCGGCTTTCCCGCAGGTCGCAGGCGGGTGATGTCGTCTTGGCCGCTATCGACGCGCAGGTGGGCCGAGCACCGGATGCGCCGGGCCAGGCGGGCGCCGGCCGGCGCCGCCCGTGACGTCGCGCTGCACGAGGCGCGGCAGGCGAGGAAGGTCTGGAAGCGGGCGGCCGGGCACAAGGCGCGCCGCTGGCTCAGCCACCAGCACTAGCCCGCCCGCTCTCCCCTGCCCCGGCGCACGGCGAGCGCCAGGGACGCGCAGCCAACGCCACGCGGGAATCGCTCAGCCAATACTCAGCGGGAACTTTGCCTTTTTTGAGTGAATAGGCGAAGTCTGTCGGGGAAGCGACTGCGACAGTGGCCAGGCCGCTCAGTTAACAGCCTCCCGTAAGGACCCCAGATGACCATCTACGCCACCGATTGGCGCGCGGCGGGCGCATGTCTTTCCGCCGATCCCGAGTTGTTCTTCCCGATCCCCCAGGGGACGGTCGCCGAGGGCCAGATCAGCAGCGCGCTGCGGGTCTGCGCGGGTTGCGCGGTACGGCAGCAATGCCTCGACTTTGCCATGCAGACGGCGGAGGCGCACGGAATCTGGGGCGGCACCACGCCCGAGGAGCGGATCCGTGCCCGGCGCAAGGCCGCCCGCCGCCGCAAGGAGAGCCAGGCCTGGCAGCAGGCGCCGAGCGTCCGCGCCTGCTGAGACGGGCGTTGGGCTAGGCGGGGACTCCGCGGCCGGCCGGGGCGTAGGTGGCGATGACCCGCGCCGCTACGTCGGTGACCTTGATGTGGCGGCGCTGCGATTCGCGGCGCAGATACTTCAGGGCCTCGTCGGCGTCGCAGCCGAGCGCGTGCATCAAGATGCCCTTGGCCTGGTCGGTGACGGCACGAGCGGCGACGGAGTCCTTGAGCTGCGTGGCGACCCGCTGCGCCTCGACGTAGGCGAGGCCGTTGGCGAAGACCATGGAGCCGAACCGGGCGAGCATCTCCGCCATCGGGACCCCGTCCGCGTCCAGGCTTCCCGGGCGGACCCCGAAGAGCCCCAGCACCAGGGTCATGGGCGGGAACTGCGTCACCAGATGGACCGAGCTGCGCAGTCCGCGCCGGAGCGCCTCCTGCCCCCAGCGCGGCCAGCGCTCCTCCGCGAGGACGTCGGCGCTGCTGACCGGCGCCCCCTGGCGCACCGCGAGCAGGAGCGGCCCGACCCCCATCCGCAGCTGCAGGTCGACCAGCTCGGCCGGATCAGGATGGCTGGCCGCCACCGCGGTCAGCTCGCCGTCACGCCAGATCGTCACGTGCGCGGCGGCGCACCCGGGGACCTGGCGGACCGTCATCTCGGCCAGCTTGCTCAGCGACCTGGCTTCGCCGTTGGCGAGGCTGACCAGTTCCGTCGCCTCGTGGCCCAGATCCCCGACCGTCACGTCTTCCCCTGTCCGTTGCCCGGCCGCCGGCCGCCATCACTTGTTGGGAGAGTACTCGCCGCAGTCCAGCGCGCGCACCTGAGCCGCGGCCGCGGTGGTCGCCGCCGCCGGTGCGGCCCCAGCGGCCAGGCAGGACGGGCCCGACGGGCGGAGCTCGACGCTGAGCGTGGCGCAGAGCGCCACGATGAGGGCGAGCACCGCCAGCGTGGCCACCCCGGCGAACCTCGGCCGGCGCCACAACGGCAGGGCCGGCGGCTCGGCCCCCGCGGGCGGATCAGCCGACGGCTGCTCGTCATGGAGCAGGCTGAACGTCGCGTACAGCGCCGCCAGCGCGGGAGTCTGCGCGGTCAGGGCGGCCTCCATCGCGGCGAGCTCGCGCCGCAGGCGGCCAGCCCGCAGACGACGCCTGCGGCGCTGTCTGCGGGCCCGCTGCCGAGTCGGCGAGCTAGCTGAGCGGTCGGCCGGGCCACCCAGGCCAGGTGTGCTTTCCATAACTTCACCGCCGTAACCCAGTTACCGCTAGTTACTCCTTAGTGACACGATAGCTTGGGGTTCACGCCGACGTAGTTGAGGGGCCCGGCCAGGATCGTGACGATGGTCGTCCCCGTTCCGCCGCAGCTGGGCATGTGGTTGTAGTAGTTGCGCTGGCCGGCCGCGATCGCCCCGATGACGAGCCAGATGATGAGGATGATGGTGCCGAGTCTCATGATTGTCCTTGTCCTTCTCGCGTCGGGTCCGAGGCGATGTTGAACGTGTCGTATCCGAACAGAAACCCGCTATGGGTCGGGAGCGGCTAAACTGCCGGTAGAAGGCTGTCGCTGGGCAGGAGTCGAGCGCGGCGAGCATGTCGCCTGCTGTCGCGGTTCTGCTCACTGCCAACCTCCTGCGGGTTCCAGAACCCAACTACCCTCGTGCCGGAACCGAAACCAGGCAGTAACTTGCTTCAAGTTGTGTGTCGGCAGCGGGACCGGAATAATGCTGCTGCGGTTGCGCCACCCCGAAAGCAGCCGCTGTTTGGGTCCGGAGACGCGGCCCGCCTGAGCCCTAGAAGCGGCGGTGACTTGTCGTGCCCGAAGAACGTTTTCCCGTGACCTGGTCCGGCCGGATCGCCGTGGTCGCGGTGCCGACGGAACTGGATCTGACCATCGCCGACGGCCTGCGCGAGGCGCTACTCGGGGTGCTCAACGCGGGCGCGCTCGGCCTGGTGGTCGACATGACCGCGACGACGTTCTGCGACTCGGCCGGCATCACCGCCATCACCCGCGCCGTGCGGCGGGGCTCCGCGACCGACTCCACCATTCGGCTCGCCGTTAACTCGACGCCGGTGCTACGGGTGCTTGACCTCGTCGGCATCGACCGGCTGATCGACATCTACCCGGACGTGGACGCCGCGCGGGCGTCACTGCCCGATCAGGCGAAAAACGTCAGATGACGGCGATCGAGGTCAGCACCGTCACCCCGTCGGGGCCCGATTCCACGCAGGCGTAGTCGCAGAGCTGGCGGAGCAGCCGACGGCGCAGCGCCTCGGCCTCGTCCGGTCGGCCCGGCCCGCCAGGCCCGCGGTCGGACAGACCGTCGCCGTGCGTCTCGCAGAAGACGCGCGCGCCCGACGCCCAGAGCCGGAGCTTAGCGGTGCACTGGCCTCGGGTGACCGCGCACGCGGCCGCCTCGCTGACCGCGAGCACGAAGTCCGAGAGGCGCGCAGCGCCCATGCCGGCCCGGGTGCCGAACTCCAGGGCGAAACGGCGAACGGACGGTATGTCGCCTCGCCCGAAGGTCCGCTCGGCCAGCGAGTAGGTGCCGCCCAGAGCCATTTGCCCGTCGGCTACCTGCCAGTCCCGCATCCGCGTGTTCCTCATGGGCTCAGTCATCCTCCTCGAACGGGGACGCGGCCTGCGGCGGCTCGCCGCTGACGCGCGTCACGATGCTGGCGGCCAGCTCGCGCAGCCGCACGTTGGTGTTCTGCGAGATACTCCGGAGCAGCGCGAGCGCCCGATCCTGAGCGACGTGCTCGGTGGCCATGATCACGCCGAGCGCCTGGTCGATGACCGCCCGGGAGCCGATCGAGGACCTGAGCTGCTCGTTGAGGTCAGTGCAGGAGGCCATCCGCAGCGCCAGCGTGAGCGCGCCGGAGGCGTCCTTGGCGAACCTGTCCGCCCGCCCGGTCTCTTCCGGGCCGAAGGCGTCGGGCTGCCGTGAGTAGAGGATCAGCGCCCCGACCGGCTCGCCGTCAACCATCAACGGCAGCGCATAGCAGGAACGGATGCCGAGTTCCTCCGCCTGGCGGCAGAACGTCGGCCACCGCCGGCTCGCGGCGGTGTCGTCGATGCGGACCGGCCGCGCGTGCCGCAGGGCCTGCAGGCAGGGACCGTCCCCGGCCTGGTACTGCACTTCGTCGGCGGCCGACGCCAGCGGGTCACTGCAGGCGGCGGCGGACGGCGGCCGCCCCTTCTGCCGCAGCGCCGTACCGCAGGACATCACGCCGTCCATCGCCTGGGTGGACAGGACGGCGAGCTCGTGCAGGAACCCGTCCACGCTGTCGGTATTCACCAGCGCGTTCTGCAGCCCCTCAAGGTCTTCTTGCACTTCGCTCGACATGGCCACCTCTCTACCCGTGCTGAGCGAACGAAACGTCTGGTCAGCACCGAACGCCCGCAGGCGCCCGGCCGAGGCTGCGTTGCCAGCTGAATCGAGCCGTCGGCACCCGGCCGGCGGTGCGGCCGATCAGCCGACGGCCGGATCGCCGAGCCAGGGCGCGTGGAACTTGGGAGTTGCCGCTATAGGGGCATTTGCCAGGTTTCCACACGGGTTGTCGTTGCCGGTGCGGGGTCGGGGACGAGGGAAGGGGCGAGAGTGCGGCGGGTTCGGGAAGCGGGGCGGGCGTTGGTGGACCGTAAGGTCTTAGAGGCGCATAGATCCTTCGTGATCATCGCCCAATGCGAGTTAGCTGGGGGGTGCTTGTGATGCATCGATCCGCTCGTGTGACGCCAGATCACATCGATCGCCCCAGTGCATTGCGATGATCAGATCACGAAAACTTTTCTCCTGACGTAAGAAATTCGTGCTATACGCACGAAAAGTCTTCGCGATAAGAAAAGCTTTCGCGATCATGGCCCTCTCATGGCCTCGACCAGGGATTACCGTCTAACTGGAGCCGTCTCTGCGCGGTCGGCCGTCTTTACATACCTCCCGGACAAACTGAAACGTTTCAGCAGGCCTAAAAATATCCAGCCGGTAGGCAGAAAGTGTCCGGGTGGGGCCTGCCTGCCTGGTAGGGCCTGCCTGGCTACTGGCAGGTGGCGGGGCTGGTAGGGTCTGCCTGGCTGGTGGGAGATGCCGGAACGGACGGGGTCTGCCTGGCTGGTGAGAGGTAGCGGGGCCGCTGGGCAAATTCTCTCGCGACCATCCGAATGAGCGTCGCGAGAAATTTGCCCCGGCCCAAGCCCCACGCGTCCAGGTCTTGGTTTTGAGCCTTTGGGCCTTTGACCTTGGGCCTTTGACCTTGGGCCTTTGACCTTGGGCCTTTGACCTTGGGCCTTTGACCTTGGGCCTTTGACCTTGGGCCTTTGACTTCCGCGAAGCCACGGGAACAGAGAAAGCCGACCCTGATCGGATCGGCTTTGGCTCTGTTAACTGTGGGGGCTGTTAACTTTCGGGGCTGTCAGGTGTTAGACGTTCGGTGCGGCTCGGGTGACCGCCGCCAGCGGGGAGTCGCCGTTGGCGGAGACCGCGAGGTCGCCCATGGAGACCATGCCGACGATCTGCCCCTCGGCGTCGATGACCGGAAGCCGACGGACGGCGTTCTCCATGATCAGCTGCTCGGCGTGGGCCACGTCCGCGTCCGCGGCCACGCCGACCAGCTTGGGGCTGCAGAGGGGGCCGACCGGGTCGTCGGGGCTGCCGCCGGCGGCGAGGCCCCGGACGACCAGGTCCCGGTCCGTCACCACGCCGGTGAGCGACTCTCCGCTGACCACCAGGACGGCGCCGACCTGCGCGTCGCGCATGATGCGGGCCGTCTCGCTGACGGTCTGGTCGAAGTAGACGCCAACCGGGTCGGGTGTCATGATGTCGCGGATGGTCGTGTCGGTGTTATCCGTGGCTGTGTTGGCCGGGTTATCCGTGTTCTTCATGATGTCCCTCCTGTTGGGTACCCTCTCCCGCTACCGGCAAGGACACCTGTTAAAACGCGTGTCAGATGTGCAGGCGACGGCGACGGCGGCCGCCGTTCAGGTAGGCGTGGGACCGTGGGTGGGAGATGACCGCGATCAGCAGGGCCGCGACGACCAGCGAGACGATGAACGTGATGATCGCGTGGCCGGCGCCGAGGATCGCGGCGGTGACGAGGCCGCCGACGATCGCGCCGACGATGCCGACCAGGATCGTGAGGAGGATGCCGATGCGGTTCCTGCCGGGGACCAGCAGGTGCGCCAGCCCACCGACCACCAGCCCGATGAGGAGCCATATAACTATGGCGGACAGTGTAATTGTCATGTCGCCCCGCTACCCCGGTCTAACCGGCTTATTCCGGCTCGGCGGCAGCGAACGGGAAATGGGCGGCGGAGAGTAAGCCGCGTGCGTTCAGTGTGAAATGCGACGGCCCGCCCGGTGCAGACCGGGCGGGCCATCGCGGTGGTCAGCGACGCAGGCCGCTGGTTAATCCTTGTTGTTTAGCTGGCCGGCGTGAGGTGCAGGACCACAACCTCGTCGGCGCCGGTGCCCGGGCCGTTGCTGGTGCCCGAGGGCTGGCCGCTGTCGTACGGGTTGGCCTGGGTCGGCCAACCGGTGTAGTTCTGCGAGTTGTACTCGAACCAGTCCGCCGCGGTGGTGGTCGGGATGATCGGCAGGTTGTTCGCGACGTACTCCTCGAGCGGGGCCAGGGCGGCGGTCTGCGAGGCCACCGTCGAGGAGCCGCTCAGGGCGGCCAGGTCGGACTCGATCGCCGGGTCCTTGAGCCGCTCGTAGTCGCCGGTCGCGCCGGTGGAGCTGATCAGCGAGTCGTCCAGCCAGTTGTCGTACAGGTTGTAGGGGGTGACGCCGCCATTGCCCCAGTGCAGGGTCAGCTGGAAGTCGCCGTCGGCGACGTCAGCGTTCCACGCGTTGACCGTCAGGCCGTTGAACGTCACGTCAATGCCCGCCGCGCGGAGCTGCTGCGCGATCAGGGCGTCGTCCTGGGCGTAGTCGGTGTAGGAGGAGGGGTCGACGAGGGAGATCGCGAGGGTCTTGCCGCCCTTCTGGAAGAACCCGTTGCTGCCCATCGTGTAGCCGGCCGCCGTCAGGACGGACTTGGCCTGGGCCACGTCGCCGGTGGCGGGGACGGTGTCGCTGGCGACCGGGCCGGCCCAGGCCTGGTACGTCGGCAGGGTGATGCCCGACGCGTTGGTCAGCGGGGACTCGAGGCCGGACTCGCCCTCGGCGCCGATGACGGTGCGGTTGATGGCCAGGTCGATCGCCTTGCGCACGGGGAGCTGATTGGTCGGCCACTCGTTCAGGTTCGGGAACAGGGCGTTGGAGCTGCCTGCCGCCTCCCAGAAGTGGTGGGTGGCCGGGTTGGTGTCCACGAAGTCCTTCTGCAGACTCGGGATGTAGTTACCGGTCCAGTCGATCGTCCCGGAGAACAGGGCGCTCAGCGCGCCGGTGTTCGAGGTGTAGACCGGGAAGTAGACCTTGGGCACCTTGACCAGGCTCGCCTGCCAGTAGTTCGGGTTCTTGACCAGCGTGAACCCTTCCGGCGTGAAGTTGCCGAGCGTGTACGGGCCGGTGCCGATCGGGTTGGCGTCGGTGAACGTGGCCGGGTCGCTGATCGAGCTCCAGACCGACTCGGGCAGGATCGCCTCCCCGGCGATGTTCTCCAGGTTGGTGTACTGGGCGGTCGGGAAGGTCAGCGTCACGGTGTCGCCGCTGGTGGTCACCGTGGAGATGTCCAGGCCGTCGATGTTAATCGCCGTGTTCTTCTTGATGTAGTTGTAGGTGAAGGCGACGTCCGCCGGGGTCAGCGCGGTGCCGTTGCTCCACTTGACGCCGGAGCGGATGGTGAAGGTGATCGACTTGCCGCCGGGGCCCCACGAGTAGCTGGTGGCGAGCCAGTCGTACTTGATCGTCGGGTTGGCCAGGTCGAACTGGATCAGCGGCTCGTAGATGAGGCCGGTGGCGCCCATGCCCTGGGGAGCGGCGGTGGACACGAAGGGGTTGAAGTCGTCGGTGATGCTGTTCTCCGGCGAGCTCTCCATGACCAGCGTCGCGCCACTGCTGCTGCTGTTGCCGGTGGTGGCGGAGCTTGAGGCGCCGCCGCTG
>Ga0302314_10014948_pt1 | contig 13233 bp, 12 predicted proteins | sample III_Palsa_N2_3_FD_200533 | JGI IMG/M metagenome (GOLD analysis project Ga0302314, IMG submission 200533) | Peat permafrost microbial communities from Stordalen Mire near Abisko, Sweden - III_Palsa_N2_3 | ecosystem: Environmental > Terrestrial > Soil > Palsa > Peat permafrost | place: Sweden...
TGGTCGCCGGTATTGGTGGCACTGGTGCCACCCGCCGTGGTGACCCTGACATCAACCGTGCCGACCGTGCCGGGCGGGACGGTGGCGCTGATCTGCGTCTGGCTCAGGACGGAGAAGCCCGCGGCCAGGGTGGCGCCGAAGGAGACCGCGCTGGCATTGGTCAGCTTCGTCCCGGTGATTGTCACGGTGTTGCCGCCGGCGGTCGGCCCGCTGGCCGTGCTGAGACTGCTGACCGCGGGCACGGCGATGTAGGTGTACTTGTCGGCCGGTGCTGCGACGCTCGTGCCGTTTGGTGTCGTCACGCTGATATCGACCGTGCCGGCACTGCCGGCGGGCGCCGTCGCCGTCACCTCTGTATCGTTGACCGCCGTGAAGCCGCTGGCGGCGGTGCTGCCGAAGGAGACGGCACTGGTGCCTGTCAGATGCAGGCCCGTGATCGTCACCACATTGCCGCCGCCGACCGGCCCGGACGTGGCGGCAATTGCGGTCACGGCCGGCTGCGCCAGGATCTCCTTCAGCGCATTGTTGCCTGTATCGACGATGAAGATATTGTCGTCGGCATCAACCGCCACGCCCATCGGCGCGTTGAAATCCGTGCTGTCGATCACGGCAGCGTTCGTATAGTCAGGAGCCAGCAGCTCGGTCAGCGTGTTGAGCGCGCTATCGGTGACGTAGAGATTGCCGTGCGAATCGACCGCCACGCCGACCGGCTGCTGAAAATTGCCGCTGGTGATTGTGATGAAGAACCCATAGCCGCTGTCGCGCGGCAACTCCAGGATCTGGCCCGATCCGGAGAGTTGATCCGCCACGAAGAGGTTGTCGTGATTGTCGAACGCAATGCCGAAGGCATGGTCGGTACCAAAATAGCCGATAGTGATCAGACTGGCAAAACCGTAGCTTGGCGCGGGTAGCCTGTACACGACCGCGCTGCTATCGGCGACGTAGAGATTGCCTTGGGAATCGATCGCGACGCCGTGTGCGACACCGCCGTCGTTGCCCGTGGCGTCGGCATAGATATTGGCGTAGTCGGGCGGCCGGAACTCCCAAAGCCCCAAGGATGAAGCACTCAAATTGGTGGCGGCGAAGATGTCGCCGCCCTGGTCGACGGCAACACCTTGAGGGCTGTCGAACTCACCATCGAAGTTCGTGTCGTACGGCGTGGGCGTCGTCGTATAGGCGCCATTCACCAGGAACAGGGCGGAGAGCGCATAGGTCGCATCGGTGACAAAGACCGTCTTATCGGCATTCACTGCCACGTATTGCGGCGCGTTGTACTGGGTGCTCAAGGTGACGACAGTCTGCGCCGCGGCCGGGAACGCCGCAGCCACGCACGCGAACAAGACTGCCGCCAGCTGCCGTGCCGAAAATTTCACGAGCCCAGCCCCTGTACCCCCCGATGTGCGGCCGGGCGCATGCCCGCATCCGCCCGAGGACAGTCATGGCACGAGCTTCATCCGAAATACAGTCCTAAATTGTAGCGCCGCCTGGAGTCGTCCGACGACTATTATTTCGCCGGGCGAATTCCGGACCATCCTATCCTTGCGAGGACTGTACGCCGAGTAGGATCGCAGTTCACTCCGCCGGAGTCTCGCGCGCGGGTTTCGCGAGCCGCGTGAGGTTGACGCCACCGGCCTCGGTCAGCACGGTACCGGCGCGCGCCACCTCCTCCGAACTCCGCGTGCGGACCCAGAGCAGGACATGGCCGCTTTCGATCGCCTGCGCGAAACACTCGGCATGCTCCGATTCGGCGAGCTGGCCCAGAAACGGCCGGAGTGCCAGCACCCCCGCTGCCGCCGCCGCAACTGCGGCACCGGCAACACCGATCGGCCCGGCCGTCAGCAGCAACACCCCGGCCAGCGCGATCGAGCCCACAAGCCCGGCCTGCCCGGCGAGGCCGGCTCGCATCGACCCGGCCGGGTCACGCTGATAGCCGGCCAACTCGCCGGCCACTTCCAGGCTGTCATGGGTGCCCAGCATCGAGAGATCCGTGCGCTCGAACCCAGCCGCCAGCAGCGCCTCGACGGCGTGCTCGAAGCCATCGGTATCCTTGAACTGGGCGACCAGCTCGCGCGTCTGATCGGCCGGCAATGTGTCACTCATCTCGCTGCACTCCGCACTTCCAACGCTGCCCTGCGGGACACGCTCGCACGCCCCGACCCCCGATGCGTAGCATAAATCACCGGCGAGCGTTTTGGCTTTGGCCGCGACCATGCTATGCGAAGCACCAACCCTCCGATCCAGGCCCCTCCCCAGCATGACCTTCGACGCCGATGCCCCGCCTGCCAGCGATGCGCTGTCCATCCCGCCGGATGCGACACCGATGATGGCTCAGTTCCTCGAGATCAAGCACCAGCATCCGCACCATCTGCTGTTCTACCGGATGGGCGATTTCTACGAGATGTTCTTCGAGGACGCGGCCAAGGCCTCGGCCGCCCTGGACATCACGCTGACCCGGCGCGGCAAGCATGAGGGCCAGGACATCCCGATGTGCGGCGTGCCGGTCCATGCCGCCGATGCCTATCTGGCCCGGCTCATCCGCCAGGGCTTCCGCGTCGCCATCTGCGAGCAGATGGAAGACCCGGCCGAGGCCAAGAAGCGCGGCGGCAAGCAACCGGTGAAGCGCGGCGTGGTCCGCATCGTCACCGCCGGGACCATTACCGAGGATAATCTGCTCGATGCCCGCCGGCATAATTTCCTGGCCGCCTTGGCCGAGGCGGCGGGCGAGCTGGCGCTGGCCTCGGTCGAACTTTCGACCGGTGAGGTCGAATTCCAGCCGGTGACGATCCCCGGGCTGGGTGCTGCCCTCGCCCGGCTGCAGCCGGGCGAGCTGCTGCTGAGCGAGCGCCTGCTGCAGAAGCCCGACCTCTTCGAGCTTCTGGCCGAATGGCGCGCCGTGCTGACGCCGCAGCCCAATGCCCGCTTCGACAGCGAATCCGGCCGGCTGCGCCTGGCCAAGCTCTATGGCGTCGGCACCTTGGACGGGCTGGGCAGCTTCGGCCGGGCCGAATGTGCCGCCGGCGGTGCGCTCGTCGAATATATCGACCTCACCCAGCGCGGCAAGCTGCCGCCGCTGGGCCTGCCCCGGCGCCTCAGCGTCGGCGCGATCATGGAGATCGATGCCTCGACCAGGCGCAATCTCGAACTGGTCGAGACCTTGTCGGGCGAGCGGCGCGGCAGCCTGCTCGCGACCATCGACCGGACCATTACCGGCGCCGGCGCCCGCCGCCTCGCCGCCGATCTGGCCGGACCGCTGACCGATCCGGCGGCGATCAATGCCCGGCTCGATCTGGTCGAGATCTTCCTTGCCGAAGAGCGGCTGCGCGAGGATGTGCGGGCGCTCTTGAAAGAATGCCCGGACATGGCCCGGGCCTTGTCGCGGCTGACGCTCGGCCGCGGCGGTCCGCGCGACCTGGCGGGCTTGTGCTCCGGCCTCGCCGCCACCGCCCGGCTGAAACCGCTGCTGGCGGCCCGCCCGGAGGCAGCGAGCGAGGGTCTGCTGCGCCAGGCCGTGGCGGAACTCGGCGAGCAGGGCGTGCTGGTCGATCGACTGGGCCGGGCGCTGGCTGCCGAGCTGCCGCTGTTCACGCGCGATGGCGGCTTCATTGCGCCGGGATACGCCTTCGATCTCGACGAATGGCGCCAGCTGCGCGACGAGAGCCGGCGCATGATGGCCAATCTGCAGGCGCGCTATGCCGAGGCGAGCGGCATCGCCGGCCTCAAGATCCGCCACAACAATGTGCTGGGCTATTATATCGAGGTAACGCCGGCCCATGCCGGCAAGCTCGATGCCGGCCCTGGCGGCCTCTTCATCCATCGCCAGACCATGGCCAATGCCATGCGCTACACCACGATCGAACTCAGCGAAATCGAGACGCGGATCGGCCAGGCCGCCGACAAGGCGCTGGCGCTGGAACTGGCGCTGTTCGAGGATCTGGTCAACGAGGCGGTGGCACGCGCCGACGCCATAAGGCGCGCGGCCGCTTCGCTCGCCGCGCTCGACGTCGCCGCCGGCCATGCCGAGCTCGCGGTCGAACGGCGCTATTGCCGCCCCATTGTCGAAGCCGGCGTCGCCTTCGAGATCACCGGCGGACGGCATCCGGTGGTCGAGGCCAGCCTGCCGGCCGGCTCGCGCTTCGTCGGCAATGACTGCACGCTGGAGGCGGGCCGCCGGCTCTGGCTGCTGACTGGCCCGAACATGGCGGGCAAGAGCACCTTCCTGCGCCAGAACGCGCTCATCGCCGTGCTGGCCCAGATCGGCGCCTATGTCCCGGCCGAGGCGGCACGCATCGGCATCGTCGACCGGCTCTATAGCCGGGTCGGTGCCGCCGATGATCTGGCAAGGGGGCGGTCGACCTTCATGGTCGAGATGGTCGAGACCGCGGCGATCCTGAATCAGTCCGGCCCCGGCGCCCTCGTCATCCTCGACGAGATCGGCCGCGGCACCGCCACCTATGACGGGCTCTCGATCGCCTGGGCCGCGGTCGAGCATCTGCATGACCGCAACCGCTGCCGCGCGCTCTTCGCCACGCATTACCACGAGCTGACCGCACTCGCCGCCAATCTGGCCGATCTCTCCTGCTACACCATGCGGGTCAAGGAGTGGCAAGGCGACGTCGTTTTCCTCCACGAGGTCGCACCCGGCGCTGCCGACCGCTCCTACGGCATCCATGTCGCCAAGCTCGCGGGCCTGCCCAAGCCGGTGATCGCGCGCGCCGAGGCGGTGCTGGAGATCCTGGAGCAAGGCGAGGCGGGCAGCGCCCTCACCCGCCTTGCCGATGATCTGCCGCTCTTCACCGCGGCCCGGCGCACGGCCAAGCCGGCCGCCCCGGCCGAGCCCTCGGCGGTCGAGGCGGCGCTCAAGAGCGTCAACCCCGATGAGCTGACGCCCAAGGGGGCGCTGGAGCTGCTTTATGCGCTCAAAGGGCTGGTCAAGGGCTAGTCGCGCCCGATTCGAGAGCGCGCCAGTGGTGACGGCAACGCCTATTTCTTGACGCCAACCGCTTCCAGCTGCTGCCGTACCGCCTTGGCTTCGGGCGTATCGGGCTGCAGCTGGGCCAGCAGGCGCTGCCAATGCGCCGCTGCCGCTTCATCGTGGCCGGCCTGTTTCTCGGCCAAGCCCAGAAACCACTGCGCCTGTTGCTGATCGGGCGCGATCACCTCGACCTTGCGGTAGAGTTCGGCCACGGCCGGCGCGATCGGCGCGTCATCGGGCAGGCTCGCCTGCAGCGCGTCGGCCTGGCTCACCAGCAAACCGGTATCCTTTGGATCCAGGGCCGCGGCCCGGCCGAAGGCATCGGCTGATTTCTGCGCCTCGCCCAGCACGCGATAGGAACGGCCGAGCTTCTTCCAGCCATCGAGATCCTTCGGGTCCTGCTCGAGCCGCGCTGCCAGCCCGGCGACCATGCCGCGGATGGCATTCATCCGGTCGGCCGCGGGTAGTTTCATGATTGCCGCCATTTCGGCCGGCGGCTGGGCCTGAGACGGTGCCGGCACCGGTGCCGAATCGTCGCCGGCAAGCTGCCGCTCGGCCTCGGCGATGACATTCCGCACGCTTGCGATCCAGGGTGCATCCTTGGGCGCGTCGGCCAGCAGCGCCCGCCAATCGGCGAGCCCGCCGGGAATGTCGCCGCCCTGCGCCTTGGCGAGCGCCAGATAGTAGCGCGCGCGAAACAGGTCCGGCTTTGCAGTCACTGCCTCGTGCAGCAGTGCGACGGCCTGCGGCGTCACCTCGCCCTTGGCCTCGGCAACAAGCAGATCGGCATAGGCTTCGAGCATCTCGGGCGCACGCTTGGACAGCACCAAGACCTTGTCGAAAGCGGCGCGTGCACCCGGCCAATCGCCCTGCGCCCCATCGGTGCGGGCCAGCAGCACCCAGCCATCAAGGCTATCTGGGGCGCCGGCAAGCTTGGCTTCGAGCATCACCTTGGCCTTCGCCAGGTCGATGCTGCCGTCGCTCGCCAGCACCTTGCGTTCGGTCTGGCGCGCGGCCAGCGGCTCATCTGGCCGTCCGGGCGAGCCGAGCTTCAGATAGAGCGACAGCGCCAGCACCGGCACCGCGATCATGGTCGCGAGGGCGACAACACGGATCGCCCGCGGCGAGAGCCCCCGGGCCGCCGTTTCGGCACGGGGCTGACTCGCCAGCAGCCGCCGCTCAAGTTCGAGGCGCGCCGCTGCGGCCTCGCCCTCGCCCAGCACGCCGCGCCCGACGTCGCGCCCGATCTCGTCCAGCTGGTCGCGATAGATAACAAGATCATAGGCCGTGCGCGGTGGTTCCGATCCGGGTTTCCGGGTCAGCGGCCGGAGCAGCACGAAGAGGGCGAAGGCGGTGAGCAGCGCCAGCACGAGCCAGAGCAGCATTACGACCCGTCCCGCAGCAGGGCATCGAGCCGGGCGCGTTCCTGGGTATCGAGCGGCACCGGCGCTACCGGCCGCCGTCGCAGCGCCGCCAGTCCGACACCCAGCACCACCAGCACCAGCACCGCGCCCGGGCCGAACCACAGCAGCCAGGTCGCGCGCTCGACCGGTGGCTCCAGCAGCACATAGTCGCCATAGCGAGCTCGCAGATAGTCCAAAACTTGGGCATCGGTGTCGCCGGCCTTCAGCCGCTCGCGCACCAGCACGCGCAGATCATGGGCAAGATCCGCATTGGAATCGTCGATCGACTCGCTTTGACACACCAGGCAGCGCAGCTCGCGGCTCAAGCTCCGGGCGCGCGCTTCGAGGGCCGGATCGGTCAGACGCTCATCGGGATTAACCGCCAGCGCTGGCAGCGCCGCGAACAGACCCAGCAACACGACGAGCCAGCGCATCATTTGTCCCCGAGTGCGGCCAGGCGCGGTAGGATTTCCTGCTCCAGCGCCTCCTGTGTCAGCGGCCCGACCCAGCGGAACCGGATTTTGCCGGCGCCATCGACGATATAGGTTTCTGGCACGCCATAGAGACCGAAATCGATGGCGGTACGGCCGTCGGCGTCAACGCCGACGCGCTGATAGGGATCGCCCAGTTCGGCGAGGAATCGCCGGGAATCCGCGGGCTTGTCCTTATACGCGATGCCCAGCACCGGCACGCGGCCGCTGGCCGCGAAGCCCGCGAGCGTCGCATGTTCGTGCCGACAGGGCGCACACCAGGAAGCAAAGAAATTGACCAGCGCCGGCTTGCCGCCGAGATCGGCGCGCGCCAGGCCGGGCCGGTCTTCGAGCAGTGCCGGCAGGGCGAAGTCGGGCGCCGGCTTGTCGATCATGGCCGAGGGCAGCTCGGATGGGTCGTGGCCGTAGAATTCCTCCTTGATCAGGGTGACCGCGAAGAACCCGATGAGCAGGAGGAATCCGAACACCGGCAGCAAGGCCAGCGCAAATCGGCCGCGCGATCTCGCTTCAAGCTGTGACATGCAGCTTCCCGGCCGGCTTGGCTTGGCGCGACGGGGCCCCGACGCGCAGCCGCCGGTCGCTGAGCGAGAGCAGCCCGCCGATGACCATGATCAGCGCGCCGAACCAGATGAACGGCACCAGCGGATTATAGTAGACCTTGATGATCCAGCCGCCGTCAGGCTGTTCGTCGCCAAGCACGACATAGCGGTCGCTGAACCCGGTCGTGCGGATGGCGACGTCGGCAACGGTCATGTGCTGCAGCGGATAGGCTCGGCGCGACGGATGCATCACTGCCAGCACGGCGCCGTCATGCAGCACCGTCACCACCGCCTCGTCGGCCGTGAAATTCGGCCCCTGGACCGGCGCCGTCGAATCGAAGCGATAGGTATCGCCGGCGACGGTCAGGGCGTCGCCCGGGCGCATGACCTGGATGCCTTCTTCCTTCCAGGCGGTCGACACGGTGATGCCGGCGATGACCACGGCGAGGCCGAAATGGGCGGTGACCATCCCCCAAGCGGCGCGCGGCAGGTGGCGGGCGCGCGACCAGCTCTCGGCCGGGGCGGCGCGGCCGAGCTTGAGCCGGCCGGCGAGTTCGCCGAGCGTGCCGACCGCCAGCCAGGCGGCGAGGCCAAGGCCGAGCGGCGCCAGCGCCGGCCGGCCTTCGCTGATGAAGAAGGTCAGGCCGGCGACGATGAGGGACAGCACCAGCGCTAGGCGCAGCCGGGCCAGCACGCCGGGCAGATCGGCCCGCTTCCAGGTCATCAGCGGCCCGGCCGCCATGAACACGAGCAGGGGCACCATCAACGGCACGAAGGCCCGATTGTAGTATGGAACGCCGACCGACAGCTTCGGTCCGCCGATCGCGTCAAGCAGCATCGGGTAGAGCGTGCCCAGCAGCACGACCAGGGCCGCGATCGCCAGCAGCAGATTGTTCAGCACCAGCGCCGCCTCGCGCGAAATCAGCGCGAAGCTGCCGGTCGCCCGGAGTGTTGGCGCGCGCACGGCATAGAGCAGCAGCGAGCCACCGATCACCGCCACCAGCAGGCCGAGGATGAAGGCGCCGCGCGCGGGATCGACGGCGAAGGCATGGACCGAGGTCAGCACGCCCGAGCGGACGATGAAGGTGCCGAGCAGCGACAGCGAAAAGGTCAGCAGCGCCAGAAAGATCGTCCAAGTCTTCAGCGTGCCGCGCTTTTCCACGACGATGGCGGAATGTAGCAGCGCCGTGCCGGACAGCCAGGGCATGAAGCTGGCATTCTCGACCGGGTCCCAGGCCCACCAGCCGCCCCAGCCAAGTTCGTAATAAGCCCACCAGGATCCCAGGCAGATGCCGAGTGTCAGCGAGCACCAGGCGGCCAAGGTCCAGGGCCGCACCCAGCGTGCCCAAGCCGCATCGACCCGGCCTTCAATGAGCGCCGCCACGGCAAAGGAAAACGCCATGGAGAAGCCCACATAGCCCAGATAGAGAAATGGCGGATGAATGGCGAGGCCGGGATCCTGCAGGATCGGGTTCATGCCGCGACCGTCCGGCGGCGCCTCGGCCAGGCGCAGGAACGGGTTCGAAGTGAACAGGATGAAGCTGAGGAAGCCCACGCCGATCATCGCCTGGATTGCCAGCACCCGCGCCCGGAGCGCCGGGGGCAGGTTGCGGCCGAACAGCCCGACCGCGGCGCCATAGGCGGTCAGGATGAACACCCAGAGCAGCATCGAGCCCTCGTGATTGCTCCAGACGCCGGTGATCTTGTAGAGCAGCGGCTTGGCCGAATGGCTGTTCTCGGCGACGTTGCGGAGTGAGAAATCCGAGGTCACATAGGCATGGACCAAGGCGCCGAAGGCCAGCGCCACGAAGGCGAATTGCAGCAGAGCCGCAGCCGGCGCCACATCCATCAACCCGCGATGGCCGCGCGACGCCCCGATCAATGGCGCCACCGCCTGGACCACTGCGACGGCGAGCGCCAGGATAAGCGCGAAATGGCCGAGTTCGGCGACCGAAAGCGTGAGGCCGCTCATTTCGGGCTCGCCAAAGCCGAGAGGGTATCGGCCGAAGCCGCCGGATCCTCGCGCCATTGCCCGGACTTCTTCAGCGCCTCGACCACCTCGGCCGGCATATAGCGCTCGTCATGCTTGGCCATGATGGTCGCCGCCTGGAACATGCCGGTGCCGTCGACCTTGCCCTCGGCGACGACACCCTGGCCTTCGCGGAACAGGCTCGGCGGAACGCCGGTATAGCTGACGGGGATATCGTATTTGCCGTCGGTCACCTTGAATTCCATCCGCTTGCCGCCCTCGAATTTCACGACCGAATCAGCCTTGACCAGCCCGCCGATGCGCAGGGCCCGGCCGGGCACCGGTGGCTTCAGGGCAATGTCACTGGGGCTGACGAAGAAGACGAGATTGTCGCTCATGGCGCTGAACACTAGGGCAGCCGCCACGCCGAGCGAGGCCATGCCGCCCAGCACCAGGGTCAGGCGCTTGCGCTTGCGGGTCATCTGGCGCCTCCCGGCCGCCGAGCGTTGAGTGAAGCCAGCTCACGCTCGGCGCTGCGATAGCGTAGCACGGCATTGACCGTCAGGCTCCCCAGCACGAGCAGCGCCGCGCCATAGGCCGGCCAGACATAGAGGGCGTAGCCGCCCATCGCCAGGAATTCCATCATGCCGAAACCTCCGGCGCGGCAAAGCCATACTCGGTGCCGGCGGCCTCGGCCTCCAATAGGCGGAGCGCCCGGATCTTGCGTTCGAGCAGGGCCGCGCGCATGCGGATCAGCAGCAGCACGATGAACAGCAGCGTGAACGCCAGCGCCATGACCAGCAGCGGCAGCAGGATCGAGCGATCGATGGTCGGGCCGCCCAGCCGCATCACACTGGCCGGCTGATGCAGCGTGCTCCACCACTCGACCGAGTAGTGGATGATCGGCACATTGACCGAGCCGACCAGCGCCAGCACCGAGGCGGCGCGGCTGCCGCGACTCGGGTCGTCGAAGGCGTGGACCAGCGCGATATAGCCCAGATAGAGGAAGAACAGCACCAGGACCGAGGTCAGCCGGGCGTCCCAGACCCACCAGGTGCCCCACATCGGCGCGCCCCAGAGCGAGCCCGTGATGAGGCAGAGTGCCGTGAACCCGGCCCCGAGCGGTGCCGATTGCTGGGCCGCGATCTCGGCCAGCGGATGCCGCCAGATCAGGGCCGCGGCACTGGCAAGCGCCAGCGAGCTGTAGCCGAAGACCGCCATCCAGGCTGCCGGCACATGGATGAACATGATCCGCACCGTGTCGCCCTGCTGATAGTCGGGTGGCGCCCGGAAGCCCAGCACCAGCCCCGCCACCAGCATGAGTGCCGTCAGCGCCGCCAGCCAGGGCAGGACCGTACCGCTGACGCGCATGAACCGGGCAGGATTGGCGAAACGATGCATGGTAATTATCGTACCCCTTCACGCCTGTGGGTTTATACGAAATCCGCCGATCATTCGAGAGCTTGTCTGAGGGCGGCTGCCGCGGCCAAGGGACACAGCGGCAGGGCAAAGGCCAGCAGAGCCCCCAGGATTGCCAGCTGGGCAGAGCCGGTGTCCTGACTGAGTGCGGCATCGGCGGCGCCGACACCGAAGATCAGCACCGGAATTTCGAGCGGCAGCACCAGCAGCGAAACCAGCACACCGCCGCGGCGGGCGCCCAGCGTGAGGGCGGCGCCGACCGCGCCGAACAGGCTCAGCACCGGCGTGCCCAGGAGCAAACCGAGCAGCAGCATCGGCAGGCCCGACGGGTCCAGCCGCAGCATCAGCGCCACCAGCGGCGTCGCCAGCAGCACCGGCAGCCCGGTCACCAGCCAATGCGACAGGCATTTGGCCAGTACCGCCAGCTCGAGCGGCAGCGGCGACAGCCGGATCAGTTCCAGCGTGCCGTCCTCCCAATCGGTCTGGAACATGCGATCGAGCGCCAGCAGTGCTGCCAGCAGCGCCGTCACCCAGATGATGCCGGAAGCGACCCGGGCCAGCAGCTCCGGCTCCGGGCCGATGCCGAAGGGAAAGAGCAAGGCCGCCAGCACGAAGAACATCACGGCCATGGCGCCGTCGCCGCCCTGGCGGAAGGCGAGGCGCAGATCGCGCCGGATGATGGCGAGGAAACTCGACATGGGCTACCAGCCGAGCCCGGCCGGATCGGACCCGCGCCACGGGAAATCGGCGAGCGAAAGCGTCGCGGCGTCGTCGACGGCGAGGCCCTGATGGGTCGATACCACGACCGAACCACCCATCGCCCGATGGCGGGCGATGACGGCACCGAGTGCTGCCAGCGCCGCCGAATCGAGCCCGACCGCGGGCTCGTCGAGCAGCCAGAGCGGGGCTACTCGCACCGCAAGCCGAGACAGTGCCAGCCGTCGGCGCTGGCCCGAGGACAGGAACCGGCACGGCGTCTCGGCCAGGGCCGCCAGGCCGAGCGGTGCCAGGGCAGCAGCCGGATCGGCCAGGCGGCAACCGCCCAGCGCTGCCCAGAAGCGCAGGGTCTCGGCCACTGTCAGGGCCGGTTTCAGGCCATCCTGATGCCCAACATAGTGCAGCCGCGCGCGATGCGCCTCGGCGTCGCGTGCGACATCAGCCCCGTCCCAGGCGAAATGCCCGGCGACCGGTCGGCCGAAGCCGGCCATCAGCCGCAGCAGGCTCGACTTGCCACTGCCATTCGGTCCGGTCAGCACCAGGGCGCCGCCGGGCGGCAGCTGGAAATCGAGGCCACTGAACAGCCGCTTCTCGCCGCGCACCGCGCAGAGTCCGGTTCCGGAAAAGCGCGCTTTTAGGTCTGTAACCATATGTGCGGCATAGCATTTCAACCAGCCGCGCACAATGATTTGCGTGCCGTTTAGGCCCCGCGCTGCGCCGTTTCAGCCCCGCTCAGACACGCTCATAGGTCACGGCGGAGCCGTCCTTGGCCTTGAATTGCAGCCCGGCCCATTCGGCCGCCTGATCGTACCAGAGATCGAGATCGGCATCGCCGCTGAGCGCATAGTGCTGCGCCTCGAGCCGGAGATGGTCGCTGCGCGGCACCGGCGTCTCGCCCTCGCAGGCGATGACCGGCCGGAGCAGCCGGCCATCCTGGGTGTTGATCATCGGTCCGCGCAGCATGCGCTTGTTCCAATGCGTCGCCGCCAGCGCCTCGGATGGCGCCAGATAGCGCCCGATCGTACTACCCTCGACCTCGAAGCCCGCGGCCGTGCGGGTGGCGGTCACGCGCAGCCTGGCGCCGTCATCATCGGTCTCGGAGTCGAAGCCGGCAAGGCTGTCGCCCTGCCAGCGCTCCCGCGCGTGATGGCGATAACGGAACAGCACGATCGGGCCGAAACGGACCGCGATCTCGACTTCGACCCGGACCTCCGTCGTCTCAGCCGGGCCCTCGAACGTCAGTCGATGAGACCCGATCGCCTCACCCGACCGCATGACCCGGAATTCGAGCCGCCGATCCGGCGGAATCGGCAGCGCCGCGCGCGCCGGGCCGGTCGCGAGCAGGGCAGCCGTCCCGGCCAGAAACGTCCGGCGATCGACGGCAGCCCGGCTGCGCGCCGGCGGCTTCGAGAGCAGCATCCCAGTCCTCGCTCCGACAAATGACCCTTTGCTTCAGCGCTCTTACGCGGAACGGGTCACTTCGGATGCAGGAATGGGAGAGACGTTGTTCACTTATCCGCGTATTGCGCCACGCCATTGCCGAAGGACCAGTTTTCCTTCTTGGCCTCGACCAGGCTGATGAACACGTCTTCGCGACGCAGCTGCAATCGCTCATGCAGCCCATCGGCTATCGCCTTGTAGAAGGCCTGCTTCTTTTCGACGGTGCGGCCTTCATTCATCGTCACCTGGATGAGGATGCAATCATCGGAGCGCTCGATGCCGA